>Ga0316209_1000893_pt1 | contig 39566 bp, 38 predicted proteins | sample 6monopyrite_MG_FD_204945 | JGI IMG/M metagenome (GOLD analysis project Ga0316209, IMG submission 204945) | Microbial mat bacterial communities from mineral coupon in-situ incubated in ocean water Damariscotta River, Maine, United States -... | ecosystem: Environmental > Aquatic > Marine >...
TAAAAACATTGGTTGGGTAAAGATAAAATAATAGTTTATAACAAGTCGTTCAAAACCGCTGCGCAAAAGACGCGCAGCTCGGACTCCCAACCGCTGGCGCGTTTGGGAGCCCGTTTAACTCAGCGTTGAGGCTGTAGAAAAACCCAACTAAGATCACTTTTTTGGTATAATGACTCATCACACAAGGAGTCGTGCCCATGCCAAAATATATTCCTTATAATTACAATCAACACTCAATGGTTGTTATTAATTTCGAAGAACAAATTCAAACCGGCACTTTTGAATATGCCATTCATTTTTTAATTGAAAATAAACTCGACCTCTCGATATTTAATCCTAACTATAAAAATGATGATGGTGGTCGGCCTGCTTACGATCCCGCTATTTTGTTAAAAATCATTTTGTTTGCTTATTCAAAAGGGATTACTTCAAGCAGGGAGATTGAATGGTGTTGCCAAACGAATATTATTTTTAAAGCCCTGTCGTGTGATACGGTGCCGCACTTCACCACCATAGCAAGCTTTGTGAGTAGCCATACGGATGAGATTGAAAACCTATTTGAACAGATATTATTAATTTGTGATGAACAAGGCTTACTCGGTCATGAACTGTTTGCGATTGATGGGTGTAAAATGCCATCGAATGCTGCGAAGGAATGGTCAGGCACATTTAAAGAGTTAGAACAAAAACGTTCTAAAATACAGCGACAAATTCATCATCAACTAACGGAACATAAAAAACTCGATAAAAATGAAAGCAGAGATGACGAACGACGACAACGTACCGAACAAACCATTAATACCTTAAATCGGGCACACGATAAAATAGCCACGTTTTTAAAGTCCGTCAGCCCAAGGATGGGAAAAGGCCGAATAAAAAAGGAAGTAAAAAGTAACATCACCGATAATGAAAGCGCCAAGATGACCACCAGTAAAGGCACGATACAAGGTTATAACGGCGTGGCGTCGGTGGATAAAAAACACCAAATAATTATTGATGCACAAGCGTTTGGTGCAGGGCAAGAACAACATACCTTGCAACCTGTTCTAGAAGCCATACAAGAAAAATATCAACGCTTAGGCTTAAGTGAAAATATTTATCAAGAAAACATCATTGTGACGGCGGATACGGGTTTTGCGAATGAAGCGAACATGGAGTACCTGTATGAAGAAAATATTAATGGTTATATTCCAGATAACAAATTCCGAAGTCGTGATCCAAAATTTAAAGATCATAAAATAAATCACAGTGGGATAAAAAAGAAAACAGCCAAGCAAAGCAATAAAATACCGGCCACTGAATTTGATTTTGATCCAGTCACATTAACCTGTCAATGTCCGGCAGGTGAAACACTCAGTTATCGTGGTGAACGGATAGATAGAAACAACAACAGAAAAATATTTTTTGAAGGTCGTTTACTGCAGTGCCGACATTGTGACATAAAAAATCGCTGTATGACCAATCCCGCTGCAGCAAATAATCGCAAAGGCAATGGCCGGCAAGTCTCATTCATCCTCGCTCAGCAACATAAGACAAATTATACCGATTGGATGAAGCATCGTGTTGATAGTGCGAAGGGGAAATTAATTTATAGTCATCGAATGTCGGTCGTCGAACCCGTGTTTGGGAATATCGGTGCCAATAAAAAACTCAATCGGTTTAGCTTACGAGGAAAAAAGAAAGTCCAGAGTCAATGGCAATTATTTAGTTTAGTGCATAACATCGAGAAGTTAACGAACTATGGGCAGTTAGCGGCGTAAATGAAAGTAATAAGGTTTGAAGAAGGCGTTTAGAAGTTGAAACACATTTTAAAATACGGCATGGTGTTACTATGAAAAAAATATTTTTAAAGCGATATGAAAGCCGTTGTTGTATGCTTTTTCTACAGCCTCGTTATGTTGCAAAAATACACGGAATGAACCCATGAAAACAATTGGCTTACTGGGTGGTATGAGTTGGGAAAGCACTCTAGGCTACTATCGAAAAATAAACGAAGGTGTCAAGAATACGCTTGGTGGTTTGCACTCAGCAAAAATTGTCATGTACAGCGTTGATTTCGGACCAATTGAAAAACTGCAACATGCCGGTGATTGGGAAGGAACAGCAAAAATATTATCTGATGCTGCTAAAAACATTCAGGCTGCTGGAGCAGATTTTTTACTTATCTGTACAAACACAATGCACAAGGTTGCACCAGAGATTGAAGCGGCTATTGAAATCCCTTTGCTACACATTGCTGATGCAACGGCAGAAATCCTTGTAAAGGAAGATATTAAATCTGTCGGCTTATTGGGTACAGCTTTCACAATGGAGCAAGACTTCTATAAAGGAAGGCTAACAAATAATTATGGCATCAAAGTATTGGTGCCAAACGAAGAAGATAGGGAAATTATTCACAAGGTGATTTATCAAGAACTTTGCTTGGGGAAAATTGAATCTAATTCTAAGGCAGAGTATTTACGCATCATAAATGCCTTGGCAGCCCAAGGGGCAGAGGCAGTTATACTTGGTTGCACAGAAATCGGGATGTTGGTTAATCAAACTGATACCAATGTAAGACTATTGGACACAACAGTTATTCATGCTGAAAAAGCAGTTGAATATGCAACATAACAAAGCCTTTCAACGGATGCAGTCGCTAACGCGCCTGCTCCGCTGAAGGCAACGTTAGGCAAACAATTTAAAAGGAGAGCATGGAAATGAAACTAGTAATGTCTGCATGTATCGAAGCTCAAAAAGAGCAAGTCTGGAAAACATTGTCTGATATAGAAAATGTACATCTATGGGTAGATCCTATAATTTCAGCTAGTTGTGAAAGCGGGGTTGAAAATGGTGTTGGAACAATTCGAACCTGTAACTTAAAAGGGAATATGGTAGTAAAAGAAAAATGGGTTCAATGGGACGAAGGAAATTCATTTACCTACCATGCTGAAGCAATGTCAATTATAAAATCAGCAAAGAACAAATGGGCTATTAAATCCATCAAGGGTAAAACCTTAGTAATAACTGAGTCAGAAGTCGTTTTAAAAGGCGGTTTTTTTGGTAAAGTTCTAGAGCCATTAATGTATTTAGTTTCAAAAAAAATGGGAGCAGAATCATTAGCAGCTTTAAAATATTTAGTTGAAACAGGTAAGCCTTTTGAAAAAAACTTTTCAAAATTACCCCGGGTATCAATTGCCTGTTAGTATTAAAATGCCTAACAAATCGCTTGAGAATGACGGCGCAAAAAGACGCGCCTCATCTCAGATCGGCCGTTATGTAATCAAAGAACGCAATTAAATTAAGCAACATTTATGAAAATATACATCTTACTCTTTTTATTATTTTCTTATGGAATATATCGCTTAATTGAAGCTCCATCATCAATAGATGATACAAATCTAATTTCTGGTACACCTAGTGCTTATTATCTAGATATCGGAATGAAATGAAGTAAAGTATTAACCATACTCATCAACAACACTAAGTACACAAGGCATTGCGGCACAATCAGTTGCAATAAAATAATAAAATTACTTAATGATTACTCATATATTGAAATGTATACAATAGAAAGGAATATATGGGGGCTAAAAATCAATAAAGAGGAAGTAATTTCATTTCAAAAAACATTAAAAGGTAGAAGCTCAGGAATGTCTATAATCACAATAATGTTGCCTTTGTTGTTTTTAATATCAAAGATATTAGAGTATTTATACAATAAATCACGCAAAACAAATAATATTTCAAATGAAAATTAAATACATAACAAATCGTTCAAAACGGATTTTTTAAAAGAGGCACTCTCGCTTCTCTTTTAAAAGCCCCTTATGCTAATCGTTAGGCTTACAAGAAAATGACCGCAAAATTAATTAACATTTTTCTATTTTGTACTATATGTAGCAACATCTATGCATCTAGCTGTGAAAGCCAGTGGGTTGAAAATAAACATATAAAAAATGAAAATATATATAGTGAAATAACTAAAATATCTAAACTTGAAAATCTCTCAATTATTGCTACACCAAAAGCTATAAAAGTTGCAAGAAATCACGAATCTCCATCTCTAATGATTCATAAATTAAAAACAACAAATATAAATGCATGGAAAATAATAGTGTCGTCTAAATGCGATATTGATGCTATAAAAAAACTAGACAAATTTAACAGAAAAACATTAAAGAAATTTACTTTAAGTCGTAATAAAAAACTTTTACTTAATTTTTCTGCAACTCATATTGGTGCTGTAGTATCATCTTTTTCTAGTATTTGTAAAATACCAGTTGAAATATCTAGTAATATAAAAGCCCCGGTGAGGGTTTGGTTAGCTTCAAATACTGAGGTTTCGTGTGCTGACTTTCCTACTTTATTTGCAGCTCATGGTGTTAAGTTTGTTAACAAGAAAGGAAAGTTAATTGCACAAAAAGCCTAACAAGCAAATCAAGATCGTTCGCTTGTCGCTCACTGGGGCTTTTAAAAGCGGTGCTCCGCACACACTTTTAAAAGCCACTTATTAAAGTCGTTATAAGGAAAGAACATGAACACTAAAATAATATCTGCAATAGCTTTTAAATTATTTGCAATATACATAGTTGTATCAATGATTTTAATTATACCTGGGGCTATTGGGACATTTTTAGCAATGAAATCATGGTCTCCTGATTTTAGTAATAGTATTTTTTGGCCAGCCTTAATAATTACATTAACTGCCGTGGTAACAATTATAATATTTAAAGGACTATGGAGTTTAGGTAATAGAACAGTAAGTCAAATCTCAGAAATAAACACCATTGAAAATAACTTCGATATAAAAGAATTTGAAAAATCTTTATTTATACTTTTAGGCTTATACTTCTCTATATCGGCATTTATTACGATACCAAATATAGCAACATCTTTATGGGTAAATAGCCTATCATCTAATGGTATTTCTATAAAAGACTATGCTTGGGTTTTTAGCATCATAGCTGAGCTTTTAATAGGTTTAAGCTTAATTAAAAACCCTAATCAATGGCTTGGCATCATAAGAAATCTAGGCTTAAGTAAAAAATCCTTATAACAAGGCAATCAAAAAGGGCGTTTAAAAGCGGTGCTCCGCACACACTTTTAAACGCCTCTTATTTTAATCGTTAGCATAAAAAAAGTATGAATATATTAACCATCGGGAAATTAGTATCTAGAATTGCGATTATAATCGCGGTTGTCGAACTGTTTATAATGCTTATATTGGGCAATATTCCGCACGAGATGAAAGGCGAAAATATGTTATTTTCTGGCCTAGTCTTACTGTCAATATCGAATGCACTTTTATTGGTTATATTTACCTCGCCTTTAATTTATTTTTGGGTTGTTAAACCATTCATTGATGAGCGTGATGTTGCTATAGCTAAAATTTCATCCTTGGCGCACTATGATGAGTTAACTAATCTAGCAAATCGTCGATTAATAAATCAAAATCTAAAAATCTTGCTGGCACATTGCATTCGTCGTGAAATATATGGCGCCTTGGTAATGATTGATCTAGATAACTTTAAACCAATAAATGATAATTATGGGCATGATGCAGGAGACGCGATACTTGTTGAAATCGCTAATAGATTAACATCTGCTATGAGGGATGAAGATGTAGTTGGGCGCATTGGTGGAGATGAGTTTGTAGTACTAATTGATTCCCTCGATAAAAATAAACAGATCGCGACTGAAAAAGTATTACAAATATCTGAAAGGTTTCACGAAATAATAAATCAGCCTTTAGAATATGCAGGCGAAACATTATTAGTTGGCTCTAGTATTGGAATAGCTTTTTTAGGTTCTGAGAATATAACTATAGATACGGCATTTAAAAGAGCAGATATTGCTATGTACAAAGCAAAAGAAAGCAATGGAAAGCATGTTATTTTTTCAGAAAAATAAATTAAGAATTTATTATCTATATTTACATGCTAACAATTGCATCCACTGGACGTCCACTACGCTGCGCTTCGTTACCGCCAGTGATGCAAGACGTTAGCTGAAAATAAAAAAATCAATGACAGGACTAAATATGAAGGATTCAGCACATAACGAATATATATCAGCACTAAGATTTAATTGGCTCACACCTTTCTATGATGTAATAGTAGGAACAACAACTAGAGAAAGGGTGTTCAAGAAAGCACTCATTAACCAAGCTAATATTAAGCCAAGTCATAAAGTACTAGACTTGGGGTGTGGTACTGGTACGCTTGCGATTTGGGCCAAACTTCATCAACCCTTATCAGATATAATGGGTATTGATGGTGACCCCGTGATTCTTTCCATTGCTAAAAAGAAAGCTAAAAAAAATAATGTTAAAGTGCAGTTCAAGCAAGCAATGTCATACAACCTCCCATTCGTTGATGATACATTTGATCGAGCGATGTCTAGTCTATTTTTTCATCATTTAACATGGCAAAATAAGCAAAGAACTGCTCAAGAGCTCTTTCGCATTCTTAAACCAGGTGCCGAATTACACATCGCAGACTGGGGTCGTCCTACAAGTATATTTATGAGAGGGCTGTTTCTGTTTGTACAGATACTAGACGGCTTTAAAACAACTCAAGATAATGTGGACGGAAAGCTTATTACTTTATTTTCCGAGGCAGGTTTTTCTGAAGTTAAACAACAAACAACCATTAGTACAATTTTCGGCACAATGACATTATATAGCGCAGCGAAAAAGACAGCTAACAAATAGCTCCAGCGGACAATTCAAAGTGTCACTGAGCAAGGCGTTAGAGATATTAAAATGAAAATTATACCCTTATTCATTATCTGTTTTATTCTTTCTGGTGCATTACAAGCTGCACCCAATCCTGTATCAATAGCGCGAAACTACTATAAAATAGTTGGGGTTAAATATTTGCTTTATGCATATAAAGATAGTGAGTGTGAGCCCTATATAAAAAATCATATAAAAGGTATGGAGTCCGGCATTGACGAAATGCTGAATGAAATAAAGTCATTGCTGAATGATGAGCAAAAGAAAATCATCAATGAAATGTTGAGGCCAGACTTCAGGGCTGAAGAGCACGAGTCTTACCGATGGCTTAATCAGAAATTATCTACCCTGAAAAAACAATACAAAAACAAAGATTTTGCATGTGGTCTAACATTAGGAGTTATGATTTCTATATTAGGTGAAGCGCAACAAAGAAAAATCAAAATAATTAATAAGCTTAGTGAAAAAAAGTAGGTATAAAAAATCTCTAACAAGACATTCTATTATAATTTCAGCAGAGTGTTACGATTGCGTTAAATATTAAGTTCTTAAGTCTTTTAATGGCTATAATTACAAGCTTAAATCAATGGGTTACGTTACTTAAAATTATTTAAATAGTTTATGGTCACGTTAGTATACAGATTGTCATTATCATAATTAAAAAATATAAATAAAATTAAGGGGTTGATATGAATAAGAAAACTATCGGAATCATACTTATTGTCATTGGTGTTGCACTTGCATTTTGGGGATATAATATTTATGACTCAGCAGGCTCACAAGTGACTAGAGCATTGAGTGGTGATACCCCTATTGAAGCATTGGTAGGAATGATTGGTGGTGCTATCTGCGTCATCATTGGAATTACCAAGGTAAAGTAAAATAATAACAAGAGTGCTCGTTATGGGCATGTAAATTTATTATTTTAATAAGGAGCAGGGAAATATCTCATTATTAATATTACTTTGTGTTTTTTCTTTTATATTACAGCCGTTATACATGCGTTAATACTTGTTACTAAGTAATCTAGTAACGTTATAATTGAATCTATAGTATTAGCTAACGGAAGCGTTTTTATGTTTATTCAGGATTTCCGTCGATACGTGGTTTAGCTAAGATTGGCGCATAGGTTATTGTAAAAATTAAAAAGGAAACAATCCAGAATAATTGAGATAAGCCAATCCAAATATTGTAGAGAGACGGATCAATTAAAGGCAACAGTACCCGAGCAGCGGTAGCAAGTACGAGCATGCTAAGTGCATAGCCGATAATTTTAGGCGGTGCACTCACATCACGGCCTGTATGGCCTAGTGCAACGCGAGACATCATGCCCATAGTGATGATACCTACGCCACCAACAGCAAAAGCATGAATAGCTAAATATTTTGAAACACCAAATAAATAACTAGCAGCAAGCAATAAGAAGCCGATACAAATAAGCCAACAGCTTAAATACAGACTCCATAACATGCTCTTTCCCCAAATCCCTTTTGTATGCCAACCCATTAACCTTACTGTATTAACTAAAAATAGGCCGATAGCTAAAGACAAGGATAACGTAGGAATAGTTAGAAATAATTCAGAGATAAAAAAGAGAATAAATAATATTAAAGTGGCTATATCAATAATCTTTGAATTAAATAACGTTACTTGATAGTCCACTCCGCGTTCAATAAAGAAAGGAACGACTCGACGTGCCATTATTAAGATTAAACCAACAACTAATAAAATACCTGCATAAGTGCCCAGGTAGACACCTTGTTCAATAATGCCAAATACACCTAGATAAAAAACGACATTAAAGATTAAAAGAAGAATAAGTTGAAATAATATAGCGAGATGCTTCCATTGCTTTACTTTAAAAATAGGTATGGCAACAGCTATCGTTACTGAAAGTAAAAATGAAATATCAAAAAAGGCAGCGAAGGTCATATATGTAGAGCCGAATAAAAATAGTAATCGAGCGACAAGCCATAAACTAAAAATAATAAAAAGGGTGATACCTTGAGGAGTTTGTTGCCCTGTCCAGTTTTTTACCGCCGTAAGTAAAAAGCCGGCAATAACGGCGAGAGCATAACCGTATATCATTTCATGTGCATGCCACTGGCTACCTGAAAATGTATTGAAATTTAATGTTAAAGGGTATTGATATATAACCGCCCAAAGTGCCATAGATATGATTGAAAATATCCCAGCGGCTAGAAAGAATATCCGGAATCCTAAGTTGAATATTGCAAAATTTTTAATCGGTGATGTTTGAGTCGGTTCGTTAATATGCATGATTATCGTTTCTTCTTAAATAAGGGGTTTGAGTGAAAACTATATAACAAGATAGCACCAGTAATAAAAAAGTGGAGTAATTCAACTGTGCCGAAATTAACTGGGTTAATATTTTCAGGATTTTTCCCAATATTAACGATGGGTATAAAGACGCTCATTAATAAAAATAATATATTAATTGAGCTTTCAACCAATGCAAATAGCGCGCCGACGACTATATTTTTGAAAACAAAAAAACTGGCAATAAAGCAAATTAAATAATACAGGTAAATCCAGTAATCTTCGGCACCCGGAATAGAGATTCGGAGGTTAATATCAAAGTAATAATACAAGATAAAAAATATGGGTGTTGCAAAATAGTAAATTTGTAATGAGTTAACTTTCATTTTACTACCAAAAACCATGGGCTTTAAAAAACTCGATTATTTCAGGTAGGTAAATATAAGTAAAGACGACGCTAGAAAAGGCTAGTGTGAGTATAAAGGCCGTAAACCATAAAAATATAATGATGCATAGTCTTCCGGTTTTTGCCGTTTCGGGTTTTGCTAAATAGTTATTTCCCAGTATTATTGCTGCTGGCCAAAATAAGATGCAAATAAAATAGATAGCATACTTGTTTTTTACTTCGTCTATTTCGGGAGCATCAATTATTTTTTTGTTTATTGAGGTCATTACATATCGAACGATCAGTAAATAAGCGACTATGTAAATGAGAGCGGCAATGGCTGCTGCTAGGAAGAATATGCTCGAATCAGTTTTTAATACGAGTGAGAGGAATTCTTTTATCATTTAGATAACCATGGGCTTAATATCATCCATAACGTTTTAAAAGATGATAGGCATGAGTATAGATGTTTGTAAAGATAAAGACGGTTGGTAAAGTGTAGATGTAAGCTAAGTTAAGATTATTGACCACTAACCACAGCGAAAATCGCTGTGGTTGTTTTATCTGGTTATTTAATGTGTTCAGGCTCAGGACGTTTATGACCAGCAGCCTCTAATTCGGCCAGGTAATTTTTCCAGTTTTCTTCCATGTCTTTCCCTAAGTTATAGAGGGTATCCCAAGAGAAAATGCCGGTATCGTGATTGTCATCAAAAAATAATTGTATGGCATAATTGCCAACTTGTTCTATTTTTGTAACGTTGACGTCTTGCTTACCAATTTGTAATGTACCTTGACCGGGGCCGTGGCCTTGTACTTCTGCCGATGGTGAGTTTACACGTAAGTACTCAGTTGGCATTTTAAAAGATTGGCCATCATCAAAGGCAATTTCTAAAACGTGTGAAGCCTGATGTAAATTAATTTCTGTTGGTTTAGGCATGATGGTATTCCTGTAAATAATTAATGAGTTTTTAAAGTATGTAACGACTTAGGTCTTCATCTTCTGCTAAGTCTTGAATGTTTTCATTTACATAGTCGGTTGTGACTTTAACGGTTTCGCCTGACCTTTCGGCAGCGGCAAAAGAAATTTCTTCGAGTAAGCGTTCCAATATTGTATGTAAACGTCTTGCGCCAATATTTTCGGTACGCTCATTGACCTGATATGCCATTTCAGCAATACGTTTAACGCCTTCTGCGGTAAAGATAAGTTGTACGTCTTCTGTTTCAAGTAATGCACTGTACTGTTCGGTAAGCGACGCATTAGGTTCGGTTAGTATTCTTACAAAGTCATCAGATGTGAGTGCATCTAATTCTACTCGAATTGGAAAGCGACCTTGCAGTTCGGGAATAAGATCCGATGGTTTCGATAAATGAAATGCACCGGAGGCAATAAACAAAATATGGTCTGTTTTTATCATGCCGTATTTAGTCGTTACGGTTGATCCTTCAACGAGCGGTAGTAAATCACGTTGTACACCTTCGCGTGATACATCAGCACCCGCCCCTTCCTGACGTTTAGCAATTTTATCCATTTCATCTAAAAAGACGATACCGTTTTGTTCAACGGCATTAAGTGCGGCGTCTTTAATTTCATCTTCATTTAAAAAATTTGCCGCCTCTTCGTCGGTTAATGTTTTCATGGCTTGTTTAATAGACATTTTTCTTGAGCGTTTTTTTGCGTTGCCCATATTTTGAAACATACCTTGGAGTTGGCTAGTCATTTCTTCCATACCAGGAGGCGCCATAATTTCTACGCCCATGGATGGTGCATTAACTTCAACTTCTATTTGCTTATCATCCAGATCGCCTTCGCGTAATTTTTTTCGAAATTTTTGCCGAGTTGAATTGCTGGTGTCTTCTTTTGGCTCTTCGTCAGGATTGGTATTTTCCTCGGGGCCAAAATTATAAGTACGTGCGGAAGGAAGGAGGATATCGAGAACGCGCTCTTCGGCAGCATCTGCTGCGCGGCCTTGAACTTTTTTCATGGCTTGTTCGCGTGCTTGCTTAATGGATATTTCCATTAGGTCACGAATAATAGATTCAACATCACGTCCAACATAACCCACTTCGGTAAACTTTGTTGCTTCTACTTTTAGAAAGGGTGCGTCAGACAATTTTGCTAGGCGACGTGCTATTTCAGTTTTACCGACACCGGTTGGCCCAATCATTAAAATATTTTTTGGGGTTATTTCATTACGTAAGGTTTCGTCTACGCGGCTTCGACGCCAACGATTTCTTAATGCAATGGCAACTGCACGTTTAGCTGCAGCTTGTCCGATAATGTGTTTATCAAGTTCATTAACAATTTGTTGGGGTGTCATGTGTGACATAATAATTCCAGGTAAAAGTATTCTTAAAACGTAAGCTAAATATCAAGCTCTTCAATGAGAATATTGTGATTAGTATAGATGCAGATATCGCCGGCAATATTCAAGGCCTTCTTCACAATTTCTTCTGCAGACAGTTCGGTATTTTCGAGTAAGGCACGCGCCGCAGATTGAGCGAATGGCCCACCCGAACCAATGGCGATAAGACCTTCTTCTGGTTCTATAACGTCACCATTACCACTAATAATTAGCGAGGCTTCTTCGTTTGCTACGGCGAGCAATGCTTCTAAGCGACGTAATGTACGATCGGTTCGCCAGTCTTTTGCCATTTCAACGGCTGCACGAACTAAATGGCCTGAATGTTTCTCGAGTTTACTTTCAAAGTATTCGAATAAGGTAAAGGCATCGGCTGTGCCGCCTGCAAAACCGGCAATCACTTTATTATGATAAAGCCGACGTAATTTACGGGCATTGCCTTTCATTACGGTATTGCCCAACGTTACCTGGCCATCGGCGCCGATAACGACTTTATTGCCCCGTCGTACTGATAAGACGGTTGTTCCGCGATATTGATCCACGTGTGTAACACTCCAAATATAAAACTAACGACCCTACTGTTTAAGGGTGAAAAGGCCGATTATTGTACACTAAAACACGTAAAGATCAGAGAGAGTTTGCGATGGCTTGAGATACAGGATGAAGCTGAATGATGCGTTATAAGGCTTGGTGATCTTGTGATTTTTTTACTTTATAGTTCGGTAGCATATTTAGTGGGTGCGATAGGTAATAACCTTGTACATAGTCGATGCCTATTTCTTTAAGGGTACGCATTGTTTCGGCATCCTCAACAAATTCGGCAATGGTTTTTTTACCGAGTGAATGCGCAATATTATGAATTGAGGTCACAATAGCTCGGTCCATCGGGTCGCTCATAAAATCTTTTACAAACTGGCCATCTATTTTTATAAAATCGACCGGCAAGTTTTTTAAATGTGAGAATGAACAATAGCCGCTACCAAAATCATCCAATGCAAACCGACAGCCGAGTACTTTAAGTTTATTTATAACCAACCTTGCGGATTCAATTTTATTAATTGCAACGGTTTCTGTTATTTCAAATAATACCGAGGCCGGGTCTATATTATGTAGTTTAAAGCTATCAGTGATGGTATCGACAATTTCAGATGACTCAAGCGTTTGCCCAGATAAATTAATGGTAAGTTGCGTTTGATAACCTTGACTAGAATATTGGCTAAGTGTTTTTAAAGCACTATCAATTACCCAGGTATCAATCGGCAGCATCATATTAAATCGTTCAGCGGTGGGTAAAAATGCATAAGGTGAAATAGCACTGCCGCTATTATTTTCTAAGCGTAATAAGACTTCATACATAATCCCTTCAGGATGGGTTTGGTTAATATAACTTTGCCAAAGCTCACCAGATGTATCAGGAATATTTTTTGTATCAATATTATGTAAAGGAATAATAGGTTGAAAAACTAAGTGAAAGGTATTTTTTTCAAGTGCTTTATGTAAACGATTAGACCAGCCTAGTTCTAATTCCATGTTTACTTTATCGTCATGTTCTGGTGAATAAATGTGTATGCAGTTGCGTCCTTCACCTTTAGCGATGTGGCAAGCAATATCGGCGTTAGCAAGCATTTCACCGTGAGAGGCGGCATGTTTATCAATTACGGCAACGCCAATACTGCCATGAATAGAGTACTGATTACCTTCCCAGTTAAATTGGTAGTCGGACATTAACTCGCGAAAAACATTAACAGCATCGAAGAGCGACTCCTCTTCAATGTCATGCAATAAAATAACAAACTCATCACCACCAAAGCGAGCGAGGATGTCTGATTTACGAATTCGGGTCTGTAATTGATGACCAATTTCAATCAGCACTTGGTCACCAGCCGTATGGCCCAAGGTGTCATTAATATATTTAAAGCGATCAAGATCGATATAGAGTAATGCGCTTTTATCCTTAGTACGCTTTAACCGTGAAACTTCCTGGTCTAAGGTATCTTCAATATATTTTCGGTTAATAAGTTTGGTGAGTGGATCGTGATTGGCTTGCCAACGTAATTCTTCAACTAATAATTTTGTTTCTGATACATCTCTAAAAGCAATAACTGCACCTTCAGGGTGATCGTCTGTATGTAAGGGGAAAATGGTTAATTCAACTTGTATCGGTGTACCATCTTTGCGAATAAATTCAGATTCTATACCATAAAATTCTTGGCCAACTTCAATCGCTTGATTAGCCTGTTGTAAATAGTTACGTGCTTTTTTGTTGTCGGATTGTTGTTGGTGAAAAACTTTAGTAATTTCTATTCCACTTAACAATGCGTCATTGTCAAAACCCATAATGGCATTAACTGCTGGGTTGAAAAAAGTAATGAGCTTGTCTTTGTTAATACCGATAACACCATCACCAACGGATGTTAGAATACATTCCAATCGATTTCTATCAGCATTAATGCGTTTTGTTGTTTGTACTGTGCGACTCATAGCATTAACACGAGCAACAAATAATTCATCGGCTTCGTTTTTAAACATAACCTCTTCAGCACCGGCACTGAGGGAGTTAGTAATCACTTTATCTAGATAGGTACTGGTGAGAATGGCCATTGTAATATTAGCTGTTGACGGGTTAGAGCGTAATTTTTGACATAACACATCACCCGTATTGTCTGGCATAAAATAATCGATCACGGCAATATCATATTTTTGTGAGCAGGCTTTGTTAAACGCTTCACTCACACAAGAAGCTGTATCGGTTTGGTAACCTTGTGCTTCAAGTAAGCGACGAAATTTAACGCGTGCAGTGGGTGAATCATCAACAAGCAATACACGAATTTGGGTATGGGGTAATTCAATGGTTGGGTCAGCGGTTTTTGTTTCCTCAAATAACACATTGAGTGATTCAACAATATCGATATGGTTATCCCAAAGTAAAAAAGCAGAGTGTTGGCGGCTAGCAACCCAACTTAATTTTGCTGGGTCGGGTTCATGGGCTAGTACAATGAGTGGGAGTTCGGAAAAAGGTGAATCGGTGAGCCGAATTAACAGCTCATCATTTTCAGTATCAGTCTGTACTTGCCAGCTAAAAAGCACCGCATCATATTCAATACAATTTTTAGCTTTGGTTAAATGCGTTGCGGCCTCTTCAAACGAATTGATGCATAAGCTTTCATAACCATTTTGCGAGAGCATAGTTGCGAGCGCATGGCGAAGTGTCGCAGACAATTCAATGACAAGAATTTTCTTCATTTAACCCTAGAGACAACTAGTATTGTTGTTAAAGTAACTACTAGTAAGTCTATCGGCCAATTTGGCTTAAAGCTTTATGATATTTAGTCATATTAAGGGCATGTCAGCCTATAATCTACATGATTTTATTGTGTCTTTAGGGTTGTTTTTTTGAACGCTATTTTGTTGTTTCGTTCGATAAGGCTTGCGATAAGGTCGTCTACGCCCATATTGCGTAATTGGGGCTCAAAGCTGCTTTTGTAGGTGCCAATCATACTAATGCCTTCAACCGAAACATCGTAAATTTTCCAGCCTTTACGTGTTTTGTGCATTTGATAATTAACCGTCACTTTTTTTGTTGAATTCGGTGGTGTAACAATCGAACGGACGGTTATGTCGTTGCCCACTTCATTTTCATGCGAATTGTCGGCGAGCGGAAGAAATTTGATGACACCGTGGTCGACATCATTATTCGAGACATATTCAGTGAGCGCGACAGAATAAAAACGGATAAGTAATTTCCTAAATTCCTTAATAAAGCGAATCTTTTGAGCACGGTCAATTTCTGACCAATGTTTGCCAAGTACCCAACGAGAGGCGGCAATAAAATCCAGTTGTGGCGCAATGTGTGTCGTAACCAACTTATGCACAGTTTCAGGGTCGAGTTTGCGAGTATCTTTGGATACTTTAAGTCCCTGAATGAGGTTGTAAGTATTTGATTTTAGTAGCGTATCAGGTTCAGCTTCAGAACTTGCTAGCGCATTATTAACGAACAGCAATAGGCTTAAACTGAGGAAGGGTAGAATGCGATTTTTTATCATAGCGTGTTATCCAAGCAATAAGCTTCAAGTGCTTTTTCATTTTAAGGGTTAATAGTATGATAACGTATTACCAGTAAAGTTCTGCTCGATAGTACGCAAAAGTTATAGAACTGTTATAAATTTGTATTATTTCTTGGTTTGGTAAGGAGTGCATTTTGGCCAATATTGAAAGTCACCTTGGTAAATACCCTAATGTTCGTATGCGTCGCATGCGTCATGACGATTTTTCACGTCGTTTAATGCGTGAGTCTCAATTGAGTTGTGACGACCTTATTTACCCAATGTTTATCTTAGAAGGTAAAGGCCAGCGCGAAGCAGTTGCCTCAATGCCAGGTGTTGAACGTGTCAGTATTGATGAGTTATTAAAAGAAGCCGCGGACCTTGTTGAGCTTGGTATTCCTATGGTGGCCTTGTTTCCCGTGACACCTGATAGTGCAAAGTCTGAAAATGCGGCAGAAGCGTTTAACCCCGAAGGCTTAGCACAACGCGCAGTACGCGCACTAAAAGAAGCCTTCCCCGATTTAGGTGTGATGACGGACGTCGCGCTCGACCCGTTTACCACTCACGGCCAAGACGGCTTAATTGATGACACAGGCTACGTACTAAACGATGCAACCGTTGAGGTGCTGGTAAAGCAGGCGGTATCACATGCAGAGGCTGGTGCGGATGTCGTTGCCCCTTCCGATATGATGGATGGACGCATAGGTGAAATTCGCCAAGCGCTTGAAAAAGCCGGCCATATTCATACCCGCATCATGGCCTATTCCGCTAAATACGCATCAAGCTTTTACGGCCCATTTCGTGATGCGGTGGGTTCAGCATCTAATTTAGCGGGTGGCAATAAGTACAGCTATCAAATGGATCCAGCCAATTCCGATGAAGCCCTTTGGGAAGTTGGTTTAGATTTAAACGAAGGTGCTGATATGGTGATGGTTAAACCTGGCATGCCGTATTTAGACATTGTCCATCGAGTTAAAAAACAATACGGTGCACCAACTTTTGTTTATCAGGTGAGCGGCGAATACGCCATGTTAAAAGCTGCGGCACAAAATGGTTGGTTAGATGAAAAAGCGGTAGTGATGGAATCGATGCTTGCATTTAAACGTGCTGGTGCAGATGGTGTATTAACCTATTTTGCCAAGCACGTTGCCGGTTGGTTAAAAGATTAAAGCTGCTAAAACACTAGATATCATAGTGTAACCAGTGGTTATTCCGACATTAAAATTAGTAACATATCCCCCCAAAAGATCAAAGCATTTTAAATGCTAATCTCTTTATAAAAGCAGTTGTACTTGTAACCAGAATGTTTATACTTCGCAAAAATAAAACGTCATAAAAATGTAACAAATGATGTTGCTGATATCAGTAACGATAATAATATTAAGCTTTAATATTTATTAATAGAGGAAATCATTTATGTCTCCTATCGACATGTCAAACCTGTTCGGAAGTTCACCTGTTTCACCCCTTCAAGCTCATATGGCAAAAGTTCAAGCATGCATTGAAGCGCTTGAACCGTTTGTTGCTGCAGCGTTAGAAGGCAAGTGGAGTAAGGCTGAGAAAGCACAAATAAAAATCGCAAAGATTGAAAACGAAGCAGATGCTTTAAAGAAAGCTTTACGGTTAAATTTGCCTACCGGTTTATTTATGCCGGTGTCACGACGTGACGTTTTAGAAGTGTTAACAATGCAAGATCGTATTGCGAATAAGAGTAAAGACATTGCGGGATTGATGCTTGGTCGTCAAATAGAATTTCCTGGTGCAATGCATAAAAGCATCATTGATTTTGTAAAACGTTGTGTTGACGCATCTGCACAAGCACAAATTGCGATTAATGAACTCGATGAGCTTGTTGCAACAGGCTTTAGAGGTAATGAAATTAAACTCGTTCAGTCAATGATTAAAAAATTAAATAAAATTGAAAACGACACTGACAAAATACAAGTAAAAGTCCGCACAATGTTATTTAAACAAGAAAAAGACTTACCCCCTATCGATGTTATGTTTATGTATAAAGTTATTGACTGGATAGGTGACCTTGCCGATATCGCGCAGCGTGTAGGAAGTCGATTGGAACTGATGTTAGCTAAATAGCTAAGCGTATTAATAACGAACTAGTGGGAGATTCGTTGTGGAATTTGGAACAATTTTTATAGTTTTAGCCTGTGTATTTGGTTTATTTATGGCATGGGGCGTGGGTGCAAACGATGTTGCCAATGCAATGGCAACCTCCGTTGGCTCTAAAGCATTAACGATAAAACAAGCGATTATTATTGCAGCAATTTTTGAATTTTTAGGTGCGTATTTAGCGGGTGGTCAAGTAACGGCAACCATTCGAAAAGGTATGATGGATACCAGCTTACTGGTTGATAGTCCGGAGTTGCTTATATACGGTATGCTTGCCTCTCTACTTGCCGCAGGTATTTGGTTGCTTGTTGCAACACGTGCCGGCTGGCCTGTTTCAACAACCCATTCTATTGTTGGTGCGATTGTTGGTTTTGCCGCCGTAGGTATCGGTATCGATGCGGTTCATTGGACTAAGGTTGGAACGATAGCAATGAGCTGGATTATCTCGCCATTGTTAGCTGGTGTGGTGGCTTTTGCTTTATTCCGTAGTGTTCAAAAATTAATATTCGATGCTGATAAACCGTTTCAAGCTTCTAAAAAATATGTACCTTATTATATTTTCTTAGTCGGTTTTATTATTGCTTTAGTGACACTATTTAAAGGCTTAAAACACGTAGGTTTAGAATTTACAACGATTGAAAGTTATGGAATAGCCATTATTGTCGGCTTAATTTCAATGTTTGTGGGTCGGTATTTTATACAAAAATTAAAGTTTGATGCTAGCGCAGATGAAGATTATCACTTTACTAACGTAGAAAAAGTATTTGGTGTATTGATGATGTTTACCGCATCGGCAATGGCTTTTGCACATGGCTCTAACGATGTTGCCAATGCGGTTGGCCCGTTAGCCGCGGTAGTGAGTATTGTTGAAAGTGGTGGCCAGGTTGCACAAAAATCAATGATGCCAGCCTGGATACTATTGCTTGGTGGCGTTGGTATTGTGGCTGGACTTGTTATGTATGGTAAAAAAGTTATCGCCACGGTTGGTACCAATATTACTGAGTTAACACCAAGCCGTGGGTTTGCTGCAACGCTTGCAGCAGCAACGACCGTTGTTATCGCTTCGGGCACTGGCTTGCCAATATCAACCACACATACATTAGTGGGTGCGGTATTAGGTGTCGGTATGGCGCGAGGCATTGCTGCATTGAACATGAATGTTGTACGAACTATTTTTATGTCATGGATAATCACTTTACCAGCGGGCGCAATTTTATCGATAATGATTTTCTTTATGTTGAAAGGCATTTTCTCTTAAAAACTTTTTAGGGAGCCTTTAGGGTAATTGTGGGCATGACAGACATTTTCGATTTTGAACCACGGGTAGATGATTATGCCGTTATGGGAAACCCCATTAAGCATAGTAAGAGCCCGCAAATACATTCGTTATTTGCTGAGCAAACAAAACAACTAATTAACTACACGGCGATTCAAGTTGATACCGGCGGCTTTAAACAAGCTGTGGGCAACTTTGTGGCGAATAAAGGCAAAGGTTTAAACATAACCGTACCGTTTAAAGAAGAAGCGTGGGCACTTGTCGATGAACGAAGTGAGCGTGCTGAACGTGCCGGTGCACTGAATACCATTAAAATAAAAGATGGAAAATTATTTGGTGACAATACCGATGGCATTGGTTTAGTTAACGATTTAAAAAATAATCATAATATTACAATAAAAAATAAACGTATTTTATTAATGGGTGCGGGTGGTGCATCTCGTGGTGTACTAGCACCTTTATTAAGTGAATCGCCAAAAGAAATTGTTATTGTTAATCGTACCGCTAGTAAAGCCACAATTCTCGCTGAACATTTTAACGATCTAGGTTGTGTAACCGCTTGTGGTTATGACAATTTAGCGCAAGGCGTTTTGAACGGCGAGTTATTTGATATTGTTATCAATGCAACGGCTGCAAGTTTGCAGGGCGAACTACCACCATTACCAGACAAACTTGTTACTCAGCAAGGTTGTTGTTATGACATGATGTATGGTTCGCAAACACCTTTTATGCAATGGGGAGCTCGACAAACTATTAATACGATTACGGATGGTTTAGGAATGCTTGTTGAACAGGCAGCCGAGTCTTTTTATATTTGGCGTGAAGTCCGCCCTGATACTAAACCGGTACTTGAGCTTTTGCGTAAACAACTCGTAACTTAGTTTAAATCTGCGGCAAACTTTTTTAGTTCTTCCAGTGGAATAATTTCCAGTGCTTTTTTATGTGTTGCCATTAGGTGAACGCGTGGGGCCATATTGTGTTGCTTAGCCTCAAGCCAGCGCGCGGCACATAAGCACCAATGATCGCCAGATTTTAAACCCGGGAAACCATGCTCTAAAGCAGGTGTTGAGAGATCATTTCCTTTGAAGCGAGAGTATTCTAAAAATTCCTGAGACACTTCAATGCACACCGTGTGCGATCCAACATCTTCTTTATTAGTGTTGCAGGAGCCATCTCGAAAAAAACCAGTGATAGGGCTTTCGCTGCAGATTAACAACGGCTCACCGAGTACATTTATTGCATCGTCAATTTGAGAGTTCATTCTGATATATAGACCTTAGAAAAAAGCCTAGTGTAGTTTTATGGTAGCACTTTCGCAATATCTTTTGCCGCAAGCCGAATCATGCGTTCAAAGGTAACGGGATCTTCATCACTGGTATCGTGTGCATAAGTTAACTCTTGCGCGGCTTCCCAGACAATAATGCCTTCATAGCTATCCCAAATTTGAACGAATAGCCGTAGGGTTGCTTTCTCAGTATCGAACATACTAAAGCCGAGTAGTCCTAAGCGGCCTTGTGCTTCAGATTTAAAGTGGCTTAATTTTAGTTGACAGAGATAACGGTTTTTTGTGATGGCCCCGACTTCCTTTAACATATCTTTATTAAAAATCCCGATGGTTCCATAGCCAACATACATTTTGGCATAGTTTTCCGTATAGCCAGATTTATTAATGGCACCTAACGCTGTCGATAAGTCAGAAACTTTTAATTCCGGTCGTAATTTTTGTAATTCATGGCTAAAGGTTAACGCTAGGTATTGTTTGTCTTCTTCCATGCCGGTGATGGTTGTTGGGGTTATAAAGGTTAAACCATCTTGTTTGAGAGTTTGTTTTTCAAGTAAGTGAACATTATGTTTAATACTGGTTTGTAATTGTGTTGAACAGCCCACTATCGAAAAGCTGGCTATAAAAATAATAAAGAGATTCATCAAGCGCATTTTAATTTCCTACTTAGTGCGGCAAAAGAACTATGACTTATATTTTCATATCGACGGAAGTTCTAATGACTGTATGACCCAAACTTGTAGGTTTTTATCGGCAATATTCTAGTACGACTTTAGTCTTATTGTATTTTTAGCGTTAGAAATATGGAATTTGAGGGAATTTATGAGTTAGAAAAATACATAATAATCATAATGTTGCTGGTTTATTCATCAATTAGTGTTTGAATCTTGTTTTTAATCGTAGGAGTAAACCAATCTAGACCACCATAAATGGCATAACGAATTTTACCTTTTTTGCCGATAATAAAGCTGGTTGGAAAGGCAAATACTTTCCATGCTTTTAAAGCTACACCATTACTATCTAACATAATGTCAAAATCAACAGAAACTTTAGAGCTTAAAAACTTGTTAATGGTTTTTTTATCTTCTGCCATATTAACCGCGAGTATTTTGAATGTATTTTTATTTTTTTTGTGAAAATAGTTATCCAATTGTTGCATTGAAGGCATTTCGTGTACACATGGTGGGCACCAACTTGCCCAAAAATTCACGAGCACAACTTTCCCTTTTTCATTTTTGAGGTCGAGAACGTTATCCTCTAAGGTTAATAATTTTAAAGCGGGTGGATTAGGTGTGCCCTTATAAGCAGATAAAGAGCGCTCTTTTTTTACAGAAGTAACGGCCGTGTTTGCTTGATAGCTTGCAGCAATATTGCGCTGTATTTTAGGGTAACGATTTATTTGAGTAATGGCATTGTAGATTAGGTTTGGATATTTTTCTCTAAGGCGCATTTCATATGCTGTTGCATCTTCTCTAAAGTAGAAACGATTTCGTATATCTTTTAAAGTTTGAATAAAAACATCACTTCCAGATTGTTGTAAGCCCTCTAAGCTAATATCACGATTCCACCAATAGGGGGATAATTTCGGTTGAATTAAATAAATAAGTTGATTGGTATTTTTGACGCTAGGCATTAGTTCAGCAATTGCCCCGGGTTCGGGCGTGTTCTTAAAAAGATTAGGATGCATTAAAATTAAGCCAGATAAATATGATGGTAAGACTTTATTTGGCCAGCTCGCATGTGCACGTAAAATGGGGATGGCACTACGCCCTGTTGCAAGAATGATAATATTTTTGTTTGTTTTTTTGTGTATGCTTTCCAATAGTACATAGACATCTTGCGCGGGTATTCTTTCTAGGTTGCTGGCGGTATTTTCTAAAAAATAAGATTCAAGCAAATTACTGAGCCAGACTTCGATGCCATAATCAGGCAGTATTTTTAGTAACTGAGTTTCGGCTTCTTGTAGACCATGTTCAGATGGAATAACCAGCAGTAAAGTATTCCCCTTTGCTTGTTTAATATTGAATTCAGCTTCAATGCCGTTAGCAATGGTTATGGAAACCGTTTTATTTGCAAGCACAGAGCTTGAGAAGCTAAATAATAATATTGCAAATATTAAGGTGAAGTGCATCACATTATTATTGCAAAATAATAAATATTTAGCACTTTATTCGAGTGATTTTTTGTTAAATTTCTATATTAAAGGATTAAGTAGCGGTTCTGATGCAATGACGACCATCATTTTTTGCAACATAAAGAGCTTTGTCAGCAGCGTCAATGATTTCATTCGCTGTGCTCGATGTTGAGTAGTCTGCAATACCGCAGCTAAAGGACACATTGAACTTATGATTAAAATGTACAAAATCGACTTTTGAAAATCCATCGAGAATTTTTTGCATAACCCTGGTTGCCATTGCCATATCTATACCGGGTAAAATAGCAACAAATTCTTCTCCACCGTAACGTCCAACACTATCCGTTACTCGTAGGTTTTGTTTTATATAACGAGAAATACTTTTAATCACCATGTCACCCATATAGTGGCCATAGGTGTCGTTTATGTTTTTAAAAAAATCGATATCGATCATGACATAACTAAAATTAGAATTTTCTCGTTTTGCACGTGCTAGTTCGGTATCCAGAGTGGATAAAATGCTGGTGTGATTGAGTAAACCGGTGAGGCTATCATTGTGCATAAACGTACTAAGCTGGCGATAACGTATAATTTTATTTTTAACGACGGCAATTAAATGGTCGACATTAACGGGTTTGTTTAAAAATTCATCAGCGCCAATTTCAAGAGCCGATAATTGCTTTTGTGTATCCGTTTCACTGGATAAAAAGATAATAGGGGTACTAAGATAATTTCCCTGTTGTCTTATAACACTAGCGAGTTCGAGTCCACTGCACTTGGGCATGTGTAGATCGAGTAAAATCAATTCAGGCTTAAAATCAATTATTTCATCCATGACCTTAAAGGGGTCGGTGACCACTTTTGTTTCAATGCCTTCTGCTTTAAGTGACAAAGAATAGAATTGGGAAGTTGAAATGGAGTCATCAACAATCAGAACTTTTGTGGAAATAGGTGTATCTTTCTCAGCAAGTATATCTAATACATCGACAACAGTTGAAAAATCGACAGGTTTTGTAAAATAGTGATCGACGCCTATACGAACAGCATCTAAACGCGTTTCAAAACTGCTGTTATTGGCAAGGTGAATAATTTCAAATTGATAATCCTGTCGAAGCTCGTTAATGGTTGTTTTTGTTTGTGTATTAAAAATGGTGGAATCGATAATAACGGCATTTGGTGTGTTATCGATTATCGCTTCTTTCAAATCATCAAGTTGAGAAAAACTTCGTACGCTATAATTATATGTTTTAAGTTTTAAAGTGATTTCTTCAGCGGTTAAACGATTTTTTTCAATAATATATATAAGTAGCTTTTCTTCATCAGATGCTTCATGTCTGATTTTTTGTTTTTTAATTTTAGACTGAGTTATATTATCTTGGTGTGACGTTTTTTGTTTAAGTAAATCATTGATTAAAGGGTGGAGTTTAGGATGTAGATCATCAGACCAGGATACATTACTGTTTAGCTCAGAGTTTTTTTGGATTTCTTTTAAAGCCTCTTCGGCTAACCGAGCGTATTTAGATACATCTTGAAAACCAAATGATGCGCCGGAACCAGCGAGTTTATGGCATAAAAAAATAAGTTCGGCTATCGTTTCTTCCTGGTTATTCGTTGAAGCTTGGTTCCATACTTGCTCAATTTTATCAAGTTTGCTCGGAAGCTTCGCCGCAAAATCGTCTTTGAGAGCGCGTAATGATTCTTCTATTGTTTTTGCGTCAGCCATAAAGTCACAATTATTTTTCTAAGTGAAATAGGTATTTTTGATTAGTGGTGAATAACGTCATGTCATTGGCATATGTAGAGTTCCTATACCCTATTTATCGGCAGGTTTTACAAAGAGTTTAGTCAAATACTTATCGCTATTTGGTATACTCGCGCAGATGGATGTTTCTCAAATATTAGATCCCCTTAATAGCGCGCAGCGCGCGGCAGTTTGTCACTCAAATGGCCATGCTTTAGTTCTGGCTGGTGCGGGTAGTGGCAAAACGCGTGTACTTGTGCATCGCATAGCTTGGTTGATTCAGGCAGAAAATGTCTCTCCTTTCAGTGTGTTAGCGGTTACTTTCACAAATAAGGCGGCAGCCGAAATGCGTGGCCGGATAGAAACGTTGCTTGGAATACCCGCCAGCGGCATGTGGGTGGGCACTTTTCACGGTATCGCGCATCGTTTATTACGCGCGCATTGGGATGAGGCTGAATTACCTCAGAATTTTCAGATTTTAGACAGTGATGACCAGCAACGTACCCTCAAACGTCTCATTAGAGAGATGGGCCTGGATGATTCGCAATGGCCTGCCAAAGAGGCGCAGTGGTATATTAATGCGCGAAAAGATGAGGGACTACGTGCGGGGCAAATTGTGTTGCACCCAGGGCAAAAAAACGATGTGCACTTAATGCAGATGATAGAAATCTATCGTCAATACGAGGCGCTTTGTCAGCAAGCCGGTATGATTGATTTTGCTGAAATGTTGCTGCGTGCAAAAGATTTATGGCAAAAACGACCCGACGTTTTGCATCATTACCGAGAGCGTTTTCAAAATATATTAGTTGACGAATTTCAAGATACCAACTCAATACAATACGAATGGATTAAATTGCTTGCAGGTGAAAGCGGTCGCGTTTTTGCGGTTGGCGATGACGATCAATCGATTTATGGTTGGCGTGGCGCAAAAATAGAGAACATTCATCAGTACAGTCGAGATTTCACTCCGTCAGAAACCTATCGCTTAGAACAAAACTACCGTTCAACCGGTAATATATTAAAAGCAGCGAATGGTTTAATCGAAAATAATACCGACCGACTCGGTAAAGAATTATGGACGGAAGATTCTGACGGTGAGCTCATTCAAGTCTACTCGGCTTTTAATGAAATAGACGAAGCGAATTATATTGTTGATAGTATACAGGCGTGCGTTAAAGACGGTTATAAGCGTAGTGAGTGTGCCATTTTGTATCGCTCCAATGCACAGTCACGGGTATTAGAAGAATCTCTTATCTCCGTTGCTATGCCCTATCGTGTTTATGGCGGTTTACGATTTTTTGATAGACAAGAAATTCGTGATGTCCTTGCCTATTTACGTTTAATGACTAATCGAAATGATGCGCCCGCTTTTGAGCGTATTGTTAATACACCAACACGCGGCATTGGCAATAAAACACTCGAAGTTGTTCGCAGTACTGCACGTGAGAAAGATCTTACACTTTGGCAAGCCGTGCAAGATGTTATCGAAAATAAAACATTAACAGTACGCGCTATTGGTGCATTGCAAGTGTTCGTTGATTTAATTAATGAACACGCTGAGTTAATCGATAACTTAACCTTAAGTGAAAAAATAGAACATGTTATTCATCACTCGGGGTTAGAAGCACATTATAAAAAAGAAAAAGGCGAACGTGGTCGGGCCCGTATTGAGAATATGCAAGAGCTTATTCAGGCTGGGGTAAATTTTGAAGGCGAAGACTGGCAACAAGATGATGAAGCCATCGATGAGCTATCGTCGTTTTTATCACATGCTGTTTTAGAGTCGGGTGAAAGCCAGGGTGATGAATGGGACGACTGCGTTCAACTCATGACATTGCATTCAGCTAAGGGCCTAGAGTTTAAACAAGTTTTTATTTGCGGTGTTGAAGAAGGTTTGTTCCCGCATCGCTTATCAGCCGAAGATCCAGAACGCTTAGAAGAAGAACGCCGTCTTTGCTATGTGGGTATGACCCGTGCCATGGAACAACTAACCTTAAGTTATGCTGAAAAACGTCGCATATACGGAGAAGATAGTTATCCTAAACCTTCACGTTTTTTAAAAGAAGCACCACAAGAATGCTTACATCAAGTCCGTGTAACGGGCTTTGCAAAAAAAGCGAGTGGTTACGCCGGAGTAGGCAAAACCTCAGCTTATACTGAACGGCCTGAAGATGATCAGGGCCTAAAAATTAATTTAGGTCAGCGTGTGCAACATCCAAGCTTTGGTGAAGGCATGGTAATGAATTATGAAGGCGAAGGCCGACATGCGCGCATACAAATTAATTTTGAAGAAGTGGGTAGTAAATGGTTAGTGATGGAGTATGCGAATTTAAGTTTAGCTTAAATAATTATTTCATTGTGTTCACGAATATATCAATAAAAACAGGTACTAAATCTTTAGGAAATACTGGGTTTTAATTTAAAATAATAGCTTCAGCATCTTCTGTTGGTATGGTGGTTTGGAAGTCCATGGCGGGGTGAATCGTCGCACTGGGTAAACCTAAATAATTACCCTGCGCAAAATCGACGCCATAAAGTTTAAGTAGTTGAAGTGTTTGAGCATTTTCAACAAATTCGGCAATAGTTTTTTTACCGAGTGCATGAGCAATTTGATTCATTGATTGAACCATTGCCTGATCGACCTGTGTTTCCGCTAGGTTTTGGACAAATGAACCGTCAATTTTTAATTTATCGACAGGAAGTTTTTTAAGGTAACTAAAAGAACAGAATCCAGAACCAAAATCATCGAGTGCAAATTCACAACCCATATCTTTTAATTTGGAAATGAATTGGCTGGCATCACGTAAATTAGCAATTGCTGCGGTTTCTGTTATTTCAAAGGTTAGCTGTGACGGACAAAGGTTTGAATCACGAATTAAACCACGAATGAGTGGCAGTAATTCTTTATCTTCAAACGCACGGCCAGATAGATTAATGGCAAAGCGCAGTTCCTTATTATGTAGTATAGAAAGTTCGTCAAGATGCGTTATGGCACGCGTAATAGCCCAGCGATCGACATTGTGAACTAAGCCAAAACGTTCGGCAGCCGGCATAAACCCACCGGGAAGAATAATCTCACCGTTGTCGCGTTGCATACGTAACAACACTTCATAATCGTTAACCGCCCCGTCAGCAACGGCAATAATCGGTTGATATACCAAAGAGAAGCGGTCGTTTTCAAATGCGTCACGTACGCGGCTTGCCCAACCCATATCATTAGCAAGACCATCTTGCTCGTTGCTGCCAGGCTCTGCAATATGTATACGATTACGGCCATTTGCCTTAGCAATGTTGCAAGCAATATCCGCTTGGGAAAGTACATCGTCTGCAGAGGTGGTTTGATTAGTAATGCATGCGATGCCTAAACTTAACGTTACGTTGAAGGCTTTGCCGCTATCAACAAATTGGAAGTGTTCAAATAATTTGCGTAAGCCTTCACCAACGACACAAGCTTCCTCACGGTCTAAGTTATAAAGTAATACGGTAAACTCGTCGCCGCCAAAGCGTGCAAGTAAATCGCCCTCGCGAAGATGACTGCGTAACAGGTTGGTTGTTTCAAGGAGTAACTTATCGCCAGCACCATGGCCAACAGTATCGTTTACATATTTAAATTGATCTAAGTCCATATAAAAGACCGCGCAGTCGGCAGCTGAACGGGCAACCCGTGAAACAACCCGTTCGAGTTCTTGCTGGAAATATTTGCGGTTATAAATACCGGTTAAAGAATCATGTTGCGCTTGATAAGTGAGTTCATTTTCATAAGCTTTTTTCGATGTAATATCACGTGCGGTACCGGTAATATACGCAACACTTCCATCGGGGTTAAGCATTGGTTTGGCATTAAAGCTTATGTGTTTATGATTGCCTTGTTTGTCGACATGAACTGTTTCATACCCCACTAATTCGTTTCCAGCTAGAATGGTTTCTATTGCGGATAAATCACGGTCTCGTGATTCGGGTAGTTGGTAATCTGAATAATGTTTAAAGAGCATTTCTTCAGCATCGTAACCGTATATATTCGCCACAGCCTTGTTTAGGTAGGTCCAACGGCCTTTGTTATCCATGCTCCAAACTAAATCATGTGCCGTTTCAACTAAGTCACGGTAACGGGCTTCGGCTTGAATTAGCATTTTTTCGGTTGCTTTGCGTTCTGATATATCCGAGAGCATGCAGTTATAATAAATTTGTTTATCCATCACCATCTGCGTCATACGTAACGACATTGTTAGCATATGACCTTTTCGATGTTGAGCTTCAATTTCATGCTCACCTTGAGTGTATTCATGCATGTTGTGGCTAAATGAAGGGACGAGCCAGGTGAAATCTTTTGTTCGGATTTCATCAATACTAAATCCAAATAACTGCTCTGCGGCAGGATTAACCGTTTCAATTTTGCATTGTCGGTTTAAGATAATAATACCTTCAGCGGCATGCTCAACAATTGCGTGTACATGCGCTTCCTGGTCACCTAAGCGTTTGAATAGCTTACCGAGCATTTGTACTAGTAAGCCCATCTCATCGGTTGAACGGGGTGTTAAGCGCTCAGCCAATTGCTGATGGTTAGAGGCACCGTGGTGTGAGGTAATATGTTCAACGGGTGAAAGTGCCTGGTTAAAGCCGTATAAGAAAATCGATGTGGTAATAAATGAGGCTAAACCAAGAAAACCCCAAGCGGCTAAGATTTCAATGGGTAAGCTACCTGTTTGCCACCAATAATACTTCAACATAATAGTGGTCATTAATAAAGGGATAAAACCACCAATTAAAAGTATCTTGGTGCGCATACTAACGTGTATGTAAGATAAACCGGTAAAACGACTGACTGTACCGAGTAAATTAAGTGAATAGAAATAACCCGGCATCGCAACGATAACTGCGATAACTAAATTTAAAAGCATAAACTCTAAAAGCGAACCATAAGCGGTCGATGAAGTTGGTGCCTCAATAAACCAATAATGAATCGTGGGTACAAATAAAATATAACTAAGAAAAAATGACCAATAAGTTGAAGAAAAAGAATGTAAATGAGCACTTAAGTTTTCAGGTAGCGAGTTAGCGGCGGAATCTGTTTTAGGTTGTTGTGTAAGCCATGTAAATACGGGGTTTAAGAAATTATAACTAAAAAAGAAAACCCAAACAGTAAGTAAAGCGCACGCGCCCGCAAGGACTAAGCCAAAAGGTGTTATGAAAAAGCTAACGTTGGTTGGCATATTAAATATAGACGCCACGCTGTAAGCGACAATGGGCGTTAATATAAAGCTAAGCGTAACCGTTAGAGCCAGGTGTTTTTTTAAGCGAAGTAAAGAATGTATCATTTATTTTAGAGTGGGCATATGCGTTTATATTCGTGAATAAAAACATCTTTAAAGATGCATTGTGATTTATTATTTTTATTAATAAGAATGGGCTTAAGTGTGGCAGAAAATTTATTGCTTTCCAGTCATTTTATAATTTTATTATGGAAATCTTTACTTTTTTTGAATTTGCTTAGATTCTTCTTTATTAGCAACAAGTGATTGATTAGTTGTGCCGATTATGGATAATCATGCAAGGTATTGATTATAAAAAACTATAAAAAAAGCAAGCAAATATTAAATGTTTTTGTCGCTATTTTTATTAAAAGATGGCATGGAATATAAATACATTAAGGCATTGTTATATTAGGCATAAGGATAAAAAATGAAGCGTCGTGATTTTATAAAATCGTCAAGTATTGGTGCAACCGCAGTGGCTGCAGGTGGTTTGTTAGGTGCCCCTGCTATTGTAAGTGCGAAAACTAAACTGAATTGGAAAATGGTAACCACATGGCCAAAAAATTTCCCCGGTTTAGGAGCTGGCGCTAATAATCTGGCTAAGCTAATCACTGAGATGAGTGGTGGCCGATTAACAGTAAAGGTTTATGGTGCAAAAGAACTCGTGCCAGCATTTGAAGTATTTGATGCAGTCTCTGGTGGTGCTGCCGAAATGGGACATGGCGCAGCCTATTATTGGAAGGGTAAAAGAGAAGCCTTTCAGTTCTTTACCGCGGTGCCTTTCGGCTTAACCGCTCAAGAAATGAATGGTTGGTTATTTTATGGTGGCGGTATGCAGCTTTGGGAAAAAGCCTACGCCGATTTTAATTTATTACCACTTGCGTGTGGTAACACCGGCGTACAAATGGGTGGTTGGTTTAATAAACAAATTAATAGTATTAAAGATTTAAAAGGTTTGAAGATGCGCATTCCCGGTTTAGGTGGCGAAGTGCTTAAGCGTGCAGGTGGTACACCGGTTAACCTACCGGGTGGCGAATTATTTACTGCATTAAAGTCCGGCAATATTGATGCAACCGAATGGGTTGGACCATACAATGATTTATCATTTGGCTTATATAAAGCAGCAAAATACTATTATTACCCTGGTTGGCATGAGCCTGGCCCAACATTAGAAGCGATAGTGAATAAAAAAGCCTTCGATGCCCTACCAAAAGATTTACAAAGCATTGTGCGTAATGCGGCCTTAGTGGTTAATAACGATATGTTGGCGGAGTACACCGCACGTAATAATGCAGCACTGAATACATTGGTTAATAAACATAAAGTGGACGTACGCAAATACCCCGATGATGTATTGAAAAAATTGAGTGGCTTATCAGATAGCGTTGTTGCTGAAATTGCGAATAAAGATAAAATGAGTAAAGAAATTTTTACGTCGTATAAAAAATTCCGTGATAACGTTGTGGCGTATCATAAAATTTCAGAGCAGGCTTATTTAATGGCTCGGGGATTGTAATTACAAAAATATTAACCACAATACATATTGACGTACAGTGGTTATAAGGGTTCTGCTTAAGCAGATATTCGATGTTATCGTAATTAGCTAGTTAATAGGTGTATTTATTAATCTCGTTTTTTTTGCTGCGTAAATGCATTATCAATGAGTTGTATTGTTGAAGTATAAGCAGCAAGACAAAAATTTTCAAAATCAACCAACTCGTCACTATCTAAGTAAGTTTTTGTAGATGGCTCTAGTCGCCCCATATTAATTTGGCAGTTTGCAAGTGTTTGGATATAGGCTCGGCGAGTTTGTTGTGAAATAACAAGCGGTGGTAAGCCTGCTTTTAAAAGGGGTATGTTGGCTATGAGTCGAGCAATCCGTCCATTACCATTCCAAAATGGATGAATGTGTACAAACATCATGTGAATTTTTGCATAGTATAGATGGGCATTGTGGATGGTTAAGGTTTTAGTTTTGATACCATTTATTTCTTCGATGAATCGTGCCATAAGTTCAGGCACATGTATTGGGTAAGCATATTCAATAAAGGTTTGTTCGCCGTCAGCTGTTATAGCGTAGGTGCCATTGGTTTCGTTTTTCCATTGGCCTGCAGGTTTGTAAATATCGGCGATGTCATTTGTTAAAACGGCTTTGTGTAAATGAAAGAGCAAGTTTTCGCTGATAGGTTCGTTTAAACTTTTATAAAGTAGTTCGATTGCTTTAGCGTGGCCAATCACTTCTTGATGGTCTTTAAGAGGTTTACCTGAAATGGTTAGACCTTCTTCTAAAACAAAATGTGTATCGCCTAGCGTTAAGGTATTGCCCTCAATGGCAGTTGAATTATGCGTCCATAGATCGCGTAATTGATTGAGTAACGCTGAGCGTAAGTCTTTATCTAAGCCGTTTAAAAAGACGAGTGAACCTAGAGGATTTTTGTGACGATAGCGTGTTGCTTTGCCCTGACCAACTTTTTCAATAATTCCGGCATTTATCCATTGAGCCAGCCAGCGACGCAGAGTACGTTGATTTATCCCTCCTATCCTTGTCGCTAACTCCACTAAACTATGGGACTCGCGAGCATCATCGACCAGCTCTTCTTTAAGCAGCGAGAGTAACCTCTGTTTTTGCTCTTTATAGGACATAATAGTCGAGAATATAGCATTTTCTGGACATTAATGCATGAAAATGTCCGGTATTTAAGGGGTAGCGGCGGTTTGGTTAGGTATAACCCTATTCTTTTAAAATCGGGAGAGATTTATTTTTCTTTTAATTTTAAAGAAACAGAGTTAATGCAATAGCGTAAACCCGTGGGTTGAGGTCCATCAGGAAACACATGACCAAGGTGACTGTCACATTTGCTGCAATGTACTTCGGTTCGTTTCATAAAAAGCTTTCCGTCTACACTTTCGCCGATGGCCTCTTCGTTAATGGGTTGAAAGAAACTTGGCCAGCCCGTGCCAGAATCAAACTTTGTATCTGAAATAAATAACGGTTCGCCACAGCAGGTGCAGTGGTATATTCCATCTTGTTTGCTCTCAGCATATTCGCCTGAAAATGCACGTTCAGTGCCGTGTTCTCTACAAACGTGATACTCCTCTTCGGAGAGAGTTTCTTGCCACTGTTGTTTAGATTTTGTAATTTTGTTATTGGACATATTAAAATTTCTCTGTTTATTGTTATAAAGCGCTTTATGCGTCAATAAATAAATGAATCATCTTTACATCCGACATATGAATTTTGAATTCTAATTTCCCTTTCTTAAGTTCTTTCTCAAGAATAAGGCTATATGTTTCTTCATCAAACCCTTTTAGTATGCCTTGATGTTTTAGCTCTTGTATTGTTGTAAGAATAACCTGTGATCCTAGGTAGTTTTTTACTTCTGCTTTTTTAATGATTGGGTAACTACGAGGCTGCTTAGTTTGTGGTTTATTTTCAATCGCTTTACGTTTGTTTAAACGTTCTTCAAGTTTTTTTGCAGATTCTTCTCGTTTGCGCTGGGCTTCGAGTTTAGCTAGATCGCGTTGGTAATCTTGATTGATCGTTTTATTATAAAAATCAGGATCGCTTTCTAAATTGGCTTCAATTTGACTAACCATATTTTTGGCTGTTTTCATTATGAGTATATCTTGTTCAGACAAAGAACCACTCTGTTCCATTCTTTTCATTTCAGTGCGCATTTGACGTGCCGCTGTTTCTTCATTGAGTTGGCCTTGTTGTGTTTGAGCAACTAAAAGCTCAAGGTTGTTATCACTAATACTGGTAAGGGTGTTAATACTTATAAGCGTACTGAATACCGATGAAATAAAATAAGTTAAAAATGGTTTTTTTGCTTGTTCCCAATGTTTATAAGCAAAGGATATAGCGGGAATATACGCTAGAGTAGAAACCAATAAAATGCTGAGTATGTTATCGAGCTTAATGAAAAATATAGCGAGTAAAATAACAAATAGTGGACCAATTAGAAGCCAAAATCCCCAAGCTAAACTTTTTTTGAAACCGGCGATAAGCAGCCAAATAAAGGCAGCTAAAATGACAGGGGCAAGAAGTAAACCGATTATTTCCATTATTTAAGTTCCTAGCTAATCCTAAACGGTAAAGTAAACGTTATTTTATGAAGGCTTTTTTTTAAAGTCAAAAGCCCTATGAGAGTATATTTATTGCCCATAAACAAGGTTGGGCAACCAGGTTGCTAGTTTAGGCCATATAGCCAGAATACTTAAGCCAATAAGTTGAATTAATATAAAAGGCGCAACCCCTTTGTATATTTGCGTCGTGGAGATTGAGTCTGGTGCAACACCGCGTAAGTAAAATAAGGCAAAGCCAAATGGTGGTGTAAGAAAGGAAGTTTGTAGATTAATGGCAATCATTATTCCTAACCAGATTGGGTTAATGTCCATCGTGAGTAAAATTGGAGCAACAATGGGCACCACGACAAAGGTGATTTCTATAAAGTCGAGTATAAAACCAAGCAAAAACATCACTAACATAACAATAAAAATGGCACCGAAGGCGCCACCAGGCAAATCGGTGAGAATATTACGTACAGTCTCGTCACCGCCAAAGCCGCGGAACACTAAGGAAAATAACGAGGCGCCAACAAAGATAATAAACACCATGCTGGTAATGCGCGTAGTGCTCAACATCACTTCTTTGAGCATGGCCAGGTTAAATTGACGTTGCGTAATAGCAAGTACAATGGCACCCATTGCACCCACCGATGCGGCTTCGGTTGGGGTTGCAGCCCCAATGAGTATTGAACCCAGCACAGCAATGATAAGCGCAATCGGCGGTATTAATGCTTTAAAAACTTGCATGAGAAGTTGCGGCCAGTTTTGTTCGCGCTCGCTTTCAGGGATGGCAGGAACGGCTTTAGGTTTAATAAACGTTAATAGCACTATATATAAGGCATACATACCAACAAGCATTAGCCCTGGTATAAGTGCGCCGATAAATAAGTCACCCACTGAAACAGTGTCGGGTGAAAAAATACCCATGTCGAGTTGTGCTTGTTGATAAGCGGTTGAGAGTACGTCGCCAAGTAAGACTAAAATAATGGAGGGGGGAATAATTTGCCCTAATGTACCTGAGGCGCAAATTAACCCAGTGGCAACTTGCGGGTCGTAGCCACGCTTTAGCATGGTAGGTAACGAGAGTAAGCCCATGGTTACCACGGTTGCCCCGACTATTCCGGTACTTGCTGCGAGTAACATGCCGACAATAATGACAGAGAAGCCAAGCCCACCACGTAGTGAACCAAACAGTTTGGACATCGTATCGAGTAATTGGTCGGCAACTTTTGAGCGCTCCAGCATGCAGCCCATAAAAACAAACAGTGGTACGGCGATTAGAGTATCGTTTGTCATAATGCCGTAAAGACGGCTGGGTAGGTTGGCTAAAAAGCTACTATCGAAGGTGTTTGTGAGCATACCGATAAATGCAAAGATTAAAGCTGTACCGCCTAATACGAATGCAACCGGGTAGCCTGTGAGTAATACGAGGCAGACAACCGCAAACATGATGAGAGGGATCCATTCCATCATTTTGTTTGCGCTCGACTTATAAGTAGTGTTTTTAGACTGGTTAGTATTAAAGCCATACCTTGAAATAGTACTAACAGCGGCATTAAAAATAAGCTGGTTTTTAATATATAAACAAAGTCCAGGCCACCGGCTTCGCGTGAGGTTTCTCCAATGCGCCAAGAAGCGAGAACATAATCAAAACTGGACCACGCGATAAAGATAAACATCGGTAAAAGTAAAAATAAACTGCCAAGGAGATTAACCCAGGCTTTTTGGTGTTCATCGAACTGGCGATAAAAGATATCAACACGAACATGGCCGTCGTGCTTCAATGTATACCCAGCGGCAAGCATAAAAATCCAGGCATACATATAGACCACCGATTCCTGCATCCAAATCCAACCGCTGTCGAAGCCGTAACGAAGCACAACAACGGTAAACGTAATGCAAACAACGGCCAGACTTAACCAACTTATGGCTCTACCCATTTGTTCGTTTATAGCCTCAAGTGGCTGGATTATGTTGTTTAAATTCATGAAAGTGACTGCTTACTATACGTTGTGGCTTGAAATTAAAGCACGCATCATAATGGCTTTTAGGATGCGTCTCAACGTAAGTTATTCACAGTGTTTAAAAATCAACATGTTAGCGTCAATTTCATGTCAAAAAAACGAATAACTCTATAAAAATAGTATAACTGATTGTATTAAATAAAGTTTTTAGGTGGTGTTTTTATGGCGTTTCTAAGCGAAGTGGCTTAATAATTGGCGTAACCTGGCGATCCGTATTTTCATCCACAAAGTTATCCACAGGTTAGCTGTTGACCAATTTGGTAATTTAGTTAGCTATTTGAGCAATATTTACGCGCCGGTCGGTCAAAATATCTTCAAATACCTGGGGATCTTTAATATGTGTCATTTCACCTTCTCGAGGGAAATGTTTGTCCTGTAAGCGTGATAGCCAAAAACGCAATGCCGCAGCGCGAAGCATTAAGGGCCAATCAGCTTTTTCAGCGTCGCTCAAAGTGCGTTCTTTCTGGTACGCCTGTAAAAAGTGACCACAACGTTCTGCATTTAAGCTGCCATCGTTATTCGTACACCAGTCATTAACCGTAACGGCTACATCGTAAAGTAGGACGTCGGTACAAGCGTAATAGAAGTCAATAATGCCCGTTAACATGTCGTCATCAAATAAGGCGTTGTCTCTAAATAAGTCTGCGTGAATCGTGCCGCGGGGCAAATTATCATTGCGGTGCTCGGTTTGGAATGCGAGTTCATCTTCAAGTAATTTCTTTTGGGCTGTACTTAGATGAGGCAATAATTTTTCTGCCGTTTGTTGCCACCAGTGTGGACCACGTCGATTTGTTCGTATGCCCGTAAAATTGCTCGTGACCACATGAGCATGCCCCAATGCTCGGCCAAGGGCAGCACACTGTGTGTTATTGGGTTCGAGGACGCTTTTGCCAGTTAAGCGTTGTACCAGTGCGGCGGGTTTGCCACATAATGCTTTCAAGTAGTGCCGGTCATTGTCAGCAATGGGATGGGCGCTGGGTACTTGGTGTTCGTTCAAGTGTGCCATCAGGTCGAGAAAAAAGGGTAACTCTTCAGCAGAGAGTGCTTCAAATAATGTAAGTACATACTTACCTTGAGTTGTTTCAACAAAATAATTGGTATTTTCAATGCCATCACTAATACCGCTTAAGCTAACTAAATCGCCGATAGCATAATCTTGTAAAAACTCAGTAAGTGCTTGCTCGCTAACCGTTGTGTAAACAGACATTCCAGATAAATCCAATATTGAAGAGGTCGTATTGTACCTGACTGTATGGGATTAGCGGAAGATTAAAGCACGTTGGTTTGGTCGTTGTTAGGATTGGGAATTGTTATAAACTCTTTCGTACATCTAACTTTGTGGTTTTAATTGAAAAAAAATATAATTATTAAATGACTCAGACTAAGATTTCGACAGTCTTTTTTATATCTAGATTTATCGCTGAATGTTATCAGCGAGTTAATTAAAATAAAATTGTTGGCTATTTATTAAACGGTGCAATGAGTTTGCGAATAACATCATATTCAGCGTCACTGGTTGCAGCAAAACCATTATATTTTTTATCTACCGCTTTTATAATTTTTAAGTGTTCTGGATTTTTGCTATCAAGCGCTAAGAATGCTTTTTTTAGTTGAGCGAGTAAACTAGGGTCAACGTTTTTACTTGCGGTAATATTATAAGGTGGTAGATGCGATGAGCTATATAAGATGCGTAAACCTTTACCTTGCCATTTGAATGCTTTTGTATCTTTTAAAATGCCTGCATCAAAATCACCGTTAATAACAGCGCGTGCAATATTGTCGTAGTGACCTATAAATTTCATCTCTTTAAATTGTTCTAATTTTATACCTGCCCCCACAACGGTCGCTCGCTGCAATAACGCGCGTTTGTCACCGAAAGCAAAGGTTTTTCCGATAAGGTCATTTACATCTTTTATCTTACTATTTTGCTTAACAACGATCATTAATTGAAAGCTGGCTTTACCATTGGTAACCGTTTTAACAAGGAGTTTAGCATTACTTTTGGCGCGAGCTTTCAAGTAAGCGACAGGAGTGAGATATGACAAGTCAACATTACCATCAATGGTATCTTTGATGGCTACCCCCATATTTGGTGATAAATGTAATGATACGTTGCGATTTAGCGTTTTGCTTAAGTACTGCGTGAGGGGTTTTAAGCGTTTATGCATTTCAGCGGGAATATCCATTGCGACCGAGCCCAGAACTAACTCTTTATTTGGGCTTGCACTATAAGCTGCAGAGCAAAATAAGAAAGCAACGATTATTGCTGAAAATAATTTAACTAACATGGTTTCTGACCTGTAAATTTACGAAGCGATTTGCTTTTCTTCAATTGCATCATAGTGTGTAACGGCATTTCGGCCATTTTCTTTACTAAAATACAGGGCAAGATCGGCAAAACGGTATAAATGTCGAGCATGAGTATGGAAGTTTTCGGGTGTGATTGTAACGACACCTAAGCTAATGGTTACATGAACTTGGTATTCATTTACAGGGACGATGAGATCCTGAATCGTTTTACGTAGATCTTCAGCTAGTTCAGTCGCCGTTTCTTTGCCAGCACGTTTACAAATTACAACAAATTCTTCGCCACCAATTCGGCAGGCGATATCACTTTTTCGCACACGAGTTTTAATTGCATGAGCAACTTGCTTTAAAACATCGTCACCATGAACGTGACCATAGGTATCATTAATATTTTTGAAATGATCGATGTCGATAAGAATAATGCTTAATGTGTCACCGTGGCGTTCAGTTAAACTAATTTCAGTTTCTAAATGGTCTTCAAAGTAACGGCGGTTAAATAAACCGGTGAGAGAATCGGTAACAGAAAGTTTGAGAAATTCATCATTCATACGAGTGAGTTCGGCTTTTTGTGCTTTAAGCTCTTTAACATTATTGCGCAGTTGCTTATCTGCAAAGTCAACTCGGTTTCGTAATTGTAGGTTCGCGTCGTTGAGCTGTTTATTTAGGTTATTAAATTGTTGTGCGAGCATGCCAAACTCGTCGTTACTTGTTAGTGGAATTTCTCTAGCTATCTGGTTTTCATCATCTGTTGTTAGTGATTTGGATATGGTCGAAACAGGACGAATAATAAGGTAAGACAAAGCGAAAAATTCACCCAGAACAATAATTAGAGTAATAAAAAGTTCGCGCTGCAAAAACTTAAAGCGTTGACTATCAATGAACTCATGAGCAATGCCGGTATTTAAGCCCAGTGTTAACTCACCTAAATAATCATTGTCGAGACTAATTTCTTCGATAAATAGTTGCATACGTTGTGAGTTGTTAATGAATGTTCCTGCTTGAGAAAGAACTTTGCCTTTTGTATTGGTAACTTTTGCGTAACCCACTTCTTCTGAGAGAGTAATTTCTTTCAGTAATAAATCGATAGTGTGATAGTCATAACCAACTACACTGTAAGTGAGTGACTTAGCAACAAAGCGACTAATATCGCTACCACGATTTTCAATCTGAACAATCATGCGTTGTTTTTCTTCGTTAAGCGTTAACCAACCACTAATGGTAAGGGTCGTGAATAAAACGACCATGAGCACTAACAACAGTTTTTGTCGAATGCCGAAATGGAAAAATGAGGAAATTGGAAGATTCAAAACAGTGTCGTTTAGCCTATTTGCATTAATTTTAGGTAACCTTAAATACCTACACTTAATATAAGAATGGTTACATAGAGTTATTTATCGGCAGGGAGAGCAGTTGGCTTTAGGCTAATTATGCATGTTAATTATATGATTTCACTACCATTCCATTAAAATCCACTGGTTTATATTGGCTTTTTTTATGTCATTCTCGGTGGCATCTAAAATCCCGTCGCCATCGCTGTCATATAGGTAGTAAGGTTTGCCTTTTGTCGGC
>Ga0316209_1000894_pt1 | contig 39510 bp, 37 predicted proteins | sample 6monopyrite_MG_FD_204945 | JGI IMG/M metagenome (GOLD analysis project Ga0316209, IMG submission 204945) | Microbial mat bacterial communities from mineral coupon in-situ incubated in ocean water Damariscotta River, Maine, United States -... | ecosystem: Environmental > Aquatic > Marine >...
ATGTGGCGGGCTCGGACCTGCTCAGGCGTCGCGAGAGACGGAGCGCGCTCGTTGAACGTGGCGCGCAATTCATCCTCGTGAGCGTCCGCCCAGGCCTCAACCGCGGCATCCTCGAGCACTTCATCCGGCGGAAGCACCGATCCATCGATCGCGACGTACGCGATGCGTACCGTATCCAGCTGGTAATGAGAGATGAGGTCGACCTCGCCGTCACTCAACGTCGTTTGCGACGCAAGGAGCTGGATCAGCTTCTGGCCGAGCAGGGAACGCGTGAAGCTGCGAATAAACGCGCGCTCGGTTCCATACTGACTCTCGGCGAAATTCGCATAAGCAGCGGGACTGAACTTCCCGTCGGCTTCAATGAAGCTCGGGCTCGTGGCGACGATGCGCTGGATCTCCTTCACAGTGACGTGAAGACCGAGGTCTTTCGCGGCCGCAGAGAGCACGACGGCGTTGATCATCTGCGAGAGAGCCTGCGAATCGACGTAGCGGTCGGCGCCAACTTCGTCATATGCGTCGCCGAGTTGCTGGCGCAGTCGATCTTCGGTGGCTCGCTGTTCGCGACCGAAGTCGCGGGAGGTCAACTGCAACTCGTCGAGCTGAACGATCGTGTTACCCGTGGGGGAGGCCGGCCCGAGTCCGCTACCGCCACTGCCAAAGAAGAAGATGAAGACGACACCAATAGAGGCGACGAAGATCAGAGTGAGCCAGCGCTGACCCTTGCGGAACGATTCGAGCAATGGAGACCTCAATGAGTAAAGGAGCATCGTGATGATGCGAAGACCTTTGGCGACGAGCGCGGAGCTTACGAGACTCGTTGCTTTTCGGGCAAGCGTCGGATGCATGCAAGTGAGAAATGCCGGGGCCGAGTCGGGGTTCGTGCGGAGGGAGTGGCCGGAGGATGAGTGCGATGGATCACCAGAATCCGAGTGCTGACCGGAGTGACCTCCGAGCGCACTTTCGCATTGATCCTACGGGGGCTCGCTGTTATTTTCTCGCAACCTCCCTGATCCCAAACGTGTTGGAGTTTCAGGTATTTAGCCCCTTTTTTTCCTGCGGGTATCACTCGGACAGACAGCCGCGCAATCGCTTTCTCAGGTCACGGATCGAGCTCGGAAGATCCGCCTCGAAAGCGAATTCAGGTCCCGCCTAGTCGTGCATAGTCGTGCATAGTCATGCCTATGTCATGCGCTGGGCCCCCGAAGTAGAGCGTTGCCAGCCGGGTCATTCAATCGGGCAAACAGGAGTGGGAATTTGATCATCGACACCATTCTCGGTTGGTTCTCGAGCGATCTTGCGATCGACCTCGGTACGGCAAACACGTTGGTTTACGTGAAGGGCCGCGGGATCGTCGTCTCTGAACCGTCGGTCGTCGCTGTTTCCCGCGATGCGCGGGGTCCCGATAAGGTGCGCGCCGTCGGGAAGGCCGCGAAGGACATGTTAGGCCGAACACCCGGCCACATCGTCGCGATCCGCCCGCTCAAGGAAGGGGTCATCGCCGACTTCGACATCACCGAAGCGATGCTCCGCTACTTCATTAGGCGAGTGCATGATCGACGCACGATGGTGCGACCACGCATCGTCATCGCCGTTCCATCCGGGATCACGGAAGTCGAGAAGCGAGCCGTTCGCGAGAGCGCGATGCTCGCCGGCGCACGCGAGGTCTACTTGATCGAAGAGCCGATGGCGGCGGCGATCGGTGCCGGACTTCCAGTGACTGAGCCCTCGGGCAACATGATCATCGACATCGGTGGGGGGACGACCGAGGTTGCGGTGATCTCGCTGTCGGGTGTCGTCTACTCGAACTCGGTCCGCGTCGGTGGCGACAAGATGGACGAGGCGATCATCAATTACGTGAAGCGTAAGTACAACCTGCTGATCGGTGAGCGCTCGGCGGAGTACATCAAGATTCGAATCGGGACCGCGTACCCGACGGACGACATGGACTCGATCGAAGTGAAGGGTCGTGACCTTGTACTCGGTGTTCCGAAGACGCTGGAGATCAAGAGCGAAGAAGTTCGCGAGGCGCTGGCCGAGCCGGTGAATGCGATCGTGGAAGCGGTCAAGATGGCCCTTGAAAAGACGCCGCCGGAGCTCTCTGCGGATATCGTCGACAAGGGCATCGTTCTGGTCGGAGGCGGCTCCTGCCTCAAGAACCTGGACGTTCTGCTTCGCGAGACCACGGGCCTTCCGGTCATGCTGGCCGAAGATCCGCTGACGGCGGTCGCGATCGGAACGGGGCGATGTCTCGATGAACTGCGATTGCTCAAGGAAGTCACGATTCGCTCCTCTGTGAGCTAGGGCGGCTGAGCTAGGAGTTTTGGATCACATGCCGGCCCCGCTCCCCCCGAGGCCGATGAAGTTCGACAGTCCCCGTTAGGCGGGGCTGCCTCGCTAGACCGAGAAGGCGCCTGCCTTCTTGCTTGGAGAACACTTGGGGGACCTGCTGAAAAGACTCGCCGCACCGCTCGCGGTGGTCGGCGTGATTCTTTTGGCCATCGTTTCGATGGTGTCGGATCGACGTGCGCTCGCGGATGGGGGGCGGGAGCTTCCTTGGTGGCAGGCGTCACTTCTCGAAGTGACCGCGCCCATCGAACGCATTGTTTCCGCCCCGATCGACGGCGTTCGCTCTTTCTATGAGAGCTACGTCGATCTGATCGGAGTCCGTGCCGAAAATCGCCGCCTAACGCGACGGATCGCCGAAGTCGAGTCGGAGAATCTGCAGTTTCGCGAGGCGCTTGTTGCGAGTGGTCATTTGGGTCGCGTGGCTTCGATGCGTGACGAGGTCGAGATTCCGATGTTGCCGGCAGAAGTTGTCGGGTTGGATGTCGCTCCCTGGTTCCGCTCGGTGCTGGTGGATCGCGGCGCCGAGCACGGAGTCGAGCCCGGGCAGCCGGTGATTACGCACGAGGGGGTCGTCGGGGTCGTGACGGCGACCTCCGGGCACGCGGCGAAGACGATGCTTCTGCTCGATCGACAGAGCGCCGTCGACGCACTCGTGCAGCGAAGTCGGGCGCGCGGCGTGATTCGCGGTGTGGGTCGCGATCGGCTCGAATTTGAATTCGTGGTGCGCGGCGCGGACGTCGTCGAAGGCGACGAGGTCGTCACATCGAGCCTCGGTGGGATCTACCCGAAGGGGCTCCGGCTTGGCCGGGTGACCGAGCTGCGCGATGCCGGCGGGCGTTTGACCCGAATTGCCGTGATCGAGCCGGCGGTCGACCTGGGCCAACTCGAGCAGGTTTTTGTGATGCTTCGCCGGGGGCCGCAGATGGATTTGCTCTATCGCCCGAATCGACCGGAAGAAGATCTCGATGGGCCGGCGGCAGTGAGTAGCCCGCCACCTGCAGAACCCGCTCGAGTCGAAGCAGAAGCGACCGAGGCTGGGCGATGAAATCCGCGCTGATCGTTTTTCTGGCCGGGATCGCGGCCCTCGTGTTCCAGGGCGCCCTCGCTCGGACGCTTTCCCCGCCCTGGTGCCCGGATTTCGCGTGGCTTGTCGTGGTGGGTGTCGGCCTGCGCTGGCCCGCGTTCCTTTCGGGGCTCGTTCTCGCAACGATGCTCGGCTACTCGATGGACCTGCTCTCAGGATCCTTGATGGGTCAGCACGCGCTCCTGCGAATCGCGACCTTTCTCGCAGCGGCGCTCGCGGCGCGGCAGCTCGATCTTTCCGGGGCAATCCCGGTCGGCATCTTCGTGTTTACGATGACCCTCGCCTACGGCTTCGCCACGGTGATGATGCTTTCGTTCTTCGTGGGCGCGCCCTGGCCCGCGATCAGCATCCTGGGAACGGCCATCGCGCATGCTTTCGTGAACGTGTTGGCGGCGGGGCCGATGATCCGCATGGTGGAGCGGATCCTTGAGCGCTTCTCCGACGAAGAAGTTGGACGTCGCGCGCCGCTTCCTCTCGGTTTTGATCGTGGGGGACTCGTATGAACGATCCCTTCGGCGATACGCGACTCTCGAATCATTCGGATGGGCCCGCGGATATTCGCATCTGGCCGGTCGCGCTGATCGTGCTCGGCATCTTCATCGTCTTCACGGTTCGCCTCTTTCAACTTCAGATCCTTGAAGGCGAAGCACTCGCGAGTCGGTCGCAAGCGAATTACGTGCGCACGGTTCGGCTAGAGGCGCAGCGCGGTGCGATCGTCGACCGAGAGGGCCGCACGATCGCGGCGAGCCGCCTCGCCTATGGCGTCGACATCATTCCCCACGAAATTCGCAATCCTTGGCGGACCTATTCGGTACTAGGCGCGATTCTCGACGAGGATCCCGCCGCGATTTCCGAGCGTGTTGGGAAGCCTCGCGGCCGGCGCCGCTTTCAACCGGTGACACTTTCGAAGGACCTCTCGGCGGAGTCTCGCGCGCAGGTCGCGGCGCATCGCTATGCGATGCCCGGCGTCGAACTGAAGCGCCAACCCCTGCGCGAGTACGTCTACGGATCGCTTGCGGCGCAATTGCTTGGAACGATCGGGGAGATCGGGACCAAGGAGTTGGATAAGGAAGCCTACGCCGACTACCGATCCGGTGAAACGATCGGGAAGACGGGACTCGAAGCGACGAACGAACGCCATCTGCGCGGGCACGCGGGCGGCGAGAACCTCGTCGTGGATGTGGCCGGTCGCGAGATCGACAAAATCGACATGATCGAGCCGACGCCGGGCGGTCGGCTCGTCCTGACCCTCGACCTCGACCTTCAGAGCGTCGCCGAGCAGGCCTTCAGAGCGCCGCCGCCCCCGCCCGGCGCCGAAGAGGATCCCGACTACAAGCCTGTGCCGGACTATATGGGGGCACTCGTCGCGATGGATCCGCGCTCGGGAGACGTGCTCGCCATCGTTTCGGCTCCTTCCTATGACGCGAATGCATTCGCCGGCGGAGTCGATCGTGAAACCTGGCGTGACCTCAATCGCGACGAATGGCGGCCGCTGCGCAATCGCGCGATCGCCGGAGTCTATCCGCCGGGTTCGACATATAAGGCGATCGTTGCGGCGGCAGGACTCGCCGAAGGCGTGATCGATGCGACGACGGTGGTGACCTGTCCTGGCCATTTTCGGCTCGGGCGACGGACCTACCGATGTTGGAAGCGCGTGGGACATGGTCCCGTCGATCTCGAACTCGCCCTGGCCGGATCGTGCGACGTCTATTTTTATGAACTCGGGAAGACGTTAGGCGTCGAAACGATTGCGAAGTACGCGCGGCTCTTCGGACTCGGACGCCCCACCGGCCTTCCGATCCGCGGCGAAGTGGGTGGCCTCGTCCCGACGCCCGAATGGAAGATGCGCACCCGTGGCGAGCGCTGGATCGATGGCGAAACGATCTCTCTTTCGATTGGGCAGGGGGCGAACCTCACCACGCCGATCCAGCTCGCGGTCGCCTATTCCGTGATCGCGAATGGTGGGGATGTCGTCGAGCCGCGGATCATCCTTCGCCGCGAAACCTGGGACGGCAATTTGATCGCGGAAGAGCCGACGATCATTCGCGAAAAGTCCGTGATTGCCCCGGCGATTCTCGAGATGGTGACTCGCGGACTCACGTCGGTCGTGATGGATCCGGCGGGCACCGGTCGTCGCGCAGCGATTCCCGGAATCACCGTCGCCGGCAAATCGGGGACGACCCAGGTGGTCAGCCTCGATCTGATCGAAGGGCTCGAGCCCCATGAAGTCCCGCTCAAGTATCGAGACCACGCACTCTTTGCCGCATTCGCCCCGGTCGAGGCCCCCGAGATCGTTGTCGTCGCGGTCGCGGAACATGCCGGGATGGGCGGGGGCGCCGTTGCGGCGCCGATGGTCCAGAAGGTCATGACCGAATACTTCAAGAAGAAGCAGGAGCGCGTGCCGACACAGGTCGCAGCGCTGATGTTAGGCGCATCGGATCTCGGGGCGGAACTCGGAGCAGATTTCGGAACGATGAGCGCTGCTGAACCCCTCTCCATCGAAGCGCCGCTCTCGATCGGAGCCTTGCCATGAGTGAATTGCGCGTCGACCGAAGTCGCGGACAACATTTCGATTGGGTACTCGCCTTCGTCGTCCTGGTACTGATGGGCATGGGACTCGTCAATCTCGTGTCCGCCGCCGCCTCCGGTGTCGAGGGCGGCTCCGATATCGTGAGCCGGCAGATGATGGTGATGGGGCTCTGCGTTTTCGTGATGGCCATCGTCGTCTTGATCGATTACCGCCACTACGACCGCTTCGCCTACATCCTCTACGGCGGCTGTATGGGCCTACTTCTATTGACCCTCGCGATCGCCGAGGAAACACGCGGCGCGCGGGCCTGGCTCTTCTCCGGTCGCTTCCAGCCCTCTGAAATCGCGAAAATCGGCATGGTCATCGCCCTCGCGCACTATTTCGGAAGGACCCCGCCGTCGTCGATTCAAAGACTGCGCGATCTCTTCGTACCCGGCCTGATCATCGCGGTCCCGGTGGGCCTGATCGTGGCGCAGAAAGATCTCGGCGTAGCGGTCCTGACCCTGCTGATCGGACTTACGCTGCTGCCCCTGGTCAACGTGCCTCTGCGTGCTTGGTTCAGCATGGCGCTCCTCGCCGCCGCGGGGCTCGCTGCGCTCTGGCAATACGGGCTCAAGGGCTATCAGCAGGAACGCATCCTGGGCTTTCTCGACCCGTCTCGTGACCCGCTCTCGTCGGGCTATCAGCAGATGCAATCGAAGATCGCCGTCGGATCTGGCGGACTCTTCGGAACGGGCTGGCAGGAGGGAACGCAGACGCAGCTTCGCTTCCTGCCGACGCAGCACACGGACTTCGCCTTCTCGGTGCTCGCCGAGGAGTGGGGATTCATCGGCTCCTCACTGACTCTCGCGACCTACGCAGCGATGCTCCTCTGGGGTCTCCTGATCGCGCGCAATTCGAAGGACTCGTTTGGTGCCGTGCTCGCGATCGGGCTCGTCGGGACCCTGCTCTGGCCGGCGGCGATCAACGTGGCGATGGTGCTCGGGCTGGCGCCGGTGATCGGCGTGCCGATGCCTCTCTTCTCGTACGGCGGCTCTGCGCTGCTCTCTGCGGCGATTTCGATCGGACTCCTCCTCAATATCTCCATGCGGCGGTACGTTTTCTAGGCGGGCCTTCCTTCGTCCGCTGCGGAGGCGAAATGGCGAAGCGAGACGATGGTCGGGCGCTGCTGACGGCATTGCGATCTCCCGATCGTTATGTGCCGCTCGGGATACTCGGCGAGGGCGCGGTGGGCTGCGTCGAACGTGTCTACGACAAGCACCTCGGTCGCATCGTCGCGCGCAAAACGCTTCGCGAGGCACTACGGGATGAGCCTAACGCGCTGCGCACCTTCGCGAATGAAGCGCGCATTCTGGGTCATCTGGATCACGGCTCGGTGATCCCGATCTTCGACGCCTACGTGAACGATGTTGGGCTGCCCGTCTACACGATGCGCGAAGTCGCGGGGCGGAGCCTGGCGCAGGTGCTGTCGATGGATCGCAAGACGGCGCAGGTCAGGCCGCTCTCGCTGGAGCGCACGCTCAAGATCGTGAGCCAGGTCGGGGCGGCGCTCAGTCATGCCCATCAGCGGGGCGTCGTTCACCTTGACCTGAAGCCGCAAAATATCATCGTGCTTGAGCACGACGAAATCCTGCTCGTCGACTGGGGTGCCGCCTCGATCTTCGATGAAGCCTGTTATGCGGAGACGCTCACGAGTGCCCTCGACGCGATCGAACTCGATGTCGGCGAGTTTCAGAGTGACGAGTTCATCGTCGGAACGCCTCGCTATATGTCCCCCGAGCAGACGGACTCGGCACGATCCTCGCTGACCCCGGCATCGGACATTTTCTCCCTTGGCATTCTCTTCTACCAGATGCTTTCGGGGCGGGTTCCCTTTACGGGCGAGAGTCTCGAGGAGCTGCTCTTCCACATTCGAGAAACGGGACCCGACGATCCCCGATCTGTTATGCGAGGTCTTCATCCGCACCTGGCGCAGCTCGTGCTCGCGATGCTCGAAAAGAATCCTGAGGATCGCCCGACGAGTCTCGAGCACGTTCTGGCAGAGCTCGACGCGTTTAGGGGGAGTGCCGGAGAGTTCCCGCTCAGGGCCTTTGACGAAGGGGCTGTCATTTTCGCTGAAGAGGATGAGGCGGAGACGGCCTTCGTGATCGTCGAGGGCCAGGTCGAGATCTCGACGGGGGCGGGCGCCGAACGCCGGGTGCTGGGACGTCACCTGCCGGGGGATGTCTTCGGAGAACTCGCGGTGCTCCGGGACGGTCCACGAACGGCGTCGGCCACGGCGCTCACAAAGGTCGTCGTCCGTGTGATCGGACGCGACGCCCTTCGCGCAGAGACGGAATCCCTGAGCCCCTGGGTGCTCTCGATGCTCGAGGGCATCGTTGAGCGCTTCGTGGATCGGTCCGAACGGATCGTTGAATTGCTTGTCGACGACGGAGACGGGCCGGATAGGGCAGATTGAGGCGAGCAGAGCGCTCCGCACGAGCCCGCACAAAAGGTTGAGGCCGGACCGGTCGATGTCTCCCGGAGGAGGCACGACGTGCGAAATCCGGCTCAGATCGACAAGGAAGCTCCACAGCGGCGGCAATCGGGACGCGCTCTCACGGTCGTCCTTGCCTTTGTCGCCTTGGGCTCCGTCTCGGCGCTGGCCTACGGCGTGACCCAGAGCTTCGCCCCGGCCGAGGAATCCTCCGGAGTCCCGGCGGCGGATAGGGTGGCGAGTCTCTCCGCCGGCGCAAAGACCGCTCCGACCCGATCGGCCGAAGCGAAACGAGAAGGTATGCCTTCGGCGGGTCTTCGTGGATCGACGTCGACGGAACGGACGCGGACCACCGTTCGGAAAGCGAACGAACCGCAGGCGGGAGAGTCGAACGTAATGGTCGCGTTGCGCAAGCGCCGTGAAATGGACGCCGCCTCTCGCGGCGACTGGAAGCGGTCGGGGCGTGTCGTGAGCGGCCAATCGGCGAACGCAAACTCGGCTCGCTTCTCTCCTACATCGGCAACGGGTGGCTTACCGAAGGATGCAGCGTCCGATTCACCACCGGCATCCGATTCGGACAACGAGGCGCGCACGCCCTACACGCCGGGCTACGCCGACGTCGTCGGCGTCACTCCGAACACACCCGCGCATCGAGCCGGTATTCGCAAAGGCGCCCAGATCCTCGAGTACAACGGCCAGCCCGTCTCCGGCCGCCTCGACCTCGAAAAACGCTCGAGCGCCCCGAATCTGCCCGAGACCGTCCCGATCGTCTACCGCGACCGCCACGGCAACACCTTCGAAACCGACATCCGCTCGGGCGACCTCAAGGCCTCCCTCGGCCCCGCCTACGAATAGGTCCGGAGCCCGAGCGAGGGCGCACGCCGTAAAGGCGCTGCAGCGCAACGAATCACGCTACAAGCCTTCCCCCGGTCGCATCAACAACGTCGCCCAGGAGCCCCCGCGCCACGAATCGCACCAGAAGCCTCCCCCGGCCGCATCAACAACGTCGCCCAGGAGCCCCCGCGCCACGAATCGCACCAGAAGCCTCCCCCGGCCGCATAAATCAAATGACGCTGTCGACCATCTCCTGAAAATCACCCTTCGGGCGTGCGCCGACGAGCTGGCTGGCGACCTGGCCGTCCTTGAAGACGAGAATCGTCGGGATCGAGCGAACGCCGTACGTGCCGGGCGTCTGCGGGGATTCGTCGATGTTGATCTTTACGACCTTGAGCTTGTCGCCGTTGTCGTCTGCGATTTCCTTGACGATCGGGGCGATCGCGCGGCACGGTGCGCACCATTCCGCCCAGAAGTCGACGAGCACAGGGGTGTCGGACTTGAGGACTTCACTTTCGAAGGTCGCATCGGTCACATCGTTGATTTCGGCCATTTTCGCTCTCCGTCGTTCTTTGGATTTTGCCCTGGATTTCCGGGGCTCGGTTATTCGGGCGTGTTTTGATCCGACTGCCTGTCCGCCTGCTTGTCGGCGAAGTCTACGAAGCTGAGCACCCCAAGGCAGATGGCAACCCCGGGCTCGCAAATCGGCTTCAGGGGCCCCCGGCGCACTGTCCTTCCGCACGCGGGCGCGGCAATATAGCAGCCTCGGCCGGCCGATTTCGTCCGAGAATTCGGGGCATCGGCGGCGAGTCTGCCGCAAAGCGCCCCGGGGAGATCGCGTGACCCGCCGCACGCCCATTATCGACCGGAATCGCATCCGGACCCAGCCCGCGCGACGGCGCGCGAGCCTCGTGAAGACCCGGGACGAAGCAAGCCCGCTCGGGCCCGGCGCGTCCGTCGCCGAGCTGCTTGCTTCGATGCCCGGCCTTTTGGGTGCTGCGGATCTGAATGCGGCGATCGACGCTTGGGCGAAGGCCTGGGCCGCGGATCGGCTCGTTTTGTTCGGCTTCGGGGCCCATCTGATCAAGGTCGGACTCGCACCGATCGTCGTCGACCTGATGGAGCGCGGAGCGATCAGCGGATTGATGATGAATGGCGCGGGCTGCGTTCACGACCTCGAGCTCTCCATGATGGGGCGAACCAGCGAAGACGTCGCTTCGTCCCTCGATGATGGGAGCTTCGGCATGGCCCGGGAGACGGCCGAGCGGTTGAATGGTGCGATCGCCGCGGGGCGCGCGGACGGGCTCGGTATGGGCGCCGCGATTGGCCGCGACCTGTACGAGTCGAACGATCGCCATCTCTCGCGGTCGGTGCTCGCGACGGCCTGGAAGCTCGAGCTGCCGGTGACCGTTCATGCGGCGATCGGGACCGACATTCATCACATGCATCCGAGCGCGGATGGCGCGGCGATCGGCGAGACGAGTTTTCGGGATTTCGAAAAGCTGACGAGTCTCGTGGCCGGTCTTCAGGACGGGGTGCTCTTGAACGTGGGCTCGGCGGTGATCCTGCCCGAGGTCTTCCTGAAGGCGCTCTCCCTGGCGCGAAATCTGGGCCATCGCGCAGATCGCTTCACGACCGTGAATTGCGACTTTATTCGCCATTACCGGCCGCAGCAGAACATCGTGAATAGACCGACGAGCAAAGCGGGCCGCGGCATCTCGCTGATCGGGCAGCACGAGGTCTTGATTCCCTTGATGGCGGCGGGCGTGATCGAGCGACATGCGGAGATTCAGCGTCGACCGCGCCGTGCTTCCGCCAAATCCAGCAAGAAGAGCGCGCGGCGGAAGACGCCAACCCCGCGCCGCCGACCCGGGGGAAAGAAGTGACGCGAATCGTCCTGCTCGAGGGAGACATCACGGATCAGGAAGCGGACGCGATCGTGAACGCGGCGAATAGCGCGCTCGTACTCGGGTCCGGTGTGGCGGGCGCGATCCGCGAGAAGGGGGGTGGTTCGATCCAGGCGGAATGCGATGCGCATGGACCGATCGAAGTGGGCGAGGCGGCTTTGACGTCTGCCGGCGATCTTGCTGCGCGCTTCGTGATCCATGCGGCGGGGATGGCCCCGGGTGGTCAGGTCTCGGACGAGAGTCTGCGCTCGACCCTTCAGGCGTCCCTCGCGCTCGCAGAGGAAAACGGCTGTCGCACGGTCGCCTTTCCCGCGATCGGGGCCGGTGTCGGTGGATTGGCGCTACAGGCTTGTGCCGAGACCTCGCTTGAGGAGGTCAGGCGTTATGTGGAGGAGCGGGGGGCAGAATCACCGATCGAAGAGATTCGATTCGTACTCTTCGGTGAGCCCTCTTTTCGCCTCTTCGAGATGGTGAACGATGCAGCGAAGGTCGAGGCCCAGATGAGGCGGCTGCGCGAGCGGAAATAGGCGCGAAACCTTGCGCCCCGGACCCAAGCCGCGCTGAGGAGCGCCCGGTTCGGGTCAGCGGTCCTCTCAGCGCAGAGCGTCTGTATACTCCCGGCCAAGATCAGGCATCGGCCCGTCCCGCGATCAATCGCAGGGGACGATTCAGATCGGTCTCTGCTCGACCGCGCGCGTTGGCGTGTACAGCCGAGCCGAAATATCCAACCCCAATTCACCCCTCTACTTCCCCTTTCTTCGCCCTTCGAGGACGTACGTGTACGCACTTCAATACATGGCGGCGGCGCTCTATCTCGCCGCGGGCGTGGGCGCCGTGCTCGGGCTCGCGCTTCCAGCGCCGAAGGTGCTGCGGGGTGCGCGCTGGGGATTGGGGTTCGGTGCGGGGACGCAATTCGCTGCCTTCGCGACCTTGCATCAGCTCGATCCGGCGCCCTCGCTGACCGACCTCGGTTATGCGGTTTCGGTGATGGCGTGGCTCGCGGTGCTCTTTACGCTGGTTCTGCAGAGTCGCATTCGCCTGCCGGGGTTCGTTCCACCGGTCGCCTTTATCGGATTTCTCGCGACGTTTGGCGCAACGCTTCATCGCCCGGACCTGGCGGACGGAACCCTCGGCAGCACGACGATCCCCCACGCCCACGTGCTGCTCGCGAGCGCGGGCCTGGCGGCGTTAGGCGTTGCCGGCCTCGCTGGCTTCTTCTTCCTGATGGAGCACCGCGCCCTCAAGCGCCGCCGCTCCGTCGCCCGCAAAATTCCGATGCCCTCCCTCGAAGCGCTCGATCGCGTGAATCGCGTCGCTCTCTCGCTTGGCTTTCCCCTGCTCACGCTCGGTGTCTTGACTGGGGCCGTTTGGCTCGACGCACGGCTCGGCCAATTCTTCAGCGGCAGCCTGCATGAAGCGTTCATGCTGATCGCGTGGATGATCTATCTCGGGCTCGTGGTGCTGCGCTTCGCTGGACGTCAGGGGGCGCGCCAGGCCGCTGCCTCGGCCGTCGCGGGCTTTGCCTTCCTGCTCTTCGCGATCGTAGGTGCCGGAGTCGCGTCATGAAGATTCTGCTGCTCGGCATGAATCATCGCACCGCGCCCGTCGACGTCCGCGAGCGCTTCGCCGTCGACTCGACGGAGATCGCCCTGCGCAAGCTCGTCGATCGGCCGGAGATCGCCGAAGCGACGCTGATCTCGACCTGCAATCGCGTTGAAGTCGTGGTGACGACGGAAAACCTCGATGCGGCGCAGCACGTCCTCTACGACTTCTTTGCGCGGGATCTGGCGAAGGGTGAAGGCCCCTCGTCGAGCGCGCTGATCGACATGACGTACCTGCGCAGTGGTCGTCAGGCGGTCGAGCATGTGTTCCGCGTCGCCTCCTCGATCGATTCGATGGTGGTCGGTGAGCCGCAGATCCTTGGACAAGTAAAGGACGCCTATCGCGAAGCGACAGAGGCCGGGGTCTGTGGGGCTGTGCTTTCGCGTCTTTTCCAGCGCGCTTTCGCGACCGCCAAGCGCGTCAAGAACGAAACGGGTATCGCCCAGCGGCCCGTCTCCGTCGCACGCGTCGCCGTCGACCTCGCCAAGCAGATCTTCGAGCGGCTCGACGATAAGAGTGCGCTCTTGATCGGAGCCGGCGAGATGATCGAGGCGGCGCTTGTAGCACTCAATGATCACGGTCTCGGGGAGCGACGCGTTGCGAACCGGACGGCCGCTCATGCAGAGGCCCTCGCGACGCGTTTCGGCGGCACCGCTCACGGTCTGGACGAACTCGACCGGTTGCTGCCGGATAGTGACGTCGTGCTGACTTGCGTCGGCGGCGACGGTCCGATCCTGACCCGCGAAATGATCGCGCGAAGTCTTGTTGGCCGCGGCGCTCGGCCGCTCTTCCTGATCGACATCGGCGTCCCGCGCAACGTCGACCCCGAAGTGCACAAGATCGACGAGGCCTACCTCTACGACCTCGACGACTTGCAGGATGTCGCGGCTGCGAACGAAGAAGAGCGTCGGCGGGAATCCGAGCGCGCTGAGCGGATCGTGTATGAAGAGCGCGAACAGTTCGAGGGTTGGATGGTCGCGCTTCAGGCGGTGCCGACGATTCGAAATCTTCGAGATCGCGCGGAATCGATTCGCCGGACCGAGATCGATCGCTTCGCCGGTCGGCTGCGACTCGAGGGCGCGCAGGTGGATACCCTCGAACAGCTCACGCGCTCGATTGTGAATAAGCTGATGCATTCGCCGATCTCGCGCCTGCGAGACGAAACCGATCGGGAAGCGGGCCTCATCCGACTGGAGGAAGCGCGCGCGCTCTTCGGCTTGGATGAAACGACCGACGCATCAGAAGACGAAACCGTGAGCGAACGAGGCGTCGCCGGCCGCCCGGTTGATGCGGAAAAAGAAGATGGAGATCGCGAAGCGTGACGGATTCCTCCGCCTCCCCGAATCGGTTGCGCATCGCCACCCGCGGCAGCGACCTGGCCCTAACGCAGACACGCCACATCGCCGCCCGGCTCGAACGCGAGCTTGAGGTCGAGACCGAACTCGTCGTGTTGCGAACGACCGGTGATCGGATTCAGGATCGCTCGCTTGCCAAGATCGGCGGCAAGGGCCTCTTCGTAAAAGAGATCGAAGAAGCGCTGCTCGATGGGCGGGCGGATGTCGCCGTCCATAGTGCGAAGGACGTTCCGGCACGCATCGCCGACGGCTGCATCATTGCGGCGCATCCCGAACGGGAAGATCCCCGCGACGCACTCGCGGCGAAGATCGAAGGGCAGGGCGTGGACGATCTGCGCGAAGGGGCTCGAGTCGGCACGGGGAGCACGCGCCGAATGGCGCTGCTGCGCGCCCATCGCCCGGATCTCGAACTCGTCCCCCTGCGCGGCAACGTCCCGACGCGCCTCGCCAAGATTCAAGAGGACGATCTCGACGCCGTCGTGCTCGCCTGCGCTGGGCTCGATCGACTCGGCTTGAGCGATTCGATCAGCGAACGGATCGCGCCGGAGATTCTGTTGCCGGCGGTCGGACAGGGCCTGCTCGCGCTCGAGACCCGCGAGGGTGATTACTGGCAGGAGCGCATCGCGACCCTCGAACCCATCGAAGTCGGCATCGTCGCCCGCGCCGAGCGCGCTTTTCAGACGACCCTCGGCGGCGATTGCAGTGTCCCGCTGGCGGGATTCGCCGAATTGAACGATGACGGAACTCTTCGCTTCCGCGGGCTCATCTCAAGTCTTGATGGCCGCGAAGTCGTGCGCGATGAGGAAACTGCGCCGAGCGCCGAAGCGTCGGCGCTCGGGAAACGCGTGGCAGAGCGCGTGCTCGCGGCGGGTGGCCGCGAGATTCTGGCGGCACTCGCTGAGGCGTCGGATGTCTGAACTGGGGCGCGTGCTGCTCGTCGGCGCGGGGCCCGGAGATCCGGATCTGATCACGCTGCGCGGCGCGAAGGCCCTCGGCCGTGCGGATGTCGTGCTGTACGACGAGCTCGCGGCGGAGGATCTACTCGATCTGGCCCCCGCCCGAGCGCTGCGGATCAACGTGGGGAAGCGCGGGCATGAATCGCCGACGCGAACCCAGGAAGAGATCAACGCGCTGATCGTCGAACACGCGAAGGCGGGTCGCACGGTCGTGCGCTTGAAGGGCGGCGACCCCTTCGTCTTCGGTCGGGGCGGCGAAGAAGTCAGCGCCTGTGCCGAAGCGGGCATCGCGTTTGAGATCGTCCCCGGTGTGACTTCGGCGATTGCAGCGGCGGCCTACGCAGGAATCCCCGTTACCGATCGACGCCACTCCGCCTCCTTCGCGGTGGTCACCGGCCACAAGGACCCCAGCCGTGCGGCGGAGCAGACGCGCTGGCGCGAACTCGGCTCCGCCGTTGATACGTTGATCATTCTGATGGGCATGCGGAATCTTGCGAAGCTCGTCACGCAGTTGATCGAGGGCGGAAAGGATCCTGCGACGCCCGCGGCCGCTGTGATGCAGGGAACTCTTCCGAACCAACGGACCTGTGTTTCGACGCTCGGTGGGCTTTGCGACGCGGTTGAAGCCTCGGGGATGGGCTCCCCCTCCGCGATCATCGTGGGTGAAGTCGTGGGACTCCGCGAAGGGCTCTCCTGGTGGGAGCAGCAGCCGATGTTTGGTCGGCGGGTGCTGGTGACCCGCGCCCGCGAGCAGGCCGCCGAAATCGCGTCGGCTCTTCGGGCAACGGGTGCGCATCCGGTCCTGCGACCGATGATCGAACTCGCGCCGATCGAAGGGGAGGCCGATCGGGGTGCGGTGACGAGCGCGATTCGCGAACTCACTTCCTATACCGCGCTCGTCTTCACGAGCTCGAACGCGGTTCGCTTCTTCGTTTCGGAATGCGATCGGGCGACAGGGACCCAGGACGGCGTCCCGGCGATCGAACCCGGAACGCAGATCTTTTGCATCGGGGACGCCACCGCGAGGGCGACGCTCGAGGCCGGCCTTCCCGTCCACCTGATCGCTTCCGGACGCAGCGACGCCGAGGCGCTTCTCGCACAGCTCCTTCCGGCCCTGGGCTCCGACGGAACGGGGCGCGTGTTGATCCCGCGCTCACGAATCGGGCGGACCGTGATTGCGGACGGCTTGCGGGAGGCGGGCGTCGACGTCGATTCGGTTGCCTTCTACGAGAATCGCCGGCCCGAGATCGACGAGATTGCCCTGCGTGCGGAGTTGATCGGCGGCGAGCTCGATGCATTGACGTTCACCAGCCCTTCGACGGTCGACCATTTTCTGGCGAGTCTCGACGAGGGGAGCCGAGCGGCGGCGTCTCAATGTATGATCGCGGCGATCGGGCGAACCACGGCGCGACGGCTCAATGAGGTCGGGATGCCTGCCGATGTAGTGGCGGCGCGGCCGGATGCGACTTCGCTCGTCGCGGCGCTGGTTTCCGGCTTTGAAAATCGAACGCGCTAGGCGAACGACAACCCAACAATCGAAGTACGAAAAGGGAGCGGCTCGAATGGGCTTTCCGAGTACGCGGATGCGACGAATGCGACGGACCGAGACTTTGCGCTCGATGGTTCGAGAGACGAGGTTGTCGCCCTCGAATTTGGTGCTGCCGCTCTTCGTGGTGGAGGGGACGAGCGTTCGCGAGCCGATCGTGTCGATGCCCGGGGTCCATCGGTTCTCCGTCGATCACGTCGTGCTCGAAGCGAAGCGTGTTGCCGACCTCGGCATTTCCTCGGTCATCCTCTTCGGCATTCCCGACGGGAAGGACGGTCATGGAAGCGGCGCCGACGCCGAGGACGGAATCGTTCAGCGCGCGACCCGAGCGGTCGCCGAGGCGGTGCCCGAACTCGCCGTAATGACGGACGTCTGCCTTTGCGAGTACACGGATCACGGTCATTGCGGCCTGCTCGACGGCGAAGAGGTCGACAACGATGCGTCGCTTGAACGGATTGCCTCGACGGCGCTTTCTCATGCCCGTGCTGGCGCGAGTGTGATTGCGCCGTCGGACATGATGGACGGGCGCGTCGCGGCGATTCGAGGTGAACTCGACGCGAACGGCTTCGAGGAGATTCCGATTCTCTCCTACGCGGCGAAATATGCGAGCGCCTACTACGGGCCTTTCCGTGACGCGGCGGAGAGTGCGCCGGAGTTCGGTGACCGACGCGGCTATCAGATGGATCCGCCCAATCGACGGGAAGCGATGCGTGAGATGCGCCTCGACCTCGAGGAGGGTGCCGATATGTTGATGGTGAAACCCGCGATGGCATATCTGGATATTTTGGCGGACGCGCGGCGTGAGTTCGATGTGCCCCTCGCCGCCTATCATGTGTCCGGGGAGTACTCGATGATCAAGGCCGCCGGCGAACGCGGATGGATCGATGCGGATCGCGCGATGGAAGAAGCGCTTGTTTCGATCAAGCGCGCGGGGGCGGATCTGATTCTGACCTACGCTGCCGCGGATATCGCAGAGAAGCTCTAGAACATTGAATTCGGCCCTTATGGGCGCGTACGTGCAGATTCGGAAAAGGGGGAAGCGTGTCGGTTCGTTACAAGGTCGTCGAGATCGCGATGGTCACGGATGAAGAAATCGAGAAGACGCTGAACCAATGGGCCGGCGAGGGGTGGACCTTCGACACGATGCAGTTCGCGATGCGCGATTCATCGAAGCGGCCGAGCATGGCCTTCGTCACGTTTACCCGGGACGAAGAGGACTAACGTCGCCGGCGGCGGCGAGTGTTAAGCCGCGCTGACGACTTCGGGCCAGACTTCTTGCTTGAGCAGGGTCAGTGAGCGTTCCTGATCTTCGCGGGCGACTCCTGAGAGCTGCGGGCGCGCGACGAGTAAGTCGATGCCGAGTCGACGCTGTTCCTCGATCAGACGTTCCTTGACTTCGGCGGTCGTGCCGAGGACGGCCCGGGCTTCGATCGGGGCCTCGAGGGAATCGTTTACGGCCTTGGGCATCCCTTTTCGGCGGCCCTGCATTTCCTTCGCGAGCGCGGTCCGCGCCGCGTCGAGAACCGACTTGTCCTCAGAGACGAAGATGGTTCGCATCACGAGGGAGAGAGCGAGCTGATCGGGATCGGGAAGTCCCGCGCGATGGCGCTCCTGGTTGTCCGCGATCTGATCGAAGGTTTCGACCGGCGAGGCCAGATAGGGCAGGGCGCGGCGGGCGGACTGGGCGAGGCCTTTGGGGCCGAAGGCGGCGACAGCGAGCGGGGGATGTGGGCGTTGGTGCGTTTGCAGGGGGCTGCGCCCCGATCGATCGTTGTGATCCGCCCAAAGCGCGAGGATCCGGTCGAGGGCGTCATCGAAGCGATCGCGCTTTTCGGCCGGCGGCACTCCAAAGGCTTCGAGCATCGCCTTCTGGAACCCCCGTCCGAGCCCGATCAACAAGCGGCCGCCCGAGAGCTGGTCGAGGGTCGCTATCTCCGCTGCGATCTCCTCCGGCGGGTGGAGCGGAAGCAGGAGAGAGGTTGTCCCGAGGCGCAAGCGCTCGGTGACCGCGGCGTAGCCCGCGAGCTCAACCAGGGGGGCGGGGCAGACCCCCTTCTGGAAATGCATCTCGGGGAGCCATACTGAGTGCAGCCCAAGGGACTCGGCGAAAGCGACCCAACGATGATTCGATTCCGCCTGATCCGCGGCGTGGACGCCTCCGAGGGAGAGTCCGAGGGAGGGGGTCTCAAGGCCCCAGGCGATCTTCGCATCGAGTGATTTCTGTGCCGGCACGGGCGGACGGTATCACTCGTGATTGCGATTTTGAGGGCTCCGTTCAAACCAGCGTTTCGCAGAATTCGACGAATTTTCCGAGATTTGCCTCACCCACGGGGATTCTCTACCCTCGTTCCGGTCAGTCGATGCCCCCGAAGGACTTCACCTTCGGGGCGGATCTGCCGATCCTGCGGGTACACCTTTTCTCGAACGATGACTCGAGCGAGAACGAGGTCGAGAAGAGGTTCCCAAGAGGGATTGAGAGTCCCCTCCGGAGAGAGATGACATGATCGAGACGATTCTGGTGGCCACCGATGGTTCGGACGATGCGAGTGCAGCGGAACAGACCGCAATGGGACTCGCTTCCCGCTTGGGCGCGCGGCTCTCTGCCGTCTCCGTGCTTGATGACCGACTCGTACGCGCGCCCTCGGCGGACGGCCTGGCGCTGCCGCCTTTCCCCGAGGCAGACATGACCGGGTACTACAGGGCGCGGGCTGAAGCGGTCGCTCGCCGCTTCTCGGAGCGAGCTCGAGGCGAAGGCATCGAAGCCAGCTGCGAAGTACTGCAGGGTTCCCCCGACGACCGGATTGTCGACAAGGTTCAGGGCGCGGATCTCCTGCTGATCGGACGCTCCGGAACCCAGCATCGCGATGGCGGTGGCGTGATCGGAGCGACCCTCGACTCGATTCTTCGCAAGACGAACAAGCCGACGATCATGGTCCCCTCCGGCGCACCGCTGACGGGTCCCCTGGTTCTCGGATTCGATGGTTCCCCCGGTTCGCGCATCGCCGCGAAGCTCGCGGTGACCCTGGCGAACGGGCTGAACGAGGCGGTGCACGTCTTCGTCGACTCGAAGGATAAGGGTCGCGCGGTCGCTCGCTTCGACGAGGTTCGACAGCTGGTGGGTGGCCTTTCGGTCCCCGTTCGCGAAACCTCCTCGACCCTCGGGCGACCGGATGTGAAGATTGTCGATACCGCCAAGGAAGTGCGCGCAAGCCTGATCGTAATGGGGGCCTATGGCCGCAATCGCATTACGGACTACTTCCTGGGCAGCAACGCCGCGTCCGTCGCTCGAACGTCGCCGGTGTCCGTGCTGCTCGCGCGTTAGCTCGTGCCCCGCACCCTTCGCCCCGCGCGTCTCTCGGAGCTTGCCGCCTTTCTTGGGCGTGAGCTCGGAAGCGAAGGCGAGGCGACTGGCGGTGTCGAAGTCGCGGGGTTTGCGTCGCTCGGTTCCGCGAAGGCGGACGAACTGGTCTTTGTCCGGGATGACAGTGTTCTCCCCGCACTCGAGGAATCCGCCGCCCGCGCCGTGATCGCGCCAGCGGGGCTCGATGTGGGGGGACGACCCGTCCTGCGAAGCGATCGGCCCGGCCACGACTTCTCGCGCCTCGTCGAAGCCTTCGCGCCTCGCTTTCGACCGGAGGAAGGCATCGCCCCCGGCGCTCTCGTCGACGCGAGCGCCCAGGTCGACCCGACCGCATCGATCGAACCCGGTGCGCGAATCGGTCCTGACTGTCGCGTTGGCGCCCGGACGGTGGTGGCAGCGAATGCGACGCTCGTGGCGCGCGTCGAAGTCGGCAGTGATTGTTGGATCCATTCCGGTGTTGTCATCCGCGAAGAAACCTCGATCGGCGACCGGGTTGTGCTCCAGCCGGGTGTTGTGATCGGCGGCGACGGCTTTGGGTACGTTCCGGATTCCGAGGGGCGGCCCGTCGCGATGGCCCAGCGTGGGCGGGTGGTGCTCGAGGATGACGTCGAGATTGGGGCGAATTCGACCGTCGATCGGGCGACCCTCGACGAGACTCGGATCCGGCGTGGAGCCAAGCTCGATAACCACGTACAGATCGCGCATAACTGCGATGTCGGGGAAGACGTCCTGATTGCGGCCTTGTCGGCGCTTTCCGGCGGAACGGTTGTCGGCGATCGGGCGATCATCATGGGCCGATGTGCGACCAAAGGGCATCTGCGGATCGGGGCGGGCGCGTTCCTGGCCGGCAATACCGGGGTGACCCACGATGTGCCCGATGGCGCGCGCATGTACGGCATCCCGGCTCAGGAAGAGCGAGGCTGGCATCGAACGGTTGCGTCGCTTCGGCGTCTTCCGGATCTGCTGAAGCGGGTTCGGCGACTGGAGCGGCAGCTCGGGGAGGCCGATCCGGATCGAAAAGCGCCCCAGGACTCCGAATAGCGGACTCGCGTCGCGAGTGGACTCGTGGCGACGGCTGGCAGTCTCGCCTCATCCAAGGGAGACTCGGATCGCACACTCGATCTCTGGAGCCCCCTCGCGATGTCGCAATCCCCCCCGTCCCCCGGCCGGGGTCGCCCCCTCTCACAGCTTCGCGAGGCCTTTGCGGCCGCCGTCTCGGATTCGGATCTCGAACTTCTGATCAAGGAGCTCGATGCGGATTCCCGCGCCGGTGCGCGCCAGCTCGCCGATCGCGGGCGTCGCGTGCTCGTGACGCGCGCGGGCGAGCGCGAGCGAATGGCGCGCCTGCTCGCGCTGCGGAACGAACTCGTGGCGGGTGGCGTTCGCGGGATCGCGGGCGTCGATGAAGTCGGGGTCGGGCCGCTCGCGGGGCCGGTGGTCGCCGCGGCGGTAATCCTGCCGACGGATTTTGATCTGGCGGGGCTCGATGACTCGAAGCGGGTACCCAAGGCGAAGCGTGCGCGTTTGGCGGCCGAGATTCGGGAATGCGCGATCGGGATCGGAGTCGGCGAGGTCTCCCCCGAAGAGATCGACCAGCGAAATATCTATCAGGCGGCACTCGAGGCGATGCGTCGCGCGGTTGCGAGTCTGGCTCGGGTGACGGAGGTCGGTCATCTGTTAGTCGACGCGCGGACTGTGCCCGGCGTCGATCTCCCCCAGACCTCGATCGTCAAGGGAGACTCGAAGGACGCGAGCATTGCCGCGGCCTCGATCGTCGCGAAGGTCCATCGCGACACTCACATGGTCACCCTCGGCAAGCGCTACCCCGCCTACGGCTTCGATCGCCATATGGGCTACGGAACGGAAGAGCATCTCGCCGCGCTTCAACAACACGGCCCGTGTCCCGTTCATCGACGCTCCTTCGCGCCGGTCGAAGAAGCGGAACGTCGCGCGGTCCGAGCCGCCGCCAGCGCCCGTTCGATCGCAGACTGAAGCATGTCTCAGCCGACGAAGGCGCTGCGCATGCGAACGACGCCGGAAGATTTCCGCGTCATCGAGGAACCCCTCTATCCGCCGACTGGCGAGGGAAGCCACACCTTCGTTTGCGTCGAGAAGCGCGGACGAACGACCGAGCAGGTCGCGCGGGATCTCGCCCGTGAGAGCGGGGTGGCCGATCGCGACATCGGATACGCCGGGCGCAAGGACCGTCACGCGATCACCCAGCAATGGTTTTCCCTCGAAGGCGTCGATCCCGAACTCGCCGCCGAGTTCGAGCTCGAAGATGCGCGCGTCCTCGAAGCCCACCGTCATGGGCACAAGCTGCGCACGGGACATCTTCGCTGCAATCGATTCGAGATCGCGCTCCGCGGAGACGACCCCCTCGATCAGTCCGCGATCGATGCTCGTGTCGAAGAGTTGCGTAGGCGCGGCCTGCCGAACCGGTTCGGTGACCAACGCTTCGGGCGCGAAGGGGACAACGCGGCGAAGGCGCGCGAGATGCTCTTCGGGGGAAAGCCGCCGCGGGACAAGCGCGCAGCGCGCTTCCTTGTTTCCGCGCTGCAGTCCGAAGTCTTCAATGCGGTGCTCGACGCTCGCGCGGACGCTTTCGATTCGGTGATGCTCGGCGATGTCGCGCGGGTCGAGGAAAGCGGCGGGCTCTTCTGGGTCGATGACCCGGAGCACGATGCCACCCGGGCGCGGGATTGGGAGATCAGCGCGACGGGACCGATCTTCGGAAAGAAGATGCGCGCGCCGCGGGATGAGGCGGCGGCGCTTGAGGCCCGCGTCTGGGCCGGGTTCGATCTGCCGCCGGCGGAGGAGATCCGGCTGCCGCGGGGCGTCCGTGCGAGCGGAACGCGTCGGCCGCTGCGGATTCGACCGGAGGGTCTTGATCTCACGCCGCTTGACGGTGGGACCGGGATCTCGATCGCGTGCTCGCTGCCACCGGGGGCCTATGTCACGGTCCTGATCGAAGCGCTGGTGGGGGCCTTCGAAGATGTCAGCCGCGTGAAGCGGCCCACCGCGGATTCGGAAGAGTCCGTGTATCCTGAGCAGAACACCTCGTCCCAACAATCTGCGGGGCGCGAAGGGAAATCCGAATCATGAAGATCGCCTCCTCCGTCTCCGACTTGATTGGCGGTACGCCGCTCGTTCGCCTGAACCGCGTGACCGATGGCTGTCACGCCACGATCCTCGGCAAGCTCGAAGCCGCAAACCCGGGCAACAGCGTGAAGGACCGAATCGGTCTCGCCATGATCGAAGCCGCCGAGGCCTCGGGAGACCTCGTCCCCGGAAAGTCGACGATCGTCGAGCCGACCTCGGGGAATACCGGGATCGCGCTGTCGCTGGTCGCCGCGAGCAAGGGTTATTCCTGCGTCATCGTCATGCCTGACACGATGAGCCCCGAACGCCGCGCCACGATGCGCGCTTTCGGCGCCAAGATCATCTTGACCGAAGGGGCCAAGGGTATGAAGGCGGCGATCGAGAAGGCGAACGAGATCGCGGATTCGATTCCGAACTCGTTCATGCCCCAGCAGTTTCGCAACCCGGCCAACCCCGAAGTGCATTTCAACACGACGGGCCCCGAGATCTGGGCGGACACGGAGGGCGAGGTCGACGCGATCGTCGCCGGTGTCGGAACTGGCGGCACGATTACGGGCGTGTCTCGCTTCATCAAGCCAAAGAAGGACTCGTTTCAGGCGATCGCCGTCGAACCGGTCGATAGCCCGATTCTCTCCGGTGGTGCGCCGGGGCCGCATAAGATTCAGGGAATCGGCGCGGGCTTTGTTCCCGATGTGCTCGAGACCGACAACCTGGACGCGGTGATTCAGGTCTCGAACGACGACGCCGTCGAGATGGCGCAGCGACTCGCCGCCGAAGAGGGGCTGTTATGCGGCATCTCTTCCGGGGCAAACGTTCGCGCCGCGATCGAGTTTGGGAATCGACCGGAGAATGCGGGCAAGACGATCGTCACGATCATCTGTGACTTCGGTGAGCGCTACATCCAGACGGTCCTCTTCGATGCGGTCCGCTACGAAGGCAGCGATGCCCTCGATTGATTCGTGATGACGAATCGGGGCCGGGACGGAAATCCCGGCGCGATCGTGCGCGCCTTTGACGAACTCGTTCCGCGTCTTCATGAGAGCGTTTGGGTCGCGCCCGGTGCCGTCGTTGTCGGGGATGTCGAGATCGGGCTCGATTCGAGCGTTTTTTACGGCGCGGTCCTGCGTGGCGATGTTCATCATGTTCGCGTCGGCGAACGAACGAATATTCAGGACCAGGCGACGCTGCATGTGACCGAGGGCCGCTACCCGACCCTCCTCGGTGATGAGATCACGGTCGGCCATCGCGCGGTCGTGCATGGCTGTCGCGTCGGCGATGGCGCGCTGATCGGGATCGGCGCGGTCGTGCTCGATGGTGCGCAGATTGGCGAGAACGCGCTTGTTGCGGCGGGGGCCGTTGTTCGGCCCGAACAGGTCGTGGATCCCGAGACCCTCGTTGCGGGAGTGCCCGCCAAGCCGATCCGAAGCCTCACATCCGAGGAGATCGATCTGCAGCGGAAGCGGACGCTCCGCTATGTCGAGACCGCGCGACTTCACGCGCGTTCAGCGGATCAAGCGCGAGACTGAGTCGATCTGCCACCGAATCTGCGGATTCGTTGCGGGTCCGGTGCAGACCCGATGCCGATTCAACGCAGTCTCCCTGCGGGTTAAACAACTTTAGTGACCTGGAAGCTTGAATTTTTTCGCGGTACGGAGACAATCCCGACATGTCACGAGACCAAAAGAAGGCGGAGAGTCGGCGTCGCATCCTGGAAGCGGCGCGCGACGTTTTCTTCCGCGATGGCTTCATGAGAGCGAACCTCGACGAGATGGCCGAAAAGGCCGGCGTCGCGAAGGGAACGCTGTACCGGTATTTCGAGAGCAAGGCCGATCTCTATGTCGCCGTCCTCACGAATAATCACGAAGTCTTCCACAAAGAAATGGTGCGGGCCGGCGAGACGGGGGACACCGCCGTCGAACGGATCCGCTCGATCGCGAAGTTCTACTTCGCCCATTGGCTCGACCATCCCGATTATTTCCAGATCTTCTGGGCCATCGATAACGAGAGCGTGATCGGGGACCTGCCCCGCGACGTGATCGAGAAGATCGCCGAGTTCTGGGAAGTGAACCTCAACGTGACCCACGGCGCGCTCGTCTTCGGCGTCGAGCGCGGCGAGTTCATCGAGTGCGATACCTGGGAGATCGCCACGATCCTCTGGTCCGTCGCCAATAGCCTGATCGAATCGGATAACACGAAGGCCCGCCGGCAGATCCGCCGCCGCCCCCTCGAGCCCTTGTTCATGCACGCCTGCGACATCGTCATCCGCGGCATCCTCAAGGACCCCTCTTGCATTGAACTCCCTCCGCCGGCGGAAGAACGCAAGAGCACGCTCGTCAAGATGGCCTGAGTCGGCCTGCTTGGGGCCCGGATCAGGTAAGCTCGCCGGGTGACGAAATCCCCCGAGACTGCTGAGACGACCCCACGGCTGGTGGTGATCGATGGCGCCAACGCCATCTATCGCGCCTTTTTCGCGATCCCCAACCTGCGCGCCCCCGATGGAACGCCGACGAACGCCGCCTACGGCTTTGTGACGATGCTGTCGAAAGTGTTGCGTGAAGAGAGGCCGACCCACGTCGCGATCGCCTCGGATCCGCGGGGCGGCAGCTTCCGCAAGCGTCTCTTCCCGGAATACAAAGCCGGGCGGGACAAGCAGCCCGAAGATCTGACGGTGCAGTTCCCACTCGTCGATGAACTCTGTGAAGCGCATGGCGTCACGAAGGTCGAGGTCGAAGACTTCGAAGCGGACGACGTGATCGCGACGCTGGTCGCGCAAGCGCCGGAAGGCGCCTCGGTCTGCATCGTCTCGACGGATAAGGACTTGATGCAGCTCGTACGTCCGGGCATCGAGTTGCTCGACAGCGGCAAGGGCAAGCGTGTCGATGAAGCGGCGGTCGAAGCTCGCTTCGGCGTTCCGCCGTCGATGCTGCTGGACGTCCGGTCGCTCGTGGGCGATCCAAGCGACAATATTCCCGGCGTGAAGGGGATCGGCGAGAAGGGCGCGGCGAAGCTGATCCTTGAGCATGGAAGCCTCGACGCGCTGCTCGAGAATGCGGACTCGGTCAAAGGCAAGAAGGCGCGCGAAGGTCTGCAGCAGCATGCCGACGATGCGCGGCTCTCGCGGGAGCTCTCGACGCTGCGTGAGGATGTTCCCCTCGAAGCGGGGTGGGCCGAGCTCGAACGCAAGCCTGCCGACAACGCCCGTCTGCGAGAGCTCTATCAGAAGCTCGGGTTCACGCGGCTCGTCGATACCCTCGATGAGGCGAGCGGCGACTCGGAGAGCGGAGCCGCAACGGAGTCAGCGACAGATGACACAGAAGTCGCCGTCCGGATCCTCCGCGACGACGTCGAACTCGAAGCGTTGGGCCAGCGTCTGGCGAGCGGAACGAAAGTCGCCATCCATCCCGTCACGACCGAAGGCACCGCGGTTTCGCGCCAACTTCTGGGCCTCGCGCTCGCAACCGAAGACGGCGCGGCGGACTATCTGACGATCGCAGGAGAGAGCTTGCTCGATCGCGAAGGGGTTTCCCGTGGCGCGCTTGTCGAGATGCTTCGTACAGCGATCGGCGAGGCCGGGGAGAACCCGGGCTGGGTCGCCTTCGATACCAAGTCTTGCGAGAGCCTGTTCGGTGAAGCGGGTCTCGAGTTACCCCTTCCTCAGATCGACATCGAGCTCGCCGGTCAGATGATCGACTCGACGGGCTCCCATCAGCTGCCGTCGCTGGCGATGGAGCATCTCGGTCGGACGGTTCGTTCTTGGGAGGATCTCGCTGGCCGCGGCGCGAAGGCTAAGTCGCCCGAAGACCTCGGGGTCGAGGCGGTCGCGCAATGGGCCGCGGACCAGGTGGCGGCGATCTCCGGGCTCGCGGATGTGCTTTCTCAGCGCCTTGAAGCCGACGAGTTGGCGGGCCTCTATCGCGACGTCGAATTGCCCCTGACCCTCGTGCTCTCGAAGATGGAGCGCGCGGGCGTGCGGGTCGATGAAGCGCATCTCGGTCATCTCTCCGCAGAGTACGAAAAGGAACTCGCGCGGATCGAGAAGAAGATCCACGAACTCGCGGGCGAAGAGTTTCTGGTCAGCAGTCCGAAGCAGCTTCAGGTCATTCTCTTCGAGAAGCTCGGGCTTCCAGTCCTCAAGAAGACCAAGACCGGCTACTCGACGGCGGAGAGCGTGCTCGAACAACTCACCGAGCATCATGAGTTGCCCGGACAGATTCTCGCCTGGCGCAAACTCTCGAAGCTCAAGAGCACGTACATCGACGCTCTGCCCCCACTCGTGAATGAGTCGACGGGACGCATTCATCCGAGCTTCCACCAGATCGGCGCTGCGACCGGGCGCATGTCGGCCTCGAATCCGAACGTGCAGAATATTCCGATCCGCGGCAGCGAAGGGGCACGCATCCGCGAGGCCTTCGTTCCCGCCGAAGGACGCGTGCTGATGGCGGCGGACTACTCGCAGGTCGAACTGCGCATCGTCGCCCACTACTCGGGGGATACATCGCTCATCGAGGCGTTCCGGGACGGCGACGATATCCATCGACGCACCGCCGCCGAGGTCGCGGGCATCGAGCTCGCCGAGGTCACCGACGATCAGCGAGCCCGCGCCAAGGCCGTCAACTTCGGAATCATCTACGGCTCCTCGGCCTTCGGTCTATCGCAGCAGCTCGGCATCGCCGCCGGCGAAGCGCAGGAACAGATCGATGCCTATTTCGCTCGCTACGACGGGGTTCGGCGCTTCCTGGATGAGACGACGGAGCAAGCGAAGAAGGACGGTTTCGTGCGGACATGGATGGGGCGGCGGCGCATGTTGCCCGATCTCTCCTCACGCAACCGCGTACTGCGACAGGCGGCGGAGCGGATGGCGACGAACACGGTGATCCAGGGGACGGCGGCGGACCTGATCAAGAAGGCGATGGTCGATGTGGATCGTGCGCTGAGTGCGTCCTCGCTCTCGGCGACGATGATTCTGCAGGTGCATGATGAACTCGTCTTTGAGACGTCCGAGGCGGAGCGGCCGGAGCTTGAGGCGCTCGTGCGGGATCACATGGAAGGCGTCGCTGAACTTTCGGTTCCGCTGACCGTGGACGTGGGGATCGGTGGGACGTGGCGTGAGGCGCACTGAGCCATGCTGCGTAGAGATCCGGCAGCGAAGGCGCAGGTGCCCAATTGAGCAAGAAGGCGGCAATGCTTTTTCGCGACGTCGCAGACCGGATGCAGTTTTGTGATGAGTGACCGGACGGGAACCAGCATCGAAACGGGAAGCGAAAAAAAGCGCGGCGGATGAAAGATTGCGTGACACATCTTCCGTCGAGCGCCCACTTCCTTAGTACAAAAGCCGAATTCCCCTTCCCAGGGATGCCCGGAACATCAAACTCTGATGTTCCGGGTTTTGTGCTTTTGGGGCTCGGTTCGCGCATTCGCACGACACAGCGCGTATGGAGCCTGGAGCGAAGATCGTGACTCTGGGATCTGATGGGCCGTAAGGAACGAAGCTCGTCCAAGCGAGCGGTTCAGCGGATCGGTGCGAAGAGGTTCAGCGCGAAGCGGCGCTCGAGATCGAAGTAGCGCTCTTCAACTCGGAGCCCTGCGTCCGCGGCGAGTTGGTCGATCTCGCCGATCGAGTATTTGTGCGAGTCCTCCGTATGGATTCGCTCTCCCGTCTCGAAGGCGACCTCGAGATCCAGCGCGTCGATGGCGACGGTCTGTGTGACCTGACTCTCGACGAAACTCTGCACGCTACCGGAGTCCTCGTCGTACTGAACGACGTGGCGGAAGCTTGAGAGGTCGAAGTTCGCCGCAAGCTCGCGATTGATCCGGCTCAGCAGGTTGAGGTTGAAGCGGGCGGTCACACCCTGGGCGTCGTTGTAGGCGGCCTCGAGGGTGCCGCGATCTTTGCGCAGATCGATGCCGACCAACAAGCGATCCGTCTCGCGCATGTCCGACTGGATCGCCCTAAGGAATCCGACCGCCGCGGGCTTTTCGAGATTGCCGATCGAGGAACCGAGCCAGAGCGTGAGCGTCGGGCCGTGTTCGAGGCGTCGAAGCTCCGCGAATCCCGCTTCGTATTCCGCGATCGCCGGACGGAGTTCAAGCTCGGAATGGGTTTCTGAAATGCGTGCGATGCTCTGCTCAAGGGCCGATTCGGAGACATCGATCGGCGCGTAACACAGCCCCGGCCGATCCTCGAAGGCCCGCAAGAGCGTCTCGGTCTTGACGGAACTCCCGCTGCCCAGCTCGATGATCGTATGGACGTCGGGAACGCGCGCTGCCAGGTCCGGGGCGAAACGGTCGAGGATCTCGGCCTCCGCCCGGGTCAGGTAGTACTCGGGCAGATCACAGATCGCTTCGAAGAGTCGCGAGCCCTCGGCGTCATAGAAGAACTGACTGGGCAGCGTCTTTCCGGGCTTCGTCAGCCCCGCGCGCACGGCATCGGACAATTCGAGCTGGCTCGTGTCGGACGCGAGTTCGATCCAGCGAGCTCTTTCTCGGTGTTGGGGGCAGTGCTTGACCGCGCCGGATGGCATGCGCGGACCCTAGCATGGGAGACGCGCGCTGCTCCGATGTCTGAATCAGTCGAGCAGCTTCGCCTTGGCGACTGCGTACTCTTCTTCGGTCAGTACGCCCTGACCCATCAATTCGTTCAGCTTTCGAAGCTGATCGGCGAGGGCGTCTCCCGATTGCACTTCCACCGGGAAGGACACGTCGGTCGTGACCACGAAATCGGTGTCCTCGGCATCGAGGTCAATCGCTGCTCCGCCCGGAGCCACATCAGCCACAGGCATCCGTCCGGATGCCTGGCGAGCCGCCGCCTCCGCGTCCGCATCGCTGAGCGAAGTGAGCGCGCCTCCCCGCTTCGCGGCGAGACGTTCCGCATGCGCCTGCGAGTGCTTGTTCTGGCGCAGTGTGGGGTTCACGCGCCGCTCTGTTCGCTTGTCGGCCTTGGCGATCTCGCTTCCGTTTACCTTCACGAACTTGAAGGCGCCCAGGAGAAAGAGACCGAGTGCCGGGAAAAACGTGGCAGGCGGGAGGATTTCAGAGCTGGACCCGACGAAGGCGGCACAAGCGAGGCCCATCAGGATCAAGCCGGGAGTTCTTGGATCGGACATGGAGCTGTTTCCTTGCAGAGCGGTGAGAAGGCCACACTGGGACGTGATCACTGCCACCCCCATCGTCCGAACCGGGGAATCGGCTTGAGATCCAATCGAGACTTCCTAGGAGAATTACCCCAAGGGGATAGGTCGCGAAGGAAATCTCGAAAAATCTGAGAAATCGACGGATCTCTTTGCCCGATTTCTGCACGGCTCTCGCCTTCAAGGGAAAGAGCGCGGAACCCAATCGAAACCGCGCCGGAATCTTGGAGAGGAAAATCCGATGAGTGCTGCCATCTCGAACCCGACCGTGACCCACGCTGTTGCCCCGGTGCTGTCTTTCGCCACGGGCCGTCCCGTCGATCCCGCGGTCGCTGAACGCCGCCGTGAGGACCGCGAGCTGGTGAACGAAATTTTGGCCGGTGACCCCGACGCCTTTACGCGACTTCATGATCTCTATAGCCAGCGCCTCTACCGCTTTGCCGTCAAGCGACTCGGCGATGCCTCGGAAGCGGAGGACGTTGTGCAGGACGTCTTTCTTGAGGTCCACAAATGTCTAGGCTCCTGGGAGGGCCGCTCGGCGCTGCTGACCTGGATGTTCGGCATCGCACATCATCAGCTGTGCCGGCGATTCCGCAAGAAGACGCCCATCGGCATTCCGATGGAGCAGCTCGAAGCGACGCCGCCGGCGGCGCCGGAAGCCTCAAGCGACCGACGGGTCGAAGCGGCTCAGGTTCTCGAAGTCTGCGCGGACGCCCTCGACGAGGACGTCTCGGAAGCCCAGCGAGAGATCTTCGATCTCTACTATGGCGAGAATCAGCCCACGAAGGTGATCGCGGAAGAACTCGGTAAGTCGAACCAGGCGGTCAAGATCAGCCTGTTCCGAACACGGCGCGCGATGGAAGCGCGGCTTGCGGAGCGCGACATCCAGCAGATCGCATAGGTCGCATCATCGATCAAAGCGACCGCCGCGGTCGTCGCGGTCAGGGCGGTCGCAGCAGCTGGAAAACGGTGGGGAGCTACTCCTCGCCGAGAATCTCCGCGAGCCGTTCGCGGGCGAGGGCCCAGTCATTCTTGACGGTGCGCTCGGCCACTTTTACTTCCGCCGCGATCTCGGGAATCGTGAGCCCACCAAAGACCTTGAGGGTCACGACGAGCGCGGCGCGCTCATGCTCCTGGGCCAGGACTTCGAGCGCCTTCTCTGCGATTTGAAATCCCTCGTCGTCCGCGGCCACACTCGGAAACATCGCTTCATCGAGTTCCTGCTTCGTCGCCCCGCCACCGCGTTTGTCCGCGCGGTGGCTTCTCGCGTGGTCGATCAGCACGTGGCGCATAATGCCGGAGGCGACATTGTAAAAATGGGAGCGGTCCTCCCATTCGTGGGCCATCCGCGTCGAGAGCCGCACGAAGGCCTCGTTCACCACTGCGGTCGCCGAGAGCGTGTGGTCACTTCGCTCATTCCGGACCAGGTTCGCCGCGCGGCGTCGCAGCTCGGGGTAGACGATCTCCCAGAGTCGATCCGCGACACTCGCATCATCACTCGCGATGCGCAGAAGGCCTGTGACCTCACCCGTTCCGATCGTTTCGTCCGCCATGGGGTCATTGTAGGGAATCGCGCGCCGAGGGCTCGGTTCCGCGATTCGGCGGGTTTGGATCGATCAGGCCTGGGCGGATTGGGCCCGGGCGGCATCGGCAAAGAGTCGCCTCGGCACCTCGGCGGGCGCGCGGGAGATCGCCGCCAGCTGAAGGTTCTCCTCGACGTGCGCGGCGTCGCGCATTCCCACGACACAGCTGGTGACGTTCGCGGTGCTCCGTGCGAATTGTAGGGCGGCGGTCGCTTGGGTCGGCGTTTCGGGAAACGCGCGGCGAACGAAGTCTGGGACCTGGCCGACGAGGCGTCCGCCATAGAGTGGGGCGCTCGCGAAGACCGCGGTTCCCGTCTCGGTCAGGCTGTCGAGGAGCGCACGGCTTGTGCCATCGGGTCCGAGCTGACTTTCAAGCGCGACGCCTTCTCCCATTGCCAGACCGTAAGGCAGTTGAATGGCGCGCAAATGGTGATCGGCTTGGCCGACGTCGAGGGCTGCCTGGAAGATCTCGACGATCCCCAGATGATTTCGGTCGCTATCGGGGACGAGGAAGCCTTCCCAGGTCGCGAGGCCGTAGGCGCCGATCCAGCCCCGCTCGACCGCCTGCTCGAGCGCCTCGAAGGCGCGCTGGAGAGCATCGCGAAAACCGTCGACGCCGAGGTCCTTGAGATGGACCTCCGGTTCCTGAATCAAGTAGTAGTCGATCGTTTCGAGGCCGAGGTTGCGTCGGCTACGCAGGATCTGATCGACGAGGAAGCCGGGGGCGAGAGAGTGGCCGCGATGGATGTCCTCGGGATCGACGACGCCGCTCTCGATATAGGTCGAAATCAAGTCGCGCTGCGCGGTCACATAATCGGTCGCACGATCGGGATCGGGGGTCAGCGCGCCGCCCTTCGTGACGACCACGAACTCGTCCCGCGCGACCCGCTCTTCGCGAACGGCACGCCGCAGGGCATGACCGATCGCCCGCTCGCTCGTCTGCATTCGGTCCGAGAGCGCCGTATTGAAGACGTTGACGCCGCCCTCGAGGAGGTCTCCCACGACGCTCCGGTAGAGCAGGTCATCGATTCCTCCCGGATCGCCCCGCAGCGTCCCGAGCGAGAGAGAGGAGAGCCAGAGGTCATCGGGGCGCTGGAAGTGGTCGGGAGCGGCGGTGCGCTCCTGTTCGCCCAGGGAGGTCGCAATCCGATCGGCATAGCGCCGCGTGCCCGCGGTGGTCGCCCGGCCGGGAAGTGGGGCATCGGATGGAGACACGTCTTGGGACATCGCGCCCGAGGCTAACCCGCACCCCGCGTCACGCCTAGCCCCTTTGGCGCAACGGAGACGACTCTATACTCGCGGCCGCGCAAACCGGTCGTACCTTCACGTCCGACAGCACCGACAATCCCGATAAGGAGAGGCATGCAGGACCTATTTTCGATCGAAGGCAAGACCGCACTGGTCACCGGCGGCGGCAGCGGCATCGGATGGATGATCGCCGAGGGCTATGCCCGCGCTGGCGCGAAGGTCTACATCGCCTCGCGAAAGCAGGCCGAACTCGACGCGCGGATTGCGGAGCTCGGCGATGGCGGGGACGTGACCGCGATCGTGGCCGACCTTTCCACCGACGAAGGCTGTCGCGGGTTGGGCGACGAGATCGAGGCCCGTGAGAATGGACGGCTCGACATCCTGGTGAATAACGCGGGAGCCAATTGGGGTCAGCCCTACGAGGATTTTCCCGAATCGGCTTGGGACCGGGTGCTGGATGTGAATGTTAAGGGGGTCTTCCAGCTGACCCGCCGCCTGACCGATGCGCTCGCCGCAGCCGGTACGGCCGAGAACCCGGCCCGCGTCATCAACATTGGCTCGATCGACGGACTGACGGCCCCTAGCCTCGAGACCTACTCGTACTCGGCGAGTAAAGCCGCCGTGCATCACATGACGCGGGTGCTCGCCAAGAAGCTCGCGCCTCGAAACATCCTTTGCAATGCGATCGCGCCGGGTCCGTTTCAGAGTCGCATGATGAAAGCGACCCTCGAATCGGCGGGAGACGCGGTCGCCGGGATGATTCCGATCGGCCGAATCGGGTCGCCCGAGGACATGGCCGGCATTTCGATCTTCCTCGCCTCGCGTGCCGGTGCCTACATCAATGCGACGGTGATTCCGGTTGATGGCGGATTTTCGGGGACGCGATGAGTCGGGTCCATCATCCCGAATGCGATGTCGAGATTGAAGGCTGCGAGGAGATCGACGCCTTCGAGTGTGATGACGCGGAGGTTTGGGTCGAGGCGGACGCGATCCTGATCTCGTATTTCGATGATGATGGGATCGTTGTTCTTGAGGGATGGCCTGAGAAGGAAGAGGAAGCGGCGGGAGCGACGCCTGGCTGGCGTTTCTCGGCTCGGAGTCGGCCGCGACGAGCATTCTTGCGGCCGATGCCCGATGCTCCTCAAACCTACCTGGGCGAAATCGAACAACACGGCAGCACGACTGCCTGGAAGCTTCGACTCGGCGAACCTGCCGACTAACCCCGAGCCCACCTGATATCAGCCCCAGACCCGTCGTCCGCTGTTGCGTGGCGCGGGCTGCGCGGAAGAAAGAGAAATAACCATGTCCGAAGAACCCCTGATCGCTGTCTTCGTCGACTACGAGAACCTCGCGCTCGGAGCGCGGGATTCGAAGTGGCGCACGCTGAACATCGACTTGATCCTCAAGCGGCTGCTCGAAAAGGGCCGCATCGTCTACAAGCGCGCCTACTGTGACTGGAGCCAGTACCGAACCGATGTCCGCGACTTTCATGCGCGAGGCATCGAGTTGATCGATATTCCCCGATCGAAAATGAGTGGGAAGAACAGCGCCGACATTCGCATGGTCGTCGATGCGCTCGACCTCAATTATTCAAAGGAGCACATCGAGATCTTCGCGCTCCTGACCGGGGACAGCGACTTCTCCCCGCTCGCGTCGAAACTCAAGGAAAACGACAAACGGGTGATCGGTTGCGGCGTGAAGAACTCGACCTCGGGTCTCTTGATGGGAAGCTGCGACGAGTTCATCTACTACGACGATCTCGCTAAGGCGGCGGATGTCAAAGCCGACAAGCGCGCGGATCGAACGAGCAAGAAGCCCGCTGCCGCGAAAAAGAAGGCTTCGAAGTCGAAGGCGGCGGTCAAGTCAAAGGGTGAGCAGGACCCGATCCCGATGTCGAGCGATGAGCCTGACGCGATCGATCTGATGCTCGAGATCGTCGAGAACCTCTCCAAGGACTACGACGCGGTCTGGGGCTCGATGATCAAGCAAGCCTTGCGCCGGGTGCATCCCGACTTCAATGAGGTCTCCGCCGGGTACCGCAACTTCGCGGAGCTCCTGAAGGACGCGGAGCGCGAAGGTTGCGTCAAGCTCGAGTACGACGAGAAGCGCGGGAATTACCGGGTCGACCTGCTCGACGACTAGTCCGAAGAAGGCTTTGTCGCTCTCGTGGTCGTGTTAGGTCTGCCGGGCCTGACGCGCTCGCGAGGCGCTCGCGAGTCCGAGCAGGCCGGGTCCCAGCAGGGTCAAGAAGCCGGGTTCCGGTGCTTCGTAGAGATTCGTCGGGTGGAGGCAGCTCGGGTCGTCGGGATAGTCCGAGAGGAAATCCGAATCATCATCGAGGCCATTGTCGCATTCGACGCTCGCTCCTCGTTCGCTTGAATCGCCCGGGCCGCTACAGCCGATGTCGTCGAGGTCGATGAATCCATCCCCGTCATCATCGATCTCGTTGTCACAGATGACGCTCGGCTCGTGCTCACTCAGGTCGGAGGCGCTGGTGCAGCCGGGGTCATTCGGGTAATCGGCGAAACCGTCCCCATCGTCATCGAGTCCGTTTGCGCAATCCGGTTGATCGATGATCGACAGGATTTCCGAGCGATAGGCGAAAAGGTCGACGATCAACCCCGCGTTGCCATAAAGCGAGGTCGAGGCCGGTTGTCCCTGGAAGCCGGCATGGGCGAAGGAGATGCCGATCAGCTCGGCACTCGCGCCACTGCCGGTAAAGGCGCCGCCGCCGGAGTCGCCCTCGATGACGTCGGCCTCATGTTGACCACCGCCGCCGCCCGGGAGGTCATCGAAGATCACCCAGAACGAGGACGTGTTGAGATCGAACTGATTGATGAGATTGATCCGGTTCGTGCCCCAGCGAATGGTACGGCCAGTCCCCCATTCGTATCCATCGACGCCCATCCAGTTGGTCGCGGGGCCACGGTTGCGCCCATTCCCGATCACCGTAATCAGCGTGTTGATGGTCGGCGCGCTGTCCGCGATCAGGAGGTCCGGGATCGGCGGCGTTTCCTGCAACTTGAAAACGACGAGATCGGCGAAGGTGAGGTTCGGATTTTGGATGCGGACAAGCGAACCGACGATCGGGTCGTAGGTCACGCCGTCGAGCACGATCGGATGTTCGCCGACGTGATTTGCGGTGATCACCCAGCCGTTTCGGACGTAGACCCCCGACAATCCGTTGATGACGCCGACATTGTCGAAGCCCGGATCCTGGGTCGGAGCCGTCGTATTGCCCAAGCCATCGACGGTATCGAGTAGGACCGCGTGTGCGGTCGCCGCGAAGAGCAGGGCGGCCAGCGTGCTTGCAACGCGCGAAGCCCATTTTGAGGCGGCCGCGCGTCGTGCGCGCGCGGCGACGCCGCTCGGGCGCTCCGTCGGGTCTGCGGAATTTTGCGCAGCGAACTGTGGGAGGAGCAGGGGCATCAGGCATCGCACTCAAGAAGATCGTCGAGCGATCCTATCACGATGGACTTCGAGAACGGCTGATTCTCTGTGCCGGGCACCCTTATTGCCGCTGAGGCGCCGACTCGGGGTCCCTGAGGCCAAGGATGGCTCGGCAATGGGCCCGAAGATGCTCCGTTGCCTCCTGAAGGAGGTCGCTGTCGATGGGGCAGGCGGGGTCGCGAAGCACGGTGTCCACGGCGTCGAGGGCCGTTCGGGCGGCGGTCGAGAGGTCGGGCTGATTTGAGATTCGTGCCGCCTCGACGGTCTCGCGCCAGGCGCGGGCCTCGGGCCGATCGATCATTTCGAGACAGGCGATCACGCGCTCGACAGCGCGACCGAACTCTCCGTGCACGGACATGGGCGTCTCCGACCGGGCGGCGTCCCTCGTCAGCTCAGGGCGCGCTCGGGGATGCGGGTTCGCTCGGGAGGATGCCGGTTTCTGTCGGACTCGGCGATGGGGCGGCGGGAGCCTGTGTTGGCGCGGACGTGTCTTCGGTTGCCGTCGCGGGGGCAGGGGATGCCTGCGCGATGGGCGGAGCGGGGCTCTCCGCTTCGATTTCAGCTGATTTTGCGGCAATCGCCGTTTCGTCGCGCAGCTTCTCGTAGCGCTTGCGCCATCGACTGGCACTCGCGTTTGCGTCCTTCCGCTTGCGTTCTGCGCGGGCAAGGTCTTTGGTCGATTGTTCGAGTTCAGTCCTGATCTTTGCGAGTTCGGTCTCGGTCTTCGCAAAGGCATCCGGGTCGACCTTTGTCGACTCGTCCGCGCGAAGCCGGGCGATCTCGTCCGAGAGTTTCAAATTCTCAAGATTGCGCTCATCGATCCGTGCCTCGAGCTGATCCACCTTCCAGGCCAACGCGCCGTGAAGCGGCCGGTAGGAATACCCGAAGGCGATCAGCCCGCCGAGCAGGAACAGGCCGGCGCCGATCAGCGCATTCCGGGCCCAGGTCGGGAGTGTGAAGGATTCTTCCATGTGCGATTCATCGGCAAGTTCGACTCGAATCTACAGTGCGCACAACGCTTCCCCGCTGCATCCTCGCGGAGGCCTGAGCTAGCGTTGCTCCTGTCGGAGGGGGCTGGGATCCGCGCGATCATTCCCCGCGGGATGGCCCCTTCGCTGAGGGAGAATCCATGTCGCTCGCCGAGTCCTATCCGTACTACCTCGCCAATGAGCCCGAGGCGCCGAATCGCGATCTCGAGGTGGTCGACAAGTTCTCGGGGGAAGTGGCGACCCGCGTCGCGCTGGCGGATGACGCCGCGATCGATCGGGCGATTCAGGCGGCGGCGGACGCGGCGGAGCCGATGGCCGAGATGGCGGCCTACGAACGTCAGGCGGTCCTCGATCATTGCGTCGCCCGATTCACCGAGCGCTTCGAAGAGCTCGCGATGGCACTCTGCATCGAGGCGGGCAAGCCGATCAAGGATGCGCGCGGCGAAGTCGGGCGCTTGATCGACACCTTCCGCATCGCCTCCGAAGAGTCCGTACGGATCGGCGGCGAAGTGATGCCCCTCGATATCAGCCCGCGTGCCCGGGGCTATAGCGGCATGTGGAAGCGGGTCCCGATCGGTCCGTGTTCGTTTATCTCGCCCTTTAACTTCCCGCTGAACCTGGCGGCACACAAAGTGGCTCCGGCGCTCGCCGTCGGTTGTCCCTTCGTGCTCAAGCCGGCGAGCCTGACCCCGATCGGTGCTCTCGTTATCGGAGAGGTGCTCGCTGAGACGGATCTTCCGAAGGGCGCGTTCTCGGTCTTGCCTTGTTCGCGAGATGGCGCCGCACGATTTACCGAGGACGATCGGCTCAAGCTGCTCTCGTTCACGGGTTCGCCCGGAGTGGGTTGGGATCTCAAGGCCCGAGCGGGCAAGAAGCCCGTTGTGCTCGAGCTCGGCGGTAACGCCGCCGTCATCGTCGACGAGGACGCGGATCTCGAAGACGCCATCGAACGCATCGTCTTCGGCGCGTTCTATCAGAGCGGCCAGAGCTGCATCGGTGTCCAGCGCATTCTCGTCCACGCCTCGCTCTACGACCGCTTCCGCGATCAACTCGTCGCGAAGACGAAGGCGCTCAAGATGGGGGACCCGAAGGATGAGGAAACCTTCATCGGGCCAATGATCTCCGAAAAGGAAGCCTCTCGCCTGCATGGTTGGGTCGAATCTGCGGTTTCGGCTGGGGCAACCTTGTTATGCGGTGGCCAGCGTGAAGGGGCGATGCTCGAAGCGACGCTTCTGGAAGGCGTCCCGGCGGGCGAAGACGTCGTCTGTCAGGAGGCCTTCGGTCCCGTCGCGATCCTCTCGCCCTTCGACGATTTTGATGCAGCCCTCGATCAGGTCAACGACTCGGTCTTCGGGCTGCAGGCGGGGATTTTTACGCGCGATCTCTATAAGGCGCAGAAGGCCTGGAATCGTCTCGAAGTGGGCGGTGTCGTGATCGGGGATGTGCCGTCCTGGCGCGTGGATCATATGCCCTACGGAGGCGTTAAGGAGAGCGGTCTTGGGCGCGAGGGCGTGAAGTTCGCCATCGAGGACATGACCGAAGTGCGGATGATGGTCATCCGAACGCCGGGGGCCTAACAGCGAGGGAGCGGGTCGACCTCGATGAGTCGGCTATCCCTTGACCATCCCTCGTCGACGTCGCTGCCAGCGTGCGCCGCGGATTGCACCGAGGGCAAGGAAAGGCTCGATTCCGACCAGGCCGCATCCACCGCCACCGCCGCCACCCGCGGAGGCCGCAGCGGGGTTCGCCCCACCTGAGCCGGTGGCAGGAACCGGTTGCCCGCCCCCTCCAGGACTACTGGGGGGAAGCGTCGCGAGGAGAGTCTCGGCCGCGAAAGCATCGATTCGCGGGACCGCGAGGCCGTTTCGCGGATCGAGGATCGGAACGCCGGAGAGCTGCAGCGCATTCTCGACTTCGCTCGCGCTGGCGTCTGGATAGGCCTCGCGCAGTGCGGCGATCGCACCGGCGACGTGGGGCGTGGCCATCGACGTTCCACTGACGTAGCTGGTCCCGC
>Ga0316209_1000895_pt1 | contig 39462 bp, 32 predicted proteins | sample 6monopyrite_MG_FD_204945 | JGI IMG/M metagenome (GOLD analysis project Ga0316209, IMG submission 204945) | Microbial mat bacterial communities from mineral coupon in-situ incubated in ocean water Damariscotta River, Maine, United States -... | ecosystem: Environmental > Aquatic > Marine >...
ATTTTGAGTTAGATTTTTCCACGCCATGCGCTTATCCACTTTTTAAAAGGCTATTATCTCATCTCAAGACCATTTTGTACGCTTCGTGCAAAGGTCTCTATTATTTAAATTCCAGAGAAGAATACGATTCTAAATATGGACTTTTCGAAACAGCTTTGTATTAGCCTGAATGAACAAGCCTGGATAAAAAGCCCTGCAGACGGGGTTTTGCGTATACCGCTGGAACGTGAAGCAGCAGAGTCGGGACACACCACCAGTTTTGTAAAGTTTGCAGCGAACTCATTTTTCCCTGCGCATAACCATCCTCAAGGTGAAGAGCTGTATGTGCTTGAGGGTGTGTTTTCGGATGAGCAAGGTGACTACCCAGCAGGAACCTATATTCGCAATCCACCGAGTTCACAGCATCGCCCATATACAAAAACGGGCTGTACTTTATTTGTAAAATTGAATCAATTTCAGGCTGATGATAATCAGCAGATTGTAATAACACCGGATGAACAGGAATGGCTACCAGGCATAGGTAATCTTAAAGTCTGTTCGCTGCATGTTTTTAATACTGAAAGCAGCGCGCTGGTTTGGTGGCCTAAAGACGAAAAATTTCAGCCTCATAGTCACTATGGCGGTGAAGAAATTGTTGTACTCTCAGGGCGATTTTTCGATGAACACGGAGAATATCCAGCAGGTAGTTGGCTTCGTAGTCCTCATCTCAGTAAACATTTCCCCTACGTGAAAGAGGAAACTTTAATTTTTGTGAAGGTTGGTCATTTGTGATGTGTAAATAAGATCTTAGAATCAGCCGTCAAAATTCGCAGGACTCTTTTTCAGGGCATATTTCTACATACAGGTGGAAGTCGAAGTGTTTTTATTCTTCTTGTAAATTATCGTCGAGATTATGCAGAACAACAGACATGGTTTTTTCTCCGCCATAACTAAACTGTGAGATAGAAGCATGCGCAGAAAATTCATTTCCATTTTTATGCAGGCCAGTAATGGGACTTCGTCGAGCCATTAGTTTTGCCCGCTGATTGCCTGAGATGAATTTTTCGACGTGACGTGAGTGTTCATTGTGAAATCGTGCGGGTATTAGACGGCTCAAAGGGCTTCCAATGATTTCATTGTGTTTATAACCAAATGTATTTTCAGCGCCATTATTGAAAACTACTATTGTCTGTGCCATGTCTATACATATAATCGCTTCATGTGACAGGTGCAGTAAATTAAGCAGATTAGAAATGTCATTGTATAGATTGTCGACAGCCTTGCTGTGTGGTTTTCGTTTTGGCTTGTTAGTCGTAATATTCATGACCGGGCTCTTTATTTAGTTTTATAACAGTAAGAGTTTAACACCTGTGTGCAGCCTATATGTCAAGCACTCTCTTTTTCTTCACCGTGTCTCAGTTGATGTGATATATGCTAACTATTTGTAATAATATGTAAAATAATATTTTGTACAGATGAGATTAAGAGTCATCCGGGTTTATGATGCAAGCTGTTAAACGTTTATCCCGCTATGTCTCAACAAAGCATCGATTTGTGGCTCTCTGCCTCTGAATTCAACGAACAGTTCCATGGGCTCACGCGAGCCACCCTGTTCAAGAATTGTGCTGAGAAAGCGTATGCCAGTGTCGTTGTCAAATATCCCACGTTCTTCAAATAATGAAAATGCGTCACTGGAAAGCACTTCTGCCCATTTATAGCTGTAGTATCCCGCCGCATAACCACCGGCAAAGATGTGCGAAAAGCTGTGTGGGAAACGGTTAAATGAGGGCGGCTGAACTACGGCAACCTGTGTTCTAACTTGGTCCAGTAATTGATAAATGCAGGGGCCTTTTTTAGGATCATATTCCAGGTGCAGACGGAAGTCGAAGAGAGAAAGTTCTAGCTGTCGCAGCATTTGCATGCCGGATTGAAAGTTTTTGGCGGCCAGTAATTTTTCAAACATCTCATCCGGCAAGGGCTCGTTGGTTTCAAAATGACCAGAAAATAATGCTAGCGCTTCTTTTTCCCAGCACCAATTTTCCATGAATTGGCTAGGCAGTTCGACAGCATCCCAGGCTACACCATTGATGCCAGAAACACCGGGGTAGTCGATCTGAGTCAGCATGTGGTGCAATCCATGACCAAATTCATGAAACAGAGTGATGACCTCTTGATGTGTAAATTGCGCAGCTTGATCGCCGATCGGTGATGAGAAATTGCAGGTTAAATAAGCCACGGGTGTTTCGATATCATCATTGCTGCGCTGGCGAATGATGCATTCATCCATCCACGCGCCACCACGTTTGTTGGGACGTGCATAAAGATCAAGATAGAACTGTCCGCGCAGTTGGCCTTTCTTGTCAAAAATATCATAAAAATGCACATCGTCATGCCAGGTTTTAACGTCATGGCGTTCATTGATTTTCAAACCATAGAGTCGCTTGACCACGGCGAATAACCCGTTGATGACTTTTGTTTCAGGAAAATAAGGTTTGAGCTCTTCTTGTGTGATTGAGAATTTTTTCTGGCGAAGTTTTTCAGAAAAGTACATCAGATCCCAGGCTTCGAGTGTGTTGATGCCGTGATGATCGTTGGCGAAGCTTTTCAGCTCGTCGAGTTCCTGTTTGCCCATGTTTGCAGAATGCTGTGCCAGATCATTGAGAAAATCGATGACCTGCTGAGTATCATTGGCCATTTTAGTGGCCAGTGAACGCTCGGCAAAATTATTAAAACCCAATAATAAGGCTTCCTCATGACGTAGCGTTAAAATGCGTTCCATAATGGGTGTGTTGTCCCACTGATTGGCGCAAGGGCCTTGATCGGAAGCGCGGGTGACAAAAGCGGTGTACATTTCTTCACGCAGCTGCGCCGAGTCAGCATAGGTCATGATTGCGATGTAGGAGGGGAATTCCAGGGTAAATAACCAGCCGTCCTGTTGTTCGCGTTCAGCCGTTTGTTTTGCCATGGCGATGGCGGAGTCGGGTAAGCCAGTTAATTGCGATTCGTCACTGATATTACGTGTCCATGCTTTGGTTGCATCGAGCAGGTTTTCATCAAATTTTGCGTGCAGGGCTGAAAGTTCCTGCATGATTTCTTTATAGCGTGTTTTATTATCTGTACTAAGTGCAATGCCGGAAAGGCGAAAATCGCGCAGGGTATTGTCGATGATCTTGCGTTGGGCCTGATCAAGTAAGTTGTATTCTTCACTTTGAGCAATGGATTGATAGGCATTGAACAGCGCTTCATTTTGACCAACCTCAGTACTGTAGGCGCTGATTTTAGGTAGGCAGGCATTGTAAGCGCTGCGCAATGCTTCCGAGTTGACGACTGAATTCATGTGGCTGGCCGGAGACCATGTCCGCGCAAGTTTTACGCCCAGTTCTTCCATTGGCTGGGCAAAGTTATGCCAGTTGTAATCAGGGCCGTTGCTTGCCAATAGCTGATCAATTCTTTCCCGATTACTTTTTAATACGTTATCAATTGCAGGCTCGACGTGCTCGGGTTTAATTTTGTCGAAGGCGGGTAAGTCCGAATGATTGAGCAATGGATTGTTTGGCATGAATGACGATCCTGAAGTTAGAGGGGCTTGAAAGGTATGGATGAAATTTGAGACTAATGTACCATAAGAAATTGGCTAACAAAGATAATTGAGGTTGCGATGAACTATGATTTGATTGCTATTGGCGGTGGCAGTGGTGGAATTGCTGTGGCACGTCGTGCGGCACAATACGGTGCAAAGTGTGCAGTAATAGAGGTCGGAAAGTTGGGTGGTACCTGTGTTCATCGTGGTTGTGTGCCTAAAAAAGTGATGTGGCATGCCGCAGATATGGCGCACATGCTAGAGGACGCGCAGGACTATGGTTTTGATGTCACGGTTGGCGGCTTCAACTGGCAGAGTCTAAAAACATCGCGGTCAGATTATTTGTCACATTTAAACGATATTTATCGAAATAATCTGGATGCTTCCGGTGTAGAGCTTATCGAAGGTTACGGTCGTTTTATTGATGCCAACACGGTCGAGGTTGATGGCAAGCACTACACAGCGCAGCATATCGTGATTGCAGCCGGCGGGCGGCCTTCAATTCCTCAGTTGCCCGGCGCAGAATTCGGCATCAGTTCAGATGAATTTTTTGAGCTTGAAGAGCAACCGAAAAAGGTTGTGATTGTCGGTGCCGGTTACATTGCTGTTGAGTTGGCAGGGTTGCTGAATTCGCTTGACAGTGATGTAACGATGTTGTTACGCCGTGAACATTTTCTGGGTCGTTTCGATGTATTGTTACGCGAAACGTTGATGGAGCAAATGCAGGATAATGGTGTGAATATTATAAATTGTATTCACATGGATTCTGTTGAGCAAGAAAGCGAGGGGGGGTTGAAACTGGTTTCAAAGCAGGGGCATAATTTTTCTGGAATCGATACGCTGATCTGGGCGATAGGGCGTGAAAATAACGTAGATGATCTTGGTTTGAGCGCTGCGGGTATCAGTCACGATGGCCGGGTAATTACGGTTGATGATTATCAAAATACCAATGTTGAGGGTATTTATGCCATTGGTGATATCACCGGGCGTGTAGCACTCACCCCTGTTGCTATTGCGGCTGGTCGCCGTTTAGCTGACCGCCTGTTTAATGGGCAGGCTGAGAGTCGGCTTGATTATGAGAATATTTCCAGTGTGGTATTTAGTCATCCGCCGATTGCAACTGTCGGTATGACCGAGGACGAAGCGCGAGATCAACACGGTGATGATGTTCGAGTTTATCAGAGTCGTTTCACACCGTTATATCATGCTATTACCGAGCGCCGGCCACGTACCGCGATGAAGCTAGTGACGGTGGGAGTCAATGAAAAAATTGTTGGCTGTCATGTGATTGGTGCAGGTGCAGATGAAATGATGCAGGGTTTTGCCGTCGCGATAAAAATGGGCGCAAGCAAATCAGACTTTGACAGTACCGTTGCGATACATCCGACCAGTGCTGAAGAGTTTGTAACAATGCGCTGATAAAGTCCTTTGCAGGTTGCTTTTATCCTTCGACGATATCGTCTTTGAGATTTAAAACAAAGGCGACATATCATTGCCGTGCTTCCCCGTCTTGCTTTCCAAAGAATCGGTCAATAATTTTAATGTTGCTGTGATCAGAAATGTCACAGAGTTAGTATTAAAAACCCACATAGTTTGTGCAGTAAATTATTTTTAAGGTGTTACTTGCGATTAAAAAAGAGCGATAATTACCGTATCTGGAATTCAGTCAATACGGAGTCCGAGTATGACAATACGCAATTATCAGGGAATAACGCCGACCATAGCTGAAGGCGCTTATATCGACGATGCCGCGCTGGTGATAGGTGATGTGAGTATTGGTGAGGACGCATCGATCTGGCCGATGGTGGTAGCGCGCGGGGATGTTCACAGTATTTCTGTTGGCGCACGGAGCAATATTCAGGACGGCTCGGTGTTGCATGTAACCTCGGATAACCCTTTTACGCCGGGAGGTTTTGCGCTGACGATAGGTGCGGATGTGACGGTGGGGCATGGCACTATTTTACATGCCTGTACGATTGAAGACTGGGTGCTGGTTGGTATGGGCGCGACGGTGTTGGATGGTGCAGTGGTGCCTTCGCAGGTGATGATTGGTGCGGGCAGTTTGGTGCCGCCGAGAAAGCAGCTCGAAAGTGGTTATTTGTATGTAGGCAGTCCGGTTAAACAAGTGCGGCCATTAAAGCAGTCCGAGCTCGACTATCTTGAGTTTTCATCCAAGCATTATGTTGAATTAAAAAACAAACACATGCTCAGTGATTGAGTTAATCCTGCGGCAGATTCGTTAAAAAAGTATTCAAGCCATCCACATAAGCTTGACCAGTCTCCAGATAACCGTCTGCATGACTGCCCTTAATATCCATGAATGTTTTGGCATTTTGTGGAACATTATTGGCAGCCTCGAATAATTGCTTGCCGTGCACATAAGGAATGGCTTCATCATCATGGCTGTGTGCTATTAACAATGGGCACTTGATTTGGCGTATTTTTTCCAGTGTGTTGTAGTTAAAACGAACAATCAGCCGTATCGGAAATAATGGATAATTTTGTGATGCAATATCAGGAAATGAGGTGAATGTAGATTCGATAATCAGCGCTTTGGGTTTGTGCTGAGCGGCGAGTGGCGTGGCAATGGCTGCGCCGAGTGAACGACCGAGAATAATAATGTCATCCGCTGCATAGTGATAGTGTTGGCGTAAATGCTGCCAAGCGGCTTCGGCATCTTGATATGTGCCCGCTTCATTAATGCGACCCTGGCTGTTCCCGTAGCCACGATAGTCAAATAGCATAATGTTATAACCCAATTCCTGCGTGATACGGATAGTTTCAATGCAACTCGAAATATTGCCGGTATTACCGTGAAAAAAAAGAATGACCTGAGATGCATGTTCGCAAGGCACGAACCAGCCGTGTAACTTAATGTTATCTGCAGCGTAAAAAATTAACTCATCATAGGGAAAGCCGTGTGCAGCAGGCGTGCTTGTATGTGTGGCGCTGGGAATATAGAGGCGGCTGCCCTGCCGCAAATAGAGGGCTGCTGTGATAGCCAGGTAGAGACTGGAGGCTAACAGGGCGATGGCGAGTAAAATCGTCATAAGGTTTTAGTTTTGAGCGTTATCCATCTACGTGGTCAATATATTTTCTTAGTGTGAGTCACTATTAAACCGCAAAGTTTATTGCATGTAGAGTGTTTTCGATGTTTAATTATTTACTGTAAACGATTAAAAGAAAAAAGGTAAAAACATGACGATTGATATTCATCCCAAATTCCTCGGTGCCATGGTTGGTAGCGCGTTAGGCGATGCGGCCGGTTACCTCGCCTATAAATATCAGCAACGCCATGATCTGCTGGAAAAAATTGACAGTGTAGAGCGGCTGACTTTCACCGCGGATACGGTGATGGCGGTGGCGATGGCGGAAACGCTGATTGAAAATGATGAAATCAACACGAAAAAACTAGGCGATCATTTTCTCAAACATTTTGAATCCAAGCCATGGCAACGGCAAGGTGCAGAGCCGCCGGAAATTTATCGTATTGTTGAAAACGAAGGCGTTGATTATATTTTTGCAGCACGCCGTTTGTTTGAAGGTGAAGGTTCCTATGGTAACGGTGCGGCAATGCGCATTACGCCATTGGGTCTTTTTTATTATCAAGACGACGAGCTCTATGAAAAAGTGCGCCTTTCTGCCGAGGTAACCCATACGCATCCGGTAGGTATTGATGGGGCAGCTGTTTTTGCAAAAGCATTGGCTAAAACGGTTACTTTGAATCCCCAGCGTCCTTTTTCACCGCAGGCATTTATAGACATGTTAATAGATTTTTCCCGCACGGATGAAATCAAGGAAAAACTAGCGATGATCCCAGCGCTACTGGAAAGGGAAGTTGATCCTGCAGAAGCAGTAAAAAAACTGGGTAATAGCGTGATCGTCCAGGAATCAATGCCAATGGCCTTGTTTTGTTTTCTACGTTATCCACATACCTATCTGGAAACCGTGTTATGCGCGATTACCCACGGGGGTGAACGCGATACCATGGGTATTATGGCTGGCGCATTGAGTGGTGCTTACCTTGGTATCGATGCGATTTCTGAAGAGTGGCGCAATAAGCTTGAAGATGTGCGCCATATTGAAAGTCTGGCGCGAGAACTTGCAGCGCGCTGATAAAACCTGTGCTGAAATTTTTTAAGCTTTAACTCTCTTGTAGTAAGGTGATGACGGGGCTGGTGTTGGGTTTGACGCCGCGCCACAATTCAAAAGATACGGCGGCTTGTTCGACCAGCATGCCTAAACCATCAAAACACAATGAGGCTCCTTGCTGTGCCGCCCAGCGCAGAAAGGGTGTCGGCTCTTTGCCGTACATCATGTCATAACAGCAGGCGCCTTCGGCAAGAATGTTATCAGGCAAAGGAGGTAGGTCACCCTGTAGGCTGGCAGAGGTACCGTTGATGATTAGATCAAATTCTTTTCCGTCCAGAGCATCGTAAGCACAGGCTGAAATTAACTGTTTTTCTGTTGTGGAATGAGTAAATAGATCAGCGAGTTGCACGGCTTTTCCGAGCGTGCGATTGACGATGGTGATGGTTGCAGGTTTTTGCTCTAGAAGCGGCGCAAGAATACCTCTTACCGCGCCACCTGCACCCATAATTAAAACGCGCAGCTGCTTTATTTTTACTTGGTGGTTATGTTTGATGTCTCGCATCAGCCCTATGCCATCGGTGTTGTCACCAAAAAGACTGCCATCTTTGCGGATCATGATGGTGTTGACTGCTCCAGCTTGTTCCGCATGCGTGCTGCGCTCATCGACCAGTCGCCAGGCATCTTCTTTAAATGGGACGGTAATGTTTAATCCCTTACCGCCATTGGCCTGAAAATTACCGACTGCTTGTTTGAGTCCACCTTCGTCTACTTGCAAGGCGTGGTACTCAATGTGTTGCTTAGTTTGACGAGCAAATTCGTTATGAATACGTGGTGATTTACTGTGGCCAATCGGGTTCCCCATCACAGCGTACTGATCTGGGGACGGATCAAAATCAAACAGAGAGTCACTCAAGTAAAGATACCTTTCAGGGTGAAAAAGAAAATGATCGACAAAATTGCACCGGCTGGCAGTGTCACAATCCAGGATAGAAAAATGGTGCGGACAATGCGCATGTTCAATGCACCGATACCTCGGGCAACACCGACACCGAGGACGGCCCCGACGAGTGTATGTGTTGTAGAAATAGGCATGCCCGTTCCCGAGGCAAATACCACTGTGCTAGCAGCTGCCAATGTTGCAGCAAAACCGCGACTGGGCGTAAGCTCAGTGATGCTGGTACCGATGGTGGCAATAACCTTGTGGCCGTATGTAACTAATCCAACAACGATACCAAAACCGCCGAGCATTAATACCCAAATAGGTAAAGGTGAATTCGCAAGAACATCTCCACCACTATTGACGATGCTGACAATGGCTGCGATCGGGCCAACGGCGTTGGCAACATCGTTGGAGCCATGGGCAAAAGCCATTGCACAAGCGGTAACGATCATCAGTACACCAAAGACTTTTTCGACATTCGTATAATGAAAGTCACGATCTGCTTTAGGGTCAATCTTAATGCGACGTATAAAAAAAACACTGAGCACACTGATTACAGCGCCAATGACAGTGGCGATGATATATCCCTGTTCTGTGCCAATATCAAGTCCGACATGTTTTAAACCTTTGAACAGGGTCACCAGTGAAATAATAAAACCTACCAGGAAAATATACATCGGTACGTAGCGCTGTGCATTGCGAAAGGGGTCATCAGTGTTGATGATTAATTTTTGCACGCTCATGAACAGGGCGTAGGCAATAACACCCGCAGTTAAAGGTGAAGCGATCCAGCTCATTGCGATGATACCAACTTTACCCCAGTTAACCGCATCAACACCTACACCGACGGCGGCAAAACCTACGATGGCACCGACAATGGAATGGGTGGTTGAAACCGGCCAGCCAAAACGTGATGCGACCATTAGCCAAATACCGGCAGCGAGCAGTGCGGCAAGCATGCCGAAAATCAGAATGTCAGGCGTGGTGGACAATAATGCGGGATCCAATATGCCTTTACGAATGGTCTTGGTGACTTGTCCGCCGGCTAATATGGCGCCGGCAAGTTCGAAGATGACCGCGATGACAATAGCTTGCTTAATTGTTACGGCGCGCGAGCCAACCGATGTGCCCATCGCATTTGCGACGTCGTTCGCGCCAATGCCCCAAGCCATGAAGAAACCAAAAACGATAGCCAGTATCAGATAGGTATTTCCATAATCCATAATATTATCTCCGCTACTTTGCCAGCATTAATTGCAGGCGACTGCCCACACGTTGTGCCAGGTCAGCAACTTCTCCGACCCATTCAATGATTTTGTAAATAAACATAACGTCGACAGGGGGCAAATCTTTTTCTATCTGGAATAGCATGTTGCGAATTTCAACCTGTAAAATATCTGAATCATTTTCAATTCGATTTAAGGTTTTGATTAATTTTTTGACGAGTCGAACTTCATGTCCGCGGAAGCCCGTTTCTACCAACTCATCAAATTCATGAATAGTTTTTTCGGCCTGTTCAGTGGCTTCAACGCTGCATTTTACGTAAGCCAGAAAAGTTTTTCCGAGAGATTCAGGCAGGGACATTTTTCGACCCAACATGAGCCCGGCAATATCTTTGGCCTTGTTGGCGAGGTTATCTTGCATGGTGATCAGGTCGAGCAGGTCGCGGCGTGATACAGGTAAGAACATTCCCGTGGGCAGATTTAAGCGCAGCTCTTTTTTAAGTTTGTCGGCTTCGTGCTCAAGCGTGACAATGCGTTTTTGCGCTTGTTCCATTTCGTTCAGGTTCTGGCTGATGACGGCTTCAAAAAATGGAATTAATTCTGATACACAGGCCAATGATTTAGAGATATGCAGTTGCAAAGGTTTGACAGGTGAAGCGCCAAACATGCGGTATATGTAATTAGGCATGGATTAATCTTTCCTTAAAATTTAAATTTTTTATAAAGAGAAAAAAATTTTCAAGCACAAAAAATGTTGAAATAAATTTTCTTGCGATTTGTTTAATGAAGAGCTTGCCCGTGGTAACGAGCATTAAAATGCAGCGTTTTGAAGCTAGTAACGCGGCATAGAATTTGGGTGTTTGTTTTTTTTCAGCCTGAGCAGGCGAGGGGGCCGTATTGGAAAAGACTTCCCAATTCAACAGGTGAAGCATGTCTGTGTTTAATGCACAGGAGTATCGGTGCGTAGGCATTAGCATTTTTTTGTTTCGTCAGATTTCATATAGTTTGCCCCTGTGGGAAAACCGCCTGACGTTCTATTTCTCATCTTATTTTGTCGGCGCTAATGATACGCATCCTTTTTTGTTTGGCAAGCATTTTTTAAATTGCGGAAATATCACTCTGTAAGTGCAAGATGATATTTCGATTGCAGGCATTATGTCTATGTTCCCACAGAAAAATACCCTGCCAAATTCCTAGTGGTAATTTATTATTTTCAATTGGGATGCTCAAAGTTGCAGCGGTCAGGGTGCTTTTAATATGCGAGGGCATGTCATCAGGTCCTTCGCTAGTGTGAGTATAGAGTGCGTCGTTTTCCGGGACCAAGCGGTTGAGCCATTGTTCCAGGTCATTTTGTGCTGAAGGGTCAGCGTTTTCTTGTATTAACAGGCTGGCAGATGTGTGAGGTAAAAATACTGTGCACAGTCCTTCCTTGATGTTTGAGCCACGGACAATCGACTGAATTTTTTCCGAAATATCATATAAACCCTGCCCCGACACTTTCATGGAATCTCTGATAATCATGGTATTATTGTCCGCCTTTAAATCTGGTCTATTTGCTGAGGCTTTAAGCTATTTATAAGTGAATTTAGAGCAGGTTGCATTGTTTTTTATTTACATGGAAGTATAACGTTTGTATAGATATTCAGTCATGAAGTTTTGTCTTCGATTAAATTACAGTTTTCTGCGTCGCTTCCTGCTGGGTACGGCTATTTTGGCTATGTCCGCTGTTGTGGTCGAGGCGGCCACCGTTGCTGAATCGCATCATGAAAGAACTGCTCAGCAATGTACAGCTTGCCACAACGAACCACAGCCGCTGAAAAACGAAATTAAGAATTGTAATCGCTGCCATGAAATGCCTGAAAAGGCATTACGATTACTCAGTCTTGAAATGCCCTCGACGCCTGCTAAGCATAAACAGCCCGCCAAATTGAAAAAAGATAGCGCTGTGCATATTTCAAATCAATCATTTCCTCCCGGCATGAATATGGCTATGTATTACTCACCGAGTCGTTTGGGCGCACAGCCAAATGAGATGATTGTTATTCCCGAGGGTGAGTTCATTATGGGTAGTGATGCGCGTCTTGAGGACGAAGGGCCCGAGCATAGCGTGTTTTTAGAGCGTTATTCGATTGATCGATATGAAGTCACAAATCTGCAATACAAGCAGTTTATTGATGATACGGGTCGGCGCTCCCCACGTCATTTCCGAAATCGAATTTACCCTGAAGGGAAGGCCGACCATCCGGTTACCTTTGTTTCATGGTTTGATGCTGAACAGTATTGTGGCTGGGCAGGGAAACGCCTGCCGACGGAGCAGGAATGGGAAAAAGCAGCGCGCGGCACGAAGGCTAATGTTTTCCCCTGGGGGAATGAGTTTAATCTGGATTTTGCCAATACCCCAGTGCGTTGGGCCGAGTTAAAACAGGAGGGTGATACCACGCCGGTGGGTGCTTTTCCTGGTGGCAACAGCCCCTATGGCCTATCGGACGTTTCGGGAAATGTTTGGGAGTGGGTAGACAGCTGGTATGGCCCACATCCTGGAAATACACGCGAATCAGAGAATTACGGTGAAATTAACCGGGTTTTAAAAGGCGGTTCATGGTGGGATTGTTCTTTTTATCAATGTGGAATTTCTGCGCCGACGTTTAATCGCAGCTTTTTTAATCCTAAGGTTAGGAATGCCAGCTTTGGTTTTCGTTGTGCGGGGGGTGAGAGGTGAGAGGTGTGAGGTGAGAGGTGAGAGGTGAGAGGTGTGAGGTGTGAGGTGAGAGGTGTGAGGTGTGAGGTGTGAGGTGTGAGGTGTGAGGTGGAATGATGGTTAATGTGTGGTTTGTGTTGATCTTGCTGCTTATTGCGCAATCGCTTAGTGCCGAAGATTCAGTAAATAAAGATGTTGGTGCTGGCATGGCGCGTATCCTGGCGGGTGAATTTGTTATGGGCAGTGATCGTCAGGATAAGGAAGGTCGTCGTAGCAAAGAATATGGAATGGGCAAACCTTTGTATCTCGACGAACATCCACAACGTCGTTTGTTTCTTGAGACGTTTGATATTGATCTCGTTGAAGTGACGAATGCAGATTATCGTGCTTTTGTTATCCAGAAAAATTTTTGGGTGCCGGAGCAATGGAAAGAAAATGGCTATTTGCTATCCCGTCGTGTTTTGAATATTGCGGATGTTGAAACCCTGCGTCGTCTCGCTGTCGAAAAATACCGGCTCGATATGGATACACGGCATATGGATAAAACCGCCTTAATAGATGCCATGGATAATGCGCGTTTGGCTCAGGATAGTCTGGCCGTAACGGGTATCAATTGGCATGAGGCAAAGGCTTATTGTCATTGGCGGGACAAACGTTTGCCTACAGAAATGGAATGGGAGAAAGCAGCAAGAGGGACAAAAGGTAACGAGTTCCCCTGGGGCGCAGACTGGGACAAGATGCGCGCGAACACAGGCGATGGGCTTGATTGGGAGTATGGTGTTGCACCTGTAGGCTCCTATCCGCAGGGACGTTCTCCCTATGGTGTGTCAGATATGGCAGGCAATGTGATGGAATGGGTGTCGGACTGGTATCAGTCTTATCCGGGTAATCAGTATTTAACAGATGAATTTGGTGAGCAATACAAAGTGGTGCGAGGTGGCGGTTGGGGTGGTGTAGGCCACTATGCCGTCAGTCAATTTTACCGTGGTGCTTACCGTTTCTATCTCACGCCGGATGCTCGCTACAGTGATCTTGGCTTTCGCTGTGCTCGCAGCGTACCGTAGATTAATTACCCGAGTCGTTTTTAGGCGTGTAGATCGTGGATGCGAGATGAGTCACGTTGCTGCTTTTGTCAGTGACCGCGGAGATCTTGCCAACCCCTTCTTTCTCCACCTCATCAATGCGCACAATTGAGTGCATTGGGATAAAGGTGCGGGTGGTGCCTTCAAATTCAGTTTTCAGACGTTCTTCAGCAGGATCGACAACAACAGATGAGCGTTCGCCAAAAATCAGTTCTTCGACTTCAATAAAGCCGTACATTTCGCCCTGATAGACTTCTTTGGCATAGATCTCGTAGACCTTGCCTTCATTATAAAAAATGACACGATAGATGCTTTTATTCATAGCGGCTATATTACTACAGTAAGGATCAGATGAGTGAGTTTATCTTAATTTGTGAAATGTTTGGTGTAGCGCTTCTGTCATGGAGCTGCCAGGCTGGATGGGAAATTAGCTGTTTTTGATTCAAAGCAGGCATAAAATAGAGAATGTATGAATGATTTCCGTGTATCGTCTAAATCATGTGATAGACAGTCGTCGCCTATCACAGTTAGCATAGTTTTCATCTAATAATGGAATGGGCTCTCCTTCCCCAACGGCATTGATCAAAAAATTAGATTCTGAATTTGAAAAGCAGGAAATAAGAAAAGAATGAGCCTGAAACTAGAAGGGATAGGAAAAGGCTTTATCAAATTTGATGGCGAATAAAATCAAGGTATTTGAACCCGATAATGTCCGCATTTGTAGATAATGGCATTGATGCTTCATTGAGGTCTGTTAAATACCCATTTCAACAGGCTGTTGCTGAGATATTGGCGGCAAAATGCGAATAATAAGGAAAATGGGCTCGGATGGGGAAAGTAAATGTTTGCTGTGCAGCTTCATTTGGCGTTAGAATCCAAAGCCTGCTTGTGTAATGGTGATAGCAATAAGCAGAAATACATTTTTTCACCGTAAGATTAAAAGAGAGAATTATGAGCAAAGGTACAGTAAAGTGGTTTAATGCGGATAAAGGTTTCGGTTTTATTACACCTGAAGATGGTGGAAAAGATCTGTTTGTCCATCATTCAGAAATTCAGGCTGGCGGTGGTTACGCATCATTGAATGATGGTCAGGCCGTTGAGTATGAAGTTGGAGAAGGACAGAAAGGTCCATGTGCAAATAAAGTTGTGCCTCTTTAAGTAGTCGCACATCACTGTTTGTTATGTTGGTCAGTAAACTTTACTGACCTTGCGCTGCTTTTTTGACGAGGAACTTCGCATCGAGCGATGGTTTCTAGTTGAGTCTAGTCATATTGAAATAATTTGAGTGGATTTGCGCTACAGTAAATATAGATGAGCATTAAATGTTTGATTTAATGCTCATCTTATTTGGTGTTGAGGCGTGAATAGTTCAAATGATAATTCTATAGCTTATCCTTTTTCTTCAAGTCCCAGCCAATCACGTGGTGTAATAAACGAGGTGTAGAGTTTCTCTTCTTCGCTGCCGGGTTGCGGTTGCCAGTTGTATTCCCAACGCACTAGCGGGGGCAATGACATGAGGATGGACTCGGTGCGCCCGCCGGTTTGCAGGCCGAACAGGGTGCCTCGGTCATAGATTAAATTGAATTCCACGTAACGTCCACGACGGTAGAGCTGGAAGTTGCGCTGTGCCTCGCCAAAGGGCGTGTCTTTGCGGCGCGCGACAATCGGGCGGTAGGCGGGCACGAAATGATCACCCACACTGCGCATGAACGCGAAGCAGTTTTCGAAGCCGCCCTCGTTTAAGTCATCGAAGAACAGGCCGCCGATGCCGCGTTGCTCGTTACGGTGTTTGAGCACAAAATAATCATCGCACCATTTTTTATGGCGTGTGTAGACGTCATTACCAAAAGGAGCGCAAGCATCGCGGGCGACAGAATGCCAGTGAACCGCGTCTTCTTCGAAGCCGTAATAGGGTGTTAGATCGAAACCGCCGCCAAACCACCAAATCGGTTCAGCCCCTTCTTTGTGAGCAATGAAAAAGCGCACATTGGCGTGGGATGTCGGGACGTAGGGATTGTGTGGGTGAATGACCAGAGATACGCCCATCGCTTCGTAACTTCTGCCCGCTAGTTCTGGCCGCTGTGCTGTGGCTGCCGCAGGTAATTCGTCGCCGTGTACATGTGAAAAATTGACGCCACCCTGTTCCAGTGCCGCACCATTGCTGAGCACGCGGGTGCGTCCGCCACCGTTGAGAGTGTCACGTTCCCAAAGGTCTTCGATAAATTGAGCGCCGCCGTCCTCTGCTTCAAGTTCAGAGCAAATACGATCCTGTAATCCTAGCAGGTATTTTTTTACTGCTTCAATATCAAGTGCTTCCATGTGTGTTAATCCGTTATTTAGTTACATTTGTTTGTTATTCAATTTTTAATCAGCCTGCTCTGACGAGGCGGTTGCTGATAGCATCGCGTATTTCTGTTGGGCGCGTATTGTCACCGAGTTGGCCATGCAGGATAAAGTCTAATTGGCCAGCAAAACGACATTGTATCTGCAATGTACTGCGTGCTGCTTGTTGGTGGCTGATATTTGCGCTGGTAGAGATCAGTGCATGGCCACAGGCTTCGCAGAGTGCTGCTGCCAGTGGGTGGGCAGTGATGCGAACCGCAATGCGCTCATGGTTGCCGCATAGCCATGACGGTATCTCAGGCTGTTTCGGTATCAGCCAGGTGGTGGGGCCCGGCCAGCTGGCAGTGATGCGCTTCATTATGTTTGCGTCTGGTATTTGAATAAAAGGACGTAGCTGCGCGAGTTCCGAGGCGATTAGTATCAAGCCTTTTTCGACGCGGCGCTGCTTAATTTCCAGTAGTCGCTGTACGGCATTCGGGTTCAGTGGGTCGCAGCCAAGACCGTACACCGCCTCGGTGGGGTAGGCAATCACGCCGCCATTAAAAATGCTGCGGGCGGCGCGTGTTAATTGCCAGCGGGACATTGTGATTGAAATGGTCTTTGAAATAGCTGGGCTTATTTAAGTGAGTCTTGCAATGCTGCATTTTTACTAATTACATCCTCAGCATTATCAGCGCGAGCTTGTTTTAGTCGTGCAGCCAGATCTTCATTGGAGACCGCCAAAATCTGAGCGGCCAGCCAGGCAGCATTTTTTGCGCCGGCATTGCCGATGGCGACGCTGGCAACGGGAATGCCGGCGGGCATTTGTACTGTGGCAAGCAAGGCATCCATTCCTTTCAGTGGGCCCGCATCCAGCGGTACGCCGATGACGGGTTTAATTGTCAGTGCAGAAACAGCGCCGGCGAGGTGGGCGGCGAGACCAGCGGCGGCAATAAAGACCTTGCAACCGCGTTCCTCAGCATCGATGACATAGTCATGTGTGGCCTGTGGGGTGCGATGTGCCGAGGTGATGCGCACTTCAAAATCTATATTCAGTTTTGAGAGGATGCCCAGCGTTGCCTGCATGGTCGGCAGGTCGCTGTCTGATCCCATTAATACAGCTACGAAAGGTGAGCCCATGATTGTCTCCTTGGAAAATTAATTTGATTGAGTTTCAGGTTGTGACTCAGATGAAGTTTCGCGTGCTACTGCGCGATAACCGATATCTGTGCGATAAAAAACATCCTGCCAGTGGATTGATTTTGTCAGTTCGTAAGCACGTTGCTGGGCGGCGCTAACCGTGTCGCCGAGCGCGCAGGCACAGAGCACGCGGCCACCTGCTGTGACGATCTGCTTGTCCTGTAATGCTGTTCCAGCATGGAACACCTTGGCATCTTCCATGTCAGGTGCATCCAGCCCGCTGATGACATCGCCCTTGCGATAGCTATCAGGGTAACCGCCGGAGGCGAGCACGACACCGAGTGCGCTGCGCGAATCCCAGTCGGCAGATATCTTATTCAGTTTGCCATCCAGTGCCGCATTGCACAGTGCGACTAAATCAGAGCGCAGACGCATCATGATGGGTTGTGTTTCGGGGTCGCCAAAACGGCAATTGAATTCCAGTACTTTGATCGAACCATCGTTGTTGATCATTACACCAGCATAGAGAAAACCGGTGTAGGGCATGCCATCTGCTTTCATGCCTTGAACGGTCGGTTCAATGACGTCTTTCATGATGCGTTGATGAATCTGTGCCGTTACGACAGGGGCAGGGGAGTATGCGCCCATACCGCCGGTATTGGGGCCTTTATCGCCATTGTCGCGGGCTTTATGATCCTGTGAGGTGGCCATTGGCAGAATGTGTTCGCCGTCGGCCATGACGATAAAACTGGCCTCTTCGCCGCTGAGAAATTCTTCGATAACAACACGATGTCCGGCGTCACCAAAGGCATTGCCCGCGAGCATATCTTCAACGGCACTGATGGCTTGCTGTTCAGTGTCGGCAAGAATAACGCCTTTGCCCGCAGCCAGCCCGTCTGCTTTGACGACAATCGGTGCGCCCTGTTCTTTAATATAGGCTACGGCTTTATCGATGTCGGTGAAAGCGCCGTAGGCCGCTGTTGGAATGTTGTGTCGCGCCAGAAAATCTTTACTGAAGGCTTTGGAGCCTTCGAGTTGGGCGGCGAGTTTGCTGGGGCCAAAGCAGCGTAAGCCTGCTTCGGCGAACGCGTCTACAATGCCTGCAACCAGAGGTACTTCAGGGCCTACTATGGTCAGTGAAATAGCATTATCGGTGGCGAAGCTGATTAGCTCTGGAATGTTGTCGACGGCGATATCGATATTTTGCACAGATTGTTCGCTGGCCGTGCCTGCGTTCCCGGGTGCTACATACACGGTATCGGCGTCAGGGGATTGGGCTGCTTTCCAGGCCAGTGCATGCTCGCGGCCACCGGAGCCAATGATCAGGATGTTCATGTTGTCGTACCGTCTTTGTTATGCAATCCGGAAAACCCGCAAGGATATCCTATCCTGAGGTCGGGGTCATCCTGAGATGCCTGCATGGTTTGTAGTAGTAGCCAGCGTTTAATGGCAGTTCAGCGTGCTGAAAAGAGCTTGAGCTTGTTGTATTTATGGAGTCTAATGGATTGAAATGTTTATAGAAATTATTGTATACTGAAGCAAGTTCTGATTTGTTTTATCCAATGATCTTCACGTTTCTTAATTTCCCTTGTGGAGGCACGATTCCGGTTTTTAGTGCGCCCGATTCCTAGACTTTTCGATGATTAAGATACCGCATCTTATCCCCCGGTTTAAATTTTCTGTAGTGAGTTTATCGCTGCCCAATTTTTTATTGCTAGCGTTGTTGTTGGTGAGTCTATCGCTAGCTGCGGCGCCAGTGCCACGCAGTGATTTGTGGGTGACGAATGGCACGGTTTACGCGACGGCGCTGGATGAAGGTAACAGTGCCAATAAGATCCTCTATATTGGCGGTGATTTTGATTATGTCGGGCCGCGTACCGGAACCGGGGTAGCGCTTAGTGCCAGCACGGCCGCACTGGTTGCGAATATGCCGGAAATTAATGGGCCGGTGTATGCGGTTGTTTCAGATGGCGCGGGTGGCTGGTTTGTTGGCGGCTCGTTTACCACTGTGGGTGGCGTGCCGCGTAACAATCTGGTGCATATAGATAGTCCTCCCGCAGTTGACATGGATTGGGATCCCAGTCCAGATGGCGCTGTGAGAGCGTTACTCCTTACGGGTACTGATTTGATTGTAGGAGGGGATTTTACCTCACCGTGGACTTTTCTGGCTTCACTGGATGTTTCGACGACTACAGCTGTTGTGAGTAATTCCTTTCCTGAGACAAATGGACGGATTAATGCGCTGGCGGCAGATGGTGCTGGCGGTTGGTTTGTTGGTGGGTCTTTTTCGACAATCGGAGCTTCATCACTAAACAATCTGGCGCAGATAGACATTACGCTTGCGGTGACAGGGTGGAATCCGAACCCAAATGGGGTGGTTCGAACGTTGGCGCTTTCGAATGATACTACTGCGCTATTGGTGGGGGGTGATTTCAATACTCCGCGGACTTTTCTGGCTTCGCTGGATACCACTACCGCCGTGGCAAATAACAGTTTCCCGCAAACGGATGCAGCGGTTCATAGTGTGGTTTCCGATGGTTCCAATGGTTGGTATGTGGGGGGTGCTTTTACAACGGTGGGGGCGTCATCGCGCAATAATCTTGCACGCATTGATAATTTACCGTCGGTGACCGACTGGGATCCAGCGCCGAATAATATTGTGAGGGGATTGTTTGCTGATGGCTCAAACCTTTATGTCGCAGGTGATTTTACTACGATAAGTAGTTTGTTGCGGAGTCGATTAGCCTCGTTTGCTTTGTCGGTTGAGACATTGAATGACTGGGCGCCAGTGGTCGGTGGTACTGTGAATGCTGTCTCAGTCGCTGCTGGAATTGTTTATGCCGGCGGTGACTTTTCGTCAGTCGGTGGCCTGCGGCGCAGCAATATCGCCGCGCTGGATTTAGTGAGTGGTGCTGCAAAGAGTAGCTGGGATCCTTCAGCGAATGCTACGGTAAGAGCATTGTTACTATCTGACGATGCGCAGACGATTTATGTCGGCGGCGACTTTACCAGTATGGGTGGGCAGTTTCGTAACAGGTTGGCAGCAGTGGATGAGCCCACCGGCGCAGTGAGCCTATGGAACCCCAATGCAGATAATAGTGTCCGCGCTCTGGTGATGTCAGATGATAATGTGCATTTATTTGCGGGTGGAGATTTTACTACTATTGGCAGCCTGACGCGTCGCGGCGTGGCAGAGATTGCGATTATTAATGGAATTGCTTCGCCATGGGATACCGGTGGTGTTGATGGCAACGTTGAGGCTTTGTTGATATCAGGTGGTTTTGTTTTTCTCGGTGGTAATTATAGTGGCTTTGATGGCGGTGTGACGCTGCGAAACAATCTTGCGGCAGCTGCCGCTGATTCTGGTGCGATTGCCGGATGGAATCCGGATGTGAACAATACAGTCAGGGCGCTGGCGATGTCAGCGGATGAGTTGACCTTGTATCTGGGTGGAGATTTCACAGCTATTGGTCTTTCAGATCCGCTTAATTATATCGGTGCGATTGATGTTGCTTCTGGCCTGGCCAAGCTTTGGGCGCCGAATGGTAATCAGTCTGTGAAGGCTATTTCTTTATCGAAAGACAGGGTCAGCGCTTATCTCGGTGGTGATTTTACTTTGCTCGGTGGTGTGCCCAGAAACCGGTTCGCGGCGGTCAAGCTCAGTGATGGAACTGTTATTGATGGATCGGGCGGCGGCAGTGACTGGCAGCCCGATGTCGATCAATCGGTTGAATCGTTGGCAATGACGTCAGATGGTTTGTTGCTTTATGCTGGCGGCGGTTTCAAGTCTATGGCTGCAACGCGCCAGAGCTATATTGCAGAAGTGGCGACCATAGCGTTGGAAACGCAGGCGCCACAAACAACGGCCACCCCTGTTGGAACGACTTTTAACAGTGAAGACATCGTTCCTATTACGCTGGTATGTGATGATGGCACAGGCTCCGGTTGTGCTGCGACCTACTACACAACTGATGGTACGGTGCCAGATAAAAATTCCACGTTGTACATGAGTCCCTTTCTGCTTGAAACGACGACAGTGTTGCGGTTTTTTTCGGTGGACAATATTGGTAATGCAGAGAGTTTTTCAGTTAACAGCGAATCGTATACGGTTGAGCTTTTAGCGCCGGTCACAACGATCAGTCCCGGCACTCGAATTTATCAGGCTGATTCACTCACTCTCACCCTGTCATGCAGCGATGATTTCTCGGGCTGCGCCGCTACTTACTACACATTAGATGACACTACGCCGACGACGGCATCATTGCTCTATAGTGGGCCATTTGAAATTTCAGGCAATGTGATAGTTAAATTCTTTTCAGTTGATAATGCTGGCAGTGTTGAAGATGTGAAGCGCGCGAGTTTTATTTCTAATAATGGTGGGCCGGGTGCGTTAGGTTTCTGGAGTTTTCTTTCTTTGTTTTTGGCGGCACTTTTTATTTTGTTTAGATCGGAAAAGCCTGGCAGAGTGTTTGTATGTTAAAGCATATTGCCCGCCAGTCTTCTTTGCGCGTTTTTTTGTCTAGTTGCTGTGTGATGTTTTTAGTGTTTTTTTCAGTGCTTACGCGCGTGTCTGCGGACACTGTGCCTTTGGCAATGTTGCCGGATACTGACGGTAATGTGAACGCCATGGTGGTGGTCAATGGTGTTCTGTTTATTGGTGGTGATTTTTCAATAATTGATCCAGGTGGCAGCAACGTTGCCAGAGTAGGTTTGGCGGCTATTGATTTAAGTACCGGTGATGTGGTGAGCAACTGGAACCCTGGAGTAGGTGGCGGTGCGCCCGCTGCGCCTGTAGTGCATGCCATGGCGGTATCTGCTGATGGGGCATCCCTGTTAGTGGGTGGAGAGTTTGAAAGTGTGGGTGTTGTTTTAAGGAGTCGGCTGGCTGCGGTAAGGATTAAGGATTCGAGCAGTAGTAACTATGGTCTGCCTACTGACTGGGATCCTGATGTGACGGGGACAGCGGTATACAGCTTAACGCTTTCCGGTGACGGTAATACGGTTTATGTAGGCGGTGATTTTTCACAGCTTGGCACTGAGGCGCGGACATATATTGCCGCAGTATCATACAGTGATGCTGCGGTGACACCCTGGGTGCCCAATGCCAATGGAATTGTGCGCAGCTTGCTGCTTTCTGCTGATAATACAGCGCTCTATGCAGGTGGAGATTTTACTGTTATTGGCGGGCAGGCACGTAACCGGCTGGCTGCACTTTCGATTGGCAGTGCTCAGGCAAGCGCCTGGAATCCGAATGCGAATGGCGTTGTGCGTAGTCTACTGCAATTTGGCACGACCTTATATGTAGGTGGTGATTTCAGCACGATTGCCGGGGCGAACCGAGATCAACTTGCTGCTCTGTCTATGAGCACAGCAACTGCGACAAGTTGGGACCCGGATGCAAATGGCTCGATACGGGATATGCGTTTATCAGTTAATGGCGAGCTGCTTTATGTAGTGGGTGATTTTACAAGCTTCAATGCTGGAGCGGATACACGCAATCGTCTGGCAGCATTGCGTATCAGTGACGCCTCGGTGACAAACTGGAATCCTGCTGCAGATGCTTCGGTACGCAGCGTGGCCTATGACTCCACAGACAAAGGGATATATTTCGGTGGGGCATTTAACAATGCGGGTGGTCAGGCTTTGGCGGGGCTGGTTGGATTTTTGATTTCACCGCCAGTGACCACAGTCGATCCAGTTGGTGGAGGTTTTAAGAGTGCTGATTTGCCGACCCCAATAACATTAAGCTGTGAGGGTGACGATGAAGGCGCATCAAATAGCTGTGTTGATATCAACTATACAACGGATGGTTCTACCTGGAATCAGGCGGGTGGGGATACGGTCAGTATCACGCTGACGGGCACAACGGTTATCGACTATTACTCGATTGATAATGAGGCGATAAAAGAGACTCAGAAAAGTGCCATTTACGCAGTTGATGATACTGCCCCGCAAACCACTGCGCTGCCTGCAGCTGGGGCGCTGACCGCGCAGACAGGAGCCACGGTGGTTTTAAGTTGTGTGGATACAGGCACCTATACCGATGCTTCCGCTTTAACGAGTGTGCCAGAAACTAATGGCAGCATAAATGCGATGCTGGTTGAAAATGATATTTTGTATATTGGCGGGAGTTTTTCTTTAGTTGATCCAGGCAGGGCTAATGTAGCGCGCAATGGCCTTGCTGCGATTGATCTGGCGAGTGGTACGGTGGTGGCTAACTGGAACCCCGGTGTCGGCGGCGCCTCACCTATCGTGCATTCAATGGCGCTGTCCTCTGATGGGAACAGCTTGTTGGTGGGCGGTGAGTTTACTTCGATCGCCTCAACACCGAGAAATCGTCTGGCTTCGATAGGGATTGTTGAGGGCAGCTTAAGTTTTTCTTCGGTGACAAGCTGGAATCCTGACGTGACGGGTGTGGCTGTGTACACGCTGTTGGTTTCGTCGAGTGGCCCAATTTATTTGGGTGGTGATTTTACTAGCGTGGGGGGTGTTTTGCGTAACAATGTTGCATCCATTGATCCCGGTACTGCTTTAGTCTCTGTTTGGTCGCCGACGCCGAATGGTGCTGTTTACAGTCTATATTTATCTGGGTCGACGCTCTATGTGGCGGGTGATTTCACTATGGTTGATAGCAGTTTGCGCAACAATTTGGCGGCTATTGGCGTTGACACTGCCACAGTGAGTTCATGGAATCCTGATCCCGATGCGCCCGTGCGGACGCTGGTGGGGTCAACGGGTACGCTGTATGTGGGAGGCGATTTTACTGGTTTTGGCGGAGCCGGAGGTGTTACACGTAATTATCTGGCTGCGATCGATCTGTCTGACGCGTCGATTGATACGAATTGGAATCCCGATGCCAATGGTCCGGTGCGTGTGTTATTGAAATCTGTGAACGGTGATCTGCTCTATGTGGGTGGTGATTTCAGCATGATGGGCGTGACGAGCAGAAATCGTCTGGCAGCATTAGATATTACGAGTGGTTCGTTGGATGCCTGGAATCCTGATGCTGGCACTGTCAGTCTGGAATCGGCGAAAGCCCTTTTTAATAGCTCGGCCAACAGTCCTTCCGGGTCTAAATTGATAGCGGGTGGTTCTTTTACCACTGTTGGTGGTGGCTCCGCTATCGGTTTGAGTGGTTTTCGTGTGATCTTGCCCGCAGGTTGTGACAAAACCTACTATACGTTGGATGGATCATCACCGACGACGTCATCTGCTGTGTATACAGCGGGGTTAACTATGACGTCAGACACAACATTGAAGTTTTTTTCAGAAGATACGGCCGGTAACAGTGCCGGCGTGGTGACAGAAGACTATACTGTTGATTTGATACCGCCATTGGTCACGGTATCGCACTTTTCCGGAACCTATATCGCACCTTTGGTGCTGACCTTGATTTGTGATGATGGGGTTGGTGGCAGTGGTTGTGCGCAAATATTTATTACTACAGACGGGACGCCGGCCTCTAATGATTCTACCCCCGAGACCTATGTTGGGCCGATAGCGTTAACGTTGACTTCGGGGTCAATTTTGCGTGTTCAATCTTTTGATGTTGCAGGGAATGGTGTATCGAATTTACTTGGGATATATAGCTTTAATGACGCGCAGCCTGATCAGCGCAGCGGTGTTGGAATGAGCAGTATCTGGTTGCTGCTGTTATTGTCATCTGTTGTATTTTGCAAATATTCCAAAGAGAAATATTACAAGGTGAGATGGTTCAGCAGCTAATGTTTCCGCCAGGTATTAGTGTCGGAAATGGCGCATCCCCGTGAACACCATAGCAATGCCATGCTCATCTGCAGCATTAATGACTTCTTGGTCACGCATCGAACCACCTGGTTGGATGACGGCCGTTACGCCGACTTCAGCAGCGCTGTCGAGTCCGTCGCGGAACGGGAAGAAGGCGTCAGATGCCATCACTGAACCTTTCACTTCCAAGCCAGCATCGGCAGCTTTGATAGCAGCAATACGCGCGCTGTACACACGGCTCATTTGCCCCGCGCCAACACCGATGGTCATATTGTTTTTGCCGTACACAATCGCATTGGATTTTACGTATTTAGCGACTTTCCAGGTGAACAGTAAATCAGCAAACTCCTGATCAGTGGGTGTGCGTTTGGTGACTATTTTTAGCTCATCTCTGCTGACCATGCCGCAGTCTTTATCCTGAATTAACAAGCCACCGTTGACGCGTTTGTAGTCCAGCCCGGATTGATCTGCATCATCCCAGTTGCCACAGGCCAGTACACGAATGTTCGCTTTCGTAGCGAGAATTTTTTTTGCTTCTTCATCAATGCTCGGTGCAATGATGACCTCGACAAACTGCCGATCGATAATGGTTTTGCTGGTGGTGGCATCGAGTGGTCGATTGAAGGCAATGATTCCGCCAAAGGCAGACGTCGGGTCGGTGATGTATGCCTGTTCGTAAGCTTCAAGCAGATTGTCCGCCACTGCAGCGCCGCAAGGGTTGGCATGTTTGACGATAACGCAGGCAGGTTGCCCGGGAAAAGCTTTGACACATTCCAGCGCAGTGTCGGCATCAGCAATGTTGTTAAATGACAGCGCTTTGCCTTGTATTGATTGCGCGGTGGCGATGTTGCCGCTGCTCTGTGCACTATCAATATAGAAGGCAGCCTGTTGGTGCGGGTTTTCGCCGTAACGCAGATCCAGTGTTTTGTTTGTTTGGTTATTGAAAGTGTTCGGAAAATTTTCACGCTGTGACAGGTCACCATCTTTTAAGGTGCCTAAGTAATTAGCGATTAGTCCGTCATAACGCGCGGTGTGTTCGAAGGCACGAGCGGCTAAATTAAAACGGGTAACATCGCTAACCGCGCCCTGGTTGTTTTGCATTTCACTGATGACAGTACCGAAGTCGTTGTTGTTGACGACGATGGTGACAGCAGCGTGATTTTTGGCGGCAGAACGAACCATTGTCGGTCCACCGATATCAATATTTTCGATAGCAGTGGCCAGGTCACAATCAGGATTGGCAATGGTTGATTCGAAGGGGTAGAGATTGACAACCACCAGATCAATGGGCCCGATGTCGTTGCTTTTCATGATGGCATCATCTTTGCCGCGACGCCCGAGTATGCCGCCGTGAATTTTTGGGTGTAATGTTTTAACACGCCCGCCCATCATTTCCGGGAAGCCAGTGTAATCTGAGACTTCGATAACGTCGATGCTGTTTTCACTTAATAACTTGGCAGTGCCGCCTGTCGAGAGAATTTCAACGCCCAGTTCGGAGAGCTGTTTAGCAAATTCAATGATGCCGGATTTGTCTGAGACACTGATCAATGCGCGTTTAATGCTTAACATGGGGAATGATTCGATTTAATGGTGGTGGATAGAAAGTGTTTGTGCGGATGCTTTAATCGCTGAGACCGTATTTTTCCAATTTCTTGCGTAGCGTGCTGCGATTAATGCCGAGCAGTTCCGCGGCTTTGCTTTGGTTGCCTTCAGTATGATTCATAGCCGCTTTGAGCAAAGGGTGTTCGACCTCGCTGAGTACCATTTGATAAAGGTCGCGGGGTGGTTTGTGTCCATTGAGGTCGCTAAAAAAAAGTTCCAATGCAGATTCAATGCACGAGCATAAGGGTTTTTTTCGTCTTTCTTCGGCAGGGTTTATTTTAACGGAAGCGTTCATGCTGCGATGGTTACCTTGTTGGCGAGCTGATCAAAAAAATCATGCGTGAGCGCCAGTTGTTGTTTTATTGTATCCACTCTGTTGACTTGCTGTCTGAAGCTTGCGCCACTGTGTTGGCCTTTGCTGTACCAGGAGATATGTTTGCGCGCAATGCGTACGCCTGTGTACTCACCGTAGAAACTATAGAGTTCTTCCAGGTGGCCGAGCATGATATCACGGATTTCATTAACGGGCGGATCACTGCGTTCTTCGCCGGTGCGCAGGTAATGCTCTATGATGCCAAAGATCCAGGGACGACCTTGAGCAGCGCGACCGATCATGATGCCGTCGGCGCCGGTGACCTCAAGTACATGTTTGGCTTGTTCGGGTGTTTTGATATCACCATTGGCGATGACAGGAATATTAACTGTGTGTTTAATTGCGGCAATGGTTTCATATTCAGCATCACCACGGTACGCGCAGGCGCGGGTTCGGCCGTGAACGGCTAAGGCCTGAATGCCAGCTTGCTCGGCAATGCGCGCAACATCTACGCCGTTGCGATTTTGTGTGTCCCATCCTGTACGGATTTTTAATGTCACGGGGACATCAACGGCAGCAACCACAGCATCAAGTATTTTGTGAACTAGAGACTCGTCTTGTAATAACGCAGATCCTGCCATTACGTTACAGATTTTTTTTGCCGGGCAGCCCATGTTGATGTCGATGATTTGCGCGCCTTTGTCTGCATTGTAGCGGGCGGCATCGGCCATCATTTTGGGGTCGGCACCCGCGATCTGAACGGCGCGTGGTTCGGTTTCGCCTTCATGGTTGGCGCGTCGCAGGGTTTTTTCGCTGCCCCACAGCAGGGAGTTTGAAGAGACCATTTCAGACACAGCAAGCCCCGCGCCGTGACGTTTGCAGAGCTGGCGAAATGGCCTGTCTGTGACACCAGCCATGGGCGCGAGCACCAGATTGTTAGCGAGTTTGTATGGGCCTATTTGCATCGTTTTTATTGCTGCTGCGGGGTAAAATTAGAGGGCGCATCTTTGGAATGGCTAGTCTACCTGCAGGGCATAATTCATATTGTAAAGAAACGCTATGATACCTGCTCTTGCCCTGTCTATAAAGGGGCTTAAGCAGGTAAATAAAGTATTTGGCTTGCTAGAAGAGCCTTGCTTGAGAATTTTGAGTAGATGACCCGGTAGAGAAATTTAAATTAGGGAACCTCTGATGTGTCGTCATTGCGAGTCGCGCAGCGACGTGGCAATCTCCAAACGCTTGATTGTGCTGTATGAGATTGCCACGCTTCGCTCGCAATGACGTGGATATTTCAATTAATCAGAGGCTCCTTAGAAAAATTCGAATTGAAAATTGACGGCATTTTTGCCGGGATCGACGATCTCTATTTTGCCTTTGAGAGGCGCATTGGGTGCCATGCCCTGTTTCAAATTGATGTCTGCTGGCAGGTATTCCCGTGGTGAGAACCTGCGTTTGGCCAATGGTCGGCCGTTGATGTCAGAAAAGCTTAATTCGAGCGCCGGGTAGGCTTGATGAAAAGTGGCCTGGTTATTCAACGTGACATAGATCAGCAAGGCATTCATGAAATCAGGATGACTGCGAACATCTCGTCCAATGATTTTGATTTGAGAAATATCCCGTTGCAGACTGACCTCACAGCCCAGAGTATTGCACATGCTTTTAATCAGAGGCCGTAGTGGGGCGTGTTTTGCTAAATCATCGCGCATGAAATACCCGTACTGGACAGGAAGCGCCAGAATGAGAAGCAAGCAGGCTGTACCCCATAATACAGCGTGAAGGAATTTAGGCCCATTGTTCAGCCTGAGATCGTCATAATTATCTTCTGCTTCAAATTCGGTGCTGCGGGCTGCGATATTGGCACGGATTGTTTCGAGTGAAATGGCTTGTTCGTTTGAGTTTGTATTGTCTTTGTTATTCTCGTTTTCGTTGCTGAGTGGGTTGAATGAGGTGTTGCTCGGTGTATATAGCAAGGAGTCGGGTATTTCATCATCGGCCAGGGCATTTTCGTTTTCAATCACGATTTCGCTGACAACAGGTTCAAAAACAGGCGCTTCATCAGTGTTGTGGTAGTCACTGTGGGAAACGTCGTTAGCGGTGAACTCGATATCATCATCTCTTGTTGTTTCCAAGTCTGAATGAGTGGTGTCACTTACTTGTTCTGTGGGTTCGTCAGCTTGGTTGTCATTTAGATTGTCATGGGCGTTTTCTGCTGAGCCAGCCATGAAACGGCAGCTGCAATAAGGGCAGGCAATCATGCCTTGATTGTTATGCAGTTGCTCTGGCGTAGCGATAATCAGCGACATGCATTGAGGGCATTTTTTAAACATCAGCAGAGTATATGGGCTATGGTGAGATCAGTCATGTGTGTTGCGTATACCGTGAATGCAAACCCAGCCGTCACGTTCTTTAATTTGTAGCTGATTGAACCAGGCTTGATAAGCGGCTTCGACGGCTGATGCCTGTTCACTCAGGATGCCTGATAAAACCAGCCGCCCGCTGGGCTTGCATAATGATGCAAAGCGCGGTGCAAGTTCGCGCAGTGGGTTGGCGAGTATATTCGCCAATAAGCAGTCGGCGGGTGTGGTCGTAAATTGCTCGGGCAGGGCGGTGAGTATTTTCTTTGCGACGCTATTTTTCTTTGCATTTTCATGGGTGGCATAGAGTGCTTGTGTGTCAATATCAGTGGCCTGTACAGTGCGTGCGCCCAGTTTCGCCGCTGCTACAGCCAAAATGCCTGAGCCGCAACCGTAGTCGATGACCTGTTTATCTTTTACTGAATTTTGATCCAGCCACTCGAGGCATAGCGCGGTTGTCGGGTGGGTGCCAGTACCAAAAGCCAAGCCTGGATCCAGAATGATGTTGACCGCATCAGGTTCCGGTGGTGTGTAGGCTGAAGGACAGATCCACAGTCGTTCTCCGAAGCGCATCGGTTTGAATTGATCCATCCAGACACGCTCCCAATCCTGGTCATCGAGTCGTTTGATTAAGCAGTCTGGTGCTTGCGATAGCTGGAGTGATTTCCTGAGCTGTTCAAGGATGAGCGTGACATCGGTGTTGGCATCGAATAAACCGATGACGCGTGTTTGTGACCAGAGCGGTTCGCTGCCGAGAGCCGGTTCGTAAATGGGTTCGTCAGCGCTATCTTGCAGGGTTACCGCCAGCGCACCGGCTTCGCTGAGCTGATCGCCAAGCTGCTCGGCGCTACTCTGTTCTGCGACCAGCATCAGTTGCAGCCAATGATGTGGTTTGTCTGTATTACTCATCCAAAGTCCCGATGATTTATAACCAGATGCGACTTTATCAGATCAGGCTCTGCCTAGCCAAAAGGGATATGTAACATAAGTGTAGTTTGAATCAGTAGTGAGGATGTCATTACTGTTTCGCTTGCGAAAAAAATCGATGCCCGTTATTTTTCTGAGGCTATATTATTTTTGTGATGTTAAATTGGCTGTTACGTAAATCAAAGGAGAACAAAATGCGATTGATTAATTTGCCTAAAATCTTAGCAATCTTATTGTTGCTCGGAATGTCTGGTGCTGCTTTTAGCGCGGAAAGTGATATTAGTTTGCCAGCAGGTTTTCAGCAGTCTTCGCTGAATACGCTGGTGACAGAGTTAGGTCTGATCGCTGTCTACAATCCACAGGCGCCGGCAGAGACGTTGGGTGTGGTGGGGTTTGAGGCGGGGGCGAGTGTGACGGGATACCAGATTGATCAGGCAGTATGGAATTCGGTTGTCAGTGATAGTGATGCGCCATCGACTATTGTGGTGCCGCGTTTAATGTTGCGTAAGGGTTTGCCCTGGGGTGTGGATGTAGGTTATTCCTATGTTTCTGTGCCTTCCAGTAACATCAAGGTGAGTGGTGTCGAGGTGCGGAAGTCATTGCTTGACGGCTCGACTGTTTCACCTGCGGTGAGTGTGCTGGTGCATGGCAGCCGGTTAAGTGGAGTGGATGATCTGAAACTTTCCACCTTGGGTGTTGATCTTGCTATTAGCAAGGGCTTTGCCATGCTGACCCCTTATGCCGGTGTTGGTCTGCTGCGGATAAAGGGGCGTGATGAATCAGGTCTAGGTTTGGCTGAGGTGAGCACGACCGAAAACAGAAGTTATGTCGATGTTCGTGTCGGTTTTTTCCCTTTCATGAATTTGGCCGCGCAGGCGGATTTTGCTGAGGTAGAAAGTTATTCGCTGCGGTTGAATATCGCGTTTTAAGCTAGATCGGGGGTAGTTGACGACTGAGCAGTAACATGCTGCGGCTTGTCTGCGTAGTGCTGGCCGGGTTTTCTTTTAATACCAGCGCAACGAATTGGCCATCTGCTGTGGCTGCGCCATCGCCGCTGAAGGTTTCTGTGCCGATGGTGAGCGACGAAATGTTGACGGTTCCAGTAATCGAATTAACAGTGTAGCTACCTGCGGCTGCCCCAAGTGTTATTTTGGCACTGCTAGTGCTTAAAGATGTCTGAGCTATCAGAGCTTGGTCCACGTCCAGGCTAGCCGTTTTTCTGTGCAGTTCTCCGCCAGTGATAGCGCCGGCACCATCAAAAATCATCGTGCCGTACTGGTATTCGCTTTCTACGCCTGCATTGCCTAGCCCATCGCTTGCTAGGCGATTAATGGTATGTACTACGTTGTATGTGCCGCTGATATCAGTGCGCGCAATACTGGTTTGTTTGAGAGCGATGGCTAAACCACGATTACCCTGGTTGTTGTTGTTGATGGAGTAGCTGTCGGCAACCGCAGCAGGTACCGCGTTGGTATTGTCAACGTTGATGGTTACTGTAGTCGCTGAGCCGGGTGTGGTGCCGTCTGTGGCGGTGTAGGTGAAGGTTTCCATGCCAGTAAATGCGGTTCCTGGGGAATACAACACGCTCTTGCTGTCAGCACTAATGGCGACGCTGCTGCCGTTTGCTGGTGTACCAAGAACAAGAGAACCAGCGGTGATAGTGAGTGTATCGCCTATCGCATCTTCATCATTGTCCAGCACATTCAGCACATTATTAACACTGTCGATTTTTACATCATAGCTGTCGGGTAAGGATGTCGGTGCAGTGTCAGCGGCAACGGTTAATGTGACCATTGTCGCTGCGCTGAGTGATCCAGCTCGGTCTTTGGCTATATAAGTGAAAGTTTCCACGCCCGAATATGCGGCAGCTGGGCTGTAGTCCAAACTTTTACTGTCCGCGCTGATAGTTACGGTGCCACCGTTTGATGGTGTACCAAGAGTGCCAGAATCGATAATAAGTATGTCGCCTAGCGCATCGTCATCATTGTCTAACACTTTGAGAATGTTGTTACTAGAATTGGTGTTGATATTGATATTGTAGGCATCTGCAACACCGGTAGGCGCTACGTTGACATTCTCAACCGTGATAGTCACTGTCCCGACGCTGCTATCGGTGCCATCAGTGAGTGTATAGTTGAAAGTTTCCGTTCCGGAAAATGTATGTGCGGGGCTATAGATAAGGCTTTCGCCTTTATTGGTGACTGAGCCACCGTTGTCAGGGGTTCCGACTGCACTGATGAAAATGGAGTCGCCGACATCGTTGTCGCTGTCGTTCACGGTGACGAACAATTCATGCTGGAAGATGTTGCTGCGACTGATGGAGTAGGAAAATATATTGCCACCTCTTGAGGCTAAGCCGTTGCCATGAAAGCTGCCATCTGCTCCTTGTAGCAATAAACTGCCTTGTTGGAAAAGCTGGTATTTTCCGGGCGTAGTGATGCTGCTGCTGGGCGTGGTGAGGTTGGCAGTATCGATGTTTAGGCTTGTTGGGTAGCTGGTGGCGGGTGTGAATGTGATGTTTTCGAAATTATCTGCACCCGTCGAGTTGTTGGCTACGGTCAGTGTTCCAGTAGCGGATAATAGTTCTATAGTTGAGCTACCGTTGCCTATGGTTGAAACTTTTCCTGAAAGATGTTGCTCGATGGCAAGCCAGTTGAATACGCCTTTAATCCTGTCATTGAGATACCAGTTAATGTTGCTTGCATAGCCGGCGTCTGCAACGTCTGTACTTGTTACTGTGTCGTGTTGTTCAAAGCCCAGTCTGATCCCGTATCCGGCATGCTCTCCGTTGCTATCAATAGATTCTGTAACATGAGCGAACAGAGGGTTGATGAAACCATCATTTGAAAGAACAAAGCCACCATTGGCTGGGCTGCCCGCGATGCCGGTAGAAAGTAATCCTTTTGTTGTTACCGAGTAATAATTCGCGCCCAGGCCGGGTAACTGCGGTTCTACTAGAGAGACGCTGTTCAGGTCATGATACAAGGGGTTGAGGTAGGCAAGGCTGCCAGACCATGGGGTGCCCACAGAGGTGAAACCAAGGTAACCACCGTCAGTGGTTTGCCCATAAACACCGCCGACGGTAGCATTAACGGAAGGGTCAGCAAGAATTAGCTCGAGGCCTGTTAAACCGTAATTTCTGTCTCGAAATAGATAGCTTGTTTCAGCGCCGGAAAATCCAGTGCTTAAATCTGTGAGCGTACTGCCGGCTTCCCCTTCTACGGTGACTACGGCGGCGTCGAAGTCGGCTGCACCACTGACGTCGATATCCATACCGTTAACCAGATCCACCATCGAGATGATTTCAGTAAGGGTGAAGTTTTCAATGACGGTGGTCGGAACGGCGACAATTTCATTGACGATGGCACGGATAACGGCTTCTGATACGGGCGAGATATCCGTGGTGCTATCGGTGACGATGGCGCGTGTCGTGACGGGTTCATTTGGCAATCTTACGGCCAGGGTACTGTCAGGGAGGAGTGTGGTCGTAAAAGTGTAGATGCCACTGCCATCACTTGTAGTAGTGTCTATAACGCTAATGACGTTGCCCTGGCTGTCGAGTCTGACCAGTTCAACGGTAGCGCTGGCTACAGGGACAAGACCGGTTACATCTGCGATTACCTGTGGGATCAGAATGTCGACAAGCTGTGTGAGGAATGTGGAAGCTGGGCGCAGTGTTACCTGTTGTGAGGGTAACAGTACTGTGCCGGTAATTTGTCCGCCGCTGACAGGTTTGGATAGATTGCGTCCATCTCCTGTGCCGCAGGCACTTAGCCATAACAGGGATGTTAATAACAGTATGAGCCAAGTGATATTTGTGGGGTGTTTTGATGCTTTATTGGACATAAAATAATGACAGCAATTTGCACAACAGATGAAAAGGACAGTGTTGCCTCTTTTGTTTCAGTGGGCACGGCCTGATTTACTGCTATTAGTTAGTCAGTGTAAATGCTTATAAGTTCCCAAAAATGCAGTAGTTTTTAGAGGGTGTTGGTTTTGCTTTGCCTTTATTGCAGATAAAACGAAATAAGCAGCTCTAAATCCTGACGATAATCCTAAGGGATTTTATCATATTGCTATAGTGCGCAGCAGTTATATCTATAATTCTTTTTTATTTCAATTAGATAACGGGACATTTAGGAGGATGAAAACTGAATAACTTTTTGCAGCGGGCTTAAATTGATTTCATCGAAATTAGTGCCGGGGTGGGTGCTTAAGACCATGCTGACAGCATTGGCGACATCCTTTGCGCGAATGGCGTGTTTTTCATCGTCGCCGGGATGGAAATCAAGTTCTTTGAAAAAATCCGTATTGACCATGCCGGGGTTGATGATTGAAATGCGCAGCCCATTTCGGCTGCATTCTTCTCGTAAGGCTTGGGCAAAACCGCGTAGCGCGAATTTACTGGCGCAGTAGATACTGCCTTTGCGTGTGCCATTTAGTGCGGCTTCGGAGCCGATGAAAATAATGTCGCTTTGTCCGCGCTTTTTGAGGCTTGGCAACCATGCTTTTGTTAGGTAAGCCTGGCTAACAAAATTAAGATTCATTAATGAGCGGATTTGTTGATGTGAGAATTCTTCCAGTGATGCAAAGTGCCCACGTCCGGCGCAACAAATTAAACCGTCGATATCCGGGTGAGCTTTTTGAATAGGTTTGAGTGCATCAGTGAGTTCATCTAGCTGTTCAAGGTCGATACTGTAGTGGTGAAAGCCTGTGCCTAATGATATAGGTTTTATCTTGTTGAAATCGCGCGCGATGGCGACGACATGATGGCCGCCGTTTAACAAGGATTTTGAAATCGCCAGGCCAATGCCACTGCTGGCACCACTGACTAAAATAGTGCGTGTTTTATCTGTCATGTCTGGGGTGCGCAGTTTGATTATGTCGCTTCATAGTTCGTTTCATTGCTTATTTCAGAACAGGGAAAGAAAATTTCTTCAGGAATGTATTTCAACAGCTCAAGCGTGCAGAAGTCCAGTAAATCCCGTTCGATGTTGGGGTGGTAGGAAATCAGACTGTTTTTAGTCGAGGTCTTTTTAGCGCTTTTCATGTTGATTGAATTAGCATCTGAAAACGGTCCGGCAAATAATTTTTCTTCGGGAAACATTTTTTGCATGGTGTTGAAAAAAGGTTTTGGCAGGCGCATCGCGCCGAGACTGACTGAATGAAAGGCCTCGGTTGGAAGTTGGCTGAAAATAGTTTTAAAGAGTGCCTGATAGTCGTTGCGAAAGTCATCTGAAAAAATCAGCGGGTCAAAACGTAAACCCAGTTTCCAACCGTGATCGGACAGGCGGCGCATGGCATCGATGCGTTTTTTTAAAGATGGCACGCCTTGTTCAAGTTGGCGTGAAATATTGTCTGGTGTAAAGCTGAATGCAACAACGCAGTTCGTCAGGGCTTCAGTGTTGAGTAAGGCGCTGATCTGTGTGCTCTTGGTGCGCAGTTCCAGCCATGCCTGCGGCAGCTTTTTGAATAATGGTATAAAGTGATCGAGAAATTGAGTGACCGGTTCATAGGCGAGGCTGTCACCGTCATAACCTGAAAAAAACCAGCTGTCCTGCTCAGGTTGTGAGTTTGTTTTATTGATGATGGCGTTTGAAAAATCTTCATAGTTTACGAAGACAACGTAATTGGCAGAACGATACATGCCCTGTAAAAAACAATAACGGCAGTCATAGATGCAGTTCAGCATGTGCGAGAAATAATAATTGTGCTGTCCGCCAATTCCATACTCAGGCGGTGATTCAAGAATAAGGTTACGGTGTTTTTTTGCCAGGATTAGCGCGGGGTTCTGTTTTTGTAGGCGAAAACTTTGTGCTTTTCGGTTAAAAATTTCACCGTAACGCTCGCAGGGAATGATGGTCGCATTTTTATAACGTTCGAGAATGCGTATGGTGTTTGGGTGGTCTTTGATTTCGTCTTCGACGTAGATGATCTGTTTCATGTGGCTAAGAAAAGCTGATCGGTGCGTTGTCGAGTTGATGTTTTATGGCGATTAAAACGCTTTTTCCATCGCTGGGTTGCTTGTTGCTGATAGTTTCAAATGGCAGGTATTGAGGAAGAATAAGTTGCCAACGTTGTAAAAGTTGGCGCAGCTGGTGGCGTTGAGCATGGGTGAAGTGCCAGTGTTCGATGTAGGCATCAATATTGATATTGGCTGCCGTATTATGGTTTAGCTGAGTTGTCATCTGGCGCAGGTGCTCAATTTGCGCTTCTATAATATCCATCTCAGCTGTAATGAGTTCGTCGACTAATCCAGAGGAGATATTAAAACAGTTGCAGTCGCGATTGTCGGAGATGATCTTCAGGCTGTGAATTAACTCAATGTTAGTAAAGCGACTGGCGGCGGCAAAAAAACCGCTGGCCTCCATATCATAACAGCTGCCAGCTGCGTATTCGTCATGAACCTGATCTACGCTGGTAAGGGTATCGCTGATGCAGGGCAATGAATTAATGATGACGGGATACCAGCATTGATGACTGCCTGCATCAATAATTTTGTGGGCGAGTATCGCAGTGCCAATTTTATGTGTGGCATGGCCAGCGATGCCGACGTTTAACCATGCCTGTTGTTCGCGTTGATTGTCATGATTCAAAAAACCGACAGCACTGGCAGCGGCAAGTTTTCCGACACCTGTGATGGCGAGGCGTAGATCATCATTTTGATAGATTCGAAATGCGCTATGTTCAGTTTGGTTTTGCAGGCCAAATTTTTTTATTAGCGGTTTTGCTTCGCAAGGCAGAGCGGTTGTCAGGGTGATCATGTTTCGGCCAATGAATATCGATTGATCAGCGCTTCATATGTAGCAACTTCGCTGAGTTTGTTACGTTTGCGTGCGCCATTGAGATAGACCTTACATTTTTTTATTAACATTTGGCAGGCATCATGTCTTTGTGTAGGGTTTAAAGTCGATGATGTTAGCAGTTTGTCGAGGGCTTGAATGCGGAATCGGTCCATGCCCCAATATTTTTTGGAAAGTTGGTCGTCGTGGCCACCGTGTTTGATGATCAATGGTTCGTCGATGTAATGTACGGGCATTTGGCTGCAGATGCGCAACCATAGATCATAGTCCTCGCAGGCGGGCAAGTTTTCATCGAACAGGCCAAGCTGGTCAAATAACTGACGATGAATGATGGCCGATGAAGGAGATATCGCGCAGAGTGGTAAACAGTGTTGGAAAATCCAGCCGCCGGCTTTGCGGTGTTTGTCCATTTGATTGACGCGCTTGCCGCTTCTGATCCAGATTTCATTGCTGTGAGTAATTTTAATTTCTGGGTTTTTATTTAGTGCAGACACTTGTCGTGCGAGTTTATTGGGCAGCCATTCATCATCGGAATCTAACAGTGCAATCCAGTCTGCGCAGCTGGTTTTGATGCCAGTATTTCTTGCCGCGCTGACACCCTGATTATGCTGATGGATGTAGCGAACCTGCGGGAAATTTTTTGTAATGTATTGGCCTGTATCATCGCTTGAGCCATCGTCAACGACAATTATTTCATCAGCAACGTGTGTTTGTGCCAGCACGCTTTTCAGGGCGCGCTTGAGGCTGTCCAAGCGATTGTAAGTGGGGATGATAACGGCGATGCCAGGCATGGTGTTGTTCATCTTATGCTGCGCAGCTTGTCGTAATGGCCTTCTTCGTTATCGCAAACGGAATAAAGCTTGTCTATAGTCGTGCTTAACTTTCCGATTCTTCTTCTGTTGTGTGTGGCTGAGTAAAACCACATTCCTGCTGTGGGCAGACTTGTTCAGCACCGCGCCGTTTGGTTGTTTTGATGGTCAGCATCGGCCATTCACAATCCGGGCAAGGGGTGTTGATCGGTTCATTCCACACAGCGTATTCACAATCTGGATATTTTGAGCAGGAGTAAAAAATCTTGCCGCGACGTGATTTGCGTTTCAGCATCGTGCCTTTATGACAGGTCGGGCACTCGACTTGAGTGTCGGTCGGTTGCTCTAATGACTCGATGTGTTTGCAGGTCGGGTAGTTACTGCAGCCGATAAATTTTCCGTAACGACCGTGTCTGATTAATAGCGGCGATTCACAATCAGGGCAGCTACGTCCTTCGACAATTTCGTTGTCGGCCTCGTCGTCATCGCCATCGAGGCTGCGCGTGTAGTCGCATTCTGGGAAAGCGGTGCAGCCTATGAAGCGACCGCGTCGGCCGAGACGGATCGACAGTTGTTGGTCACACTTGGGACATTTTTCATCGATGGCTTCCTGCGTGACATCTTTTCTTTGTACAGATTGTTCTTTGTCATCAACGAGGTCCTTGAATGGTTGCCAAAAGGCGGAGAGCAAAGGTTTCCATTCTTTTTCACCACGTGACACGGCATCGAGTTCGTTTTCAAGTTCTGCAGTGAAGTCGTAGTCGACATAGCGTGAGAAATGCTCAGTGAGAAATTTGTTGACGATGCGTCCGACATCGGTGGGTTTGAAACGTTTGCTTTCAAGCTCCACATACTCACGATGCTGTAATGTTGCGATAATCGATGCATAGGTCGATGGACGGCCAATACCGAATTCTTCCAGCGCTTTAATCAGACTGGCTTCTGTGAAACGCGGCGGTGGTTCGGTGAAGTGCTGTTCCGGGCGAACCAGTAATAGATCGATGGTGTCACCTTTTTTCACTGCCGGCAGCAGTTTTTCGCTGTCATCACCTTTTTTATCATCTTCGCCTTCTTGATAGACGGCCATGAAACCTGGGTCAACGATGGTTGATCCTGTGGTTCTAAAAGTGTGAGCGTCGCCGGCTTTAAGATTAATGGCCACGGTGTTGATGGTAGCATGAATCATTTGGCAGGCAATGGTGCGTTTCCAGATCAGGTTGTAGAGTTTGTACTGATCGTTGCTGAGGTGTGGCTTCATGTCCTCAGGCGTATTCATTGCAGAAGTGGGCCGGATCGCCTCATGGGCTTCCTGCGCATTTTTTGATTTGGTTTTGTAGGTCAGTGGTTTTGGTGGCAGTGCTTCTTTGCCATAGCGTTTACTGATGACCTCACGAATTTCGTCGAGCGCTTCCTGTGCCAGACTGACAGAATCGGTACGCATATAGGTGATTAAACCCTGTGTGCCATCACCGGTATCAATTCCTTCATAGAGCTGCTGCGCAGAGCGCATCGTGCGCTGTGCGGTAAAACCTAATTTACGTGCCGCTTCCTGTTGCAGGGTCGAGGTGATAAACGGCGCAGAAGGATTGCGCTTGCGCTGTTTCTTTTCGACGCTGTCGACGATTAATTTTCCGTTTGCCGCTTTAGCGATGTTTTTCTCGGCTTTTGTTGCCGTATCCGTATCGGTGATGCTGAACTGGCTGAGTTTTTTATCGTCAAGATGACTCAGTTTGCTGCTGAAGGTATCTTTGTCTTTACGCAGGTCGGCTTCAATGGTCCAGTATTCACGGGCTTTGAAAGCTTCGATTTCAGTTTCGCGTTCGGCAATCAGGCGCAATGCCGGGCTTTGCAC
>Ga0316209_1000898_pt1 | contig 39391 bp, 32 predicted proteins | sample 6monopyrite_MG_FD_204945 | JGI IMG/M metagenome (GOLD analysis project Ga0316209, IMG submission 204945) | Microbial mat bacterial communities from mineral coupon in-situ incubated in ocean water Damariscotta River, Maine, United States -... | ecosystem: Environmental > Aquatic > Marine >...
CCTACCGGCGTTTTGCGAACACTGGCTTCCTCGACGAGCTTACAAGCTCGACTGTGGGGCCAGCGCCCGCAAAACACCAGTAGGAACCGAATCGAGGCGTTTCCTCTCGCGGCTCATGAATAATGCGGGCTCTAGCTACCCCATGGGCAAGAATGTCGTCATCGTCGTCGCCCTCCTGGCGGCCGGGTTCTTTGCAGCGTACCTGCGCTTCCGCCCTTACCTCGGGCTGGAGGCCGCGTACACGGATGGCGTTCGGACCTACGACTCCGTCGCTGGCGACGATGAGATTCGATTCGCGATCTGGGATGACGCGACTTCACTGACGGACGAGGTCAACAGCGAGGCGGCCGAGCATGGACCGGCGATTGCACCCGACGGCGAGCTGTTCGTCTTTGTTTCCGGCGAGCAGGGGCTCAACGCGGACCTGTACGTGGCGCGGATGGAAGCCGGGGAGCTGAGAGATGCGCGTCCTCTGCTCGGCCTCAATACGGACTTCGATGAGTTGGCGCCGGCCTTCTCGCACAACGCTCTCTACTTTGCAACGAACCGAGTGGGGGGAGCCGGTGGGCTCGACATCTGGCGTTCCGCCTATGACGACGGAGTGTTCGGAGAGCCGGAGCCGGTCGATGCTGGCCTGAACACGGCGGCCGACGAGTCGGATCCGGCTCCACTCATGGGCACGCGCGCTCTCGCCTTCGCTTCCGACCGCGACAACGGAGACTGGGACCTCTACCTGGCGCGACCGAGAGTCGGCGAGCCGAGCGAGGAGGCGCCCGAATCGAACTGGGAGCTCGAAGAGCTCGCCGCCATCAACTCCGCTTTCGACGATCGTGAACCCTCGTTCGCCTCGAACGGACTCGGGTTGGTGCTCTCGAGTGATCGACCGGGCGGCGCCGGAGGCTACGACCTGTGGCGCAGCGTGCAGAAGGACGGCGAGTGGCTGCCGGCGGAGGTCATTCCCGGCGTGGGCACACCCGGCGACGAGCGCAGCCCGCTCTCCTCGCGTGATGGCTTCACCCTGTATTACTCCTCCGCGGAGGCGAGCGGGAGCGGCGACCTCTTTCGCGCTGGCTCCCGCGAGCTGTTCCGCTTGCCCGGCAGGCCGGTCGGCTGGCTCGACCTCCTGATCCTCGGCTCACTCGTGCTGGTGGCGCTCCTGGCGTGGCTCGCGAAGCGTTGGCAACAGCTCGAGGTCCTCTACAAATGCTTCGTGGCTTCCGTGGCCGTGCACTTCGCACTGCTGCTCTGGTTCCAGGGCGTCGGCGTCGAGGCTGGGACCTCGGAGTTCCCCGACCGCACTGCGCTCTTTCATGTGCGGCTGGCCTCGGCGAACAGTCCGCGCCAAGGTCTGCAAGAACGCGGCGATGAACTGGCGACGGAGCGCGGCGTGAATGTCGCCGAGCACGGTCCGACGCGGGCAGAAGCTGTCGTCGCCCGGACTGCGCTGCAGTTACCTGGACAGGTCGCGCTCGAGGTTGCCGAGGCGCCGAGGCCTGACGCTCCCGCGCGTTCCGTAACAAGAGAAGCCGTGCCCGTTCATGAGTCCGAAGCGGTCGTCGCCATGGCGGAGCGGGAGGTTCCGGCGCCGCGACGCGAGTTGGCTGCGAAGACATTCGAGCACGAAGCGAGTGCCTCGAACCACGCGCGCGAGGCGGTCGAGATCTCGGCTCCACTGCGGGCCGACGGTGTCCTCCCCGAAGCGTCGCAGGTTGCGCGAGTGGGCCTGGCGGCTTCGGAGGTCTCGACTTCGCTCGGCAGCGAGATCGTGGACCGGGGCTTCGAAGGAACGGAGCTCGTGCCGAGTCGCGAGGTCGCATCCGAGGTGCAGGAGCCCTCGCGGAGACTCGCCGAGGCGTCGGTCGCGATACGTCAGCCGACGGAGAGCTTCGCCGAGCCCAAGCGAACGGAAGCGGTTCCGATGGAGAGTCCGGTTCCTTCAACCGCGATGCTCTCGAGGCCGGAGCGCGAGCGGTCATCGGTCTCACCGGTGCGAGCGAGCGAGCGTTCTCTAAGGGTGGACTCACAGAATCAAGCGGAGGACGTCGAGCCCACGGAGCTTGCGGACTCGGTCGTTGTCGCCTCCGTCGGCAGTGAGTTCGAGGAGCTGCGCTCGAAGCGCACGGAGCTCTTGCCACAGAGAACGCAGACCCGTGCACCGGCGGAGCCGAAGCGGAAGCGAGCGCAGATCGACATGTCCGTCCGTCAGCCGATCGAGGCCGAGGTGGATCCCGTGAGAGTGACCGCGGTTGGGATGGACCTTCCGGCGCCCACGCCCACGCCGAGCCTGCATGCGAGTCGCGAGCGACCGCGCCGGGCTGAACGGCCAGAGCGAGTGACGACGACCGTCGCTTCGGCCTTCGACGCTCGACCGGAGAGCCTCGAGCTCGTGGCGGAGAAGGCGCGAGTCGACGAGCGGGAGCGCGTGACGGCCAAGCGCCTGGAGCGGACTCCGTATCGCTCGCGGTTCGGTCTGGAGAAGGAGCGCGCGCTCGAGGAGCACGGTGGCGGGCAAGCGACCGAGGTCGCCGTCGAGAGTGGGCTCGCGTATCTTGCGAAGAACCAGAACTCGTCCGGCGGGTGGGGCCGTGATGGATACAGGGCGGAGAAGTACTTCGAGGTTGGCGTCGGCAAGACGGGGCTCGCTCTCCTCGCCTTCTTGGGAGCCGGACACACGCCCGCCTCGGAGACCCAGTACAGCGACGTTACGAAGAGCGCGGTTCGGTTCCTGCTCTCGGAGCAGGATCCAGAGTCGGGGCACTTCGGTTACTCCTCGTCCTACAGCCACGGCATCTCGACCTATGCACTCGCGGAGTGCTATGCGCTCACGCAAGCCGTAAACCTGCGCGAGCCGCTCGAGAGGGCCGTTGCGCAGATCCTCCGGAGTCAAGACGGACGCAGCGGCAAGAAGCGCGGCGGCTGGGGCTACTACTATCCGGACGACCGCGGCTCGGACGGCTGGCCGCGTGTGTCGGTCAGCTCGTGGCAGGTGATGGCGCTCGAGTCGGCGCGGCTCGGTGGTCTCGAGGTTCCCTCCGAGAGCTTCCGCGAGGCGCGGCGCTTCTTCACGAGCTCGTACGACGACCGAGGCTGGTTCCGCTACAGCCAGGATCCGAACCGCCTGAACTCGGCCTACGCGACTCTGCCGGGCTCGACGCCGGCCGCACTCTTCGCGCTCTCTCTAATGGGCGAGAAGCTCTCCGATCCGCGCTGGGAAGAGGCGCTCGACTTCATCAGCTCGCGGGCTCCCGATGGCTACCGATACACGTCGGACGACGCCTTCGTGTATCGCGCGCGCGGGAACCTCTACTTCTGGTACTACTCGACGCTGGCGATGTTCCGACGCGGCGGCGCGCGATGGGATCGCTGGAACGTGGCGATGAAGGAGACCCTGCTGGGTGCGCAGGAGTCGGACGGTTCCTGGGAGCCGATCTCGGTCTACGCGAACTACGCGGGAGACAATGACGAAGACCGTAGCTACTCGACCGCCATGTGTGTGCTGACGCTCGAGATCTACTACCGCTACTTCACGCCGCTCTTGGAGATCGAGTGAGTCGGGTTAGTGCTTGCGAGAGCTAGAAGCCACTTGCTCGAGACGAGCTCGCTGCTCCTCCTCTGAACGATTGTGCAGGCGATAGTGCTCGGACAGGTCGTTCGTGGCTCGCTCGAGGAGCCAGTGATTCGTCTCGAAGGCGGAGAGGCAGCTCTCGAGGTTGCCTTCGAGCAGAGCGGTTGCTTCCGCGGTGGCGCCCAGGTCTTCGAGGATCTGCGCGAGGTCTCGTGCGGACTCGAGGGTTGCGAGAGCACTGGCGCCGAGAACCGCGCGGCGGTTCTCGACGACGTCGCGAAGCAGCTTGGCGGCGGACGTGGGGCGCCCTTCGCGGAGCCGGTGAGAGGCGCGCGCGTGAATCGCCTCGAGTGTGCGCGCGTCCCGGTCGGTGAAGAGGGCGGTCAGTCCGGACTGCGCCTGCGCGAACAGCTCGGATGCGAAGGCTTGGTTCTGATCGAACTGGCGCGACTCGGAGAGGGTGATGGCGAGGTCGAGCTGGATACGCAGCGTCAGGTTGGCTTGGTCTCCCTGCGCTTGCTTGGAGAGTTCCAGCAGGCGCGAGAGCTGTCGCGCGGCCTCTTGGTGCTGCCCGAGACCGGCCATCGTGCGGGCGACCACTCGTTTGGAGTCGATGGACGAGCGATGAAACTCACCGGCGAACACTTCGCGCTTGGTGGCTGCCGCCGTGGCGTGAGCGAACGCGCCCTTGTAGACGCGGCGGACAAGCAGCTGCTCGGCCAACTCGTGATGCAGCAGGGCTTCGACGCGGTGATCTCGCGGGCGCAGCTTGGAGGCTTCCGAGAATGCTTCCACGAACCTGTGCTCCACGTCCGCATCTATGCCGAGAGCCGATTCCAGGCGAATCGTTCGCCAGAGCAGCGCGATCCTTTCGCTCTGGTCAGCCGGTGTGTCGAACTCCCGAAGGACTGCTGCGCACTCGCGCAGCTTACCGGCATCGAAGTAAGCATCGGAGAGCAGCAGCGTGGCGGGCCTTCCGACCGAGGCTCGACTCGCTTCGCTCTTCGCGAGTCGGATGAGCAGCAGCTCCGCTTCGGCGTGCTGCCCTAGTTCCAGGAGGATCTCGGCGGTGAGAAGCTCGAGCGCTCGGACAGCGCTCTGGTCTTGTTCGCTGGCTGCTGGCGACACGTCCGCCTCGTCGAGGAGAGTGCGCAGCTCGAGCAGCGCGCGGGCGAGGTCGTCAGCAGCTCCCGACTCCAGGGCTTCCGTAGCTCGATGCCAGTGAGCACTGGTCTCGATCGAGGCTTCTTCGGAGTCCTCACTCGGCTGATCCTCCAGCAGCGCGGACTTGGTCTTGAAGTGCCGGAGCGACTCGATCAGTCGAAGGCTTGCCGCGCACTGCGGATGACTCGCTCCGAGCGCTCTCCGGCGAAGCCGGTAGGCATCGTGTGCGTAGCTGAGCCCCAAGCGCTTCTCATTGCGCGCTCCATGAACCAGAGCGATCCACTCGATGAACGTCGCCCGACCAACGTCGGTGAGGTGCGGGGTGGACCGGACCAGAGTCGCGAACTCCTTCAGCTGGTCCGAACTCGCGGAGCTCGGGTCCAGCACTGCAGGAGTCTCCGACACGACCTGAGCTTCGAAGGCTCTCGGCATGACCGGGATGGCTGGAGCGACCTCTGTGACTTCCGCTTCGTTCGGCGATCCTTCGCTCGGAAAGCTGGGGGAGGCAAGCGCGAGCGGAATAACTAGCGCTAGAATCGGCGCGCACGAGACAGGAGTTCTCTTGAGCATGGCGAGCGAAATGGGCAAATCGGAGTGCGGGATGAGAGCGCTTTCGCTCCGCGAGGTAGACGACGCGACCTTCCCGGGAGCGGCGGCAGGTGGGCCCAGGTGATGGGCGCAGGCATCGCTCGGTATCGGTGCGCGGAGATCTCCGTCTTTACTTTTCTGCTCTTGGCCGGCTGTTCTTTGGCCGAAGCGCCCCGTCGGGCGAGTGGGGGACCCCAGGAAGCTCTTGGCATCGAGCTCGACCAGGAGACGTTGAGGCGCGCCAGACAGCACTCACCACTACCGCCGCTTCCCCCAAGTCCGACCAACCGGTGGGCGGATCACGAGGGTGCTGCGAAGCTCGGCCAATTCCTGTTCTTCGATAAGCGGCTGTCCGCGGACGGCAGCGTGGCTTGTTCGACCTGTCATGATCCGGGGCAGTCGTTCGCCGACGACAGGCAGCTCGCCGAGGGCCTGTCGGTTGGACGTCGACACTCGCCCGCGCTCTGGAACGTCGCCTTCAACCGCTGGTTCTTCTGGGACGGTCGCGCGGACACGCTGTGGACGCAGGCGCTCGCACCTCTCGAGTCGGAGGTCGAGCATGGATCCAGTCGTGCGCAGATCGCCGAACTCCTCCGCGCGGACCCCGGACTCTCTCGGGCCTACGAGGAGGTCTTTGGCGAGGCCGTCCAGCTCGAGACCGCCGAGGACGTCACGCGCGTGTTCACGAATGTGGGCAAGGCCATTGCGGCCTACGAACGCAAGCTCATCTCCAAGTCGTCGCGATTCGATCGGTTCATCGCGGCCCTGGACGATCCGACCGATGCGGCTGGTGACTATCTGGCGGCAGCGGAGCTGCGCGGCCTCGAGCTCTTCGTGGGGAGAGCGAATTGCAGGCTTTGCCATGCCGGACCGCTCTTCAGCGACCGAGAGTTTCACGACACGCGAGTGCCGCTCTTGCATGAAGGCCAGGCTCCGGATTCGGGGCGGTACGGAGGGATCGCTGCGCTCCAGGCTTCGGAGTTTCGCGGGGGCGGGGAGTTCAGCGATGACCCGGAGAGTCGGCTTCCGGAGCCGGTCCTCCGAGGTGAGACGTGGGGCGAGTTCAAGACTCCGACGCTTCGCAATGTCGCGACCTCACCTCCCTACATGCACCAGGGGCAGCTGGCGTCGCTGCGCGATGTCGTTCACTTCTACTCGACGCTCGAGAACGCGCGGCCTCCGCATGACCACGGCGAGACAACCATGGTTCCGCTCGGGCTGAGCGAAGGCGAGATCGACGACTTGGTGGCCTTTCTCGGCGCGCTCACCGATGTGGCTCTCGCCCCTGAACTCCTGAAGCAACCGGAGTCGCCCAGCGCGCGGTCTGCCGACTAGTGGATCTCGTGCTCGATTGCGCTGAGGTCCCAGTCGATAACGAGACCGCCCGCGATTCCGCGAGCCACTTTGGCGCCGTAGAGCACCTCGCATAGATAGAGAGCCGCATCGAACGAAGGCGCTCCTCCAACGGAAGTGATCGCTTTCCCGTCGTGAACGAAGCTGACACCGGAGCGGACCTTCACGGTCGACTCGAAGCGCTCGGCGAAGGCGGGGATGTCGGAGGGAAAGGTGGTCGCTGCCTTGCCGTCCAGAAGGCCGGCCTGGGCGAGGACGAACGCGCCGTCACACAGCGACATGATCCACTTCGCCTTGTTGCCGCGCTCGCGAACGAACTCGATCAGCCTCTCGTTCTCGAGATCGGTGTCCATGTTGTGCTCGGCGCTGGGAACGACGAGCACGTCGATGTCGGGGCAGTTCTCGAAATCGTAGTCGGGCAGTATGCGCAGGCCTTCGAAGCTCGTGATGGGGCGCTGCTCCTCGGCAACGAGAAACACCCTCATGCCGGGGGACGTGTGAAAGATCGTGTGCTGGAACATGTCCATCGGAGCAGTCAGCTCCGTGTTGTAGACGCCCTCGACGACGAGCAGGCCGACCTGGAGCTGGCCCGGAACCGGAGGCTCTCCACTCGGCGATTGACCGAGTGCCGCGCAGGAGGTGGCACAGACGAGGGTGGCGACGGAGATGGCGAGGAGCGCGGTCTTCATGGGAGAGCCTAGCGCGGATTATTCATGAGCCGCGAGAGAAAACGTCGCGACTCGGTTCCTGCTGGTGCTTTGCGTGCGTCGGACCCACAGACGACCTTGTAAGGTCGTCGAGGACGCTGGCGTGCGCAAAGTGCCGGCAGGGGCCGAGAGGCCGGCAACGCCGGCCGTTCGTGGCGTTTGCTCCGTGTGGTCATGAATAGTCCGCGCTAGAGGTAGGGCGAGAACAGGAATGCGAGAGCGTCGCGCAGGCGAGCCAGGAGGGACCGATTGGCGAGCTCTTGCTCGGTGATTGGCTCCGAACTCTCCAGTGCAGTCTCGAAGTGCTCGATCAGACTGCGCGCACACTCTTCACCGTACAGCTCGAGATTGAACTCGAAGTTGAGGCGCAAACTGCGCGGGTCGAGGTTCGCCGATCCGATCAGCATGTAGTGGTCGTCGATGATCAGCAGCTTGGTGTGAACGAATGGCGCAGGTGAGCGATAGACGCGGACTCCAAAGGGGAGCAGGCTGAGCAGGTGGTTTCGTGCTGCCCAGCCGACCGGTCGGATGTCCAGCTCTCCCGGAAGTACGACTTCGACTCTGACGCCACGCAGCGCTGCTGCGTTCAGCCCTGAGACGAGCTCTTCATTCGGAATGAAGTAAGGCGTCATGATGCGGATGCTCGTCTGCGCCGATGAAATGGCGCCGAGCAGAATCCACTTGAGCTTGTCGATGTCCTCGTTGGGTCCGTCGCTGATCGCGCGGCAGAAAGTCGAGCCCGTCTCGGGATCAGGTGACGAGCTCGTGGAATCACAGTCTTCGCCGGTGACGAATGCCCAGTCTTCGAGGAACACGTCCTCCATTTGCCGGACGATGGGTCCCTTGACTGCGAAATGGAGGTCGATGACCGGGCGACGCCTTCGTGGCGGGTCGACGAAGTGCCGATCGCTGATGTTCATTCCACCGGTGAACGCCACGCTTCCATCCACAACGAGAATCTTGCGGTGATTGCGTAGGTTGATGTGGAGCGAAGGAGGAATCAGCGAAGGCGGGAGGAACCGCTTTGCGTTCACACCCGCTTGCTCGAGCACCGCGCTCATTCGCATCAGCGAGTGTCGCTCGCCAATACCGTCGAGGAGGACCTTCACATCGACGCCGCGCTGGGTCGCCTCACGGAGCGCACCGCAGAACTCATGCCCGATCTTGTCGTTGTCGAAGATGTAGGAGATGAGGCGCACGCTCTCCTTGGCCGATCGGATAGCCGCGAGCATGCGAGGGTAGGCCTCCTCGCCACAGTGGAGAGCCTCGACGTGATTGCCCTCGAGGAGCGGTCGTCCCGTGACGTTCTCGGAGACTCGAATGAGCTCCGCGCTGTTGAGCGGCAGCCCTTCAGGAGCTTCCGGGCTGCGCTGGTTCGCGCGCACTCCGACCGGGTCTTGTGGGAATCGGCGCTGGAGCTTGCGGCCCTTCGTCACGATTCGGTTGCGTCCGAAGAGCCAGTAGACGGTGGGGCCCAAGAGGGGCCAGGCGAGACACGTGGCGAGCCAGACGAGGGCCGATCGCGAGTCTCTTGTGTTGAGGAGCGCGTGACCGCCGGAGTACAGGGAGATCGCTCCGACGGCGACTGCGAGGAGAATGTGAACTGGATCCACTGAGTCGAACACCAACGCATTCTACTGCCGAGGGTGCCCGCTGCTCTCCAGTTCCTCGCAGTTCCGGACGAGGCCGGGTGTCGGGTCAGATCAAGCGGAGCGAATCGCTCGTTCCCAGCGCTCGATCACAATGCGACGTGCAGTGATGAATCGATCGAGCTCCGCCTGGCTGGCGCGGAAGCCATTCTCTCCCTCGAGCTTGAACTCGACTCCGAGCAGTACTCGGCCGGGGAGCGTCTTGCGGTGTCGCAAGAAGGCAGCCCCTTCGATGATCTGCCCGTTGAGGTGTAGGTCGATTTGAACTCTCACTCTCTCGATGCCCTCGAGGCGTTGAGCTTTCTCGTCCGCGAGGACGGTGCTCATGCCGCCGATGGAGAGATCGTGGAGCTTGCAATCCATGGAGTTCTCGCCCCAGAGGATCTTCGCGCGAATCGCTTGTTCGGGGGGGATCAGAATCCTGCGGTCTCTGCGCCGGTTGAAGATCTGCGCATGGAACTCGTCCATTTGTGCGTAGAGGTTTCCGACGCTCGTAAACTCGAAGGCGTACCGCCAGTGCTGGTCCCCTCCAGGTTCGACATAGACGACCTTCGCGGGGGTCACGATGCCAGTCTCCTGGTTCTGCGCTTTGATGCAGACCTCAACGACATCTCCGATGCTCAAACCCGGCTCGTTGGCGAGTGTGAAGCGCGCGGCCGCACCGCCGATCGAGGCGTCCACGAAATCGCCCAGAAACTCGACGTTGTCGCTATTGCGAACCTTGAACTCGATGGAGTCCTGGGACGTCTGCTCCCGCCGATAGTGCTTGCGCTTGTTGTCGGGGAGAGTGTCGGGGAGCTCGTTGGCCTTCTCGGAAGACTTGGGCTTTCTTCGGAAAAACATCAGCCGAGATCTCGTCAATTCGACGACCGCGGCTCCAGCCATTCTCGAAGACTTCTCGGCCCTTCCGAGAATCGGGCATGCGAGCGCCCCTGGAGGCCCCACCCGCTCCTATCGGGCCTCAGTTCCGGGGGGACTGGCTCAGATCGACGGCTGAGTTCGAGAGCCCCACGGGGCCGTCTTCCGTCACGAATCGGGAAATCAAGAGGCCTTCGTCGTCGCCTTCCATGATCCAGAAGACCGCGTCGAGGACCTCGTTCTCGAGGACGAACTGCTCCAGCTGTTCGAGCGAGTCCGGGTCGTTCGGAAAGCCAACTCCCGCTGCTTTGCGCGCGGCTGCAAGCCACTCGATCTCACGATCGTCGTCATTGGCCAGGCCGCGGGGATGCATGTCTGCGCCACTCAGTGCTTCGCTGACCTTGGCGAGGTAGGTCTCGCTCATCGACGGCGGTAGGTCGTTGACGATCAACACGTCGTACGGATCCGTGCGTTTCGCCGTCGGCATCTTCAGGAGGTCCATCTCGGGAACATCGTGACCCGTGCAGCCTGAAGAGTGGTGGATGTGATCGTCGTGGCGATAGCAGTCGAAGGCGTCAGACTTGGCGCTCGCGATCTGATAGTCGAAGGCCTGAGGAGAGAGCGCGCGAACGGCTTCCGCGTGTGCATCGAGGTGCTGGCGCACGCGTTCAGCTTCGGGTGTCTCCAGAGTTCGAATCGCGCGGGAGATGACGGCATCCGCGTGGTCCCGCTGGTGCGCCTGCGCCACCAGCGGACTCATTGCGCTGTGGCTCTCGTACGAAGTGGCGGTAAGAACCGCGCCCGCAGTGAAGATGCCGATCAAGACGGCGACGGCCGCCAGAACACCGCGCTGCAGAGGGCGCCTTCTCGATTTACTCTTGGGCTGCTCCTCTTGAACCGGTGCGGCGAAGGCCGGAATGGAGCTATGTGACGGAGTGCTGCTTCTGTAGATCTCCGGATCGATGGCGCTCGCCAGTTGACCACCTTCGCCGAAGGAGGGCAGATCAGCCGGAACCACTTCGTAGGGGTCCGCCGATTCCAAGACCGTTGCAACGTCAGCGAGCATCTCACGCGAAGAAGCGTAGCGACTCTTCGTGTCGGCCATCGAGCGACGGACGATCCATCGAAGGGCTTCCGGGCAGCGCTTCCTGATCTGGGAGAGGTTGCCGTGAGCGGGGAAGGAGTTCTCGATCATGGAGAACAGCAAGGCCCCCATGCTGTAGAGGTCGAACTTCACGCCGTCGACTTCGTGGACCTTCACGCCCTGCATCGCCAGTCGAACCATCTCGGGGTCGCGGAAGTACTCCGTGCCGTGAGTCGTGAGCGTCATGGCCGACTGGAGAGGAGTTACGAGTCCGAAGTCGACCAGGTGTGCTTGGTTGCCGGTCGAGACAATGACATTGCCCGGCTTGATGTCTTTGTGCCACAAACCCGCGGTGTGGAACCTGTCCAGCGTGGCGAGCAGCTGCGCCGACGTCTGCAGGAGCTGGCGCATGGACTTGTTGTCGAGCCCATCATTACCGGAGACGGTGTGCATCTCGCGCGTAACTTCGCCGAGGTCTTTGCCATCGACGTACGGCATGACGTACCAGAAGTTCTCGCCCTCGAGCGTGTGGTCGAGAACCAGTCCAAGCTCCTTGGCAGCGGTGAGCGCCCGGCTCTCGCGCACGATCTGCGGAAGGGTCGAGCCGTCTTCCATCGAGAAGGCTTTGATGACGACTTCACCGGGGCAGACCATTCCGTTCTTCGCGAAGTGGTCGTACTTCTCTTTGGTCGGTTCGGCCAGATACAAGCGTGCACCGGAACCGCCTCGGGGAAGCGCACCGGTGATCTTGTAGCCGGCGAAACGGTCGTTGCCGCCTCGCGGACGCTCCGCTCCAGGAGCGTGAGCCATCACTTCGGGAAGTCGCTGCTCGACGCCTTCGGTCAGAGCCTTGAGCCCAATCAGTCGAATCGGGTTGCCGATGATCAGTCGGTAGAGACGAACCCAGGCTTCCTTGATCTCACCCTCGAAGGCGCGACCGTAGTGATTCGCGGCAGACCACCGTCCCAGGATCACGTTGCCCAGGATCGGCGGAATCATGAAGATCGAAGTCAGCGCTGCTCCAACCAGGCGCAGCGCGTCGACGACCGTGTTCTTGAAGAAGGAGTAGATGTGCGAGGTGCCCATCCCAATCCCCTTGAATCCGTATCCCACTCCCGCGGCGATTCCTGTCACTGCGCCCCAGATCAGCCAGCACAGCCCTCGGACCACCTTGTAGATCACGAACACCACCGCGATCGGAGCCGCGATTACGACGACGAGGCAGAGGAGGCCGACAAGGAGGGAAGCGAAGTTCGAAATGATCATCGTGGGGAGCCCTTACATGGAGCCGTACTCGAAAGCGGCGTCCTCCGCACGCAAGTCCAATTGTCGCCGCCAGATCTCGGCGATGGCCTCGTCGAAGAGCGCATCATCAGCCTTAGTGGGATTCGTCCCCAGGGCGTTTCGGAGCCCCTCCTCTTTTTCCTCTTCCGTGAAACTGAACTTGGCGATGATGTGGGTCATGTGAGAGCGGAGCCGCTTTCTGATCGTCGCGAGCTTGCGACTGACGGTCGGCTCGGAGACGCGTAGGGCCTCTCCCACTTCACGGCCGCTCTTGCCCTCCAGGATGCGCATTCTGAAGACGGAGAAGTCGACGAAGTCCGACTCGCGCTCGGTCATTCGAATGGCTGCCTCGACCTTGGCCGCGAAGACGGCCTGCTCGTAGAAGTCCCGCGGGCCAGGGTGGGGAGAGGGGCTTCCCCATTCTTCCTCGATCGAGAGCGGCTTCTTCCCGCCACCTCTCTTGAGCGCGGTCCGGCGATCCATCTCGTCCCCAAAGGTGTACTTCGCGATAGCGAGGAGCCAGGTAGAGAACCGTGCCCCGCGGGAGGGGTCGTGCTTGTCGATGGCGCCGGCGAGGGCGGCCAGGGTCTCCTGGCTGAGGTCTTGGACCGTCTCCACGCCGATTCTGCCCTTGCCCCAGCGCCGGAGCTGATTGCGAAGGATGGGACCGAAAATCTCCCAGAGCTCGAACCAGGCATCGGGGTCTCGAGAGCGAAGGCGACCGATGAAGCCTGTTGAGAGGTCGTTTTGAAGCGGCATGGCGTGCAGTCGGCGGGATGGGGCCGGGGACGGGAGTGACTCGGTAGGAGCCAGATTACCGGAGGCGCTTGTTCACGCGCCGGAGGGACTGGCATTCCTCAATTTTCTCTGAATCGCGCGAAATTGGCCCTCTCAATCCCCCAAGAACGTGGCGAACCGAGGGGAAGAATCCCCGCACCCCCCGAGAGGAATTGAATCATGGCTGGTATCTGTAAAAAAATCATTCGCACCGCTGTCATTGGAAGCCTGGTTACGGGCGTCGCGGTCGGTGGAACCGTCCTCATCGCAGGACCCCAACGCAGCGCTGCAATCTTCGATCAAGTTCACGAGTCGGTCGTTCAAAGGATCGACGAGAACATCAATGACCCCGTCGCACTCCGGGCTCAGCTTCGCGAACTCGCGAGCGAGTACCCCGAGCGCATCAAAGAGCTGCGCGGTGACCTCGCGGAAGTTCAGGAGCAAGTTCGTCAGCTCAACAGAGAGAAGAAGATCTCCGAGCGCGTAGTCGCCTTGGCGAAGCGTGACCTCGACGCTCTCTCTTCAGCTGTCGCCTCCAACGAGAGCAACGGAACGCTTGTCTCGGTCAACTCGAACGGCACTTACGGAAACGTTGGCGCTACCCGAGCACGGCACATTCGCCAGACCCAGGCGGTCTACTCGAGCCGCGCTTCCGAAGCTGCACACGACCTCGTCTATCTGGTTCAACAGGAAGACCGCATGGTCGAATTGCTCGAGCAGATCGAGGGTGAGTACGCCAACTTCCAAGCTCAGATCTGGCAGCTGGAGCGTCAAGTCGACGCGATCGCACGCAACGACAGACTGATCGAGCTGATGGCAGACCGTCAGCAGACGATCGATGAGCTCTCTCGCTTCGAAGTGATCAGCCTCGACCAAATGGTCTCGCGCCTCGCCGAGATGCGGAGCCGTCAGGAAGCTGAGCTTGAAGTCCTGGCCACTGACCGTCGTCGCACGGACTACGAGAGCCTGGCACGAATGGATCTAGTGGACGAGGAAGAAGCCTTTGCCGAATTGAGTCTAACTACGGTGGAGGGCCTGGTTCAGATTCGCTGATTGTCTCGCGCAAGGGGGAATTCCCACGCACCGCTACTGCACCTGCAGTAGCGGTGCTTTTTTTTGTAGTGAGCAGCAGTTCCTCAGCACTCCTCAGCACTCCTCTGGTGAGTCTGGGTGTCGGGGGAATTCGCTCAGCGCGCGCTAGCGTGGTTCGAACCAAACGCACAGCACGGGTAGCCGCTCCTCGGCGTTCTCGTTGGGTTCCACTCGAGTGGCAATCCAGCGCGGGTGAAGAAACTCGATTCGTTCCGGGGCGCTCTCGAGTTGAAGCAAGAGCTCCCCATTCGCATCGCTCGAGCCGTAGCGCTCTTCGTCCACGAGCACTTCGATGCCAGGGATGACCGGGGCGTTCCCGCGAGTCTGCTCCTCGGCCGTCTCAGCCGCGCGAAGAACCAGACGCATGCCGAACCCGCGCCGGAGCTCGATCTGCGTCGGAGACTTTCGCCCCGATCCAGCGAGGTCGAGCAGCTCTCCCGTGACGGGCTGATAGCCCGGTGCCCAGACCGTCCAGGTCAGGACGGACTTCGTCGGGAGCGTGTACCAGCGCTCGGCCGGTCGAGATTCCGGCCAGGTGAACGGCGGCTGTTTGGCCGGCCCCAGGTACAGCTCCTGGCCTGGAACCCGACCGTTCGACAGGGAGTCGATCGCTTCGAGCTGCATGCTGGCGGCGGCTGCGCTGCCACCGCAGCGGATGAGTACGGGTGGCGTAGGGGTGACGGTCGTGAGCAGGTCGGGAATCCAGTTGTGGTTTCCGGAGATGGAGATCGGTCGGAGGCTGTAGGTCCCGCCGGGGACGCTCGCAAAGCTGAACTCGTTGGATGAGTTGTTCGCGCCGACGGATCTCGTCGACGACTGGATTCGTCGAAGGAGCTTCCGCCGCTTGTCACGGCCGTTGTCCGACTCGAGCTCGAGCAGCACGACGGCGGGACCATGCGAGAGCCGACACTCGAACTTGCCGCGAATCGCGAACGCGGAGTCCTCGGGAGCGAGGACGATCTCCGCTTGCGGGTTCTCTCCCGGCGCGAGCTGCACGGCGAGCGTGATGCTCGGGCGCAAGGGCGCCGCGACCGTCATCACGTAGCTACCGACATCGAGATTCTTCACGGAATACGAGCCGTCTGGCGTCGACTTCCACGGGCCAAGCGCCTGCGAGCTCGCATCGCGCGAGAGCCAGAGCTTTGCATGGGTTACGGGCGAGCCCGCGGTGTCGGTGATTCTGCCGACCAGGCTGCCAACCCTTCGAAGCTCGATCTCAGTCGGTTCCTGAAGGACCCCTGTTGTTGAGGGCAGGGTGGCCTCGCCGCTGAAGCCACCTGCCGAACTCCTGAGTTGGATGCTCGGCGAGAAGTCGCTCTCTGGTTCGTGTTCGACGGTCGCGTACCGAATCCAGGGAGTTGTACCAGCCCGCGTGCGAACCCAGGTCCATGCTCGCTCCTCGACCGAAGCCTCGAGAGTCGTAAGCACCCACGCGGATGGGGAGCGCACGAGTCGCCCGGACAGGCTCGGGTCTCCTCGCCGCTCCACGATCCTGGCTGTCCAGGCACTCCCGAATTCAGAGCTGAGCCCGCTGGGCTCGAGCATGACGGTTGGTCCAACCGCGACACTCAGCTCCAGCATGCTCTCAACTTCGGGCACGTGATCGATTCCAAAATCAGACAGCTCTACGGAGCCGTTCGGATCCTCGTCGAAGAAGCTCAGCTGGATGGAGCCGTTCGGATACTCCCTCGTCGAGGAGAAGCCTCCTTGCGCGTCCGACTGAAGGACCTCGGCATCGAGTCCTTCTCCCACGCGCACTCCAACGAACGGAAGAGCGCTCCGAGTCCTCTCCTCGAACAGAGTCCCCCGAACCGTCGCACGCGCGAAGGTCGGCACACGGAGCTGGATCTCGTTCTCGGCGGAGAGCTCCTCGGGCGTCAACTCTCGGGCGGCCAGCCCCTCACTCCAACCCTCGCGCGCCGGTACCGAGACTCGAGCCGATTCCTCTCCGGACCAAGTCAGTTCGAACCTGCCGTCTGCTCCGGAGGCGGCATCGACAGAGTGGCCCTCTCCATCGCTTACTCGAACGGTAAACCCCGCCAAACCCTCTTCGGATTCGGCTTCCAGGCACTGACCACGAAGCGTGACGGGCGGAGTCTCGCTGGCGACCTCGACGACCGTCTCTTGCACCGGTGCGGACTCAGGCTCCTGTTCGGGGAGCTCGATCGGCGGCATGTCCGTCTCGCCCTCACTACTCGGTGCAAGTCCGAACTCGGGTTGCAACCAGTACAGGAGCGCGATTACAGCCAAGCCGGCTACCCACCAGCGCCAACTCGACCTCGGCTCTTCCGTTCGCTTGCTTCCGTCGCTGAGTCGAGCCACTCGAATAGCATAGATCTCAATGGGCGGCGGAGTCGCTAACGGAAACGGGTAGAATCCGCCGCCATGCCCGAGCTCCCCGAGGTTGAAACTGTCGGTCGGTTGATCCGCCCCGGACTCGTCGGGCGCAAGATCACCGGGACTCGCGTCGAGTGGGTACGCTCGTTGGGCGGTCTTTCGCGCGCCCGCTTCACTCGGGCGGTCGTCGGGGCGCGGATCCGGTCCGTCTGGCGGCGCGGCAAGTACCTCGTCTTCGACCTGAAGCGCGGCCGTGAGAGCGCGGGCTGCCTCGTCGGCCACCTCCGAATGACGGGGCGTATGCACGTCGAAGCGGGGGACTGGGACCCGGGTCCTCACTCGCGAGTCCGGCTCGACCTCGACAATGGCAGAGCGTTTCACTTCATCGATGTCCGCAAGTTCGGCCGACTGATCTGGAGCGGCTCGCCCGAGGAGGTCTGGCCAGCCCTCGGACCCGAGCCACTCTCGGCGGAGTTCACTGCCGAGTGGCTACTCGAGAACCTTCGGTCGCGCCGGCGGCAGCTCAAGCCGCTGCTCCTCGACCAGTCGTTCCTCGCGGGGCTCGGGAACATCTACGTCGACGAGTCCCTGTTCCAGGCCGGCCTCCACCCGATTCGCCTGTCGGACACCGTGCGAGCACCTGCTGCCCTGAAGCTCCACACGGCAATTCAGAGCACTCTGCACGAAGCGATCGAGCGGGAGGGTTCCAGCTTCGACACGTTCTATCGGACCCCGGAGGGTCAGCCTGGGAGCTACCAACACCAGTTCCTGGTCTACGGCCGCCACGGAAAAACCTGCCGAATCTGCGGGAAGCCCATCTCGCGAATCGTCGTGGGCCAACGCGGCACACACTTTTGCGGGCGCTGCCAGCCCAAGCCGCGCAAGCGCAACGCTATACTCCGCCGATGATCGAGGTAAGCGATTTCAAGAAGGGGCTCTGCATCGTCTACAAGGACGCGCCCATGATGATCGTGAACGTGACGTTCTCGACTCCCACGGCACGCGGCGGCAACACGATTGCCAAGACGAAGTTGCGCAACCTGCTCACGGGGCAGCTGATCTCGGACTCGATTCGCTCGGGTACGAAGTTCGACGAGGCCGATGTCGAGCAGCGTCCTGTCTCTTACCTCTACGCGGACGAGACGCACTACCACTTCATGGACAGCGCGTCCTACGAGCAGTTCCCTCTGACAGCCGAAGAGCTCGGCGACCAGGTCCCGTACTTGATCGACGGACTCGAGGGTATTCGCGCACGCCTGATCGACGGCCGGGTCGTCGGTGTTGAGTTGCCGCTCTCGGTGGTCTTGACGGTGACCGAGACCGACCCTTCGATCAAAGGGGCAACCGCTCAAGCTCAACTGAAGCGCGCGCTCACGGAGACGGGCCTCGAGGTACAGGTGCCGTCCTACCTGGAGATCGGCGAGCGGATCAAGGTCGATACGCGCGACGGTCACTTCCTCGAGCGCGCCAAGGAGTAGAGCGCTCTACTTCGTGCGAGCTTTCCAGAGCTCGCAGACGTGCTCGCTCTCCGGCCACTGTTGAGAGCACATGGCGAGATAGATCGTTACGTGCTCCGGCTCGAACTTCTCGTCGAGAGCACGGACGGCGCCCTCGAGCTTGTCGGCATCCGGAGCTGCCGCTCGCAGGTCCTCGATCATGCCTTCCTCGTGGGGGACATCGGTCGCGTCCAAGAAGTCGGTGATGAGCTTCTTGTGGTGCTTCACCAAGAAGCTCCCGAAGAGCTCGTAGGCCGTCTCCGCATCCGAGCTGCTCATGATGAGGTTCTTGGCCTTCTTCGCGCGCTGAATGAACGGAAGCTTGCGGATCGCGTGAGGGCGAAACTTGAGCGCCGTCGCCACGTTCGAATCCAGCGGGCCGAAACCGCGATCGGACAGCGCTTCGTAGATGGCGAGAAATTGCTCGCCGGTCATTTGGTCGAGTTGTTGAAGGACGGGCTGCATGGTGGGTGGCTGTTCGTCTTGAATGAAGCGGCGGATTCTAGCCGCTCCCGACTCTTCGGGCGCCTGCTCAGTCCTGCTTTCCCGACCTCGGAGCCGTCCTGGCGGCACAATCTGGTGGTCTGTGCCGACCCAGGTCGTAGGCTTCTCTGCCATGAGCGATCCGACAAATCTAACGAGCGCGAGCAAGGGAGTGCCGCGAGCCGAAGCTCTCTATGCCGCCCTGACTGCCTTGTTCTGCGTCGTGCTCGTTCTGACGAACATCGTCGGCGTGAAGCTCTTCGTGCTCTTCGCCGACGGCCGTCCCGGGTGGATGCCCGGCGAGGGAGCGATGACCCTGACCTCGGGCATCATCACCTATCCCCTGACCTTCTGGTGCACGGACCTCGTCGCGGAGATCTGGGGGCAACGCCGCGCCAACATCATGGTCTGGTTGGGATTCGCCATGAGCATCCTGATGCTCGGAATCGTCCGCGCGGCGATGGCTCTTCCCCCCAGCGACTTCTGGGCGAATGCCGACCTGGGCCTGACCGCGAGCGACATGCAGACCGCCTTCGAGGTCACCTTCCAGTTTCCGGCTCTGCTCTTACTCGCTTCGATGACCGCCTACCTGGTCGCCCAGCTGATCGACGTTCGCCTCTACCACTTCTGGTGGAAGCTGACTGGCGGACAGCACATGTGGATTCGGAACAACGGGTCGACCGCGATCAGCCAGCTGGTCGACACCTGCATCGTGAACGGGATCTTCCTGCCCATCGCCTTCGGAATGTCCTGGTCCGAAGTGGGGGCGGTGATCGGAGCGCAGTACATCTGCAAGCTCCTCCTCGCCGCTCTCGATACTCCCCTGATCTACCTGGGACGAGCGATGATTCGCAAGGCGTTAGGCCTCCCGAACGGGGTCGCAGGCGAGTCCGCGCCCCTGGCCTAGCGGCTGAGGCGCTGGCGGAGCGGTGGAGCCCTCAATCTCAGGGAGCTCCTATTGCATTGAGCGAGGGCCACTTACACTTTTCTTGCCCCATCGACGGGGAACAGTTCGGGGCTGGTGCCTCAAGTGCTGTCTTCAGCGTATTATGGTCCCCCGACCGTCCAACGCGGCCCGACTGGGCTGCGTACCAACCGGACCAACAAGTCCGATTCACCTCTCGCCTAACGAATAAATATCCATGAAGACTCTGCTTCAAGCCTTTGCCCTCTTCGGCATTGCCTCTCTTTCCACCTCGGCTTTCGCTCAGGAGAGCTGCTCCGAGGACACGAAACCCGAGTGCAGCGCGACGGCGGACGCTGCTCTCGCCTCCGCCGAAGACGGCGACTGCAGCTCGGCCAAAGCTGAGGCCTGCAGCCAAGCTGGTGAGCTCGCCTCCGCCAAGGACGGCGAGTGCAGCTCGGCCAAAGCTGAGGCCTGCAGCCAAGCTGGTGAGCTCGCTTCCGCCAAGGACGGCGAGTGCAGCTCGGCCAAGACTGAGGCGTGCAGCCAAGCTGGTGAGCTCGCTTCTGCGAAGGATGGCGAGTGCAGCTCAGCCAAAGCCGAGGCATGCAGCCAAGCTGGTGAGCTCGCTTCCACCAAGGACGGCGAGTGCAGCTCGGCCAGAGCTGAAGCTTGCAGTCAAACTGGTGAGCTCGCTTCCGCCGGTGACGACGCTCATTGCGGCTCCGCGAAGCCGGTCATTCCCGCTTCCGCTCAGCTCGCTACTCTGATTCAGCCGAACCGCGTTGCCGGCGTTGTCGTCGGTGGCAAGGCCTACCTCGGCTCCAAGGCAGTCGCCGTTGTCGACGGCCTCGTTCGCGCGCAGCTCAGCACCAAGATCGCAGCCGTCTGTGAAGAGTCTCGCAGCTGCTCCAAGACTCTCGCCTCGAACGTCGATAAGACGCTCGCATCGGGCGTGTGCATGAAGACTGAGTTCTCCGCTCTACTCGCGTCGGGCGCTATCGACAGCCTGATCATTGAAGAAGAGAGCCACGTTGGTGAGGCCGCTCTGGCTTCCTTGACCAAGATTACCTCTTGCGAGAAGTTTAAAGCCGAGTGCGCAACGCGCGCTGGCGTCAAGGCCCCGAAGGTCGTCGAGGTTGTTGAGAGTAAGCCGATGTCGGTTGACTCTCAGCTGGCCGCGCTCGTCAAGAGCGAGCGCGTCTCGGGCGTCGTCATCGACGGCAAGTCCTATTCGGGTGCTGAAGCCAACGCGAAGCTCGCCGGTCTCATCCGCGGCAACGTGGAAGGCATGATCAAAGAGAAGTGCGAAGTCTCTCGCGCCTGCGAGCAGACGCTTGCGACGAACGTCGACAAGGCACTGGCTGGCGACATCTGCGCCGGAACTCAGCTCGCTTCGTTGATCGAGAGCGGCCGCATTCAGGGCGTCGTCGTGAAGGGCGAGACCCTCGCTGGAGCCGAAGCCAGCAACGCCGTCTCGAACATCATGGCTTGCCCGGAGTTCAAGGCCGAGTGTCATACGCTTGCCAGTGCTCCGGTCGCCGAGTGCTCGAGCGAAGCAGAAGCTGAGTGCTCGACGGAAGCCAAGGCTGAGTGCAGCTCGGCCCCGAAGCTCTAAGCGCACGCTAGTCGAATCTACGAGAGCGGGGCGGTGTCCGAGAGGACACCGCCCCGCTCTTTTCGTGGGCAAGCCGTTCGTCGAGCTCTACCTACTGGAGGTCTTCCTCTTGGAGGCTCGCGAGCTCTTCCTCCGTCGCCGCCCGAACGGACAAGACCTTCGCCTTGCACGTGACGCTCTGACCGGCGAGGGGATGGTTGGCGTCGAGCACGATGGCCTCGGCGGAGATCGACTCCACGATCATCTCTTTCTCCCCGAGCTCTTCGCCCTCATCGCTGGCGAGCTCGACCGGGATGACATCGCCGGGAACGATCTCGGCGTCGGGCGGGAACTCGGTGCGCGGGACGCTGATCAGCCACTCGTAGTCGTACGGCCCGAAGGCGTCGTCCGACTCGAGCTTGACCTCGATCTCCGCACCGGTCTCGGCTCCCTCGAGTGCCGTCTCGAGTCCCGGTAGGGGGAGGTCTTCGCCGCCCTGCAAGTACTCGATCGGACCCTCGTCCTCGGTGGTCAATACGAGCTCGCCTTCTTCGTCGCGCAGCTCGAGGTCAATCTCGACAATGCAGTTCTCTGTGATCTTCAACGGTCGGTCCCTCGGTTGGAGTCAGCCTTGGTTTTTTGTCTAAGGTAAGTGTAGCCACGCAGACCCGATTCGAAGTGCTGTTGTAGAGCAGCGGAGTCTTCGTAGGAAATGCGATCTTCGTCGATAGCTCTCTCGATGCCGCGACGGAGACTGTCGATCAGGTCGGTCTCGAAGTACTCGACGTACGCGAGCACGTCTTGAACTCGATCTCCGCGCACAACGTGGGAAATCTTCGGCCGGCCATGGGGCCCGACACCGATGTGAACGGCATTCGTGTCGCCGAAGAGATTGTGCAGGTCGCCCAGGATCTCTTGATAGGCGCCGATCAAGAAGAAGCCCACGTAGTAGGGCTCGTCCTCGTTGAGTGTGTGCAGCGGCAGAGTGTTCGCGACATCTCGAAGCTTGATGAAGCGATCGACCTTGCCGTCCGAGTCGCAGGTGATATCCGCGAGGATTGCGCGACGAGTCGGCTCTTCGGTGCCGCGCTGAATCGGAAGGATGGGGAACAGGTGTTTGATCGCCCAGGAGTCCGGAACCGACTGGAAGAGCGAGAAGTTCAGGTAGTAGGTCTCGGCGAGATCGCGCTCCAAGGCGGCGAAGTCATCGGGGACGTAGTCCAGCTTGCTCGTAATCGCCATGACCCGCTCGCAGGCGCGCCAGTAATAGTCCTCGGCGAGAGCGCGCTCCTCGAGGCTGAGCTGCCCAACCTGGAACATGGTCAGGCTCTGTTCGCGTAAGTCGACCAGGTCGTGATAGCCCTCTTGGACGGTCTGCGGCGTGAGCTCGTTGCAGACGTCGGCCAGCTCCAGAAGGATCTCCGGCGAGCCCTCGGGGATCTCTGGCTCTTCCGGACTGCTTCGGCTCCCGGTCGTACCGAGCACCTCGGTCACCAGAACGGAGTGATGAGCCGTCAGGGCGCGACCGGCTTCCGTCAGGATGATCGGCTCTTCGATCCCTGCCTCGCGACAGGTCTCGGAGAGCTGGTAGACGATGTCGTTCGCGTACTCCTGGAGTGAGTAGTTCCGAGACGAATCGAAGTCGGTTCGCGACCCGTCGTAGTCGATACCGAGGCCACCGCCGACGTCGAAGAAGTTGAGCTTGGCACCGAGCTCGTTGAGCCCGATCAGCGTTCGCGTCGCTTCTTGCAGCGCGCTCTTGAGAGCGCGAATGTTCGTGACCTGACTGCCGAGATGAAAGTGCAAGAGCTGAAGGCAGTCGAGCATCTCGTGTTCCTTGAGCTGCTCGATTGCGTCGACGATCTCGCGCGTCGTGAGACCGAACTTGGAGCGCACTCCGCCCGACTCGCTCCAACGGCCGGAGCCCGCCCCGGCAAGCTTCGTCCGCAGGCCGATCAAGGGACGAATGCGAAGCTCTTCGCTCGCCTCGAGGATCAGCTCGAGCTCACTCCGCTTCTCGATCACGAGAATCGGTCGAAGTCCGATTCGACTGGCGAGCATGGCCGTCTCGACATACTCGCGATCCTTGTAGCCGTTGCAGATCACGATCGACTCGGAACCCGAGAGGAGCGCGATCCCGGCAATCAGCTCCGGCTTGCTGCCAACCTCGAGACCAACCGACTGCTCACTTCCGAGCAAGCTCTCGACAACCTGCCTCTGCTGATTGACCTTGATCGGATAGATGCACTGATAGTGCGCGCCATAATCGAACTCCGTGCGCGCGTTATCGAAAGTTCTGTAGAGCTCCGCCACGCGGCTCTGGAGTACTCCGTCGAAGCGAAGCAGCAGCGGAAGATCGATCCCGCGCTTCTTCAGCGCCTGGACGACTTCGAAGATGTCCACTGCGCCTTCGGTCGACTCGCCCTCGCCAGTGGAACCACTCGGTACGCACTCGACGTTCCCGGCGCTGTTGACACGAAAGTACCCACCGCCCCACTCGAGGACGTTGTATAGCTTCTCGGTCTTCTTAGCGCTCCAGCTCATTTTGGGCGGAGGAGTATAGCGGCGGAGCCCATTTCGAACCCCGAGTTTCAGAGCTCTGTTCCAGTAGAGTGTCTAGCAGTCTTCTCACAGAAGACTGCTAGGGCCGCTTCACGCGCACGAAGATGCGCTCTCCGGGTAGCCCCAGAGCTCTGCTGTGGCCGGTTCCTGCTACCTGGCTCTCGAAGCCGTCTGTTCCGCGTCGAGCTTGCGCAGGTAGACCGTGAACTCCTCGTCGTTCGGCCGCCGCAGCCATTCGGTTCGAGTCTCCTCGGTGACGAGATCGCTGGCGGCCCAGTGACGAAAGAGCTGCTTCAACCGGGCCGTCACGAACCGCGGTGACAAGCTCTCGCGCTGCTCGAGGAGCTCCGCATAGTCGAGCAAGAAACGCAGCGCCTCCGCGCGCGTCGCCTGATGCCCCGAGAAGATCCACGGGTCTCCAAGAGCGGCCCGCCCGACCATCCCATACTCGCAGCCCGTCGCCCGACGCATCTTCTCCAGGTCTTCGTGCACGGAGATTCCGCCATTGCCACAGACCGGAATGGAGACCGCATCGACTGCGCGAGCCAGCCGATTCCAGTCAGCCGTGTCGCGATAGGCCTCGGCTCGAGTGCGGCAGTGAATCGTGAGCAGCTGGGCTCCGCCGGCCTCGGCGGCACGCGCCAGATCGAGCAGGAGCGAGTCGTCGTCTCCACCCGCGCGAATCTTCGCCGAGAGGGGAGTGCGCGGGATCGCCTCACGAACGGCTCGAATCAAGCGCTCCATGGCGGGCGGATCGTCGAGCAGCGCAGAGCCCGCGCAGCCCCGAATCGCGCCCTTCGACGGGCACCCGAAGTTGAGGTCGATGATGGGCGCACCCAGCTCCGCCGCGCGCTTCGCCGTCTCTCCGACCGCGTCGAGATCCGAGCCCATGATCTGAAGCCCGACCGGGGTCGCGAAGCGCTTCGGCCCGAGGTGCTCTCGCAACTTGCGGAGCGGCACGGGCAAGTTCACGACCCGCACGAACTCGGTGAAGGCCCCGCCCAGTTGGTGGGGCTGGTTGCGCCCGATGACCAGGTCGCGGAAGCACGGCTCCGTCACGCCTTCCATGGGCGCGAGCATCCACGGACCCGTGAAGGGAAGCGGAGCGGGGCTCGTCGATTGGCCCGGAACCTCTATGATGTTCGTCGACATTTCATCGCAGCCGGGCTGCGAACGCCCGGTGCCATGACAACTCTACAAAGATTCGAATCGATACAGAGCCAGGCCGCCGCGGAACGGATTCGCGGAGTCCTTCGGCGGACCGAGCTCGCGAGCTTTCCCTCGGGGAGCGACGCGCTCGAGGTCCGGCTCAAGCTGGAGTGTCAGCAGGAGACCGGCTCCTTCAAGACGCGCGGTGCCTGGAATCAGATCAGCCAGCTGACCGATGAGCAGCGCGCCGCTGGCGTCGTCGCGACCAGCTCGGGCAATCACGGCAAGGCGCTCTCGTGGGCGGCACAGCGCGCAGGTGTGAAGGCCACGATCTTCATGCCGGCCGACGCCTATCCGAACAAGATCGAGGCGTGCCGGGAGTTCGATGCCGAGGTCGTCCTCGGCGAGTCGCGCGAAGCGGCGGAGGAGGGCTGCGCCGAACGTGTCCGTGCCGGCGCCACGCTCGTTCATCCCTACGACGACGAGCGAACGGTCGAGGGTGCGGGGACCGTCGGGCTCGAGGTTGCCCAGGACTGGCCCGAGGTCGATGTGGTCGTCCTCCCGGTCGGAGGTGGCGGCTTGCTCTCGGGCTCTTCGCTGGCCCTGCGACGCGCTCTGGGCGAGCGCGTGAAGATCGTTGGCGTGGAGCCGGAAGGCGCTGCGTCGATGAGCCGCGGACTCGAAGCCGGCGAGCCGGTGCTCCTGTCCGAGATCACGACCTCCGTGCAGGGCCTGTGCCCGCTCAACTCCGGAGCCCTGAACATCGCGATCGCGAAGGAGTGTGTCGACCGCGTCTTCACGATCGACGACGAGGCCATTTTTGCGACGCAGGCCAAGCTGATTCGCGATGGAGGATGGGTCGTCGAGCCAGCCGGCGCCGCCGCTGCAGCCTTCGTGCTCGGCGGCGGACTCCCGCCCGAGTGGAGCGCGGAGCTCGACCGCCCGCTTCGCGTCGCCATCGTCGTCTCCGGCGGAAACCCCGCTCCCGAACAACTGGCCGAGCTCCGAGCGCGGAGCTAATTGCTGTGAAACGAATCATCCTCTGCCGGCCTGCCGGCCCGCGCAATCTCGGAACAGTCGTCCGCGCCGCCGCGAACTTCGGACCGGCCGAGGTCGCCGTCGTCGGACCGATCCTGCCCTCGCTCTTGATCCATCCCGACTTCGAGCAGATGTCGCACGGCGTCGAAGAGCTGGTCGAGCGCGTGCTCGTCTTCGACAACCTGGCCGACGCGCTCGCCGACTGCCACGACTCCGTGGGTTTCTCCGCGAGAGCGCGACACCACCGCGTCACGTTGCCCTGGCCTGAGGTCCTGCCGCGCTGCATCGCTTCGGACAACGAGAACGAGCGGTTGGCGCTCGTCTTCGGGACGGAGGAGTCCGGGCTCTCCGGAGAGGAGGCCGGCCTGGTTCAGACCCTGACGCACATCGCGACGTCCTCCGAGCACACCTCGCTCAACCTGGGCGTCGCCGCCAGCATCGTTCTCTACGCCATGTTCAGCGGTGAGAGTCCGCCGGAGTTCGAGCGCATCCGCGCGCCGCTGAACGGCATGGATCGCGCGTACTTGAAGGCGCACATCGCGGACACGCTGGGCGCGCTCGCCACCTCGAGCGTCGCCAAGACCGATCTCGAAGCGTCGGTCGCGCGCGTGTTCAGTCACTCCGAAGTCGAGACGCGCGACGCGCGCTCCTGGCACACGATCATGCGCGCGCTCGGAAACAAGAAGTCGCCGCTCGACTACGGGCTGGCGGGCTCGCCCAAGGAAGCGCGGCGCAAGGAAGCCCTGGAGAAGGCTCTGGGCTCGAAGGTGCGCGAGGACGAAGCGCCGAACTCGCAATGACCAAGCGCGCGCTCAGAGGCGAGTTGATGCTGGCGGGGCACCGCGTCCGCGCCGTCTCCATCGGAGGGCAGGAGACCGCGATAGACTTGCCCGATCTCGGCGTCGCCTTCGACGTCGGGCGCTGCCCGCAGTGGTTGGTCAGTCGCCAGACGCTTCTGTTCACGCACTCACACGTGGACCACATGGGCGGGATCATCTCGCACACGGCCATGCGCGGTCTGCTCAATGTCGCGCCGCCGACCTACGTCGTTCCGCACGAGAGCGTGGACGGACTGAAGGCTCTCTTCGACGCGTGGCGAAAGCTCGACGGCAGTGAGCTCGCTCACGAGCTCGTCCCGCTCGGGCCCGGCGACGAACACGTGCTGTCGCCGCGCTTGGTCGCGCGCGCCTTTCGCTCGCACCACACCGCACCGTGTCAGGGCTATGCGTTGACGAGCCTGAACAAGAAGCTCAAGCCCGAGTATCGCGAGCTCGACCCGGAGGAGATTCGGCGGCTGCGCCTGGACGAGGGAGTCGAGGTCTCGGAAGAGGTGCGCAAGACCGAGGTCGCGTTCGTCGGCGACACCAGGATCGAGGTGGTCCGGACCGAGCCGGTCGTGCGCACGGCGCGGCTGCTCGTGCTCGAAGTGACCTTCCTCGACGAGCGCGTCTCGGTCGAGCAGGCGCGCGAGATGGGGCACATTCACCTCGACGAGGTCGTCGAGAACGCGGAGCTCTTCGAGAACGAGGCGATCCTGTTCACTCACTTCAGCGCTCGCTACCGGGCGGGAGAGATCGCCAAGATCCTCGACGAGCGCCTACCACCGAGCCTGCGCGAGAGGGTCACCCCTCTGACGAGTGGCCACCGTCCGATGGAGCTCTGAAGCTCGGCATCCTCTCGCTCGCCCTCCGGCTTGCTGTATAGTCGTTGCCCAAAGTGACGCACGCGTCCGGAACTCATTCCGTTCGATGCCCGCCACCCAAACTGCCATGGTTCGACTCAATCGCATCTACACGAAGACCGGGGACGACGGAACGACAGGGCTCGGGAGCGGTGAGCGCTTGCCGAAGCATCACCTGCGCATCGCCGCCTACGGAACGGTCGACGAGCTCTCGTGCTTCCTGGGCCTTTTGATCGCCGAAGAGCCGGAGTCCGAGTGGTTCGACGAGATCCGCAAGCAGCAGAACGAGCTGTTCGACGTTGGCGCGGACCTGTGCGTGCCCGGTGAGGGCGGCGAGAAGCTGCGCATCACCGCCAGCTATACGGAGCGCCTGGAGAAGGTCATCGATCGGCTCAACGAGGACCTCGAGCCGTTGAAGTCGTTCACTCTGCCGGGCGGTACGAAGGCTTCCGGCTACTTGCATGTCGCGAGAACGGTGTGTCGGCGAGCCGAGCGGCTTGTCAGCGAGCTGGCCGCACTCCCGGAAGAGGAGGGGCGCGTGAACAACGAGGTCTTGCGCTACCTCAACCGCCTGTCCGATCTCCTGTTCGTGATGTCGCGAGCGGCCAACGCGAAGATCGGCGGCGACGTGCTCTGGAAACCGGGCGAGACGCAGGACTAAGTCGGTGCTCGAGCTCCGCTACAAGACGCCGATGAGCTGGGCGGAGCGCGCGCTCATGTCTCCGCTGGAGCTCCTGAGCGACCACGCGCACTGCGAGCTTCGCGCGGCCTCCTCCGCGCAAGGCCTGATCACCCGCAACCCCTCGGCCAAGAGTCTCGTCGACAGCCTCTCGCGTCTCGCACTCGAGGAGATGCGCCACTTCCGCCAGGTGATCGCTCTGCTCGAGAGCTACGGCGGAGAGCTCTTGTGGGCCGAGCCGAATCCCTACGTCGAGGGCTTGATGGACGGCACCAAAGCGACGCGCGGGGCGGTGCTCCTGGATCGGCTCCTGATCTCCGGCCTGGTCGAGCTGCGCAGCCTCGAGCGCTTCGACATGTTGGCCGACGCCGCCACCGACCCGACGGTGAAGTCGCTCTACGCCGAGCTGGGACCGTCGGAGGCGGGGCACGCGACGCTCTTCTCGCGCCTGGCCGAGGAGCTCTTTCCCGCCAAACTCGTGCGCGCCCGCGCCGGAGAGCTGTGCGCGATCGAGGCCGGTGTCGTCGAGCAGCTCAGCTTCGCGCCGCGCATGCACTCCGGCATTCGGGACAGCGACTAGTCCGCAGCCAGCGCTGCTCGAACCGCTTCCCGGACGAACGGATGCGGATCGCGGCTCAGCGGTTCGACGAAGCTTCGCGTCGCCTCGTCGATGCCGAAACGATCGAGCGCGATGACGGACTCTCGCCGCACGGAAGCATTGGGATCCTTCAGTCGCTCGATGAGCTGCGCCGCGACCGAGCGCTCTCCCAAGACGCCCGCGGACCAGATCGCCGCGAGCTCGACGTGGAGCGACTCATCGTCGAGCCACTTGGCGACGTGCAGGTTCCCGCGCTTGTCCGATTCGAGTCGAAGCTTGGTGAACTCGTAGATGCGTTCGCGACGCGCGACACCGGTTGCTTCCTCGATGAGAGCGAGGGCGTCGGCCTCGGTGACGGCGGCCTCTCGAGTGGCTTCGGCTTCCCACGGGAGATAACGAGTTCCGAAGTCGTCGGCCCTCAAGAGGGCTTTGGCTTCTCTGTCGTAGCGCAGTATCCATCTGCCAACCAAGACGCTGGTTCCCGAAATGTGAACGTTCACGCGCGATGGATTCAGATTGATGAGGCCCGTGTTGGGGCTGTTCACAGGGTCAACCATTTCGAGAATGCTAAAGCCGCCGTTCTCGGACTTTGAGAACATCATCCCCGACAGGTCGGTCTTGCGGCGGAAGCTCCCGTCGCTCTGTCGCTCGTCCGACTCACGCAGGAACGTCCGTCCATCCAAGAAGGCCTCCACTTCACTCGTGTCTTCCGCCGGCTCTTCGAGCAGCTCTTCGATCAGTCCCTCGAACTCCTCGCGCAGCTTCTCGTACTCGCGTCCCGTCGCCGGTCCGGTGAAGCCGGTGTGTACAGCGCGCACACTCCCGTCCTGGCGCAGAAAGATTGTCGTCGGATAGGAGCGCACGAGGTCGAGCGCGGGGAAGGCGCGCGTGGCGCCCTCCTTGTTCGCCGTGCCCGCGATCAGCACGGGGTAGCTCACGTCGTTGCGCTTCTGGTAGCGCCGCACCTGCTCGGCGTCACGCGCGTGGTCGCCGGTCAGCTCGAAGGCCAACCCGAGGACGGAGAGTCCGCGCGAACCATAGCGCTGTTCCAGCTCCGAGAGATAGCGTGCCTCGTCGTTGCAGTTCGGACACCAGCTGCCGAAGACCTGCAGGATGCGCGCCTTCCCGGCGAACTCCGGGTCGGCCAGGGAGCGCGGGTTGCCGTCGAGGTCCGGGAAGACGACATCGCCGATCGACCAGTCGTCGGTCCAGCGTGTCTCTTCGAAGGCGTCGTCGAGTACGACGTCTGCGTCTCGAACGGCCGTCCAGTTCTCGTGCCAGGTGTCGCGCGACCAGAAGTCGCCCGCGAGCGAACCGTCCTCCAGTAGCCGAGCGTTGAACAGGAAGGCGTGAGCGCCATCGAAGCAGGAGAGCCGCAGCTCGCCACCCACGAAGTCGCCGGCCAGGAAGCGATAGTCGCCCGTCGTGGTCAGGAAGGTGCCCTCCAGCCTGCCTTGTTCGTCGGTCTTGAATTCTCCGACAGCATGGTCCTCCGAGGAGTCGAACTGGACTCGCCAGCGACCATCGATGGCTTCGGAAGGTGCCACGTCCACCTCGTGAAAGCGCGGCAGCTCTCCGCGGCGAGCGTGGAAGTCCATCTCCGTCCACTCGTCGAGCCCGCGCCGCTTGCGCCAGGTGCCCTCGAGCTTGCCCCCGTCGACTCGCGCTTCGATGCGGGAGTCGTAGTGCGGCATGTCGAACACGAGCGTCACCCCATCCAGGCTCGTACCGGGAATGTCGATCCGCTCCGTTCCATTCACCCAGGAGGCACGCAGCTCACCGTTCTCCCGTTCGATCTCGATTCCGAAGGGCAGCTCACCGCCCGGGCAATCGAGCCAAGCTCTCCAGGGACCTTCGACGGGCGTGGACTGAAACATGGCTAACGCGAGGGCGGCGATTGCGGAGATCGACATGGGTGGTGGCTCACAGGTCGCGGATGATCGAAGGCCGACGGACGAGTGCGCGCATGATCGCCTAGAAATGGTTCCGGCGAAACCCGATCGCAAGGAATCGGATTTCGCCGGCTGGATCTGCTCGCCTCGAGAGGCCTGAAGGGCCCCGCGGACTCAGCTATCTGTTGGATCGATCAGAAGACGATCGTCGTCGACACGATGTTGGATTCGGGCCAGGGCGCGTTGTAGTTGTCGACGGCCCGGAAGGCGAAGGCCTGCCAGAAGATCGTGATGCCCGCGAGGCCGGAGAGCGGTCCGTAGTGCTTCATCTTCCAACCCTTGGCCGCGATGAAGGGCTTCCAGGGGGTCGCGATGTCGGTTCCGTTGTTACCGATTCCGAGATTGATGAAGCCGGGAATGACGGTCGGGATCTGAGTTCCCGAAGCGCTGACCCAGACGACGTCTCCAATGCCGGAGCCAACCTGCAGGTCGATTCCGACGAACTGAAAGGTCGAGGCCGTGCTCGTCTTGAGGATGGGGAAGGCGACGGGATCGACCTGGAGCTGCGCGGTCGCGGAGGCTGTCTGCGTCGTAACCACGATATCGACGAGCCCGAGCTGGTTGAGCAGCTGGACGTCGTGGAGGTTGATCTGGTTGTCGTTGACGACGGCGTAGGTCCCGAGGCCGGGGAGGCCCGTGCCGAGAGCAATGCCGTCGACGGACACACTGGTCGTGGTCGAGAAGCCGAAGCCGGTCAGAGTGACTGGCTGGGTCGCGGTGGAGATCGCCGAGACGCTCGAGGGCGAAACATTGTCGATCGACGCGCCGGAACGGAAGATTCGCAGCTCGTACGCCCCCGTCTCGCGGAAGCTGCCCTCCGTCGTGACGCGAATGCGCCACTCGCCGGATTGATCAGCGATGAGCGCAAAGACCGAGGCGTTGCGACCCTGACCGCCTTGCGATATCCAGTTGTTCGGTAGTGGAAAGAACGAAGAACCGTCTGGCCGATATATGAAGAGCCGCGTATCCGCGTATGTGTGCGCGTTACTATTTCCGTTCGGATAGCGCGTCTCCACGTCGAACTGGTCACCATTCGTGAGGTTGATCTTGTAGTAGTCACTGTCGTGGTCGCCGGGCGCCGGCGGATTGGAGGCCGAGTAGTAGATCGACTTGATCGGGCTCCAGTTGACCCCCGAAGAGAAGGGTGACGCCGTGGCGAACGTGTTGTTCGGCTCTTCCGGGTCGAGTGTATTGTGAATGTCGAAGCCCTCGAACACCGAGAGCAGCTCGTTGTAGTTGCCGTAGTTGGTCGGGTTGAAGAACCCGGACCAGTGATCGTTGATCGTCACGAAGCTCGCGTTGGCAGCGGGGCCGATGAACGCGTTCCAGATCATCTGGTCGCCATCGATGCCGCCGTTGAACAAGAGCGACCCGTCGAGCGCATCGTCGTCCGTCGCATTGCCGTCGTTGGTCGAGGTCGTGTCGATGATGTCCCACAGGACGCAGGCCACACCGACCTCGGTCGCCTCGCCACCCGTCGAACTCTGGTAGGGAGCGGCCGTCTCGAGGCGCATGCGCAGGCCGATACCGCCGGTTCCGCCGCTGCCGTTGGCGTCCATGTAGAAGGCGGGATTCGAGACGCCCATGAACTGCCGAACTGCGGCGGCGAAGTAGGTGCCCCAGCCTTCGCCGTAGGACAGTCGCGGATCCTGGTCGCTATCCCCGAAGGAGTGCGAGCCGCCCGGGCTATCCGAGTCCGAGTACATGTTGTGGAACACGTGGCCGAGCTCGTGGAGGATGACCATGTCGTCGTAGCCGTCGTCGTCGCTCATGTTGGCGCGGAAGCCGGATGCGAACGAGCCGCTGCCGCCGGGCCACTCGATGTCGACCTGACCGAACAGGTTCGGGTTGCCGACCGAGTTGATGTACTCGATCGAGTAGACGCCCATGTCCAACATATTGAACGGGTTGGCGACCTTGCCGGCCGCTGTGATCTTCTCCGAGACGCTCGTTCCGACATCGAGGTCGGTGTTCTGATCCCAGCTCGAGAAGAGCGGCGACGACACGGAGTACAAGACGTTCGAGGTCGTCACGCAGCGGATGCGCGAGCTGCCGTAGAAGCGCGACTGCGAGCGACAGCGCACGATGATGTCGCGATTGCCGGAGCCGTTCACGAAGATCGAGAAGTCGCCGTTGTCGTCGGTGAATCCGCTGCTCAGGACAGAGCCGTTCGAGTTGTTGATGACTTGAACTTCTGCCGAGCGAATCGGCAGTGCGGGTTCACTGCCGGTGAAGCCTCCGTTGTAGGTGAAGGCGCGGTCGCGGTATTGGAAAGTTCCGGTGACCGTGAAGTCGGCGTTGGCGACAGAGGCCATCGCGCCGAGGAGTGCCAGGGCGGCGAAAGGGCGGCCGAAGATGAGTGCTTTGAGATTCATGGCTTCGTGCTCCTTTCTTAGAGGTGGGTGGCCGGGGTGTCCAAAGTGAGCTCGTTCTCGATCACGACTTCGGTGACCTCGAGCGCCCTGCGATCGACCTCACCCCAGGTGGCGGTACGAGTCGTCGTGTAGACGCCGATCCCGTCCGGAGCCTCCGGGTCGGGAATCGAGATGTAGGCTCGAACCTCTACCTCGACGCCGGGGCGATCGAGAGGAAGCTCTGCCGAGATCGCGCCGTTCAGCTCGCGTCCGCGCTCGGTCGCTGCGCGCGAAGGCGCGTTGTGCCAGCGCAGCTCTCCACCTTGCGGGAAGCTGACCGTGACTTCGACCGCGAGTGCATCCATGACCGGCGTGAGCACGTAGTCCAGGCGAGCACGGCTACCGACGAGGTCCGCCGGAAGCAGCTCGATCTTGATCGGCGCATCGGGCTTGCAGTTCTCGGCCGCGGGCTGCGGGGCCAGAACGCGGGTAGGCGTGGAGGTGGGGCTGGCGTCCCCGATGACGAAGATCCCTGCGGACAGAGAGAGGGCGCAGAGAATGGCGAACGATAGCTTCATTGAGCCTGGCTCCGGGTTGGTGGAGCTCTGAGCGGGTGAGGTGAGGCCGGGGTGAATGGCCTACAGGCGTTGCACGGGGTCCATGACCCCCGCTTCAATACTAGGTGCTTCTAGGAAGACGAGTCGGAGGAGGGCTGGGTTCCCCTGCATACGCGGAGCACTGGTGGCCCTTCCGCTCTACAGAGCCGGTTTTCAGAGGAGGAGGATTCTCGGCTTCTCTCGGGCACCTCACTCGATCGGAGCCAGGAGCTTACGGTGGGTGATGTGAGCGAGGGTGATCACGGAATAGTGGAGTTCGAGATCCTGCGTTTCGGTCCAGACCTGGAAGCGGACTTTCAGCGCCTGATGGATGGCGACGAGGGCTGCTCGTGGTGTCGCTGTGTGGCCTGGTGGGTGCCGGGCTGGGAGGGCTTCGGCGACCGCTCGGCGGCGGACAATCGTCAGCTGCGCGAGGAGCTCTTGGCGCGCGGCGAGTACGACGGCTATCTCGCCTTTCGGGAGGACGAGTGCGTGGGCTGGTGCCAGGTCGGCCCGCGCGATCGGTTTCCGAAGCTGGCGCAAGAGCACGAGCTCGCCCCCGATCCCGACAGCTTCGCGATCACTTGTTTCTATGTCCCCGAGAGCGAGCGCCGCCGGGGAGTTGCGCGCGCCATGCTTCGCGCGGTGTTGGCCGATCTCGACGCTCGCTCGGTGAAACGAGTCGAGGCCTTTCCGCGATCGGAGGATGCGCTGCAGAGCGGCGAGCAGTGGACCGGTCCGCGCTCTCTGTTCGCTCAGAACGGCTTTTCCGAGCAAGGAGCGGCAGGCCGCCGAATCCTCATGGTGCGGGAGCTTCCAGGCCGCTAGCCTCTACCCTTCAGTCTTCTCGCTTCCATCGAGCCGAAGCAGGACGACCACTCCATGATCGAAAAGGTCCAAAAATTCGCCCACAGAGTTCGGGTCTTCGTGACGCACGACTTGTGGTCGGTCGAAGCCGGCGGTCTCCCGACCTTCCGCGTGTTCTTCCTGTGGGTCTCGCGCGTCTTGTTCATCGCCATCCGCGGCTTCAGGCGCGACCGCTGTATGTTCCATGCGTCGGCACTGACCTACATCACGGTGCTGTCCATCGTTCCCGTGCTGGCCTTCATGTTTGCTATGGCGAAGGGGCTCGGCGCCTACGACGTCCTGGTCGAGCGGGTGATCACGCCTTCCATCGATACTCTGTTCCCGGCCGCCGAAGTCGCGGCGGGGGAAGCGGCGACGGGAGCCGGAAACGGAACCTCCAGCCTGCGCGACTCGATCACTCAAATCCTCGACTTCGTCGCGTCGACCGACGCCTCCAAGCTCGGGCTCTTCGGCCTGGCGGTGCTCCTCTGGGCCGTCGTGAAGATGCTCGGCTCCGTCGAGAAGTCCTTCAACGAGATCTGGGGAATCTCCGCCTCGCGCACGGCGGTCCGCAAGGTCTCCGACTATCTCGCCATCGTCGTGATCGCGCCGATCCTGATGCTGACCGCGACCGCCATCACGGCGAGCTCGCAGAGTGTCGATGCGATCACCTACATGTCGGAGAAGCTGCATCTCGGTCCGGTTCTCGACTTCTTGATCGGTGCACTCCCGATCGCCGTGGTCTGGGTCGGATTCACGTTCATCTACATGTGCTTGCCGAACAAGCGCATGCGATTCGTCTCCGCGCTCGTCGGTGGAATCGGTGGGGGAACCCTGTGGCACCTCTTGATGATCGCTTTCTTCAGCGTGGCTTCGTTCACCGCCAATTTCAACGCGCTCTATGCCGGCTTCGCGGCGATTCCAATTCTGCTCGTCTGGATCTGCTTCTCGTGGGTGACCGTGTTATTCGGAGCCGAGCTCGCCGCCGCCTATCAGAAGGCACCGACCTATCGCGGTTCGGCCTACACCGGTCCGCTCGAGAAGGCGCTCGAGGAAGTGATTGCTCTCCGCGCTCTGACTCTGATCGCCGCCAACTTCCTGCGCGGGGACAAGGCCTGGACCGTCGAAGCGCTCTCCGAGCGCATGCACATTCCCGAGCTGTGGATCGATGAAGTGATCGGCCACCTGGTCGGTGGGGAGATCCTGATTCGCATGGGCGATGAGAGTCCGGACGCCGTGCAGCCCGCTCGCGCCCTCGAGGCCATTCTTGTCGCGGACGTCCTGCTCGTGCTGCGCGGAGATCGTCAAGCGGATCGGTTTCCTCCGCGCGGCAAAGGAGACGAGCGCCTCGACCAGCTGCTCTCCGAACTGGACAAGGACCTCCGGGTCTCGGTCCACAATCACAGTCTTCGCGAGCTTGCCGAGGAAGCGCTCCGCGACGGAGAGCAAGCGGCCGAGTCGATGGCGGCCCAGATTCTCACCACCTGAGCCACGCCCGCAATGTCTCAGCTGCCTCCCAAGGAAGAGCTCCCCGAAGAGGAGGCTCCCGAGACTCCGTCTCCTGCTTCGGCGCCGCTGTACCGATTCGTCACGGTGCTCTTCACCTGGGTGGTCGTGCTCTTCGGAATCAGCGCGGTGCAGATGCTCTTCGTCGCGCCGGAGTTTCAGACCGTCGAGAATCAGGTCGCAGCCGCCGTTCGGATCGTCGAGCGCGACCTCGAGGTGGCGACGGCAGAGGCGGTGCAAGGGGGGGCGGACGACTCCGCCTATTGGAACTCGGTGGCGCGCGCGGCAGAGATCCTTGCTGAGTTGGCCGAGGTCGTTCCGGAAGAGGACCGGGTGGACCTGCTCGCGCGCCGGGCCGTGCTCGAAGGCGAGCAAGGGACTCCCCGAGCTGCTCAGTGGATCCTGGCGGCACTCGATGACTCCAGAGAAGCGCGGGAGTTCGAGCGCACCTTTCGCCGGGCCTACGAAGGTGCGGCTCTGTCGGGTGACGAGCTTACGGGCTCCGGCCAGAGCCAGCTCCTTCTGCCGAGGTCGGGGTGGACGCGCGACACACTCACGAGGCGAGTGACGGATGACCAACGCGTGAAGCTCGAGCTCGAAGAGGCGACCCTACAACGCGGCGAAGAGACTCGAGGGCTTCAGCGGAGGATCGAGCTGACGAACCTGGCTCTCTTGCCGCTCGGCCTCTTGGCTGCCTTCCTCTGGTGGAAGCGATCCTCCCGCCGAACGCAAATCGGGCGTGGCATCGGTGTCCCTCCTTGGACGGGCGCGGAAGGCCTCGGCGTCATCGTGCGCGCAATCGTCTTCGGTGTCGGTCTCTCCGGAGTGGCCATGAACTTCGACACGGAACGCGACCAGACGACGATCCTCTCGTGGATGAACCTCTGGCTCGGCGTCCCGATGCTCGTGCTCGCCTGGCGCAGCCTGCTCAAGCCCAACGGACTCGACTTCTTGTCTACGTTCGGCTTTCGCCTGGCCAAGAACTTCGACGGCAGCCGACGCATCTTCGAACTCGTGACGGTGACTTTCATGCTGCTGGCTCTTCAGCAGCTGGGCTTCACGTTGCTGAGTGCGCTTGGTTCCCTGACAGGCTTCGAGCCTCGCTGGAGTGACGGACTCGTCCCCGCTGTCATTCTCGGCTCGGAGTGGACGTTCGGTATGCACGCGATCGACGTGGTGGTCTTCGGACCGCTCTGTCTCGAGATCGCGTTTCGCGGGCTGCTCTATACGACCCTTCGAACGAAGCTCCAGCCACACCGCGCAGCACTGGCGGGCGCCGTTCTCTTCGGGTTGATTCACGCTGTCTCTCTGCCGTCATTCCTGGCCCTGGTCTGGAGCGGTTACCTGCTCGGGCTCGCCTACGAGAAGACGCGCAGTCTGCTGCCGGGGATCTTCTGCCACATGATTGCGAACCTCTCCGCGTTGCTCGTCTTCGCGACCTATCGGTAGCAGTCGCTCCTGCATACCGTCCGGGCGGGCAACGAAACCCGAACACGTCCCTCCCGAACAGATCTGAGCGGACGAGCGGTATTCGGTTGCCGCGCCGTGTGTCGTGCGATTAAGTTGGTATGGCGAATTCGCTGGCGAGATCCAGGGAGCCCAATTCAATGAGCGAAGCTGAGATCAAACGGCGCGAGGACGAAGCCGATTCGGGCGCGTACCCCACGCTCTCTACGCAGACACTGCGCGGCCTCGTCGCGCAGGAGACGCCCGCTCTCGAGGAGTTCTTCGAAGCCTATTTCGATCGAATCTACGGGTACGTTCGCCGGCTGGTTCAACGCGAACACCTGGCCGAAGATCTGACCCAAGATATTTTCCTGCACCTGCAGCAGGCCTTTCCGAAGTACGACCCGACTCGCGAGCTGAGGCCGTGGGTCTTCACGATCGCGACCAACAAGATCCGCGACTTCTGGCGCTCGCGCCAGCACCGCGACTCCCAGGTCGAGAAGAGTGTCGAGCTCGATGATGAGTTCCGCCTCGACCTGCCCTCACCTGCAGAAGGGCCGGACGCGGCGATCAGCCGCGAGGAGGTTGGCGAGGGTGTGCGGAAAGCAGTCGACGACTTGCCGGAGGGTCTGCGCATCACCGTCGTTCTGCGTGTGTTCGAGGGACTCTCGTTCGAGGCCATCGGCGAGATCGTCGAGCGCAATGAGGTGGCGGTGCGGAAGCGTTATTCCAGGGCTCTCGAGGTCCTGCGGCAGTCTCTGCGGGGAAGCCTGCGGGAGGAGCTGTAGCCGATGGTTGCCAAGGAACGAGAAAAGGGCGGCGACGAAGAAGTCTTCGAGGGAGAGCTTCGCGATGCGATGGGGCAGACGCCGAGCGCGCGCCCGGAGTTCAAAGCTTCCGTTCGGGAAAGGTTCTTTCGCGGTCAGTTAGGAGAGCAATCGGAGTCGGAAAGCTCGTCACTCGATCCGTCAAGCTCCCGTAGCGCGTCCGATTCCATGCTCGAAGACGTCTTGAACAACCTGCCCCCGATGCCCAACGCGGACCCCGAGTTCCGCGCGGCGCTGAAAGCTGCCTTCCTGGAAGGCAAGCTCGAGGGAGCGGCCGCTTCCGAGAGAGAAGCAAGTGAAGAGTTTTCCCGGGGTGCTCGCAGAGGCCCGGTCCTCTCGTCGCAGAGCTCCCGAGCAGGTGGCCGGGACGCAGCAGCCGAGAGCGGTCCGTCGCCTCTGACCTCGGGACCGATCTCATGGCAAGTGGCGACCGGTATTCTCGCGATCGCTGCGGCGATCCTCCTGCTGGTCCTCTTCCCGACGGACGGCGGACCTGTGAAGCGCGAACGCGAGCGGCAGAACTGGACGGTGGCCGCAAAAGGCACCGAGCTCGAGATCGATCGGGTGAAGTTCCTCGCCGCGAACGAGAAGAACCTCGCAGCTGCCATCAACAAGGCGAGTTCGCTCGCCAGCTTGGACAGCTCGGTCGAACTCAGGCTCAAGGATCGTGTCCGCTTGGGCATGGAGCCGGCGAGCCTTCTGCATCTGTCCTCCGTCGTTCTTCCCGAGGTAGAGGCGGAGCAGCTCGTGAGCGACGAGCTCTACTTCAAGCTGGACTCGGGTGAGCTGCACCTGATGACCTCGCAGTCGAATCCGGACCAGGTCATTGTCGTCGAGACCCCGCACGCCAAGGTTCGCATCTCGGGCTCGGTGCTCTCGATTGAAGTCTTCGAAGACAAAGGCACCTGCATCTGCGTGAAGTACGGCGAGGCAAGCGTCGAAGTCTTGAGTGGAAATGGTGACGGCGTGCGAGTTGGAGGCGATGCAACCTGCTTCGTCTTCGCGACTGGAGAGGAGCCCGCCATGGGACCCTCGTCGAATTTCGTTGCGACGGATCACCTCGCACCACTGCTCGCCTTCTACGACGAGAAGTTCTAGCCCGCAATATTCATGACCACGCGGACTAAACACCACGAACGGCCGGCTACGCCAGCCTTTCGGCCCCTACCGGCGTTTTTGCGAACACTGGCTTCCTCGACGAGCTTACAAGCTCGACTGC
>Ga0316209_1000900_pt1 | contig 39251 bp, 36 predicted proteins | sample 6monopyrite_MG_FD_204945 | JGI IMG/M metagenome (GOLD analysis project Ga0316209, IMG submission 204945) | Microbial mat bacterial communities from mineral coupon in-situ incubated in ocean water Damariscotta River, Maine, United States -... | ecosystem: Environmental > Aquatic > Marine >...
TAAATATCCACAGAATACATCTCCCGCCCTCCGAATAAACGAAGGACACAAACTGGCGGAATTTTACTCCGCTACAACCGCCCTATGCAGCCGCTTCTGTGGCCCATTATTGCTGCGCGTTTTACAGGTCTTGCCATTCGCACATAACCCGCGCTAAACCCCGCCCAACGGACAGGTGGCCGAGTGGTCGAAGGCGCACGCCTGGAAAGTGTGTAGGCGGGAGACCGTCTCCAGGGTTCGAATCCCTGTCTGTCCGCCACTACCCTATTTAAGCCGTTGTTTTTAAAATAAATTTGATATGATATCTGTTTGAGCCCACAATTAAGTCCACATTTTGCATTGGATTTGGTTGGTAGGTATTGGACGTAGTTGGCCGCGTTCGAAGAGATTTGCTACTCGGCTTCGGGAGGTGATCTAAAATCTCAATACATTCCCTCATCGCAACCGAGTAGATTATTAGACTTTTACACTCAGTTGCAGACATAGAATTCAGCAAAAACAGGTTTGGTTGCACTTGCTGAAGTGAACGGACCCTGGAGGTTTGGTGAGGGTCGATACCATGTAACACCCAATTGCCGCCCAGGATAAAATGCACAGAGAAGCCCGAGCTTTACAAAGTCACCGACATCACCAGCGTAACGATCTTGCATGTAAACCTCTGAATCTTTGCTAGCTAGCAGCTTTGGCGTTGAGGTCCCGGCACCCAACCTCACAAAACGCGAAACAAATCCCAGATCAGCACAACGCCCAAAACAAGCGCCATATCGCGGAGCGATTTAGTGCTTGGGCCGTCAGCAGATCAACCGCTTCAAATAGGTTTCTTGTTCTTCGTGCTCAATCTGTGTCCATTCATCAGCGACTTGAAACGACGGATAAGCGGTGTTTCGTTTTGGACCAATGGAACGTATGAGCAGGGCCTCGAGATCACCGATTGCAATATTGGTATTGTCCGTCAAATCCTCTGGAGACTGATCTAACTCCAAGATACCGTTTTTCTGACTCGGCGCACCTATCGGTCGAAAACCAAACCAAGAGAACCGATCCCACTTCCCCGCCAAATGATCATCTAAATGGTCCTTGAGACGTTTTCCTAGCCCTTGAGTTCTAGTCAATCCGACTTAAGAGGGGCCGTAATCGTCGTAGAGGATATAAATGCCTTGCTGATGTCGGAAATCAGCAATTTGAATTGTTCCTCGATTGGCACCTTTTCTGCCAAGTAGGCGAAAGCTGTCTTTGCATCCTTGCCCGGGATTCCAGTCAATTTCGCTTTCCCGCCAAAATAATCCGAAGCTCGTAACTTTCATGAAGCCTTCTCCTTTTTGGGACAAAGACTACTATCAGGTAAGAAAAACGCAATAAGGGCCCAGTTTAAGGTTAATTTCGACGTAGTTTTCGGCCCATTGCGGCCATTTACCATCACCTCAAGATGCTGCAGCGCGGCCCGTCATTCCGGCCATTCGTGCATCGTGCAGCATTTTATTGGCTAAAACGCCGGTCAGCGGACAAAGCGACATTTCTCCGCAGTTGCCCCAATGGCAGCTTTCCCGCATTCTGGCCGGTGTCGCAGCAGTCAAAATTCGAGTTTTTAGCTGGCGTTGATTTGACGCGGACCTAGCGCTGTCTTGTTTGGTTGCATATCATCCGGTAGTGATGCAAGCATCACGCGTCGCATGTCAGTTGGCACGAAACCGGGCAGAATCCGGTTGAATTTCTCCCCGGACAATTGATGCGGCGTGTTCCACAAATACCGCATTTCCTTCATTTCGCGGGCGAGCTCCCAGAACGGAGCAAGCATCGTAAAAATCCACCATGGAAACCCCGTGATCTTGATGCTGCGGCCAAGGTGGTCTTGCAGCGTGTCTTGCAATTCCTGAACGCTAAAGCTGTGTCCGGGAAACGGAATGTCCTCGAAACTGGCAAGCTCAGTGCGTTTTTCAGCAATCTGAACAGCCGCCTTGGCCCAGTCAGGTAGATAGCACATCGCCTGCAACGCATCTGGGTCCCCGGCAGCCGTCAACTTACCTTTTTTGATCGCGCGGAAATATAGCAAATTCATCATGTCGTCGTTGCGATCAGGATCAATGAAGTTGCCCGCCCGAAGGATAATGGTCTGCACACCCGAAGCAAGATATGACTTTTCCATATCGACGCGGACACGGCCCTTGATGGTGTTCGGGCGGTGCGGCGTGGTTTCGGACCAGACGCCGGGCGTGTTGCCAAAATTATAAATATTACCGGGGATGATGACCGTGGCACCACTGGCTTTGGCCGCCGCAATGACCTGTTTTGTGATCTCTGGGATAGTCTTGGTCCAGTTGTGGTAATTGGGCGGGTTGAGGCCGTTTATAATAACTTTAACGCCACGGGCGGCAGTCGTCATATCGTTGGATTTACGATCATAATTGCGTACATTCCAACCAGCATTGGCAAATGCCCGTGCTGCATTTTGCCCGATTTTACCAGAAGCGCCGAGGATGAGGACAGTGTTTGGCATGCGATGTTTCCTTTGATGTGTGTTTCATTGACTGGAACATCGTCTATTCAAATATGAAAATAAATTGCACAAATACCTACATATGATATTCATTTGTGAATGGATAGAAATTTAGACATATTGGATTGGACGTTGCTACAGTCGTTTTCTGCAGTGGTAGAAACCGGCTCACTGTCTGGCGCGGCGCGTAAACTGGGGCAAAGTCAACCGACGATCGGGCGGCACATAAAGGTGCTGGAGGCGGCGTTAGGGGTTGATCTGTTCACCCGAGCGCCACGGGGATTCGTGCCTACAGCCGCCGGGCTGGAAATCGCAGACATGGCGCGTGACATGCAAAACGCTGCTACCCGATTGCGTTTGGTCGCGGATGGCAAATCCGGTGATCTGAACGGGACGGTGCGGATCACCGCCAGTGTCGTGACATCACATTCCATTTTGCCGAAAATCGTTTCTGACATGCGCCAAGCATTGCCAGAAATCCAGATCGATCTTGTACCATCGGACACAACAGAGAACCTTATCTTCCGAGAGGCCGACATTGCAGTGCGAATGTATCGGCCCACCCAACTGGATGTGATCACCAAACATGTCTGCGATCAGCCGCTCGCGGTCTATGCGGCAAAATCCTATTTGGATCGCGTTGGCCGACCAAAAACACTGGAAGACGCAGCGCGTCTAGATTTTGTAGGCTTTGACAAAAGTGATTTGATTATCCGCTCGATGGCTGGCCATGGAATAAAAGTCACGCGCGATTTTTTTGCCGTGCGATGTGATCAGCAAGCGGTACATTGGGAGCTGGTTCGGGCAGGGTGCGGGTTGGGTGGCGCACAGACGATTATCGGGGATGCTGATCCGACGGTGGAACGCATTCTGGAGGAGCAGATGCAAATGCAGGCCCTACCGATCTGGCTGACCGCACCACAGGCTTTGCATACAAATCCTCGGATTCGTGCAGTTTGGGACTACTTGTCAGAAGCGTTGGCACAACGGATTGGTGCTTGATCAACAAGCCCACCACTTACACGCATTGTAAATTTGGAGAGTGCTAGTCCAACATTGCGAAAACTGCCGTTCGCCACGTTGCAGAAAGTTAGCAATATGGGCTCGGAGCCGCCTTCCGCGCTGCGGCATGCCAATCAAGTTTCGGCCACCCCAGTTCGACATGAGCGGCCCAGGCCTGCCGTTCACGTCCGCCTCAGAATGCTGCGGTGCGGCCCGTCGAAGCGGCCATTCGCCACGCGGGCTGGTCCAGCCCGTGGTGGACATTGGCTGAATGAAGTGATCCTGAGGTCGTTTTTGCCGCCCGAAAAATCAGTCTTGTGACTGTATTCCCGATTTCCTCACGGATGGAGGCGGCTTCGATTATCTCTTTCTCATGCTTGGCAACATTAGTTGCGAGGCAGAAAATGGATCAACGAAAAGGAAATAGATATGGCAAACCCGAGCCCTGCGAACGGCCCGTCAACAACCGGAAACAAATCTGGATTTGGTCGCGGAAACAACCCGCCTAAGGGAAAATAAGGAGCCTGTAGCCAGCAGTGCGCGGCATGCACAAATTGCTGCTGCAAAAGGCCCGGCTACGACAACTCCTGAAAATAAACTGATCGGGATGGTGGTTGCACCGCCATCCCGTTATCGAGGTGCAAAGTGTATTATTCAAAAGACAAAGTGTTGAACAAGGTGATTGCAGAGGAAGTGAAGTCCGGGGCGCGTTTTGTCTCTGGGAAGAAACACGCAAAGCTATTCTTGGCTGGTGGCGGATTGTTGGTATTCTCACGCACGCCGAGTGATCGACGGGCGTTTCGGAACGTGAAAGCAGACCTGTCCAGACTGCACCGACAACAGGCCGAGGTGTGACCGTGCCCGACACTCTGCCGAAGGCTCAACTTGCCACTTCAACCTCCGCACTCCTTTACGTTGTGTCATTGTTTTCCCCTCCGGAATGGCAGCACATAGTACGCCGCCGCTATGCACGTTCGGAGATGCGATTGGAGGGAGGGGCTGACCGGAGCGTCGAGTTGCTCGATCTGTTGCGCCGATCACTTGGGCAAGAACACGCTCAATCTCCAACACTTTGGCTGGATTTTCGGAAATCTGTTTCTGAAAGTTTGGGTATTCTGGATGCGCTGGAACTCCACACACGGACATATTCGGCAACACCGCAGCAGGCGCTTTGGGTTCTTCTTGCATTTGACATTATGCCTTACCTTGGAAGAACGTGGGGTTACTGGTGCCAGGATGAGGCACTTTTGCCTCAGATGCCTGAGGACGACCTTTGGTTTTTGCCTCATCAAGACCCTACAAACCCAAATCGTTTGATCTTGCCGGTCGAGGCAATACTGACTTGGTGGCTTGAGCAGGTTGAAGGCCCTCTGGATCGACTTTGGGGGGAGTACGATGACCAAAGAAGACGTTCCTTCGACAACTGGAAGTCAGGTCGGACAACACCAGCGATTTCCAAGATCATGGATTGGTTCGGTGACGATAATCAATTCTCATACAAGAGTTCAGACGAAGCTCATCTGTCGACAACGCAACTTCGTTCGTTGTTGCTCTGGGCGCGTGCGATCGAGCAAGGCTACAAAGATCTTGTTGGTTTCTTGACGCCTGGCGTCGTGCCAAACGGAGCAGATCCGATGCGCAACAAGGCGTTGCAATTGGTCGAACTCTTTAGGTGGAGTCATGAGGTCACTTTGGCCAGCCACGACCTTTCAGTAGAGCGAGAGAGAAGAAAATTCTCTGAATCGTTCCCCGAACGGGCAAAATATACTGTTTTCTTTGCCATCACAGCGCAGTCGAACGGAGAACTGCCCCCTCCAGAAGCGGTGGCGAGGGTTTTTTCTGCACTTTTCGGCGGTTTGTCGGACAACGATGAATTACCGAACGTCTTTGATGACTTGAAGGCACGATTTCCCAAGGATTGGACAATCGACACGGAACTGGTCGAAAGACGCAACTCCGTTCTATTTAAGATGAATGAGGTTGAAGAAATCTGGAACTCTAACCATCCGGATCGCCAAAGCCTTGTCGCTGCAGGGATCGCGAAACTAAGTAAACTGCCTGGCATTGTCGAGTTTGAACCGGATCTCGCCTATCTATGCGCCCTTCATGCACTTTCGTCAGGCAATATTGACGATGCGCGCCAACATGTCGAAAAGGCTCTCGAACTCTGTTTGACGCGGTCCATAGGGCCAGTGAAACTCGAAATCGCAAAGCTCAACTTCTCATTGGCTGTTGCTCAGGATGCATTCAACCGGCGCAGTGCGGAGCGCAGTTTTCGAATTCTTTGCAAGTCAGTCCAGCCTCAAGATGCAGATCGCTGGAAACTCGGAAAAGGCCCAATCGATTATTCAATGCGCTTGGCGGCCGCGGATCATGCCGCCTGGTTCTGGGGCAAAATTGTTCGCCCGTATGCAGGGGTGGAAATCGAGGCTCCGCTTCAACAAGAATCCGAGATCATTCGCGCATACGCAGGTCTGCTTTTCTCCGGCGCTTCAGAGGTGGATGTGCGCGCCTTCAAAAAGCAGTTTGGCGACGAGCTGAAGCGCAAGCTTAGAGATGTGCGTGGCGACACGTTCTTCACCGTGACATCAAAGATGGTGCCGGATTTTGTGCGTGTAATGCGGCAAATGCCGACCTATTCCGGGATCCCCAAAGAACCCTCTGAACTGGCCAATTCGATGGCCGCAACGCATTTGAAGCTGGTCAGATTACTACCCACAGACGTTTTGGATGCGCGAGACTATTTGAAACAGACTGCGCTGATGCTAGCGGCCGATCGAAACGATGTGGACATGGTCAAGGCACTCGTTCACCGTCATGTTGATATCGATGCGCAGGACGTCATTGGCCGGACTGCATTGCACGCAGCAGCCAAGGTCGGAGCCGATCAATGCTTTGAAGTTCTTCTTGCGGCGGGCGCGAACCCGACGCTCCAAACTTTCAGTGGAATGACGCCTGCCATTGTTGCAGCCTCCTTTGGCCGGGCCACGATCTTTGAGATGAGATTGACATGCACGGCGTATGAAATTGGCCGAGATGAGTTAAAGAAAGTATACGAACTGGCACAGGACTCTGCAGAGAACTTCCAAGCAAAGCGCAAGGATTATGCTATTCAGGGGTATGAAATTGTCGGATGGAAAGGCTTTCAAAGGATTGCTGAACTCTCGTTGAATGCCCTTGGATGAGTGATCGCTTGGGTGGCGAACAACGGCGCAACGTTGATTCCTACCGGCCCTTTGCCGCCAATGGCCATCGCCTAATTTCGCTGCAACGCGGCCCGTCAGAACGAAATTTCGCTGCATGCGCGAATAGGTCTATGCCGACAAGCACATCGTCTCGAAGGGCAACCCTCCTAAAATCTTAGCCAGTCTTAACTATTTTGCGACCGTGCTGGAAATCTAGAGCTACGTCGTTTTGGGTCACCGGACCTGCTTTGTGGTGGGGGTTATTTGTGGTCCTCGCAGCAATATCCGGTATCGGCTGCTGCATGTGCTGGCAAAACGCCTAGGCACATCTTGTCTTCACAGTCTCGTTTGCGGGCCGAAAATTAGGATTTGCGCCGCGAGCGGATGGCCAAATAAACCAGCGGTATCCCTGTGACGGCGCCAAGGGCCAGCGAAGAGATGACCGCACTTTGCCCGCTGCCATTGGCCAGAACGCCGCCAAAATGCGTCAGGAACAGGCTTGCGGGGATGATCCCTGCAAAGGTTGCGATGGCAAAACGCCAGAACTTAAGTGCGCTCAACCCGGCTGCATAGCTCATCAGGTCAAACGATATGAACGGAATTAACCTGCTGATGAAGACGGCGAACATCAGGGCGTTTTGTGACCCCAAAAGCCCCGCATCGATCTTGTCACCAAACCACTGTGCTAATAAGTCGCGCCCCAGCGCACGGGCGATCATAAACGCAATCAAGGCGCCTGCTTCGGCCCCCGCAATCACGTAAATCGCGCCAGCAGCATGGCCAAAAACCATCCCGGACACGATGGCAATTGGCGCGCTTGGGATCGGGCTAAACACAATTGCCGCCGTCATTAATCCGATAACAGCCAATGGACCAAAAAACCCAAGATCCGCAACAAGTTGTTTTGCGACATCCGGATCGGTAAAATACGCTACAATATCAGGGTTTTTCCATGTCATATAAGACACGCCAGAGATGGCGATTGCAAAGACGACGGCAAGGATCAGTTTGAAGCGCATAATTTGCGGAAACCTTTTCGGCGGCTGATTTTTTTCGGTGGCCGAGATGTAAAAAAATATCTATGTTGCTTGTCGCACCACAAGGTCAAGCGCAAGGTGAAATCAACCTTGTGGACAATGACGGTTTTGTGAGCAGTTGCATAGGGGCGCGGGGCAAGTTTCGACTTGACCTTACTGTGCCGGAACCGTTCAAGGCGGGCAAAACAGGAGATACAGCATGATCCCAGAAATCGGCCAAATTGCCCTGACGCTCGCGTTAATGACGGCAATCGTGCAAGGCATTATACCTATTTGGGGTGCCGCAAGACAAAATCCGATCTGGATGCGCAGCGCCGCGGCGACGTCGGTATTGCAATGCATATTAATTGCGGTGGCGTTTGCCGCGTTGATGCGTTCATTCATGGTGAGCGATTTTACGGTGGTGAATGTGGTCGAGAACTCCAATTCGCTCAAACCGATGTTGTTTAAGATCGCTGGCACATGGGGCAGCCACGAGGGATCGCTGTTGTTGTGGTCGTTGATTTTGGCCGTTTTCGGCGCCGCGGTTGCGGTGTTGGGCCAAAACATCCCACTGCCTTTAAAAGCACGCACGTTGAGTGTGCAGGCCTGGATCAGCATTGGTTTTCTCAGCTTTATGCTGTTCACTTCAAACCCGTTTGATCGCGTGTTTCCGCCGCCCCTTGATGGCAATGACCTGAACCCGCTGTTGCAGGATGTTGGTTTGGCATTGCATCCGCCGCTATTGTATTTCGGCTATGTCGGTTTTTCGATTGTGTTCAGTTTTGCTGTGGCAGCACTGATCGAGGGTCGTGTTGATCCGGCTTGGGCCCGCTGGGTGCGTCCGTGGACATTGGCGGCGTGGATTTCACTGACGGCAGGCATCGCGCTGGGGGCTTGGTGGGCCTATTATGAGCTTGGCTGGGGCGGCTGGTGGTTCTGGGACCCGGTGGAAAATTCGAGCTTCATGCCGTGGTTGTTGGGCACCGCTTTGCTGCACTCTGCCATTGTCACCGAAAAGCGTGGCGCGTTCAAAAGCTGGACGATCTTGTTGGCGATTTTGACCTTTTCGATGTCCTTGCTGGGCACGTTCATTGTGCGGTCAGGCGTTTTGACATCTGTTCATGCCTTTGCAGTCGATCCGGCACGCGGCCTTTATATTATCGGACTTCTGGCTTTGGCAATTGGCGGGTCATTGACGCTTTATGCTGTGCGCGCGCCGAAAATGGAGCCGGGCGGATTGTTCACCCCCGTCAGCCGTGAGGGTGGCTTGTTGATCAACAATTTGCTGCTTGGCTTGGCGACGGCGGTGGTCTTGTTCGGCACGCTTTATCCGCTGTTCCTAGAGGCACTTACCGGCGATAAAATTTCAGTTGGACCGCCTTTCTTCAATTCGGCGTTTCTTCCGATTGCCTTGCCTCTGGTGATTATTATGGCGATCGGGCCGTTTCTGTCATGGAAACGTGCGGATTTGCCCGGTGTTGTGCAGCGAATGAAATGGGTCCTGGCCATGTCCGTTCTGGGGTTGCTGGTGGTTTGGTATTTTCAAACCGGCGGCCCTGCCTTGGCGATTGTCTCGGTCTTGATTGCGTTTTGGTTGTTGTTCGCGACGCTGCGAGAATGGGCGCTGCGGATCAAGCTGGGGCAGGAGCCATTGCGCGCCAGTCTGGGCCGGATGCGCCGGATGCCGCGCGCGTCGCATGGCATGACACTTGCTCACCTTGGGCTTGCCGTCCTCATGCTTGGGATGATCGGGTCGTCAGCTTGGAAATCAGAGGAAGTCCTCTTTGTTGAACCCGGTGCCCAGGTCTCGATTGCGGGGTTTGATGTTACATTTGAAGGTGTCACTGTCGTGAGAGGGCCGAATTATATTGCACAGGTCGGTGCGCTTAAGATCATGCGCGATGGAAAGGATGTGGGGTATTTGAATCCGGAGCGGCGGACCTATCCGGTTGCACAGTCCCAGACCACCGAGGCGGGGATCCGGTCGACACTGGCGGGCGATCTATATGCTTCGATCACCGAACCTGCCGACGAAAGTGCGACAGGTAAGTGGACGTTGCGGATTTTGTATGAACCCTTTGTCGGGTTTATCTGGCTTGGATCCATCATGATGGTTCTGGGAGGGCTGATTTCACTGTCAGACCGCAGGCTTCGGGTTGGAGCGCCGCGCAGTCGGCCACAGCCTGCACCTGAAGCTGTAGCGGCGGAGTAGATTATGAAGCGATTTTTTGTATTCTTGCCGCTGCTGGCAGCGCTCGGTATCGGGGCTGCCGCACTATGGGGACTTGATCCTGACCGTGATCCAAATGGCATCCCTTCGGTGTTGATTGGACAACCGGTGCCGGAGTTTGATTTGCCTGCGGTTGCGGGTCTTGAAACGCCGGCGCTGGCGACGGCCGACCTCAGGAAAAACGAAGGTCCGGTGTTGGTGAATGTTTTTGCGTCCTGGTGTGTCCCGTGTCGTGCCGAACATGTGGTGTTAAGCCGGATGGTCGAAGAAGATGGTTTGATTCTGATGGGTATCAATTACAAAGATAAGCCCGAAGATGCCGCCGATTGGCTAGATGAACTAGGCAATCCCTATGCCCGTATCGGGTCCGACGAGAGTGGGCGCGCAGGCATTGAATGGGGTATTTCGGGCGTGCCTGAAACCTTCATTGTGGACGCAAATGGCACGGTTGTGTTTCGCTACGTCGGCCCGATCTACACCGAGAAAGCCATGGCCGCCGTGCGTGAAGCGCTTTCAAAAGCAAGTGGAGGTCCCTCATGATACGGATTGCATTGATCTTGATGTTTATCGCAACCGCATCCTTTGCGGTCGAGCCTGACGAAATCTTGAGCGATCCTGTTCTAGAGGCCAGAGCACGAGATATTTCCACAAACTTGCGCTGTGTCGTTTGCCAGAACGAGAACATTGACAGCTCAAATGCCGGTGTTGCCCGCGACCTGCGGTTGTTGGTGCGCGAGCGTTTGGTTGCAGGTGATACTGATGATCAGGTCTACGATTTTGTTGTTGCCCGCTACGGAGACTTTGTGCTTTTCCGCCCCCCTTGGAAGCCAACGACATATGCGCTTTGGTTGTCGCCATTTGTGGCGGCTCTTGTCGGCATATTCATGGTGACAGGCATTTTCCGCCGCCTAGCGAAACGCAGGGAAAACGATATTCTGGATCTTGATGAGACCGAATTGGCATTGATAAACGAGGCCGTCGCACGGCATAATTCAGGAGACGGCAAATGATGATTTTGCTTAGCGGTATTCTCATTGCCATTGTTGTTGTCGGTTTTGTTTATCCGATTTTTGCCAGCAAGACCGGCGATTTGACGCGAGAAGAAAGCGCCTTGTCCATGCTGCACGATCAATTGAGCGAGCTGGACCGAGAACTTGCGCGTGGTGTGATCGGGAAAGATGAAGAGCGTGCTGCACGCCTTGAAATCCAGCGGCGCATCATCGCCGTCGGAACAGCCGATAGCGCAGGGATCATTGAGGGGCAGGGCGGCCGGACCGCCATGGTTTTGTCAGCGATACTCGTGCCTGTGGCCGGCGTCGCGCTTTATTTCAGCCTCGGCTCGCCGATGATGCCGAGTGTGCCTTTTGCAGACCGCGCTGAAGAAGTTGCCAGCAAGCAAGAGATTGATACGCTGACCGCGCAATTGCGCACCAAATTGCTGGAGGACGAAAATGGCGGACCTGCGGATGGCTGGATTTTGCTTGGTGAAACCTTCATGCGCATGGAACGCTATGCAGACGCGGCAGAGGCATTCGGGCAATTAACCCAGCGGCCCGATGCGACGTCGGGGACATTTTCGCGCTATGCAGAGGCGCTTGTGATGGATGAGGGCGGCCCCGTGACACCACGGGCCGAGCGTGCGATTGATCAGGCTTTGGTGCTTGAGCCAAGCAATGCCGCCGCGACTTATTATAAGGCACTGGCGGTGCAGCAAGCAGGTGCATTGGAAGAGGCTCATGCGATGCTTGTTGCACGTCTTGATCTGGCCGACGGGTTTTATCCGTGGATGGAATCGTATGTCTCGCTGGCAAATTTCATCGCTCCGAATATTGAAGCGGTTCCATTGTCACTTGCTGATTATGCGCCCGCTCTCAATGGTCCGTCCGTCGAAGATGTAGAAAATGCCGCCGGTTTGTCCGAGACCGACCGCAGTGCATTTGTCGCCTCAATGGTTGACCGGTTGGCGACACGGCTGGCCGACGAGCCCGATGATCTGGACGGTTGGTTGCAGCTTGCACGTGCCTATACGGTGCTAGAGCGCGGCGAAGATGCGCGCAACGCTTACGAACAAGCATCGGGGCTCATCGCGGATTTGCCTGCTGGCGATCCACGTCGTGCGCTTGTGGCAGAGGGGATTGCGGCTACACAATAGTCGTGGGCCGCGTGCGATACTTCGGACATACGCGTGCGATACTTCAGACATGAATGTTGACCGGCGCAAGCACAGAATATCTAAAGTGGCCCGCTTATTGCGGGCCATTTTTATGCGGCCTGCGGGAGCCCGTGCTCATTGCGGCATGAGCAAGTAGACCAACTCAATCCCCCCCCCCCGCGCGCCCGCGAGATTGGATTGATTGGGCTCGCGCTATTGGGTTGATTGCGCCCGGGTTAGTGCGGTGGTGACGCTGTCATTGGTCAAGACCTCGGACAGCGCGATCCCTTCGGGTGCAGAGGGGCCATAAACGATGTTGAACGGGATCCCGAAGCGTCCGTTTGCTTCCAGAAATTGTTGGATTGCGGGGTCGGGACGGGTCCAGTCAGCTTGCATGGGGATCACATTTGGCGCGGCCAAAAGCGATGCGACAGGGTCGCGATCGAGCACCAGCGCCTTGTTGGCTTTGCAGGTCAGGCACCAGTCGGCGGTCACATCAACAAACACGGTGTGACCCAAAGAGACATGGCGCGGAATTTCGGTCCGGTCAAAGGGAACCCAGTTCAGACTTGCGACCTTTTCGGGGGCCGTCTCGCCGACGATGCTTGGCAGGGCAAAGCTGCCGCCCGCGATGACGGTTGCAACTGCGATGGGTAGCAGGCTGGACGCGCGGGTGTTCCAAAGGGTGCAGGCGAGGATTGCGATCAAGGCCACGATCACGCCGATCATCACGGCAGGTGAGGCGACCGATTGTAACACCCACAACAGCCACACAAGCGTCGCCAGCAACAAGATTCCGAGAACCGCCTTGAGGACAATCATCCAGCGCCCCGGCTTTGGCAGACGCTGGACCCAAGACGGCCGCGCGGCAACCGCCAGATAGGGCATGGCAAGGCCAATACCCATGGCCGTGAAAATCAGCACCACATCAAGCGGTTGTCCTGTCAGCGCAAAGGCCAAAGCGGTGCCGAGCAGGGGCGCAGAGCAGGGGGTGGCCATCACAGCCCCGAACAGGCCCGTGGCAAAGTCGCCCGCATAGCCGTTGCCTTGGTCACGCGCCAGACGGGTCATCAACCCTTGCGGCAGGCCAAATTCAAACAAGCCAAACAGATTGGCACTGAAAAGCCCCAGCACCAGAACAAGCGCAATCAGGAAGCCCGCACTTTGGAATTGCATCCCCCAGCCGATGGACACACCAAGCAGTTGCAGCGCCAAGACACCAACTGCCAGCAGCAACATAAAGGCCAGGGTGCCCGCCGCACTGGCAAGAAAGCCGAGGCGGACCTCATTGAGGGGGCGGTTTGACATTTTAAGGGCAGAAGAAAATTTGATCGACAAGACCGGCAGTACGCAGGGCATCAGGTTCAGGATCAGGCCGCCCAAAAATGCGATCAGCAGCATTTGCAGTCGTTTTGCCGCACTTGCGCTGGCTTTTGCGACATCAAAAGGCGGCGCAATCGCTGTGTCCGAAAGGGTAACTGTTTCAAATGTGACCGCTTGATCTTGCGTGGTCAGCGTAAGTGAGAGCGCCGGATCACCTTCCAGGTCGCCAAATATCGGAAAACTGGCCCACAACAGGCTGTTGTCAGCGGCTTTGCGGATATCTGGTGCGCCAAAAGCGGTGCCGTCGCTCATTTCGGGGAAAATATCGGCCTTCGACCAGTTGGTGCCGCCATCGAACGCAACAATCAAAGCACTGCCGTCTTCGGATACGCTCGCGCTGGCGTTTAGCAAGGTGGCGGTGCTATCCAAAGGAACCTTGGCCGACCAAGCAGCGATTTCTTCTGCTCTAGGTAGATCGACACCGGTTGCCGCTGGCAGGTCAAGTGTCAGTGAAAAATCTTGTGGGACGCAGACCTCCGAGCAGATCAGCAAAAACACGTCCGCTTGGAGGGTTGCAGGTTTACCTGGATCCTTGAGCGTGATTTGAAATGGAAAAGTGACCTTTTTCGCATAGCCGAAGTTCTCAATCCCAAAGGCGCGAAATCGTGTGGGGGCGGGCCAGAGTATTTTGGCAGATGCAAGATTTGTCGAGCCGCTCCAGTCGATTTCCGGTGGAAGTCCGACTTCACCTGGTGATCGCCAATAGGTTTTCCAGCCATCCGACAGTTTAAGGCTAAGGCCCGCGGATAATAAGCTTGCGCCCGGGGCTACGCCGTTCTCGGCTGTGATAAGTCGCGCCTCGACGGAGGATGATTTATAGGCTTCGGTTGCAGCCGCCATGCCTTGTGTTGTCCAAAGGCCGATGGCCAAAACAGCGTAGATTATGGTCTTGAGGCTCATGCCGCAATTATCCTTCATGTGGCCAATGCTGATTGAACAACATCAAGGCCTGTCAGTTTGTCGTGAACGCATATTTTGCCGCCACGCCTGCGGTCGATTTGCAGATGTCAAAACGAAGCTACAGGCATTAACCCGCCTTCTGCCTGACATTTTCATATGCGATCCTTATTGGGTGTGACTAGATGCTAATGGGTTCCTCCCGCAAGGGAAGGTCAAGCCAAAGTTGGTCACGGTTAAGTGAAGCATATTCTGGTTGACCTTGTCGTGCAGGAAGCCCGAATAAAGCAAAAAAAGTGAGGTCGAGTAAAGATGAAATTCCAAAGTATCGGGAAGCGCAAGTTTTTGGTCGCAGCGGCGGAAACTTGGCTGCACCAGCGGTATCGGCGCAGGCTGTGACGCGTAATCTGGCGGGCTTTGGTACTCACGATTGGCGGGACCATTTTGACGGCATCGGGAAGGGCATTTTGTTGTCCGATACGGTGTCACGTGTCTTGCAACATTGGACACCGGATGGCGAAATGCGCATATATCCAACATCTGTGCCCTTGTCTGATGATTTGACGCGCCGCGGCTATACCGAGGTTATTGAAAAGCGCGAGAACCCAAACTGGTCGCCAACACCGTCCATGCGAGAGCGCAATCCGGAGTGGCCACTGACAATTCCTGGTGGTGACCCGAACAATCCATTGCGCTTGCGCGCGCTTTATCTGTCGTGGACATATTACCGCATTCACGGCACCGCAGATACGCGTAAGATCGGCTGCAAGTCGTCAAACGGGTGTATCGGCCTTTACAATGAACAGATAGAAGAGGTTTATAGCCGCTCGCCTGTCGGTACGCAGGTTAAGTTAATATAATAGACCGTAAGGATATACGAATGTCGCGATCAATCTGGACCTATGTGGTTCTTGGTGTCCCTGTTGTGGGTCTTGCCGTTTTACTTCTTAGCCCGTCAACGGCACCGGTCGTTGATCCCATGGCTGTCCCCGATACCAGCAACCTTGAAGTCGGCGAGGCCATCGCGGATGTTATTATCCCTGCATCGTTTTCGCAGAACGCTCAAATTGGCCAAATCGCCTTTGAGGGCGCTTGTTCTGCGTGCCACGGGGTGAATGCGGCTGGCAAAAAAGGCTTTGCGCCGCCTTTGGTGCATGTCACTTACAGGCCGGGTCACCACGGTGATGAAGCGTTTTGGCGGGCCACACAAAATGGCGTGCAATCGCATCATTGGGACTTTGGCAATATGCCCCAGATTGAGGGTTTGACCCGCTCCGATGTCAGCTACATCGTGGCATATGTCCGTGAATTGCAGCAAGCCAACGGTATCAACTAAGGCGCTGCAAAAACGAGCCTCTGGGGTCCGGTCGCACGACGAACTGCCCCGCAACGGCGCGGTCATGCAGTTTTCGCGGCCTGCATCGGGCCGCACTGTCATGGCAGCTTACAAAATGGATAGACGGAATGACTGGATTTCTTAAACCGACCCGCCGCAGTGTCTTGCTGGGTGCTGGCGCGATGACGTTGCCACGGTTTGCCTTGGCGCAAAGTAGTTTCGAGGTGCTTGAGCCAAAGATCGGCATGGCACAAATCTTGCCAGAGCCTTATCCGCAGACCGAAATTTGGGGGTTTGGGGGCACCTCGCCGGGACCGCAGATCCGCGTCAAACAGGGGCAAAGGGTGCAGCGCCGGTTGGTCAATTCTTTGGCAGAACCTGCGGCAGTGCATTGGCATGGCATCCGCAACGATAACGCGATGGACGGTGTGCCCGGTTTGACCCAAGAGGCGGTCGCGCCCGGTGCGACGTTTGACTATGATTTCATCGCCCCCGATGCTGGCACCTATTGGTATCACACACATTATAATACAACCGAACAAATGGATCGTGGGCTGTATGGCGCGTTGATTGTCGAAGAGGCTGATGCGCTGGATATCGACCGCGAAGAGGTCTTGATCATTGACGATTGGGTGATGCGGCAATCCGGCGAGATCGACCCCGAGTTTCAAACCCCGATGAACCGCAGCCATGGCGGGCGGATGGGGAATTTTGTGACAACCAACAGCCTATTTCAGCCGGTCTTGCCCGCCAAAACAAACGAGAGGATGCGGCTGCGGTTGATCAATGCATCCAACGCGCGGATATTCCCACTGGGCTTGCAGGGGCTCGCGGGCTGGATCGTGGCCTATGACGGGATGCCGGTGGCTGCGCCTGAACGGGTCGAGGATTTCTTTTTGCTGGCCCCTGCGCAGCGTGTGGATTTGATCGTGGATGTGACCGCCAAGCAGGGCGAGTTGGCCGCGATTATTTGGGCAACCGAGCAAGAGCCGCAGATACAGGTAGGCTTTGACGTGACCGGCGCGGCCAGTAGCACGGCGCGGCCTGCACCGCTTGCCTTACCTGCCAATGACGAAGCCGGGGTCATTGATCTGGGCTCAGCGATGCAGGCCAAACTTGTGTTGGCAGGCGGTGCGATGGGCAGCTTGAAAGAGGCGGAATTTGACGGCGAAATCAAGACGTTCCGGCAGTTGGCGGAAGCGAACCAGTTCTGGGCCTTTAATGGGGTCGTGGGAATGACCGACAAACCGCTGGTTGATGTGGCTCAATGGGAAACTGTGCGCATGAAAATTGAAAACGAGTCGTCGTTTCCACATGCAATGCACTTGCATGGTCAGCATTTTCGCACAGTTTTGCCGGACGGAAGTTTTGGCCCTTTAAGGGATACGTTATATATCGGCGGATTGGAGAATGCAGAAATTGCATTTGTCGCAAGCAATCCGGGGAAATGGCTGTATCATTGTCATATGCTGTCGCATCAGGATGCCGGCATGAAAACATGGATGAATGTGCGCGCATGAATAAACTCATTGTCTTACTTAGTGTTGCAGTTGGCTTGGGTGCCGCCGCAATTTTTCTGACACGCGAAGATAGCGCGGGCACGCGAGATATCGTTCAAATGGCTGAGCTCGATATCGCGCAAGGTGAACTCTTGTATGCAAGTAGCTGTGCGGCGTGTCACGGCGTCAATTTGGAAGGTCAACCCGATTGGCGGTCAAAAGGCCCAGACGGACGTTTGCCGGCGCCACCGCACAACGAGGACGGACATACCTGGCATCACGGTGACGGGCTTTTGTTTAAGTATACCAAACTTGGCGGACAAGCGACATTGGCACAAAGCGGGGTGGACTATGACAGCGGCATGCCCGCTTTTGGCGACACCCTTACCGACGCCGATATTTTGAATATTCTTGGCTACATAAAATCAACCTGGACGGACCGGATGCGAGAGACGCAAGCGGAGCGCACCGAGGGTGAAAAGTTAAACGGGACATAAAGATGAAAAAATTATTGAGTGCAACGGCCGTTGCGACGTTTCTTGCGGCCCCTTTGGCCGCACAGAACTTTACCGAACAGCAGATCAAAGATCTTGCTTTGCAGGCGATTTTGGAAAATCCGCAAATTGTGATGGAAGCGGTGGCGATCCTTCAGGCCCGCGAAGATGCATTTGAAGCCGAGCAGCGCGACACGATGCTTTTGTCCAGTCGCGACCGGCTTGAACGTGATCCAAATGCCCCTGTGCTGGGCAACCCTGATGGCGATATCACGGTTGTCGAGTTTTTCGATTACAACTGCCCTTATTGCAAGCGCGTGATGCCAGAGGTGCAGGCCCTGCTTGACGCTGATCCGAACATCCGGCTTGTCTATCGCGAGTGGCCGATTTTGGGGGAGGGCAGCGTGTTTGCCGCTCGCGCCGCATTGGCATCGCGCGAACAGGGCAAATACGAGGAATTCCACTGGGCGATGATGGGGATGCGAGGACGCGCTGAGGAAGCAAGCGTCCTTAAGATTGCAGCCGAGATTGGGATGGATTTGGACCAGCTTCGTGTTGATATGAATGCGCCTGAAATTGACGAGCACATTCAGACATCGGTTGACCTAACCGCGGCCTTGGGGTTTGGCGGCACACCTTCGTTTGTGATCGGTGAAGCCTTGCTTGCCGGTTATGCAGATACAGCGGAGCTGGAATCCTATGTGGCCGCGGCCCGTGAGGCCGCAGCCGAGGCGGCTGAATAGCCGGTTAACCTGCCAAAGCCGTCGACGGATACCCACTGCCTTCGAGCGCTGCGGCAAAATCGCCAGCGTTCACGGCACTTGTGATGTCGACAGTCTTGGATGCAAGATCGATTTCGATCTTTGCAGCCTCGTCTACAGACTTGATTGCCGTTTCAATGGTGGCTTTGCAGTGGCCACAGCTCATATCGGGGACGTTGAATTTCATGGTGTTCTCCTGTGTATAAATCACAGGTGAGGTTTCCAGCACGGGAAGGTCAAGCGTGAATAAAATAATTATTTACCCCTTGCCTTACCATGACTGGAACCATTAACTGGAAGGTAGAACAAATAGAATCGGATTCTGAAAATGTCTACCAACTACCGTTTAAATCTGACCGGAATGACCTGTGCATCTTGCGTCGGCCGCGCAGAGCGTGCGATTTCCGACGTCAAAGGCGTGCAAGACGCTGTCGTCAATCTGGCCACGGAAAGCGCAAGCTTCACCGCCGAGCCTGCCTTGCTGCCCGAAGTTGTGACACAACTCAAGCGCGCAGGCTATCCGGCGCGTCAGGTTGAAACACGGCTGCAAGTTGATGGCATGACCTGTGCGTCTTGTGTTGGCCGCGTCGAGAAAGAGCTGAAGGCGCAGACTGGCGTGCTTGAAGCCTCGGTCAATCTGGCAACCCAAATGGCCAGCGTAACCTACTTGGAAGGTGCTGTAACGCCTGCGCAACTTGCGAAAGCGGTGACTGCGTCGGGCTATGCGACATCCTTGCCGCAAGACAATGATGAGTCACAGCACGACCGCAAAGCCGCAGTGGAGCGCAAGTTTGCGCGCGCCACAATTCTTGCGGGGATCTTGACGATGCCTGTATTTGTGGTGGAAATGCTAAGCAACTTTATCCCCGGCGTGCGGCCTTGGGTTGATGCGACACTCGACATTCAGGTCAACTGGACGATCCAGTTTGTCTTGATCACCCTTGTTATGTTTGGCCCGGGAATAGGTTTTTACACCAAAGGGCTGCCATCATTCCTGCGTGGCAAACCCGACATGAACTCGCTTGTGGCGATCGGCACCTTGGCGGCGTGGATTTATTCGACGCTGGCACTTTTTGCACCCGGTTTGTTCCCCGAAGGCACCCGTGCGGTGTATTTTGAAGCGGCAGGCGTGATCGTTACCCTGATCTTGCTGGGGCGTTGGCTCGAAGCGCGCGCCAAAGGCCGCACCGGTGCTGCAATCCAGCGTCTTGTTGGCCTACAGCCTGCGACGGCTTTTGTGGAGCGTGACGGCGCGGTTGTTGAAGTGCCGCTGGCTGACGTGGTGAACGGTGATGTCTTGCACTTGCGCCCCGGTGCGCGGGTCGCGGTGGATGGTGATGTCCTGACCGGGCAGTCGTTTATCGATGAAAGCATGATTTCCGGTGAACCTGTGCCGGTTTCCAAATCGGCGGGCTCCACCGTTGTTGGCGGCACGATCAACGGCACAAGCGCCTTGACCTACCGTGCCACAGCCGTTGGCGCCGATACAGTCTTGTCGCAGATCATTCGCATGGTTGAAGACGCGCAGGGTGCCAAACTGCCTATTCAGTCTTTGGTGGACCGGATCACCGGTGTTTTTGTGCCGATTGTTATGATTTTGGCTGCACTTACCGTTGTGACATGGTTGATCTTCGGCCCTGATCCAGCGCTTGGGTTTGCCTTGGTCGCGGGTGTGTCGGTGCTGATTATTGCCTGCCCATGTGCAATGGGCTTGGCCACGCCGACGTCGATCATGGTGGGCACCGGTCGTGCCGCCGAGATGGGCGTGCTGTTCCGGCGTGGCGACGCGTTGCAGGGCTTGCAAGAAACCCAAGTGATTGCGTTGGATAAAACCGGCACATTGACCGCGGGCAAGCCAGAATTGACATCGCTTTTGCTGGCTGACGGGTGGGACCGCGAAGAGGTTCTGCGGTTGGTTGGTGCGGTCGAGGCACAGTCCGAGCACCCGATTGCGACCGCCATCGTGCGCGCAGCCGGTGCTGTAGACCTACCCGAGGTTGTCGATTTTGATACAATCACCGGCATGGGGGCACGCGGCACGGTCTTGGGCAAAGCTGTTCTTGTCGGGGCTGACCGCTTTATGGCGCAAGAAGGTATCGCACTGGGCGCGCTGGAACAACAAGGTCAGGAGCTTGCAAAAAGCGGAGCAACACCTCTGTTTGCGGCGATCGACGGACAGGTTGTGGCGGCGATTGGTGTGTCTGATCCGATCAAGCCATCAACACCAGAAGCGATCAAGGCGTTCCATGCGCTTGGGTTGAAGGTTGCGATGATCACCGGTGACAACAAGGTCACTGCCGAAGCTATTGCGGCTCAACTCGGGATCGACCATGTGGTTGCCGAAGTGATGCCAAGTGGCAAGGTGGCGGCTGTCGAAGAGCTTCGCGCGTCATTTGGTAAAATCTCGTTTGTGGGCGACGGCATCAACGACGCACCTGCACTTGCCGCCGCTGACACCGGTATCGCAATCGGGACCGGCACGGATGTCGCCATCGAGGCCGCTGACGTGGTATTGATGTCGGGCGAGTTGACTGCGGCGATTAACGCGCTGAAGATCAGCAAGGCAACAATGCGCAATATCCGGCAAAACCTATTCTGGGCCTTTGCCTATAATGCGGCGCTGATCCCTGTTGCGGCGGGTGTGCTGTATCCTGCCACTGGCATGATGTTGTCGCCGATGTTGGCAGCGGGCGCTATGGCCACCAGCTCGGTGTTTGTGATTACAAACGCGTTGCGATTGCGCCGTATCGCGCCTGCAAAACCTGATGTTCAGCCGGTTCCGGCGGACGCAAATCTGGACGCGATTGGAGCAGTGTCATGAATATTGGTGAAGTCTCAAGCCGCTCGGGCCTTCCTGCAAAAACAATCCGGTATTACGAAGATATCGGATTGGTCAAACCCCTGCGCGATACAAATGGCTACCGCGCATTCCGGCAGCAAGAGGTCCATAAACTCGCCTTTCTAGGCCAAGCGCGTGCGCTTGGCTTTTCAATCGAGGCCTGTCGCAATTTGTTGCAGCTTTACGAAGATCAAACCCGTTCAAGTGCCGATGTCAAAACGATTGCGCGGGATCATCTGCGTCAAATCGAGCAGAAGATTGTCGATTTGCGTGACATGCAAGAAACACTTTCGCATCTGATCGAGGCCTGTGCCGGGGATCATCGTCCAGATTGCCCGATTTTGAATTCCCTCGGTGCGAAACAGTGATACGATTTTTTGACCTCAATTGATGGCTGGATGCCAAAAAGTTGAAGTGATAAACGTTGAATTATAACTAGGGTGGTACGTATCACAAACGTGCTTCGAGAAAATACGGGAATTAGTAGTAATGCTTACAAGACGCCATTTCATCCAAACGACTGGAGCCCTTTTTTCAGTCCCGCTTGCAACACCTGCATTTGCGGCTGCGCCGGCGACATCTGATCGATCAATGTGGGACACATGGGATGCGCGCGTCACACCAGCCAATTACGACCCGTTCTCCTCAAACCCTTGGGGCTTTCATCCGCGGTTCTTGCCGCAACTTGTCGAAGCAAAAGACACGCTAAAGCCGGGCGATATTCACGTTGATGCTATTGCCCGGTATCTCTACCACATTCGTCCGGGCGGTGTAGCTATGCGCTATGGTGTGGCGATCGGGCGTGGCAATTTGTATGAACCGGGTGAATATACGATCCGTCGCAAAACCAAATGGCCAACTTGGACCCCGACACCGGATATGATCAAGCGCGATCCCGATGCGTTCAAGAAATACGAAGATGGCATGGATGGCGGCCCGACAAATCCGTTGGGGTCACGCGCGCTTTATCTTTATGTCGGCAATCGTGATACCTATCTGCGGATCCACGGGACGCCATCACCAAAGTCCATTGGGACGCGCGCCAGCTCGGGTTGCGTGCGTATGGTGATGGCACATGTCATCGGCCTGTATGAACAGATCGAGATGGGATCGACCGCGTTTCTCTATCCGGCAGAAGATGGTGTAACGCCCCACAGCTAACGCGTTCCGGGTGTGTGCTGTCGCAAGTACCACCCGAAACTCGGCATGACATATCTCCCTTGCGGGCGTTTCGGGAAAATCTGCCGGTCAGGTTTTCCCGAAGTTATTTTGGGTTACGAGGTGGGTTCTGCCGGGGATGGTGCACAGATGTTCTGGCCATCGGCAGTCCGCAACGGCAGTTCGACGGTTTCTACCACACCTTCGTAGCTGACCCAAAAGCAGTTATCATCTTCGCGCAGCCGCATGGTTTCAAGGTTTTGATTGGGTCCAGCCAAAGCTGCGACCTGCTCAAACCATATCTCATTGGCTGACAGCGTCGGGGCGGCGGGCTCACCCAGTTGCGCGGCACAAGCACCGAGAAATAGAAATCCGGCAGGTAAAATGATCGCTTTATAGGTCATTATGGGCTCTTTCATGACTTGACGTGACCCTATGGGCGAACGCCAAGTGTTAAAGTTTATGCATCGTGCATTTCGATAAAACGCTATCGGCTATGTCGTTTAATGTGAATAGTCTAACAAGATGATTTTCCCGTTCGCAACGAAATTTTGCATGATATGGCCCGTCGACAGCCGTAGATCATGCAGTTGTGATGTCAGGCCAAGTCACGTCGGACTTGGCCCGTTTTCAGTGTCGGACGGTATGATACGTTCTTTGATTTCCGCCAAATCAGTCGCCATGCGTGATCGCTGGTTTTCCGGATAGGCCGTGAGAGGCGGCAGCCCCTTGTTCAAGTGAAACAGCACCAGATCGCGCGCGACAGGTGCTGCGGCTGTTGATCCGCCGCCGCCATGCTCAACAACGACCGAAACCGCAATTTGGGGATTGTCATAGGGGGCATAGGCGGTGAAAAGCGCGTGGTCGCGCCTGTTCCACGGCAGTTCTGCTTGAGAGCGCACACCAGATGCGCGTTCAGCGGCTGTAATACTGAACACCTGACTGGTTCCGGTTTTTCCGGCCATAATTTGGGTCGGGTCAACAATGCGCGAGGATCTCGCGGTGCCACGGCTTGAATTTACGACTTCGAACATGCCTTCTTGCACCCTGCCTAGATCGGTGGGGTCCAGTCCCATCGATTCAAATGCAACGTCAGAATTTGATGCCGGATTTTTATCGCGTACGAGGCGGGGTTGAACCATCTTGCCAGTCGCCACCCGTGCGACCATTGTTGTAAGTTGCATCGGACTTGCCAGAACATATCCCTGACCGATGGATGCGTTAATGGTGTCACCGATCAACCATTCGCCGCCATGCTCTTGGGACTTTTTCCATTCGCGCGACGGGTTCAGGCCCGCAACGATCCCTGCAAGTGGGAGATCGGGGCGTTCGCCAATGCCGAACCGGCTGTTCATCGCGTTCATATTGTCAATGCCAACGCGCTGCGCCATTTCGTAGAAAAACACATCACAAGACTCGCGTATTGCGCCACGCAGGTTGATGTTGCCGTGGCCGGCACGCTTCCAGCAATGGAAACGTCGCCCGGCAATTTCGACATAGCCCGGACAATAAACCGTTTCTTCTGGCGTGACTTTCTTGTCTTGCAGCGTCGACATTGCCAGGGACATTTTCAAAGTGGACCCGGGCGGGTAGGCGCCCTGAACCGTTTTGTCAGAAAGCGGACGAAATTCGGATTCGCGCAAGACCGAATAATCTGCGGAAGAGATGCCTGATACAAACAGGTTTGGGTCAAAGGACGGTGCAGAGGCGGCTGCGAGCAAATCGCCGTTCTTCACATCCATAACAATAGCCGCGGCGCTTTGGCCGTTAAGGCGCGCAAGTGCAAAGTTTTGCAGGTGGTGGTCGATTGTAAGCTGAATATCGCGACCGTCTTTTGCGGCATCTTGGTAGAGGTCCCGAATAATGCGCCCCGATGCATTCACTTCCATGGCTTTGGTGCCGGGTTCGCCGCGCAATTCCCGCTCAAAACGCTTTTCGATGCTGAGTTTGCCGATTTGAAAACCCGGGAGCGATAGGACAGGCGCTTCGCCCGCCGCCTCTTCCATATCTTTTGGGCTGACCCGCCCGACATAGCCGATCACATGCGCAAAGTCGGGCCCGAATTGATAGGCCCTGCGACGCACCATTTCGGTATCAACGCCGGGTAGGGCAGGGGCATTGAGCGACACAACCGCGATGTCGTCCCAAGTCACGTTATCGGCGACGGTCAGTGGCACAAAAGAACTGGTTGTTTCTGATTTCTCCAGCACAGCCGCGATCGTTTCGTCATCAAGTTTCAAAACCTGTTGCAGCTTTCGCAGCATCGCTTCAAGATCACCGGCCCGCTCGGGCACAATTGTAATTTGATACGATGGGGTCGAGTCCGCGATAACTTGGCCCGAGCGGTCAAGAATGCGGCCACGGGTCGGGCCGATCAACTGCAAGGAAATCCGATTTTCTTCAGCCAACATGCGGTATTGGTCCGCATCGCGCAGTTGCATTCTGGCCATCTGCGCCCCGATCCCGGTCAGGATTGCCGCCTGCACACCGCCCACGACCAAGGCCCGCCGGGTCAGCGTGCGGTGTTGTTCAATTTGCTGTTTTGGAGACTTGCCCATATCTCACCTTTATTGGACGTCGAACGCCGTCTCGATAAACTCTTCGCCAAAGCCAATGCTCATCACCCATTGTCCTGACATAGGCAATGTTGCGTCTCCGATCCAGACCCCGTCGCGCATTGATGCAAGCGTCGGCGAAACTCCGTCCATATGCATGGCTTCCATTGCCAAAATCGCCACCGGCTGTAGCTGCAATAGATCAATACTCGCGGTCGGCGCGGCAAGGCTAACTTCAATGATTATACGCAAATCGTCTCGCTGTGTCACGATGACTTTGACCCTCCCGTCGGGCATATCCTCGCTTAGGTCAACAAGTCGTGATCCGCGCGGCGGGTTTTCAGACATTTGCGCAAATGCAATGGCGGCCAGTGACATACCAACGAGTGTCATCACAATCAGTTTTTTCATTCCATCACCATTCCGGGCATGTCTTCTCCATCTTTAGGGGGTATGAGAAAGGTGGCGATAGCGGCACGATCCGTGTCCGTCAATTATGATCTGCCCGCTTGAACCACCTTGACCATGCTCCCCATGAGGACTTCACCGCTTAGCATAATGCCAGTGCGCCGCGTGTATTCAAGGGTTTTTGTGGCCTAGACCGCTTTGCGCACGTCCGAGGCATGGATAGCGAGCACAGAACCATCGCCCGGCAGGTCAGGGTTGTCCATAAAGGCCTTGTTTGCTTGCAAACCCTCTAAGTAATTGCGCCCCGTGCGTAACGCGGCGCAATGTGTCGTACGTTACCCGATGAATTTGGCATCAGGCTCGTGGCCGAGGTGTATCGAGCGCCCTTGCATAGGTGGTTTGCTTTGAACAAACCGCTCCCGTTGCCGCGATCATCTATTGATCCGGCATTTGGCATGAATAATTGCTCACTCTCGAGTTTGAGGTTCCCTATGGGAGATCGTCCTGTTTCCAAGACCCTCATGGATTGTTTTCAAGTCTTGGCTTGATATGTCGATGCCATTGGGGTTCTTTGGATGCCAACCGAGGTGACCGATGAAAAAACAGTTAATTTCTATTCTCTTTATTTTGACCGCACAGGCGGCACAGGCACAGGTTGTCGTGGTCGATTGCGGCGGCGCAGCCGGTATTCAAGGCAAAAGTTCCGTATTGCGCGAAAATCCTGCCGACGGTTTCGAGCAGTTTTTGGGCAAGGAAGTCATCCCCAGTTTGATTCTGGATGATAACTTGCGCCCGGCTTTGGCACTGCGCGCGTCAAACGGGTTGTGGAATGTTATCGAGCGGCGCAGTTACGACAGCAACCAGTCGGGCAGCGTGGTGACTTTCTTGGTTCGGGACAATAGCACCTCTGGGACCATGCAATACGACGTGGCGACCAAACAGTTCTTTCATGCCGCCGCCGATATCAAAAAAGGTGTGTTATTCGCCCGCTTTGCACAATGTGAATAACGCGTGACATCATTTGGCGCTTACACATAGAAAAAGGGCTTGATGATCTCTCACCAAGCCCTTGCTTTTTTACCTCATGCTATCCCTAATGTCCTATCAACTGCCTACCATCACTTGTTAAGATTCATCGAGAATTGATGATAGCGGCGGCCAGATAGATCATTGAAGAGAAGCTCTGATCTGTTTTACAGGCCGGCAAGGCTATGCGTTTGAATCCCTTTAGTTTCTGGAAGTAGTTCTCGATCAGATGCAGCCATTTGTAGCTGTGATTGCCGAGGTCGGGCGGGAATTTTCGGCTGGATTTTGGCGAGATGATCGGAATAACTCCTGAAACACCCAGGTTTTAGCGCATCCAGTTAGCGTCAAATGCGCGATCCGCAACGAACATTTCGCAGGAAACGCCCTCAGTTATCTCAGCCGTTTCACGCAGATCTTGGGCTTGTCCCAGCATCAGGCGAAATGAAACCAGATTGCCGAGCGCGTCCATCGCCCGGCAGTGGTTTGTTTACAAACCTTGAGAGGGGGCAGGGCCAAAATTTTTGTGGTAATTCCGCCGCGAGATCGCCCTATGGCCTGACTTTGAGTCCCCTTTTACGCCCTCTTTGCTGGCCACGAGACCGGCGCGCAAAACTGGGCCATGCTTGCGTCCTTGATAGAGACTTGTAAGTTCAACAAAATCGAACCGCATGGCTATTTGACGGGCGTGCTGACTGCCATCGTGAATGGGCAAAAGCAAAACCAGATCGAAGACCTGCTGCCATGGAATTTTTAAGGGGCAAAAGATGCCGTGGTTGCCGTTCTATTGTTCGCAAAATGACCTCCCCATGCTTTTGGGAATGCTCGACGATGACATCGCGTTCATCGTTCCAAATGGTAAAAACAGATGGCGTGCAGTCGCCAAATTTACACCAACAGATAGATGCCAAACAATACTTTGGCATGTACCAAGTGGATCACTCCCTTCTGGAGGAATGGAAAAGGCAAAACCCGATGGGTACATCGATGACCCGTGGACTGGTTGGGAAGAAGATCGAACATCCTCGTTTGTTTTGAACATTCCAAGTCAACCGAAGCCGGGCACCTTCACACCTACCGAGCCATTGTTTGGGTTATTACATCCAGGCGTCTTCAGGTTAACATTACGGATGTCTGCCCATGAGCCCGACAGCACATGCGGCATATCTTCCTTTGAGTGGATCGGAAACCAGTACTCAATCATCGGGCGATCCGCACCCGAAATAACGAATACCCGCTGGAAAAAGTTACGACGCCAAGTAGCAAAGGTAGCAGAAAAAATACCGCGAGGAGGCCTCACCAGCGATGCACCCCCGGAAATCTGGGCGTTTCCTAATGCACTGGAAAACCTAGAAATCGCTGACAAAAACCCAGTATAGACGAAACTGACTTCAAAAACGACCAAACTGCAAGCTACGTAGCATCAATAAATCGCTTACGATGAGCCAAGAACACTCTCTTATCAAATTACCCAATTTGGACCCATAAGCGCTGACGTCAGACAATTTGCACGGCTGGCAGACCCGTGGTTGCACCAAGGGGCGCGACTTCGATTCTGAGCGGATTTACCGGTTTGATAAAATTCAAACGGTTCGTTTGATTGAGCGGGAGTTCAATGAGAAGTCTCAAACCATCAAGCGTGAGGGTTCGGATGGTTGCATCGGCGCAAATTGTTTCATCAAAGAGAATATCTGCGAGTGATGCTTGCGCGGCCTCATCTGGGTTAAAGAGCGCAACTTGGCACGTATAGTTGAGCACCAGAGCCCCGGTAGGTTTACGGGGCTCTGGTGCTATTTGTCTTACGCTAGAACAAGAAGTCAGCTGCGCCGAGGTCAGCGATGTCGACGTCCAAAATCTTGATCGTCAGACCACTGCTGTCGTCGATAATCACGTTCGCACCGACTTGTGTCATGTAGTTAGCCACAAGATCGGCATAGCTCGTGATGGCTGTGACGTTGACCAAGTTGATGTCCTCAGCGTTGTCAAACTCATCAAATCCGACGATAATATTGTTGCCTTCGTTGTTGGTGAAGATGAAGTCATCCGAGCCCGAACCGCCGGACAATCGGTCGTTTCCAGTGCCGCCGTAGAGCCTGTCATCGCCAGACCCACCGTAGAGTATATCATTGCCGTCACCGCCATAAAGCCGGTCATCGTCATTGTTTCCGTACAGCTTATCGATCCCAGACTCACCTCTGAGTTGGTCTTTGCCTTTGCCGCCGTACATTTCGTCTTTGTTGTTGCCGCCGAACATTTTGTCGTTGCCGCCGCCGCCAGTGAGAAAGTCACCGCCACCGTTGCCATAGACAAAGTCACGGCCAGCACCTCCGTTCAGTTCGTCGGCACCAGCTCCGCCATAGATGCTGTCAACACCCGCGTCACTGTTAATGGTGTCATTACCAAGACCACCTTCGATAACGTTGCTCGCTGCGGTCCCGCTGACAAAATCGTCGCCGGCCCCCATGATAGCGTTCTCGAAGTTGTCGAAGTCTTCACCACCGTAGTTGGTCAAGCCAGTGACCATGTTAAACTGATAGTTACCACCAAACGAGGTATGGTCGATGGTATCTTCGTCAGCACCACCATCCATGGTTTCGATCCCAAGACCGGAGCGCATGTAGTCATCACCCGCGTCGCCTTCATAACGACCAGCGCCGTTTGACGTGATGTCATCGTTGCCATCACCACCACGCAGCGTATCCGTACCACCACCTGTTGTAAGCGTGTCATTACCGGCACCACCGTCAATGATGTTATTCCCCGAGGACCCAACGATTATGTCGTTGCCGCTTGCCGCGTTGAAGTTCTCAACGCCAATTAAATCACTGACGGAACCGCCCGTTGTATAGGTCCCAGCACCCAGATCGATGGTGAAATTCCCTGATAAAGTGTTGGTCACCGTGTCAACGCCTGCACCCATGTCAACATTGTCGATGCCCGCCGACAAGCCAAGGGTCAGCTGGTCATTTCCAAGGCCCAAGAGCCAATCGTTAAAGGCACCTTCTGACGTGATAACATCACCATAGTCAGTACCAATCATCGTCTCAATGCTAGACATAGAGACTGACGCTCCGCCAGACGCAATCGCGATTCCCGACCCGCTAAACGCTGCTGTAGACCCGGACAAATCGATAGTGTCGGTACCGCTACCACCAACGATCGCGCTTGATCCTGCTGCGTTTGTGACAATGAAGGTATCGTTGCCAGCACCACCAATTAAGGAGTCATCCCCCCCGTTACCGGTAATCGTGTTGTCACCCGATGTACCTGTGATGACATCATCGACCTGTGTACCAATCACATTTTCAAAGCCAGTAAAGGTCCGTGTTCCACCAAGTCCGGCGATCGTACCAGCAGCCATATCGGCAACGATGCCCGTGCCGTTTTCAAGCGAGGCGTCAAACGTATCAATACCCGCACCGGCGTCGATATTATCGAGAAACATCCCGTCGCCGTGGATGAACAGATCGTTGCCGCTGCCTGCAACAACAGACTGCGTTCCAAATTCCATTGTCCATGTACGGTTGGCATTGTTGCCTATGATCACTTCAATACTGGAAAAACTGTATCCAGCGCCAAGATAGGTGCCCGAGCTGCCACTAGTGAATGTCACATCACCGCTCAGGCTCGATGCAGAGAAATCAAGCGTATCGGTCCCAGACCCACCAAACACATCATCAGCCGCATGACCCAAACTAATCCGGAACGTGTCGTTGCCAGCGCCACCATAGGATTGGTCTTGAAACAGCCCGCCATCCAGCAAATCGTTGCCGTCACCGCCATATAACGTGTCTGTGCCACTGTTACCCAGCAGCGTGTCGTTGCCATCTTGACCAAGCAGTGTCTCGCTCGAAGAAGAGCCGTTGATTGTTGTGTTATCAGTCAAGCGCGCCGTGATCTGACCGTCACCCGCATCCGCGTTGATTGTGGTCTCGCGCGGATCAAGGATCAGCGTTTGAATGTCACCTGACGGATCATCATAGGTCATCAAAATACGTCCATCGCTGGACAGGCTCAGGCTAATCTCTGGAAAGTTTGTGATCCCAGGCACAACAGCAGCCATGTTGCCACCGACCCGAACACCAGCTGCGTCGTAACGCGTCCCTTCGATCCGATCATCAGTTGCATCATAGGCTGCAATGTAGAAACCACCATCCTCAAGACCGATAACAGCAGGCTGGCGGTAATCATTACCAGTATCTATGACCGTTGTGACCGCCCCTTGCAACGTACCCGAGGCGTTGTAACGCGCAAACACGATATTATCGTTGGTGCCTTCATCTTCGTTCCACACAAGGACAAATCCACCGCCATCCAAGGCAGCAACCTTGGGTGCAAAATCAGTGACACCATTCGAGCCGGTTACCCCGACGTTCTGGTTCGAGATCGTTGCACCGGTCGTTCCATTTGTAATAACAAACTCGATACCGTAATCGGTATCGTTTTCACGGTAGACAGTGACGAAGTTCCCGTTATTCAAACCAACAGTATCGTTCTCAAAGACACCAGGGGAGCCTGCGGTATCCGCGTCACTGCGCACAGTGAAACCTGTCGCCGTTGTTCCCGCGATTGCGTTAAGCCCAGAATCCATAAGAATGCCACGGATCGGGTCATTATTGCCGTCGGAATACTGGTAAGTGACCATCAGGTTGCCAGTGGTTGGCGCAATTGCCAGCGACGGTTGAAAGACCGTTTGCGTACCTGGATCGAGCGCAACAAAGGCGTTATCGATCGACGTGCCAGCCGCATCGTAACGCTGGATAAGCAACTGTGTACCGTTTACGTTTTGGTCTTCGTAAGCCATGTAAAAGCCGCCGTTGCCATCAGCAACGATCGACGGGTCCATCTCGGTATCGGCAGAACCAAACGTGTTCACCTGGAATGCAGTGGTGACGATTGCACCTTCCGCATCATAAATAACGCCAACGATATCGCGACCTGCGCCCGCGCCCACTGTGCCACTGTCATCGCTGAACACGACCAGAAAATTACCATTCGAAAGGCCTACGACCTTTTGCTCAAACTGTAGGTTAATCGAACTTGGGTTTACCTGCTGCGATAGCAGCCATGTTGTTGGAGTCGTTGTCATAATACACCTTTTACATTTTACATTTTACATTGTTTGATGGGTGCAGACACCCAAGTTTTCTGGGTACTGGAGACCCAAATAAATTTCGCGGCGCCAACAAAAGCACTTTTTAAACTGAGCTGACGTTTGGTAGGCATTGACTATTGGCCGAAAAAAAGAATTGCAAAAATTCCACATCACTTTTTTACACAATTTTGACACATTCGGCAAGTTAGCAATGGACGTTGGGTCTGACTGGGAGGCTATCGTGCCGCCCGGTTGGCCGTATTTTTAAGGCCAAAAACTCAACCATTTGCGGTCTCAAAATTGATGATGTGCTTGGCATTTGGCAAAATCTTTGCCAAACGGCATCAGTGATTTACCCCGCTATTTTCAACGTATGGGTGAGTGCGTCCAAAGCCCATCAAAAACCAAACACAGAGCAGCTTCATGGCGCTTTCGGATGCGATTGGTTTGTGCGAAAAACCTTGATGCGATGTCGCCAGAACATGGTTCAATCATGTGCAATATGAGGACCACCTGCGCAGGGTTTTCAGTTTTTAGTACGAATTTCATCGGGTGATTCGTAGACTTCTAGAGGCCTTGAAGCGCCCGCCGCCTAAAAAACATTGGGCTTTTGGTCCCTATCACTTAGACCAAGCAAGTGTTCCACATACGACCCAAATCCATCACCACTATTCTTAGAAGTTATTACAGAACTTCCAAGCGACCGATTTCAGTCAATTTTGCTGAAATCACCCCCGTTGCAGGTCCACCTCCGCAGAAGAGCCCACTCAGTCAAAGCTGTTGCAGCGCTGCCGAAATTTGATTTTTTAGACGATCAAATCTCTCACCTTTTCGTAAACGGTATCAGGCCGTCCTGAACCTTCGGCGAAGCAAACTGATCACGAGACTTTCGTGAGTGTCATGACGCCTGGTTAAGCCAAGGTTCTGAAATGGCCTGTTCACAAAGAGATTCAAGCCATCTGCGTTGATAGTGATTTAAGGTTAAACGCATGGCTCAGAAGTACTGAGATTGGAAATCTGGGACGAGGTTGAGATTGAAGCAAGATCGAAGAAGCTCTTTTCAATTGCTCAGAACGTCTGGCCTGATCCGTAAATAGTTCGGAAAATAAACTTCATCGGACCAAGGCCAAAAGCTTCATGTGGTGCGAAGCGCGGTATGATATTCAAAAATTGACTTTTTACACTCCTATATCATTGACTTGATTGATTTGTGTGTCGGGCTGCGTCTCCGCCACTTCACTATTTCGACTTGTGAATCCTTCTAGCATCTTGAACGGCAAGGTGGTTTTTGGTGTCGAAGTCCTGTTTTCCGGCAATAGCTAATCCGCTCCACAAAGGTCAGTTTAAGCACTATTCGTTGCAGGGTCAGTTGACCGGAATCCCATAATTTTCAAGGGCTCGAGAGGAATACGCAGGCGAGTTCGAACAATTGCTCAAATCTATGGCTTGGTTGGGCGGTTTTACCTAGTTTTTCCTGTGTAACGAGCTTGTCTTGCTCCAGACGTGCGAGACGCTTTTCATAGGCTGAGGCGACGGACGGGATTGTGGTATCGACAATGCGATCAAGATGACCGTCGATTTGCTTCTCAATCTTAGCCACACCCCGCTTGAGCGAGACCATCCCAGCTTGTGCTTGCTCTGCCCGTTGATCCCAAACATTCTTAAACATCGCCTTGGTTAGGGTCAGCAGTGTTTCTGATGGCTGTAGCGTTTGCAGGTAACCGTCGAACGCCTCTTCCAACACCTCACGCCGAATAGATTTGCGATGGCTTTCACAGCCCTTGGTAAAGCATAGATAATAAGGATATTTCTTGCCCGTTTTACTCTTGGACCAGTTTGCCGTGAGTGGGTTGTTACAGTCGTTGCACAGAACGAAGCTACGCAAGGGGAAGTCGGCGTTAATGTCTTTTCGCACAGGCGCGCGTTTAGCCCCGTCGATACGGTCTTGAGCCGCTTGCCACGTTCCTAGCGACACCAATCCCTGGTGATGGCCTGTTGATTTTCACTGAGAGCTGACCCGGTATCCCCATAAATTTTCACTGAGAATTGACCCATGTAAACACGCTAGCCTGACGGATTTGGTCAGGGAGATATGGAGTGATCGACATGGGATTTTTAAGTGTAAGACTGCGGTCGATCGCGTCGGGCGTGGCAAGCAGCGTGACATCAACGCGCGGTTCAAGGCTATGGCCAGCCAATACGTCTTTGAGCCAGTGTTTTGCAATCCTGCTGCAGGCTGGGAGAAAGGTCAGATCGAGAAGAATGTTCGTGATGCCCGAAGTCGCATGTGGCAGATCATGCGTGTCTTCAAGGATCTGGACGAGTTGAACCAATGGTTGGAAGATCGCTGCATAGCCCTTTGGGCATAGACAACACATCGGGAATTGCCGGGTTCAATTGCAGCTGTTTGGGAGGCAGAGAAGCCCCTGTTGATGGCATTGCCACCAGCTTTTGATGGATTTGTCGAGCACAGCAAGCGTGTATCACCGACATGTTTGATCACTTTTGAGCGCAACCGCTACAGTGTTCCGGCCAGTTTTGCGAACCGGCGCGTCAGCCTTCACGTCTATCCAGAACGTCTCGTGATCGTTGCAGAGGGCCAAATCGTTTGCACACAGGATCGGATCATTGATCGGTCCCACCGCAAACCTGGCAGGGTCATCTACGATTGGCGTCATTATCTGGCGGTTATCCAGCGTAAACCCGGAGCTTTACGCAATGGCGCGCCGTTCACAGAAATGCCAGAGGCTTTCCGCCGTCTGCAAAGCCACATGCTACCCAAGGAAGGGGGTGGCCGCGCTCCTCTCGGTGATTGCTGCGCATTCACCTGCCGGGCAGTGGATGGTCGATATCCTGTCTCTGGTTTTGCATCACGACGAAAGCGCTGTTCTGCGGGCCGTAGAATTGGCGTTGGAGGCCGGGGTGCCAACCAAGATGCACGTCCTGAACCTCCTTCACAGGCTGATCGACCCAAAGCAGACAGATCGTCCAGAAATCGATCCACCAGATGGCCTCGCTCTGGAAACCGCGCCCAAGGCAAATGTGGATCGCTATGACGACCTCAGGCAGGTAAAGGAGAAGCGCAATGCGTCATGATCCAGCAGGGGCTTCCATCGTCATCATGCTGCGCAGTCTCAAACTGCGTCTCGCCGAAGGCGAGGATCTATATCCGCGCACCTTTGGTGCGACATGGCGCATGCAGTTGATGATCTGGTAGCACACAAGGTGCGCCGGCGTTTGAGACAGCAACTCCAATGTTGTCTCAACTGCTCAAGGCGGAAATGGCGGAACGTGAAGTGCGTTCAATCGCCTATCACATGAAGGTTGCGCGCTTCCCATCATACAAAGATCTCGCAGGCGTTGACTTTGCGTCGAGCGACATCAATGAGGCCACAGGCCGGCAGCTCCATCGCGGTGAGTTCATAGAGAACGCGGAAAACGCTGTTTTGATTGGCGGGCCTGGAACTGGCAAAAGCCATGTCGCCACGGCTATCGGCGTTCAGGCCATAGAGCATCACAGACGCAAAATGCGCTTCTACTCCACAGTGGTACTCGTCACCGCACAGGAGCAGGAAAAGGCTCTCGGAAAGGCTGGGAAAATGGCCGAGATGCTTACCAAGATCGACTTGGTCATCCTCGACGAACTCGGCTATCTGCCGTTCAGCTCGTCCGGCGGTGCGTTGCTGTTCCATCTGCTCAGCAAACTCTACGAGCGGACCAGCGTCATCATAACAACCAACCTCAGCTTCTCGGAATGGGCCCAGGTCTTCGGAGATGCTAAGATGACCACGGCGCTTTTGGATCGCCTCACACATCGATGCCACATCCTGGAAACCGGCAACGACAGCTACCGTTTCAAAGCCAGTTCTGAGGCCGCAAAGAAAACACGAAAGGAAACGACGGCATTGGCCAAAAGATAGGCGCTGATACATAAACAAAGGTGGGTCAAATCTCGGTGAAAATACCGGGTCAGCTCTCAGTGAAAATCAACAGCGACAGGTCCGGTCGCGCTCAGGTTATGCGACATCAAAAACCCCGTCATATGTGTCGACGGTCAGCGGGTGAGTTTCAAACCCTTCAAGGCCAAAGGTTTCGTTGAGCACAACCACTGTCTCGCTGCTCAGGGTTTCGCTCGTATAGTAGAGGAAGTCGTCGTCGGTCCCCGGAGCGTCGCCTTCAAAGAGATTAAAGCTCACTGTATCAAACAGGTAGGACGATACAGAACCAAGGGCGCGCAATGCCCCAAGTGTGAAGGTATTTTCAAAGCCCAGTGAGACCATTGTGGTCAGCACCGCATCCATATCGACATCAATTGTGAAGTCGATAAACCCGTCTGCGTCGCCGTCTACATCCGCATCAAACCCGACGGGCGCTGTGACGGTGACGTCTTCGCCAAGCGACAGACCCGTAATCCGAGATCCGTCTTCCAAGATCATCACAAGCGGCAGGCCTTGTATTTCGAGGCTGAAGTCTTGCAAGAGCGAAATGCTGGTCGAGATCGCAGAAGAGAGCAGATCAGCAGTGAGGCTAAGCTTCGCGATGCTGATGTTGCCAACAATCGGAACATCGACGCCGAAATTGTAGCCGCCCTCGTACCCCAGTGCGACGGCGAGGCTCGCGTCTTCGCCTGCGAGTGTCGCCAGCGCTTCGCTGATGACCGCGTCGATATCAAGCGTTAGGGAGACGATTTCGTCGTTGCCGCTGCTGGACAGCGTTGAAGCGCCGTCGCCTGTGCCCAAAACACCCGTTGTGGACACGTCAGGGATGGCTACTTCGAGCGTCAGGAAATCATCGATCGCCGGCATGTTCTGAAAGAACAAGCTAAGCGGGATTGTCCCGGCAACATCACCACTGTCGATTGTAAAGATATTCAGTTGCTGGCTGATGTCGAAAGACGGGATTAGGTCAATTGTACCGCCGTCGCCAAAGGTGCTGCTGGAATAAGCAAGCTGGAGTTCTGCTGCCAGTTCAAAGACCAGATCGATCCCAAATTCGATGATCGCACTTTGTGTGCCGAAAGTGGCATCGTCGCCAAAGCTGTAGTTCGTGCTGATCTGGAAGGTCTCGCCCGCTTCGACCTGGTTTGGCACGCTGAACGCCGCGCTGATCGGAATGGAGGCACCAATCTCGCCGCCGGTTATGCTGATGAATGGCTGCAAGCCAACCGTACCGCTGGTGAAACCTTCGAGCGACAGCGATGGCGATGACACATTGACGCCAGGCGTGCAGACGCCGAGTACGCAGACGGATCCGATTGAAATCGATGCCCCGGGTACAATCGTTTCGGAAAATGTTTCTCTCCATGATCCGCCGATAAAGGACAGCTCGGGGCTTGCGCTAGAGGCGCCGCCGCTCTCGAAGATTGACTGGCCCGTCGTTGTGAACACGAAGGTGTCTTCGTCTGGTGGTGTCCCCAGAACCAGCGGCGCGTCGTCTTCGCCGGTGACTGTTATTGTTACGGTTTGCGCCGCTGAGGTATCATTCGCCGTACCGCTATCGTCGATCGCGACATAGCTGAACGAGACGTCGCGTGTCTCGCCCGCATCTAAAAACTGGAAGTTATCGCCGGTCATAAAGGTAAATGTGCCGTCGTCATTGTTCACAACGCTGCCGTAATGGTTGCCGTTTGCATCCATCGGCGCATCAAGCACTTCAAACCGCAAGGTGTCAGTTGTGTCGACATCAGATCCGCCGACTTGCACCGTGACAGAGACGTCATCTTCGCCGACGGTTGCGCTTGCGGCAACGGCGAGGGGGCTGTCGTTTTCACCGTTTACGGTGATCGTTGCGGTTGCCTGTTCTATGTCGCCATCGGAATCGATCACTTGGTAGGTGAAGACCACATCGCGTGTTTCGCCATCTGCGAGGTCCTCGAACGCACCATTTGGGTCATAGCTGAAGGTGCCATCAGGCGCCCCACGTGTCCCTGTATTGAAATTGAGGATGCCCTCAGCCGGTCGCGACACAAGCGACAAAGTCCGAACGAGGTCAGGCACGTGATCATTGCCTAAAACCGAGAGGTAAGACGTCGCGGAATCGCCTTCAGAAATCTGGTACTGATCATCGGTCAAATCGACAGGTTCGTCGATCGGATCCAGAGACTGGCCGTCAACGACGACCTGCAGGGTTTCAAAATTCTGTGCGGTGAGCGAGAATGCTTCGAATTCAAACGTTGAGTGTCCTGTCTGACGCGTTCCTGCACCTGTCCCGCCTGATAGAAAGCTCAGATATGCCGCGACATCGTCCTGCACGATTGCAGATTGCCATTGTGCGACTGTGAACGACAATTCGAGAATATCATTGCCTTGGCCGCCGTTATAGACGTCGTGCGCCCTTACGTTTTGTGAAACCCGATAGGCCAAGGTGTCGTCGCCCTGTCCACCATACACGTGATCTTCACCACCGCCGCCATCCAGCCTGTCATTACCCTGACCGCCGCTGAGGTGGTCATCGCCCCATCCGCCATTCAGGTCATCATCATCGGTTCCGCCAAAGAGGGCATCATTACCGACGCCCCCGTTAAGCCTATCTTGGCCACGGCCGCCATACATCCGATCATTGCCGCCACCACCGTCGAGAAAATCGTTTCCGTCCCCGCCATCAAGAACATCAAACCCATTGCTGCCCTTTAGCACATCGTCGCCTTGACCGCCAAAAAGCCGGTCGTTGCCGCTGCCACCGACGAGGTGGTCGCGCCCGCCGCCACCTTTAAGCCGATCATTCCCCGCGCCACCAAATAGTCGGTCATTTCCAGCGCCACCAAATAGTCGGTCATTTCCAGCGCCACCAAATAGCCGATCATTTCCTAGCTCGCCTTGCAGGCGATCATTGCCAATTTTCCCAATGAGCAAATCATGACCATTTCCGCCTCGAATGAGATCATGGCCGGTTCCACCGAACAATTCGTCACTCCCTGCGCCGCCGGTCAGCTTTAATGGGCGGGCAAATTTTGATCCCAAGCCGACTTTGAATGTATTGAGTTCTTGAATCGAGCTGTTAGCGCTATTGGAAAATGATTCTGACATTCTACCCCCAAATTTTTACGGCACTAAAAGGCTCGAGTACCAACTGGAGGCATAGCCTTTGCCCCAAATGAAAACCGACAAACCACGCCCACTTTGGCGAAAATGGGGCGCTAAATCAAAATAAATGCAAAAATGCATGTTGCTGACGACCAGAGGCCGCCGAACAAAATTGTTAAGCAGCAGGGGGCTCAAGTCAATTGTGACGTTTGCAAGGCAGCGCTACCTTGGATTGCATTTTTATATTAACCTTTTGTTAAATATCGCAAAATTGGCATTAGTAATTTTTATTGAATCGCTACTTGGGCAATCTGTCGGCGGGCAGGGTAAACAATTGTTTCTCTATAACGGTAAATGCAAGCCATCGTATTTGATTGTTTCCGAGTGATGGTCGAAAGCAGCGCGCGCAGGCCGTCGGTAGTCTTCGAATCAACGGCGCTTGTCGCATGAGACTATTTACCGATAGCCGAACTAAAAGGCGGCCTGCATCAGTGGGTTAATCACCAAGTTGCACCAGTGCCCGAATGTCAGATAAGCGGGCTGCAACCGCAGCATTTCGAAGATCAGGCTGTCCTGTGTGGGTGGCACCTGCATTGCAAGCGTTTTTTTGTGCTGTTTGCGCATTTTCGTCAGTACAGTCGTGTGTCCGGCCTGTTTATGTTTTGGCATTGCCTCCACTGGCCCTGATGAATTCCGCAA
>Ga0316209_1000901_pt1 | contig 39167 bp, 42 predicted proteins | sample 6monopyrite_MG_FD_204945 | JGI IMG/M metagenome (GOLD analysis project Ga0316209, IMG submission 204945) | Microbial mat bacterial communities from mineral coupon in-situ incubated in ocean water Damariscotta River, Maine, United States -... | ecosystem: Environmental > Aquatic > Marine >...
TGTTTTCGTCAGTAAAGAACCTGGAGCAAAAGATGATGGAATTCATTGAGGCCCACAATCGCAATCCAAAACCCTTTGTCTGGACAAAAACAACTGAAGCGATTTTAGAGAAAATTGGTCGCGCTAAAGCAGCCCTTGTATGAGCGTACTGTTTGTTACACTACACTAGTATCTCAGTACTGCTGGTGTCGTGATTTTGGTTTTCTTTGATATCGAAATTTGCTTTGAGTGTTATCCATAGCGGTTAGTGGTGAAGTGGTTTTTGTATGTGTTATTTAGCTTGTCACATGCCACAGCCCCAGCGCACTGATAATAACGAGAACGCCCCCGACGATCTGTTTAAAACACTGATCATTTTTTAGGATTTTTTCGTGCGCCTTTAGTCCGATGACATGACCGATGGCAGCAGCAGGCAGAAGCATCAAGGCGCTGCTCAACTGGAGTGATACACCCAGCGCAGCGAAGGTGCTCATCTTGAGCGTGACCAGACAGAACCACAGTACAAATAACGTATTGCGCAACTGTGAAAATGAAACGTTACGCATAAATACCGCAACCATCAGCGGTGCGCCGGTGAGGGAGGTGCCGGCGACGTAGCCGCCGAAGCCAAGCAGTAATTTGTCACTCCAGCCTTGTTGACTCTTGATCGAGAGGTTTAATAACCACATGAGCGCGTAAAATAAGGATACTGAATAGATAAAGATCAACAGCCATTGATTGGGCAGAGTGATCAGCCCGAAGACCCCGACCAGCGCGGGAGGGATAATGAAAACAGCACTCTGTTTAAGGTAACGCCAGTCGACGTTATTGAGTCTGGTGCGTAGCGTGAGCGCAGAGAAAAAGAGCAGGTGCGCGCCAATGACTGGCAGCCAGAAGATCGGCTGGTCATAAATAAAAAGCATCAATGGCAGGCCCAGTGCCGCACCCCCAAAACCGAGGCCACTGCGGACAAAGCCGGTCCACATAAAAAGTAGTCCAATTAGCGCAAGCTGGGTAACGCTAAAATCGAGCAACAGGGAGTTCATTGATTATATTTTAGTACGCGCATATGGCGGTATAAAGCCGGATTATGCTACTAGCTTTAGTCCGCTGATGGCGTTCCCCTAGCCATCAATTAACAGCGTAGAAAACCGGCCATCGCGCGGATCATATAATCGTGGTCATCCGCACCCGCGCTTTCACGAATACTGTGCATCGCCCACATCGGATTACCTACATCCAGTGTTCGTATTCCTATGCGTGCGGCAGACATCGGTCCGATGGTGCTGCCACAGGCGAGGTCACTACGATTGATAAACTTCTGGTAGGGGATCTGCGCTGCTTCACAGATCGCCACAAACAGTGCTTCGGTGTGGGCGTTGGTGGCATAGCGCTGATTGGTGTTGATCTTAATCACTGGCCCACCGTTGATGATGGGCTGGTGCTGGGGTTCATGTTTATCCGAAAAATTAGGGTGCCATGCGTGGGCCATATCGGCGCTTAACATATAGCTGTTGGCGACCGCTCGATGATGGCGTTGAGGACCATCATCGAGTACCGTGCCGATGCGCTGTAAAACATCATTGAGAAAACTGCCCTCGGCACCTTTGGCGCTACAACTGCCAACCTCTTCGTGATCAAAAAATGCGATCACCTGCGTCGCAGCACAGGGTTTATCAAGGATTTCATTCAGGGCCAGTAATGCCGCATGACATGAGGCGAGGTTATCCATCTGACTGTTAGCGATGAACTCCTGATGGGCGCCAAAGAAGGCGCCGGGCTGAGTGTCATAAGCCGCCAGCTCCCAAGCAAGAATGGATGACTCATCAACCTGTAACTTCTCAGCAAGCATGCCCTTAAAACTGATGCCTTGCGCGCTATCCAGTGAGAAGATCAGCGGGAGTTCTTCCTGCGCATTAAATTTTAATCCAAGCTGGTTGACATCACGATTGAGATGAATGGCGAGGTTGGGTAAACGCACAATCGATTCATTAATGCGTAGCAGACGAGATTCAAACGCCTGCGGGCCGTCCCCATTTTTAACACTGACACGCCCGGCCAGCGAAAGGTCCCGGTCAGCAAAGGTCGCGAGCAACGGGCCGCCGTAAACCTCGACCCCAAGACGTGTGTATTGTCCTTTCTTTTGTACAGGATTGGGTTTAATGCGCAGCCCGGGAGAATCAGTGTGCGCACCGATAATGCGATAACCGCTCTCGCTTGGCGCTTGTGTGCCGGCTACAAATGCGATGATTGAGGATTGATCACGGATGGTGTGGTAACGTTTGCCTGCAGTCAGTTGCCACTGTTCTTTTTCCAGCAGGCGCGTGAAACCGTGCTGTTCCAGTATCGCCACACAACTGTCGACAGCATGCCACGGGCTAGGGCTGTTATCGATAAAATTGAGGAGCTGTTGTGCCTGTTTCATTTGTATCTCTCGTGCTATTTGATAAGTAGCCTTAATTTAACATGTGTTGGTACTGGCGTCTGTTGCTGGAGATTAATATTTAACGAGCGCTCACCTATGCAGCGTAGATTTGCTATTCGCATGGCGACTATTTAAGCTGTTTGTCAACGATGAACGATAATAACGATGTACAATTGACCCACCTTGACCATCATGCAGATGATCAGCAATTCCCGCTGATTTTACTGCTGGATGATGTCAGTGATGCTGCTAATGTGGGCGCTATTTTTAGGGTTGCAGATGCGCTTGGGGTTGAGCGTTTGCTGCTTTGTGGCGATACCGTAGTGCCGCCGAACCGCCGTTTAACACGGACTTCGCGTGCGACCGATAAGGTCGTTGGCCATCAATATTATGAGGATGCGGTGGCCGCATTGAGCACACAATCGGCGCAGGGGTATCACTGCATCGCACTGGAGCTTACGCAACAAAGTGTCGATATTAAAACGGTTGATTTTGGCGCATTGGGTAAAGTTTGTTTGATTTTAGGTGCGGAACAGCGCGGGGTAAATGCAAGGCTGCTTGAAAACGTAGCGCAGACAGTTCATATTCCGATGCTGGGTCAGAACTCTTCGATGAACGTGGCGACTGCCTGTGCCGTTGGGGTCTATGAAATTACCCGTCAACTATAGTGGATGATGGCGTGGTGAGTAGGGTAATGAAGATACTTGGGAGTGGGGATGAAAAAACTTAAGAACGAAGTTGAATTGATTAAGGCGGCCATCACTGCTGGCGTCCGTTATGCCGAGGCACGTGGCGCGGCACAGTTTGAAAGTGACGATTCACTGAATGACAAAGCGCTCTATATTTATCGCCTGCTGGTGCATGACAAGCTGGTTCAGGCTATGCCCGAAGATCAGGTGTCACAGAAATCGGTGAAACATAAACTGGCGATCTGGTATTCAAAACAGTTGCCGGGTGATCATCCGTTGTTGCAGTAGCGATATTAGGCCGATGGGAAAAGGAATTTTTTCAGCTAAGCCTAGACCGGTAATGCCTTATGACGACTTTGACTCCTTAATACTTCTAATGCTACGAGGGGCCAAATAAGACTGATGCCTAGCTTTTAAAAGCATTTTTAGATACGAATTGGCGTTATAATTGATGATATTATGAAACATCCTCTCCCACTGTTCAACGAGTACACCACCCCAACGCTGGACTACTATAATCAGAAGGCAGACGACTTCTTCGCCGGCACGGTTGATCATGATGTCGCGCAGAACATCTCAGCACTATTACAACATATTGAAATTCAGGCGGCGGTGAGCGGGCCTTATAGAATACTGGATATGGGGTGTGGGCCGGGACGTGACCTTAAAACATTTAAGCAGCTAGATCATATTGCGACAGGCTTGGAAGGCGCTGAGCGCTTTGTGGAGATGGCACGCGCGTACAGTGGCTGTGAAGTATGGCAACAGGACTTTGTAGATCTGGACCTTCCGGTAGGTCACTTTGATGGTGTGTTTGCCAACGCCTCGTTATTCCATGTGCCGCGGCAGTCTTTGCCCCAGGTGTTGCAAGCATTGCAGGCAACGTTGAAACCCCACGGTGTATTGTTCAGCTCTAATCCGCGCGGTAACAATGAAGAAGGCTGGAATGGGGGGCGCTATGGTGCTTATTACAACCTGGAAGCCTGGCGAGAATACATGGCTACGGCAGGGTTTATTGAGCTGACGCATTATTATCGTCCACCGGGGGTGCCCCGCGAACAGCAGCCGTGGCTGGCAAGTGTATGGTGTAAAGCGAATAGGGTCGGTTAGGTTCATGTTATGAACTACCCCATCTTTTATTCTTTTCGTCGCTGTCCCTACGCCATACGTGCGCGGCTTGCATTGCGAGCAAGTGGTATTCAGGTCGCATTGCGAGAGGTGGTGTTGGCCGATAAGCCCGCGGCATTGCGGCTGATATCACCCAAGGCGACGGTGCCTGTGCTGGTGGTGAGTCAACAGCAAGTGATCGACGAAAGTCTGGAGATTATGTACTGGGCATTACGCCAGCATGACCCGCAAGGGTGGTTAAGTGGCGATGCAGCGTTGATCGCTGAATGTGATCGATTGATTGCCTTCAATGACACGCAATTTAAGCCGCAACTCGATCGCTATAAATATGCTGATCGTTTCCCGCAGCAGTCGATGGAAGTTTACCGTGCCGAAGGTGAGGTGTTTTTAACGCAGCTGGAAGCGAAACTTGCTGTCACATCATATCTCTTAGGTGACCACCCAACGTTAGCTGATATGGCCATTGTTCCATTTATCCGACAATTTTCCAGTGTCGATAGCGATTGGTTTGCACAATGTCCATATCCTGCTCTGCAAGCATGGTTGAATAAATTACTACACGCTCCGCTATTTATTAGTGTGATGACTAAATATCACAAATGGAATGCAATGGATGGCTCCGTAATAGTATGTTGAAGCAAGCGCTCACCGCTATCGCTTCACTACCATGATCGCCTGCGTATGCTTTCCTGAGTTACATGACTCCTGTAGAATAAAAATGAAGTATGTTTGTTAATAAAGAAGTCTGTTTGACCGGGGAATCCAAGAGATGAGTAAATATGTTGTAGTGACCTTCTACAAATTTGTAAGTTTACCAGATTACAAAGATAAGCAGCCACGGCTACAGACTTTTTGTTTGGAACAAGGGGTCAAGGGGACTATCCTGCTGGCCGAAGAGGGTGTGAATGGTACCATTGCAGGTCCTCGTGCAGGCGTGGATGCGATATTGGCAACGCTACGCTTAGATTCGCGGTTATCAACGCTGGAACATAAAGAATCTTTTACCAATACCTTGCCGTTTTACCGGATGAAGGTGAAATTAAAAAAAGAAATTGTTACCCTCGGCGTCGCAGGAATTGACCCTAATCGGCAAGTTGGTACATATGTGTCACCTAATGAGTGGAATAGCCTGATTTCAGACCCAGAGGTCACACTAGTGGATGCCCGTAATCGTTATGAGATAGAGATCGGCACTTTCAATGGCGCACAGAATCCACATATTGATTCGTTTGTCGAGTTTCCAGAATATGTCGAAAAAAAACTGGATAAAAAAAGGCACGGTAAGGTGGCGATGTTCTGCACGGGGGGGGTTCGTTGTGAAAAGGCCAGCGCCTATATGCTCGCGCAGGGTTTTGAAGAAGTATATCATCTGGAGGGTGGCATCCTGAAGTATTTGGAGGTCATTCCGGCAGAAGAGAGCAAATGGCAAGGTGAGTGTTTTGTCTTTGATCAACGTATCGCAGTAGACCATGACCTTGAAGATGGCTCTTACCAAACCTGCTATGGCTGTCGCCATCCTTTATCCGAAACCGATCTGGCCTCATTGAAATACGAGGAAGGCATTAGCTGCCCATATTGCGTTGAAGACCTAACTGAGGAAAAGCGTGCGCCGCTAGCAGAGCGTCAGCGTCAGGTGCAACTGGGGCAAAAGCGTAATATTCGTCATATAGGAGGGTAGCTACGTAATCCACTGGCAGATTGCCTAGTTTTTTGGTGTATAGGTAAATCAAGGAGTAGTGATAATGATGGGGGAACAGTTCAATGGAAAGGTATAGTGCTCACAGAAAACAGATAAAACCGACATTCTATGTCACCGTTAATCTGTCTGATGGCAGAGTGGTGGCACTACTACAGCGGGGATCGTCTTCATAGTGCGTACAATGGAAAATCACCAAAGGAACGATACTTTGAACTAGTCAACAAGGCTCCAAATTAAGATGTGGTTTGTGAAGACTATAACCCATTCGTGAGCACATACAGGATCCTCATTATAAAGTAGATTTGGAGCCGAAGAAATTGAAACGATCTCTATGAACCACATAGATTTTTGGAGAATTTCCTAGAAGTGTGTCGTTGTACGGTACGCTGTTTTATAGCGTAGATATTTCAATTTTTTGCTGCCAATAGCTTGAACGTTGCTGATCAACAGGCAATCCAAACCAGCCTTCTTTATAGCCGATAACTAAATATTCCTGGGCTTCAGTCACGCCATTTTCAGCCGCTTGTATATACCATTTAAGTGCGGTAGCCTCATCAAAGTCGACATGTAATCCGCCATGATACATCAGTGCAACGTTGAATTGTGCGCGTGGATCTCCTTCCTTGGCAAGCGGCATCCAGTATTTGAATGCGAGACTATAATTTTCATTGATTGCAGAGTCGATGGCATTAATATACGTATCAGCGGATACATTGGCTGCGCTTAGAAACAGTAATGTGGTAAGGCATGTGGCTTTTATCTGCATGATAAAACTCCTGATAAAAATGGTGATGTGATGTTGTCACTATGCCTCAGTTAGTTTGAATCTTCTGATAAGCGGGTCACAAATCAAGTGTTCGAATAATTGATAAAAAAATTTGTTGATAAGCTATCTAATATCAAAGTCTGGAATGGCAGCTTCGGTTTCCCAGGGGTAAATACGCTTGACATTGATGATGAAGAGATAGCCCGGTTTATCGGGATTTTTGATGGTTTTACTACTTATCTCAGTAGTTTCATAAAGATCCGCTTGCATTTTAAGGGTATCGTCAGGTTCTCGGGTGCTGATGATGCTGCCAATGAAGTCGTGTTGACTGAGGGGGGCGGTGATCTCAAAATCGCCTAATGTTTTGCTCAGTTTTAATTTAATCATCGAAGGGTTGCTGTAGGACTTTAGGGTGTAATTTGGTTTCTGTTGCATAGCTAGTACTAATCTAAACGACTCATGTGTGAGTGTATAAGTGAGTTCAGTAATACGATTAGGGCGAGGTTTTATTTTTGTTTCAAACAGTGACAGAAACTCTTCAGTACTGATTTTTTTACGATCATCTTTTTTATAGTCTAGCGGTTTTTTTTCTATTGGCCCTGTTAGTTCAAATGTGCCTGGTTCGACTACGGGTTGAATGATTGATTGATTGCTTGGTTTTATGGGTATTTTGGCCGTTTCATCTAGCAGCTCAATTTGAATGGTTTTTAGTCCATTGATATTGACTTGATTTCTTGAGTGTTTTCCCAATCTTCGTTTAAAGTCGATTGAAATTTTGATATCAGTGGAATGCGCTGTTTCCAGCGTTAGGCTTTTAATTAATTTTCCTTTATATTTATTAGGCTTGAGTGCCGGGCTGATGGTGGCTTGGCTGATGGTTAGTGTGGCATGCTTTTCTTTGTCGACCGTCATCAGGAAGGTTTGGATCTCCCCTGTGTAGGAAATGAGCAGATTATCACCCGCGTACGTTGGCGTGATATCAATGCCCGTAATGTGGGGGGTGCTGTGTAAAGGATGTGATATGGCGACAGATGCCCAAAATAGCAATATGCCGGCGGAGTGCTTGAGGGAGTATCTTGAGGCCATAAATGCACGGATAATAATGGTTTTGAATATTGACTGTCATTCACTATGAGTGTAATGATGATATCGACGAGAAAGGGACAAGCTTTATAATTCTTTTTAATCAAAAAGATAGCGTAAACTAAGGTATATTATTGTGCCAGTTTTAGCTGAATTCTGATAGAATTAGCGCCATGAATTATGTGCAATGCTAAGGAGCACGAGATGTCAGCATCACCCCCATTAACAGACCGTAGAGCCAACTCACACGGAATGATTGATGAGCTTGTTAACGTACGAGCTCAGATGTTAACGCTGTATGGCGAGCTTGCGGCGCAGCAGCCGTTTGATAATAACGAGTCAGTGTCAGAGTTATTGGAGCTATTTTGTCAGTCATTAATTGACTACACGGCAGATTCTCATTTTCGTCTCTACCGTTTTATTGATGAGCGGAAAGAGCGTCGTCGCGCAGTCGTTGATGTTGCGGATCAGGTCTACCCTAAAATTGTTTCAACCACACAAACAATACTGGATTTTAACGACAAGTATGATGTTGCAGCGACTCAAGACCTTTTTGCTGCACTAGAAGGGGATCTCTCAATGTTAGGTGAAAATTTAGCTGATCGCATTGAGCTGGAAGATGAAGTGATTAAGGTGATGCGCGCTCACTAAACTTGCTGGCCTGGGCAGCCTAGGTAAGGCAGCCCGGCTACCGTAATGTGGGAAAATAGTCTGATTAAGCTCAGATATCTTCGTAGCCTTCCAGTACGCTATCCCAGGACTTTCTAGTGTTGTCTTCTTCGTAAGGCGGTGCGACTTCATCATCAAAATCATCAAATGGGCCCGACCAGTCGTCCGGTGCATTCAGTGCTTGTGGTTCTAGCCCACCCCATATGTCGAAATCTAACTCGCCGACGGTGCCATCGAAGTACTGGATTTCAATGGTTTCGTCTTCTTCATCGATTGCAACCACTTTGAAGAGCAGGCTGTTGGTCGATTGATACCAGCTGCCAATCTCTGGTGCGTGTTTAACTGCCATATTGCTCTAGTCCTCGACTGACTGCCTGCTGAGTTATTATCATTGCGTTGTTACTTAGTGGTAGCTATCGGCTTTGAGGTAATATCCTTTAGAGTGAGTGTGGGTATAAAAAGTTGTAAATATTCTTTTAAATTAATAAGATAGCTTATTTTTAATAATGAAAAAATGACGGTTTTATTGGAAATTACAGTTTAAACGGGTCATTATCGTAAGCAGGTTTTAAATACTATGGTAAGCAAAGTGTCTTTATTTGATGCGGATTGTCGACGGTGTCCAAGATTGGCGAATTTTCTTGACGAAGTCGGAAAAAAATACCCGGATTATTATGCTGCGCCGGTGGCTTCATTCGGTGATGATGATCCCGGCTTATTGATTGTTGGGCTTGCACCGGGTATGCATGGCGCAAATGCAACGGGCCGTCCATTTACGGGTGATCATGCCGGGATAATGCTCTATAAAACACTCTACAAATATGGTTTCAGTAGTGCGCCTGAATCATCGTCGATGGATGATGGACTACTGTTGCTCAACTGCCGTATCACTAATGCAGTGAAGTGCCTGCCACCACAAAATAAACCGGAGACGGCAGAGATCAAACGTTGCAATCCATTTCTTACTGAGGAACTCCGCGTGCTTAATGAGGGAAGTGTGGTGGTGGTGCTTGGCACCATCGCCCACGCAGCAGTACTGCGTGCGTTGGATTTAAAACTAACGGCATGTAAATTTGGGCATGGCGTGGAACATGGGCTGCCGGGTGGTTTATGGATGATCGATTCGTACCATTGTAGCCGCTATAACACGCAGACAAAACGCCTCACGGAGCCGATGTTTCAGGCGATATTTGCTCGTGCAAAAGAGCGGATCGCGCAGGCAGATTAAGTATGACGAGCGACTTACCCGCCAACACGAATCCCACTGAGTTTGATGCCCGGACTTTTCTGCAAGGTCTGCCGGAAGATCCGGGTGTCTATCGAATGTTTAATGGGCGTGACGAGATCATTTATGTGGGTAAAGCGCGCAATCTGAAAAAACGCGTCTCGAGCTATTTTACACGTGCTGATGGTGCGCCGAAGACGCGTGCACTGGTGACGCATATTGACCACATCGAGGTCACTACAACGCATACCGAAACCGAGGCGTTGATTCTCGAAAACAATCTGATTAAGCAGCACAAGCCTCGCTACAATGTGCTGTTACGTGATGATAAAAGCTACCCTTATATCTTTCTGTCAGATCAACACGAGTACCCACGTCTTAGTTTGCAGCGCGGCGCGCGCAAGCAGAAAGGGCGTTATTTTGGGCCTTATCCGAATGCGGGGGCGGTACGTGAAACGTTAAACCTGTTGCAGAAGCTATTTCAAATTCGTCAATGTGAAGATAGTTTTTTTAGCAACCGTTCGCGCCCCTGTCTGCAATACCAGATTAAACGTTGCAGCGCACCCTGTACTCAGCAAGTAACGAAAACCGCCTATGCCGACGATGTACGTCACGCGGTGATGTTTCTCAATGGAAAAAACCATCAAGTGATCGATGAAATGGTTGCGCAGATGACGTGCGCCGCTGAGCAGTTGGACTATGAGGCTGCGGCGCAATATCGCGATCAAATTGCGACATTACGTGTTATTCAGGAAAAGCAGTATATCAGCGGCGACAAAGGCAACATTGATGTCGTGAGTGCGGTGACACAAGGTGGCGTGGGTTGCGTTGAGGTCTTTTATATTCGCGATGGCCATAATCTTGGCAATAAAACGTTCTTCCCCCGTCACACGCATGATGCGACAGCCGAAGAGATTCTGGGTGCTTTTCTGCCACAGTTTTACCTCGGTAAAGAAGGGGCCATTGAGATTCCGTCTCAGGTGGTGATCAATCACAAGCTTGATGATATCGAGGTGCTTAAAGCGGCATTGAGTGATGCGGCGGGCAGGCAGGTGACTATCAGTGATAGTGTGCGTGCCGAACGCAGTCGTTGGCTGGCGATGGCAACCGCGAATGCAGAACAGAACCTGTTACGTTACATCAATACCAAAAGTAATATGATGCAGCGCTTTATTGCGTTACAGGAGGCGCTGCAGCTGGATAGTCTACCGCAGCGTATGGAGTGTTTTGATATTAGTCATACCTCGGGCGAGCAGACGGTCGCATCCTGTGTGGTATTTAATACTGAAGGCCCGCTGAAGTCCGATTACCGCCGTTTTAATATAGAAGGGATCACGGGGGGCGATGATTACGCGGCGATGAATCAGGCGCTGTTACGGCGTTACACCCGTTTAAAAAAGGGCGAGGGAAAGTTGCCGGATATTTTATTTATCGATGGTGGCAAAGGGCAGGTGGGTGAAGCCGAGCAGGTGCTCGAGGAGTTGCAGATTAATGACGTTAATATCATCGGCATCGCTAAGGGACGGGCGCGTAAAGCAGGTGAGGAGACGCTCTATTTCGCGGAAACAGGCCAGGAGATTAAGCTGCCCGCAGATTCCACTGCACTTCATTTGATTCAGCAGATCCGCGATGAGGCACATCGCTTTGCCATCACCGGGCATCGCGCACGCCGAGCAAAGGCGCAAAAAAGTTCGACGTTGGAAGACGTACCGGGGATCGGCGCTAAGCGACGGCGTCAGTTATTGCAGCAGTTTGGCGGGCTACAGGGGGTGGCGCGCGCGGGCGTTGAAGACCTGGCGAGTATAAAAGGGATCAGCAGCGAACTCGCACAGCGAATTTATGATATCTTTCATGCGGGGAATTAGCAGGCTGTGGCGACAGCCACCACGATTGCCCTTAATCATAATTAAAATAAGTGTGTGGAGTATTCGGCAGTGATGACAACGGCAACTAGCCTCACCATATTGCGGATCGCGCTGATCCCTGTGTTTGTGGTGTTCTTTTATCTGCCGGTCAGTTGGTCCAATATCGCGGTGACGGCTATTTTTAGTATTGCGGCGATTACAGACTGGCTCGATGGTTATTTAGCACGCAAAATGGATCAGACTTCCGCTTTCGGCGCTTTTCTCGATCCCGTGGCCGACAAGCTGATGGTCGCCACCGCGCTGGTGCTGTTGGTGGAGGCCAGTGCCACTGCGTGGCTGGCGATTCCTGCCGCGATTATTGTTGGGCGTGAGATCGCCGTTTCTGCACTTCGCGAATGGATGGCAGAGATGGGGCAGGGCGGACTGGTGGCCGTCAGCATGTTAGGCAAGATCAAAACGACCGCGCAGATTACCGCGATTATTCTGCTGCTCTTTCATGAACCGCTATTCGGTGTTATCCCGACAGAAGCGTTAGGGTACATTGCGCTCTACATTGCCGCTGTTCTGACATTATGGTCGATGTGGGAGTATATGCGTAAGGCGTGGCCATCGCTGCGTGATGCATAGTAACTTCCCGATCAGCTTGATTATTTTTAGACCAGTGCTTGACAGCGCCGCGTAGATACATACAATACACGTCTTGTTTGAAAGGGCGGGAATAGCTCAGTGGTAGAGCACAACCTTGCCAAGGTTGGGGTCGCGAGTTCGAGTCTCGTTTCCCGCTCCAAATTTTGTTGTATCTTGTATTTTGTTAGTAATCCCCCTTTGTAGATATTGATCTTAGGAGTGATTTAGTCCATCCAGGCTGGGTGGCAGAGTGGTTATGCAGCGGCCTGCAAAGCCGTGGACGGCGGTTCGATTCCGCCCTCAGCCTCCAGTTTTCAGTATCACTTGCCCAGGTGGTGAAATTGGTAGACACAAGGGACTTAAAATCCCTCGGCTTCACGGCCGTGCCGGTTCGATTCCGGCCCTGGGCACCATTAAATTGCTTCGGTGTCCATGCCGATAATTCACTCACCTATGTGACAGCTGATTTTTTGCCCCAAACGCCCCGCGTACGTTGTGTTTTCACACAACATCAATCACTTCGTTCTCTCGTTGCACTCATCACAACTCCCACAAATGGCTCTACGGCGATGATACCCGCTGCCGCATCCTCCCCGTTATTCGCTAGTGCTCATGACTCCGAGTCTGTAGACAGGATCGCCGATCAGTGACTAGCGGCCCTTGCTTTGTTTATGTGGACTCGCCTCTGTCAACAACAAAATGGTTAAAATATAGAATTAATGCGTGCTAATGTATGAGCTCTAATTTGAGTCGCGAACCCTGGCTCAATGATATTTACGCGAATGGTATGGTCAAATCTCTCCAGCGAGTTTATTCACTCGAAGCGAAGCACTGACGCTTACCGTTGATTTGTCATCTACGTTTAAAAGCATTTTTGGTGATTGTTACGCTTATCCCACTAAGGGCTCAGCTTTATAATCGGTTTCTTGTGTCAACAGCGCAAATGCCACGGCTACACATTGTTTACTCTTGATCTGGGAAGCAAGTTTAGCTGATAGGATACGTGCATTATGTCCCTTCTCCTTTGCCACTTGCTTCCAGTAGTTCGACATCGCACAGGATTCAAACACGATAATCGCTGATTTTTCCGTGGCTAGCCAAGATGTGAATTGTGCAGATGACATTTCATCATTGCTGATTATCTGATTGGTTTAAACCACGCATCCCTGGATAACCTTTTTGGCTAAATCGACATCTATACTCGCCCTTTGCATTCAGTTTTTGCTTCAGGGTGGGGGGGAGTCCAATTATCTTTCCATGGCCGCGAGTGAGTGTATGAATGTATGTTGCAGTTCGTCTGACGATTGGATGAAGCCCTTGGGGGGGCGCCTAAAGTGCCGTTGCTCAGGCGGTGCCCGCTAGCCTCCGGTAGGCGACCTTGTCCGCAGACTCGGCGTTATGAGCGCTAGTGAATGACGTAGAGGATGTGGCAACGGGTATCATCGCCGTAGAGCCATTTACGGGAGTTGTGTTGAATGCAACGAGAGAACAAAGTGATTGATGTTGTGCGAAAACGCAACGTACGCAGAGCGGTCGGGGCAAAAGGAACCGACTGTCGCATAGGTGCGTGAATTGTCGGTATGGACGCCGAATAATTTTAGTGAAGTAGTGACACAATCAGGTGTTACTTGATGCACAGTCGCTGTTTGGTTTTGCCGATTTTATCCTGTTTCGCTTTACGCCCGATCAGGTACGTTTTGTGGCTGGATTTGGTAAATCGTTTACCTTGTCGTCCGCTGCATTACAGCAGCTGCGACGCGATGCTGGTCAGGCCCGTTAAGCGAGTTGCTGTTGTGGTCTGCCGACATAGTGCCCCTGTGCATAGTCGATGCCGAGTTCCTTGAGTAGTGACATGGTGTCTTCATCCAGCACATATTCAGCAATGGTAAATTTTCCGACAGACTTGGCGATCTGAATCATCGAGCGTACCATCGCCTGGTCGGTCTTGTCATTGGTCATATTTTCAATGAAGTTGCCATCGATTTTGATGTAGTGAATCGGTAGATGCTTGAGATAGTTAAATGAGCTGAAACCGGAACCGAAATCATCGAGTGCAAATTCGCAACCCAATGCGATCAGTTTTTTGATCAGCAGGTTAGCCTCAGCAATGTGTTGTACTGCGACCTGTTCGGTGACCTCGAAAATGAGTGACTCCGGTGGAATCTGATATCGTTCAATGTTTTCCTGTACGATCCTGAAGAGGTTGACCTCTTCGAAGACATGACCGGAAAGATTAATCGCAAATTTGATATTGGGGTTAAGTTTGCGGTGGTTAGCGAGCGCCATGAGTGCATGTTTGATGACCCAGTGATCAATCTCGACCATCAGACCAAAACGTTGCGCGGCGGGCAGAAAAGCGGAGGGTGGGATCAGTTTGTCATCTTCGCCAGAGAGGCGTAACAACACCTCGTAGATATCAGAGTTACCGGTGTGTACGTTGACGATGGGCTGATATTCCAGTACGAACTGATTATGTTTGAGCGCGGCTTCTATGCGCCGTGACCAACCGATATCCTCCTCCATTTTGCCCGTTTCATTTTTAAGTTTCTCGTAGAAGTAGTGACGATTACGTCCAGCTCGTTTTGCTTCATGACAGGCAAGATCGGCCTGCGAGAGAAACTCGTCCGGGGTGTAGAGATCGGAATCAATCATGGTGACGCCGATACTACAACTGACCTGGAATTGCTGATTACTGTCGATGAACACCAGATGCTGGTTCATCATGGTGACCAGATTACTGGCGAGTTGAACAGTCTTTTGTTGCGTGGTCTCTTCAATCAGGATTGTAAACTCATCACCGCCAAAACGGCACAGCGTATCGCATTTTCTGAGGTGATGTTTTAACCAGCGTGCGGCCTGCACCAGCATACGGTCACCGGCTTCGTGCCCTAATGTGTCATTGACATATTTAAAGTGATCCAGATCGACAAAAAGCAATGCACTAGTGCTATTGGTCGCCGCAAGTTTCTCCAGTTTTTCGGTGAAGAAGTTACGATTGTAGAGCCCGGTCAGTGAATCATGATTGGCCAATCGCAGCAAGGTTGCATCGCGCTCGCGCAGTGTCTTGATGGTGGTATTCAGTGCCTGGCTGATATTGTTGATTTCTCGATGTGTCGAGAGCGGAACATTGAACTCTGTGTTGCCTTCGGCGAGATGCTTTAATGCTTTGTTTAAAGTAGTGAGGGGCATAATGGCTTGTTTGATCACCGCCCGGCTAATGGCAAGAATGATCATGAAAATAATCAGGATAATGACACTGCCAGCAAGCAGGTTGTTGATGAACTGTTTTTCATATGCGGTGAAGTCGAGGGCAAGTTCAACATAACCGACTAATTTCACTTTATCACGGCCTGTATCTGCAAGGTTAAAGTCCAGCAGGCCGTCATCAGGAATCGATTCTAACCATACAGGAGTGTACGCTTTGACATAGGGCGAGTTATCTTGATTATGCCTGATAATATGGGGTTTCTTGGTGTTCGTTGTATTGCCAAGTTGAGCCATCTGTTTTGAATTAAGGCTCGGGGGAGGGGGAGCAGTAGTGATGTCAGCGCTTTGCTCGCGGAAGATTGGTGTCCCATCCAGCGTGTAGTAAGTGACGTAGGCAATTTCGGGAAACTTTTCGATGTAGTCTTCAATATGGATGAAACGGTCCGCCTTAGCGTCATCATTATAGAGGGGGGTGCCGAGTTGGTTGAGTTCCTGGGTCCAGCGAACGGCCCACTTTTCAAGGTTATTGTCGATGATCCAGCTAGTGGTGATCCACAGACATGTGACCGCTGCTATATAAACGATAATGGCATAAGCCACGTGGACTAACAGAATATCGCCGACCAGGCTGCGGTGTTTGGTTTTATCTTTCATCTTGTTTGTTGGTGTTAATCTGGCGGCGTGATGCCGTCAGCATAGCGCTGTGTTTGATTGCACCGGACCCGCTTTTTGCGGCTTGTCAGTGTGCGTTACTTAAATTCCTTCTATATAGTGTATCGTTAACCTGACGGGGCGGCTATCTTTCGCTATCAATTGCTGTGTTTTCTTTCGGGATCATGAGGTTAAACTGTTTTATTGTGTCAGCATTGCGCGTGATATGCGCCAATTCGAGCGGTGTAATGTCGGCACCGGGAATGGTGTTGTCGGGGGTGCTCGCAAGCAGGCGTGCCACGACTTTTTCTGCGATATCGCTATCGACCTGAGTGGCGCTCAGCATGGCCCCCGCCTCTAATAGCAGGCCGTTGACAGTGAACAGCGGAGTCGTGTGTTTGATACTGTAGTCCGCCATATTGCGCAGTGTCCGTCGACTAAGAATCCGGTTGTCGGGCAGTAACCAGAAGCCCTCAACCTGCGGGAGTAAGCGTCGAAACGCCTCCCACATCGCTTTATCATTATTGACGGTATGGCTGATAAGCGTGATGCCGTGCGCCGCCGCCTTTTGTGTGGCGTTCTCAATCAATGCCTGCTTGCCATCACCGACGATGACGCCGACCCGTTTAAGTGCTGGCATCGCTTCCTTCCATGCCTCGAACTGTTGATCAACAGCCGGAATCAAGCTGACCCCTTTGAAATGTGGAGCGACAAGATTGTAATTCTGATAATTGTATATCTGGCAGAAGACGACCGGTATCTGTTGCAGCATTTTAGCGGCTTTTGCGGCATCCAGCCCGATGGCAACGACCTGTTGGTACTGTTCACGTTTGATCTGCAGAATAATCTCTGCTGCGCCTTGTTGGTAGAGGTGAAAGGGGGTGAACGTTCCGTTATTGAAGGTGATGAGACGACCGATTTCATCGCTGAGCTGATGGTGCTTTTCGAGATCACGGCTGATGATGATGGCGACATTCAGTGGCAGTGGTGTTTCGATCTTGCTCGTTGGCACTGGGGGTGGCTGGATCGATATTGGTTCAGGCTCAGGAGTGGGCATGACTACCACGGATTCGGCGGCTACGGGTGGTGCGGGTGGCACGCTGGTAGTTTCGAGTGGAGGGGTGGGTGCTTTGTCTGCTTTGTGTAAGGTGGTGCAGCCTCCGAAAGTGATAACCATCAATAATAGTGCGATTTTGACAACGTTAGCCATGGTCGGCCCCTGGATCTTCCAGTGTCAATCGACGAGTATTGGCTATGGCCTTGCGACTAGGAAGCGATGATTGTAGCCGTTGAAGACTCTTCTCGGCAGTGGCGCGGTAGGCGGTGAGTTTACCGCCATAAATAGTCAGCAGCCGGGGAGCCGTCGTGCGATCAGTGTGCAGTACCGTTTCTCTTGGGCGAGTAAAGGCACTGTTATTGTTGCCTTCACTGCTATCGCCGCGAGGCAATACCCGCAGCCCTGCAAAGGCACTACAGACTGGATTTGTCGGTAAGTTACGGTAGGCCGGAAAGTAACTGGCCATGGTCTTGAGCAAGTACTGGGCCTCCTGCTCATGTGGCGCAGCACTGGCTGGGTCGGCACCGGCGTCAAAGGGGGTCTCAGTGGTGCCCACTAAAATCTTGCCATGCCACGGCATGGCGAAGATAGCGCGCCGGTCTGTCGGCGCCTCCATGTAATAGATCCCTTTGTTGAGCGTTCCTTCGATGATGATATGGGTACCCTGCACCAGATCAACGGCATGGGGGGGTTGCGACGGGGTGAACTTTTCCAGTATCTGATTGGCCCAGGGGCCGCCTGCGTTAACAACGACGCGCGCTTCGCAGGTGATCGTCTGCGCGTCTTTTTTATACTGTACGACTGCGCCATTGTCGTTGAGTTGACCGCTGATGAATTGCGCGCCGGTGACCAGCTCTGCGCCGAGTGAGATTGCAGAATGCATCACTGCGCGGGTCAGTGCGGCATCGTCGGTCTGCGCATCATAGTAGCGAAACACCGCTTCCAGCCCGATGGTGTCGAGGCCGTCGAGATCTTGCCATTGCGATTTACCCAGTGAGCGAAAGAGGCTGGCGCAATTAAATCCACCCAGCACGGCATAAAGCGTGAGGCCACTTCTAACCAGCCATGGACGACGACGGGTATCTTTATAGACCGGGATATGAAACGGCTGTAGCTTGACCAGTGAAGGCGCATTTTTAAGCAGTAATGCGCGTTCGCGCAGGCATTCACGCACCAGTGAAAAGTGCATCCCTTCCAGATAGCGCAGCCCGCCGTGAATCAGCTTACTGGAGCGGCTTGAGGTGCCACTGGCAAGCTTTTCCTGTTCCAGTAGTAGAACGGAATGACCGGCCGCTGCTGCCGCTTGCGCAACGCCTGTGCCGTGAATGCCGCCGCCGATGATGATGACATCATAAGGTTTATGCGCCATGACAGGCCCGCGCTCGTAGCGTTGGGTCGGCCAACATCGCTTCAATCGCCATCGTCTCAATCAACGCGATATCCTTTGCTGCCAGGGTGAGCGCCAGTGCCGGATCGGTCACTTCGTACAGTGCCCACTGCCACGGGCCGCGCCAGATATCATCCGGATTATCGGGTAGCCGAGTGTGATTAGTGAAAAGGTAGTCCGGCGCAAGTTGGTTAGCTATCTGGTGTGATGCCTCGTCCCATTTCGCAGCGACCCAGCCGATGCGCTCCGCGCCCAATGTACGGGCCGCTTCAAGCGCCGCGACCTCATACGAAATCGGTATGCATTGCCCCCCCAGTGGTGTGAGCTGTTGCATTATTTTTTCAACGACAAATTCGGTACCAAAGAGGCGAGTGCTCTCTTCTTTGATCTCAATAAAGGCGCGACGACCGGGCCATGCGCGTAACAGTGTGAGCAGTTCCGCCAGTGTGGGAATCGGGGTGCCGGAAAATTTATCGCCAAAACGTGACGCTTCGCAAGCGGCATAGTCAGTTAACTGCGCGGCATTGAGTTGGGTGATGCGTTGCGATTGACCAGTGATACGTTGCATTTCGTCATCGTGAAACAGGACCGGTACCCCATCGGCCGTCAACTGGATATCGACTTCGACATAACAGGCGCCGGCGTTTAACGCGGATTCAATCGCGGGCAGTGTGTTTTCTGGATAGCGTGCGGCGTGACCGCGGTGTGCAACGAGTTGAGGTATCTTCATGGTTAAGTCAGACATTGAATCGACTTGTTAAATCTATCACGAGTGGTCTGTTTCTGCATCGCTTTACCTGTTATTTACGCTGTTTTGTTGAGGGCCAGGCGCATCGCATGTTGCCAGCGTTGGTAACGTTCTGTAAGCGGTCGGTTTTCCTGCGGTTGAAATTGTTGCTGGGCATGGCGATACCAGGTTGTGTCTATTACGGCAGGGTCTGGATGCGCCATCAGCCAGGCCAGACCGCTGGCCGTCGCTTCACATTCATCCATGCGATGGGCTATTAGTCCGCTGAGGTCCGCGATGCGTTGACAGAGACCATCGAGCTGCGCCAGCCCGCCGCTGATCAATAGCTTTCTGGCCCCCGGTCGGTACTGTTGCAGCTGTTCAATATTGGTCTGCAACAGAAAGGCGATGCTCTCGATGACGACGACGATCTGCTGTGCGACGTTACCATTGCTGACATCGCCAATAAACTGGGAGTCGAAATTCGCTTGCCAATAGGGCGCGCCCAGCCCGGAGATACCGTTTAAAAAAAGCAGGTCAGTATCGATACTCTCCAGCCATTGCGGGAGTTGTTGGTAGAGGTTGCGGGGTTGCAGTTGCTGTTCGATCCAGCTCAGTGCGCTGCCGGCACCATTGACAGTCCCCTCCAATGCATAAGCCGTGTGTTGGTTCTGCTGTAATAAAAGACTTGTCAGGAGTTGCGGTACGACCGTGCAATCATCACCGCTCACACGTTGAATAAAGGCGCCTGTGCCGATGTTGATGTAGAGGGCGTCGTTCTGTAGCTGTTGCCACGCAAACAGTGAGGCGGACTGGTCACCCATCACCATCGTCATTGGAATAGAGTGGCCAGCGATGGTGAGGGTGCCGAAAGGGTGTTGATTGGGGACGCAGCGCGGCAGTGGGTTGTCTGGCAGCTTAAAAAGCTGCGCCAATACGGGGTCCCATTCGAGGGAATCGATGTTTAACAGTAGCGTACGAGAGGCATTGACGCGATCGACGAGGTAGGGTCGTTCATCCAGTAGTTGATGTAACAAAAAACTACTCATCGGGCCCCAGCAGAGGCGCTGTTGTTGATAGGCCTCGCTGACGTCTGACAGGTTTTCGATACACCATAGTAGCTTGCCGACGCCGTAGTGGGGGGATGAAAACAGCCCGGTTGATTGATGCACCTGTGCGGCGTGGGGATCAAACTGTTTGATCCAGTCTGCGCTGCGACGATCCTGCCAGCTGATGATCGGCGAGAGTGGTTTGCCGCTGTGTTTATCCCAGCAGACAATGTTGGAGCGTTGCGTCGCCATACCCGCCGCGACGATATCAGTGAGTTCGATGGTGGATGCTGCCGCGGCTTCCTGAATCGCCGCTTGGATCGACAGCAATAGCGCTTCTGCGCGGTACTCAACATGATCACCCGCACTTACCTCTGCTTCGATTGGGCAGGTGCCGTGTGATAGCACTTGCCCTTGCGCATTAAACACGAAGGCGCGGCTCGCGTGCCCCCCCTGATCAATAACGAGGTAGAGCGGCGCGCGATGAGTGGCCGGCGGGTTCAAATCTGTCCTCTGAGTTTTGCCCACGCAATGCCAAGGTATTCATGAATCATTTTTTCTGAGTTGCGCAGTGCATGGGCGTTGGGAAAGAAATCACCGGGGCTTAACCTGTCGGCTTGCAGTACGGTGTGATTGGTGGGGGCGGCGATGGGTGACATGCCCTGTTTATGAAATAGGGCCATTGAACGTGGCATATGCGATGCGGAGGTGACGAGTATAAAATCATCGCCAGCGATTAATGTTTTGATGTTGAGTGCCTGGTCTTTGGTATCCAGTGACGCTTTATCGAGTGTGATGGCGCTCTCCTTAACGCCCATCAATAACGCCACGGTCTGCATTGTTTCTGCTTCGGACTTGTTATCAAAGAGGTGGCCGCCAGAAAGAATCAGTCGGCTTCCAGCGGTCATCTTGTGTAGCCGCACCCCTTCGGTGAGGCGCGCTAGCGTGGTTGTGTTTATCTGGCTGGTGACTGGCACGGTTGGGTCTGAGGTGTGCCCACCGCCAAGCACTACGATATGTTTTATCTGACGCTTATTGTTGATTGGATGCTCCAAGTAGGCAGGGTACTGGTTTTCAAGTGATTCGAGTAATGCATTACTGATGGGGGGCAGGCTAAATAAGGTGAGCATCGTGATGCCAAAAAGTATCAACACCTTCCCGCTGCGGGCTTTTTTTGTGCAGTACAACATGAGAAGACCGAGGAGTACTGCAATGATCGATAGTGGCAGGGGCGTCAGCAGTGCAGCCGTTATTTTTTTTAGTAGAAACATGTCGCTATTATAACGCTAGCGTAGCGTTTTGGAGGGTTAGTTGGCAGTTAAAGGTGAATAAAAATTGTGCTGATGGTGGTGTATTTTATGGTGCCATCTGTTGTTGTAATTTACTACGCTGCTCAAGTAACGCTTTAACCTGCTTGGCCTGGCCCATGGCTTGTTTGCCGTGAGTCAGTGGCAGTAAAATATTGGGCGTGATGTTAGTGACATCATCTGTGCTGGCCACTTCCTGCGCTGCTGGTTTTGGTTCCGGCGGCGATATCTTACTCGCGTCGAGTAAAATCACTTCGCTTTTAACGCCTTTTTGTGAATTATCCGCACTGGAAAAATGCCACTGGCCATTTTCATCTTTCCACTTGTGAACTTTGATTTTGGGGGTAGCTTGTGCCGAGTCTGTTGTCTCTGTCGACATTGATACCTGTGAGGTTAGTCCGGCGACGGTTGATTGCATGTTCTGCGGGATTTCTGGCATACCCAGTTCTGGCATTTTGATATTGTTTAACGACAGGAGTGAAGCCCCATTTTTATCTTTAAGATAGAAAGGCGCAATCACGGCTAGCACCACTAATCCCATTAGTAGCTTGACAAAAAATTTCATGAGTTCCTCTCTACTGCTGTATTGATGGCATAGGTTTTATCGTCATTTTGTTGTCATTTGAGAGGGTGATTTTGCGCATTCACTCAATTTTTTGGCTGTTTTGATTATTTGCCGCAGTTGATTTTTGACGCTGTATTAGTATTATTATTGTTAAGTGTTTGTTTATAATCGTAAAATAATAGTTGGTATGTTTAGTGCTAAGTATTATGTGAAGCGTACAAAAAGCCCCCCTTTTTTTGTACGCTTCACCTCCCTCGATTTAGGGCGCCAAAATTGGCGCCCTTTTTTTATCTATTAATATAGTGTCATCTTACGCTGATCGCCATGGAGAGCGAAGCGAGGGCGATTAGTCCCCGATAGTCCACGCGGTCTGCCCTTTCGTAGTTGAGAGCGATAGCGAACGACGAAGAAATGCAGGAGCGGCTTTAGTGGCCGTAGAGTATTGAGGTAGTCATGTCGTAGTGTAACGAGTTCATTTATGAACTAGGTTATACGGAGACGTGACGGACGCAGGACAGTCGGGGAAAAAGGAATCAGTTGTCGCGTAAGTGAGTAAGTTATCGGCATGGACGCCGAATAATTTTTAGCGAAGTAGCGACACAATAGATGAATAATCAACCTATTCTATTGAAAAAACTGTGGATTTTGATGCTTAATTGGTTAAGACAGTGAGCAGTAGACGTATAGTTAGGGCTGGTTTCGAGTTTAATTCATTACTATTTGCATTGAAATTGTAGTTGTATCTGTATCTGTGATACAACTATAGAAACGTAAAGTGTATTTTAAATACAATTACGTGCTTATGATTGTTTTTTATGATTTTAATTGTTAAAGGGAGTGGAATTATGAGTCAAAGTGTTTATGACAGAATTGGCGGTGAGCCTGCAGTAAATGCGGCAGTTGATCTGTTTTATCGTAAAGTGCTGGCAGATGATCGAATCAACCGCTTTTTTGAAGGTACCGATATGGATAAGCAGGCCGCCAAGCAGAAGGCTTTCTTAACCATGGCACTGGGTGGCCCTCATAACTATACCGGTGCAGATATGCGTAGAGGACATGCCCATCTGGTTGAGCGTGGCCTGAATGACTCGCATTTTGATGCAGTGATGGAGCATTTAGGGGCGACTCTGAAAGAGTTAGGTGTGGCTGATGATCTGATTGGTGAAGCAGCCGTGATTGCCGAGAGCACTCGAAATGATGTGCTAGGTAAGTAGTTATCATCCGTAAATCAAGGCAGTTGTTATGACTAAAGTCGTCTATCAAGGCTGCTCGTATGAGCGGCTGGACGATGAATCGGTGTTGAGGTGCCTGTTGCGAAACGGTATCCGCGCACCGTATTCATGTGAGAGCGGGGCTTGCCAGGCTTGCACGATGCGGGCGATTAACGGCACGCCGACTACCGTATCGCAGGAAGATCTTAAAGAGACTCAAAAAGCACTGGGTTATTTTAAGGCGTGCGTTTGTAGGCCGGAAGATGACCTTGAAGTTACTTTACTTGATGATGCTCAAAAACATAAGTATCAGATGGAAGTGGTTGAGAAGACGTGGCTCAATGATGAGATCCTGCGGCTGCGATTGGCCTGTGAAGAATCGTTTGATTACCGTGCCGGACAGTTTATCAATATATTCAAAGGTGACCTGATTCGGAGCTATTCGATCGCTTCACTGCCTGGGCAGGATGCGATGCTTGAGTTTCATATTAAACGTGTACCGGGAGGCGTAGTGAGCCACTGGTTAAGTGATGAGGTAAAGCTCGGTGACCCACTCATCGTGACAGGCCCGATGGGCGAATGTTTTTATCATGAAGCAGAAGATGTCGAGGGATTGTTGGCAGTAGGGACTGGCTCCGGTTTAGCGCCGCTGTGGGGGGTTGTGCGCGATGCATTAATGCAGGGGTACGAGAAGCCTATAATCCTTTGCCATGGCGCGATGAAGGCTGAGAATCTCTATTATGTCAATGAGCTACGTGAGCTTGAAGCGAGGTATGAAAATTTCAGTTATTTCCCCTGTGTATCCACGCCCGACGAAGCTGAATTGCTGACGGATTTGTCGTTAGGATTTCCAAATGATGTCGCGTTTACGAAGCAGCCATCACTGGCGAAGTGGCAGGTATTTCTGTGCGGCCATCCAGAGATGGTGAATAATACCAAAAGGATGGCATTTTTAGCCGGTGCGGCCTTGAAGAATATACATGCAGATCCGTTCGTAATGGCTTTACCCACGTAAATTATTAGTTTATTTGAATTTATTCCGATTTTCCCTTGATGATGATGGGGCTACTCTGTTAGTATTCACCTCGTCGTAAATGCAGGTGCGGGGTGGAGCAGTTTGGTAGCTCGTCGGGCTCATAACCCGAAGGTCGTAGGTTCAAATCCTACCCCCGCTACCAATACTATCTGCATACGATAATTATCCGGTTTTATCATTATTATCATTGGCTGGTAGCAGCAGCCGCCCAAGAAGTTTAGATTTCATCATATCTTTTTTCCCCATTACAATATTCAGGATTACCGCAAGTTTTCCTCGCCGTAATCTAAAGTGGCTCGATCAGGTTTTTCTGCGCGGCGCGTTAGACTTTTCAGCTTATCCTTGCGCAGTGCGGCAGGCAGGCCATTCTTGATGGCTTGTATGATGTTTCTTTTTCTAGCGTGGCTTTTTCTGCTATCGCTGGCGGGCATGGATAGATACTTGGACTCCCCTCATCCTGAAGCAGAAACTGGTTGCTTATTAATCATGTGAGTAAACGGAGCCCGCGAACAAGCATTTTGCTTGGGTCTTAATGGGTACTGAAATTACCTATGAAAATATGTAAATTTTTGTCTGCGGGTGTGTGAGGCTTAAGTCGTTTGAGACAGGATAAAAATTCCTCGGGGTTTGTTGTGTCTGAAACCTTTCCAATGACTCTTCCTGTTAATGTGTTGAAGCCATCATAAAGCCTGGTCGTTCCATTTCTTTTATAATATCCGTACTATTGCCCATTCGACTTGGGTTTAACGGTAATCCTTGTTGTGTTCGATCAAGGGCTTGGATTTGCGTTTTCTCATCAATATATAAGTATAATCGCATTCTCGTGGGAGCATGTAGAGACTGACAATATTGATTACTTACGCTCTTTTTCAAATCTATTTCGCCAACGATGCACTGTTTTTGCTGATGTTCTCTGTGCGTAGGACTTTTGTCAGCGTCACCTCTTTGCTAATAACTACATAACTTTCCGCATGAACCACTAGGCCTTTTATAGGCTTGCATTATGAATAAAAATATTTTTTATTCAATGGGTTACCTATATTATTGGTAGTTTTGATCGTGGTGCTGGAACTTTGTGACTGGCTGTTTAATTGGTGCTCCCTAGGGGACTCGAACCCCTGTTCCCGCCGTGAGAGGGCGGTGTCCTAGACCACTAGACGAAGGGAGCATTTGGAGAAACCGATGGTCATTTAGGATGAATCCAATAAAATTAACAAGATACATCTCGGTTTTGCGGTATTATACGCACCAATGAACGATGTACAAGCCGCAATGATGGTTGGCATTCAAATATAAAGATTAGGACGTATTGTTATTAATTCCAGAATTATTCCCCGCCCAGAGCACACTTTATCGCGCGCCGGTATCTCTGAAAATGCACTGAAAGTGCTTTACCGCCTCAAGGAGGCGGGCTATGAAGCCTACCTCGTCGGTGGTGGTGTACGCGATCTGCTGCTTGGGCGTGAGCCAAAAGATTTTGATGTCGCCACTGATGCCCACCCGGAACAGATTAAAGCGGTGTTTCGTAACTGTCGTTTAATTGGTCGGCGTTTTCGTCTCGCCCATGTGCATTTTGGTCGTGAGATTATTGAAGTAGCAACATTCCGCGCGCAGCATAGTGGTGACGCAGACGGTGGCGTGATCGAAGAAGGGCGGATCGTGCGAGACAATGTCTATGGCACGGTAGAAGATGATGCCATACGACGTGACTTCACAGTCAATGCGCTCTATTACAATATTAAAGACTTCTCCGTGGTGGATTATGCGGGCGGTGTTGAGGATCTAGAAGCGGGGGTATTACGCCTGATAGGTGAGCCTGAAGTGCGTTATCAAGAAGATGCAGTGCGAATGTTACGTGCCGTTCGATTTGCGGCTAAACTCGGTTTTCGCATCCACCCTGAGGCCGAAAAACCGATCTTTGAGCTGGGCCATCTGTTGACCGATATCGCGGCAGCGCGCCTCTATGAAGAGGTATTAAAACTTTTTATGGGCGGCAGCGCCGTACAGAGCTATGAGCTGCTTTGCCACTATAATCTGCTGCAATACCTTTTTCCGCAGACCGCAGCGCTCCTCGAAAGTGATCAAAACGGCGTGTTTCACGCGTTGATTCTGCGCGCGATGGAAAATACGGATGTTCGTATTGCCGCGGGTAAACCGGTCACCCCGGCTTTTTTATATGCGGTGATGATGTGGATGCCGATGCAGCAACGCGCAAAAGAGTTGCGTCGAGATGGCATGACTGAAGTGCAGTCGATCTGCGAAGCTGGCGGCGAAGTGCTGGCTGATCAGAACCGTCATGTTGTGTTTCCTAAGCGTTTTAGTCTACAGACACGCGAGATTTGGCAGTTGCAGCCGCGGCTTAAGCGCACCACCGGCAAAGCGCCGCTGCGCTTACTGAGTCATCCTCGCTTTCGTGCCGCGTATGATTTTTTACTGCTGCGCGCTGAAGCGGGTGAACCACACCAGGTATTGTGCGACTGGTGGACAGCGTTTCAACTAGAAAATCCGGATGTAATACAGCAGGCGGCGAGTCGTGCCGCGCCTAAAAAACGCCCGCGCCGTCGCCCTCGGAAAAAGCCTGAAGATGCGACACCTGTCAGTGACTCGGGTGAATCCGCGTAACGCAAGCGGATCAGTGGGATGGATGACATGATAGCGCAACGTACCGAGGCCTGGATTGGCCTTGGCAGTAATCTTGATAATCCTCAACAACAGCTTGAGCTGGCGTTAGCCACATTACGTCAACTGGCGGTGGATGATTCACTGCAATGCTCTTCTTTTTATCTAAGTAAAGCGCTGGTGGCTGACGGCACCAATGAAGAAAATGGTCAGCAGCCTGATTATATTAATGCGGTTGCACGGCTGGAGACAATGCTTGCGCCACATGAGTTATTAGTACAACTGCAATCAATAGAGATGTTACAGGGACGGATTCGTCATGAATCTGCCCCTCGCTGGTCGCCGCGCACACTTGATCTGGATATATTATTGTACGGTGATCTGCAGCTCAATACGCCAGCATTGACGTTGCCACATGCGGGTATCAGGCTACGCGAGTTTGTCCTTTATCCAATGTATGAACTTGCGCCGACACTGGAAATCCCAGTGTTGGGTGCGTTAGAAAAACTGGTCAAGCATTGCCCGATGCGTGGCATGAGATTACTGAACGGGAACGAAGAGGGTAGCACCGTTGCGATCACCTCCTGATTATATCGTGGTTGAAGGACCGATCGGCGTAGGTAAAACCAGTCTGGCAACGAAACTGGCTTCAACCTTTAATACCGACTTGCTACTGGAGGGGGCGGATCAAAACCCGTTCCTCGAACGCTTTTACCAAAATCCTAAAAGCGCAGCGTTACAGACCCAGCTATTTTTTCTGTTTCAGCGAGTGCGCCAAATGGAAGCGTTACGTCAGGGGGATATCTTTCGTTCGGTGCGTGTGGCTGATTTTCTGATTGAAAAAGACCGTCTCTTTGCACAGATCACGCTTGATGATGACGAGTTGCGCCTCTATGATCAGATCTATAGTCAGATGGTGCTGGATGCACCCTGCCCAGATTTGGTGATCTACCTACAGGCGCCAATTGATGTGTTAATGGAGCGTATTCTGAAACGAGGCTTATCGCAGGAGCGTTTGATTCAGTCTGACTACCTGAGAAAAGTGGTGGAGTCCTATGCGCGCCTGTTTCACTATTACAGTGCATCGCCGATATTGATTGTTAATGCGGCAGAGTTTGATCCAGTGACAAACGAACGTGACTATGAATCATTACTGGAGCGTATTTGTACTATCACTAGTGGCCGCCACTATTTTAATCCATTACCATTGACGTTCTAACGGCGCTTTATTTCAAAGCTAAACGAGGAAACTCATGACAGCAGCCATTACCCTTTCGACTTTGCGTGCAATGAAAAAGCGCGCTGAGAAATTTGCCACGCTCACTGCTTATGATGCAAGTTTTGCTGCGATTCTTGAAGCCGCGGGTGTTGAAGTGATTCTGGTGGGTGACTCGCTAGGCATGGTCGTTCAGGGGCATTCGACAACCGTACCGGTGACGATTGATGAGATGATCTATCACACGCGCTGTGTTCGTCAGGGCAGTGCCAATACACTATTGATGGCGGATATGCCGTTTATGTCTGATGCCACGCCCGCACTGGCGCTTGCGAATGCCGCGCGCTTGATGAAAGAAGGTGGCGCACAGGTCGTCAAGTTAGAAGGTGGGGCCGTGATTGTCGATACCGTGCGACTGTTGAGCGAGCGTGGTATTCCGGTCTGTGGTCACCTGGGGCTATTGCCGCAATCGATCAATAAACTCGGCAGTTATCGGGTACAGGGGCGAGATGAGGCTTCTGCACAATGTTTACTCGAAGATGCCAGGTTACTGGAGGCCGCAGGCGCCGAATTATTGCTACTTGAGTGTGTGCCTGCAACGTTAATGAAGGCAGTGAGTGAACAATCAAAGGTGCCGGTGATCGGCATTGGGGCGGGCGCGGATTGTGATAGTCAGGTGCTGGTATTGTATGACTTGTTGGGCATCACGCGCGGTAAACGCCCTGCCTTTTCTAAAAACTTTCTTGAAGATTGTGGTTCTATTGAGGCCGCCGTTGCCGAGTATGTGCGGCAAGTTAAGGCCGGTGAGTTTCCCGCCGCCGCGCAGATCATCGCCTAATTTTAATGGGAATAATGCAGCGTATTAGTGATATCGGTGAGCTTCGTCAGCAAGTGCAACGCTGGCGTATGGCCGGCGAGCGCACTGTCTTTGTGCCAACGATGGGCAATCTACACCGCGGCCATTTGCGTTTGGTTGAGAAGGCGCGTGACCACGGTCAGCGTGTGGTGGTGAGTGTTTTTGTTAATCCGATGCAGTTTAATGATAAAGATGATTTTGATGCTTATCCGGATACATTAGCGCAAGACAGTGAACAGTTAACGGGGGCGGGTGTTGATATCCTGTTTATCCCATCAGTCGCCGATATTTATCCTGATGGCTATCAACAAAATAGTCAGGTAGTGGTGCCGGGCTTGTCCGATATTCTTTGCGGCGAGCACCGCCCGGGGCATTTTATCGGTGTCACAACGGTCGTGGCGAAGCTGTTTAATATCGTACTGCCCGATGCGGCGTTATTTGGCGAAAAAGATTTTCAGCAATTGATGGTCATTCGGCGCATGGTGGATGAACTCTGTTTTCCCATCGAAATTGTGGGTGTCGCAACCGAGCGAGAAAGCGATGGTCTCGCGATGAGTTCACGCAACGGCTATTTAAGTGCGGCAGAGCGCCAGCAAGCGCCATTACTGTATCGTGAGCTTGAGCAGGCGAAATCACGGCTATTACTGGGTAGTGAACGGTTTGAAGTGGTTGAGGCCGAGGCGATGGAAGTGTTGCAGGAAGGCGGTTTCAGGCCCGAATATTTCACTGTGCGTAGCCGTAAAGACCTTTCTAAAGCAGAGGGGAATGTTCAAGATCTGGTGATTCTTGCCGCTGCGTGGTTAGGAAAGGCCCGCTTGATTGATAATATTTGCTTGAAATCAGGGTAGTTAGCATTTATTAATATGTTAAAATATCCGTTGATTCCGTTGGTAGGGTCTGTTTTAGTGAGGATAAGTTAGTACAATGCAGCAAACGATGCTAAATGCAAAACTTCATCGCGCCTGTGTCACGCACGCAGAGCTTGAGTATGAAGGTTCCTGTGCAATAGATAGTGATCTGTTGGATCGTGCCGGTATTCGCGAATACGAGCAGATCCAGATCTATAATATTGATAACGGCGAGCGCTTTGTCACCTATACCATCCGCGCTGAAGCGGGTTCGAAGATTATCTCGGTGAATGGTGCGGCTGCGCATAAGGCGGCGCCGGGGCATCGCGTTATTATCTGTTCATACGTAGTGCTTAATCAGCAGGAGCTGGTTAATTTCAAACCGACCTTAATCTATTGTGATGAAGAGAATAATGTTAGCCATAGCCGCAACAGTATCCCGCAGCAGGTTGCCTGAGCCAACGATAACGTTATTGGGTGGCTTGAGTCCTTATTTGAATAACCACGATACGTTTGTTTAACGGCTGTATGTCTTTTGGCCGTGCAGCTAAACTTTTAGCAGTGCTAGGGCGCTGTTACGTTTCTTTTATGTATAACATCTAAATTCTTTATTATTCTGGCTTGATATGGCAAAAAAAAAGCGTGGCTTTGATGACGATGATGCTTTCTTTGATGAAATGGAGGCGGAGGCGTTTAGTTATGAGAGTGATGAAGATGGCGAGGAAGAGAAGAGCCGCTCACAGTTAAAGCGTGAGATGTTGGCGCGGCGTGATCTTGGCGAGGAGCTAGTCGCACTGAGTGAAACGCGTTTGGCAAAGATTCCACTGAGTGAGGAGACACTTGACGCCGTTCACGATGGGCAGCGTTTTACGCGCCGTGCACTTAAACGCCAGCTCACGCGCATTGCAGTATTAATAACAGAGTATGAAGAGGAGACTGCGATTCGGCAGGCATTGGAGCAACTCTACCAGCCACACAGAGACGAAGTGCGGCGGCAGCATGAGGTGGAGCAGTGGCGCGATGCCCTGATTGCAGGGGATGAAGATTTGATGCAATCACTGCTGGCGCGTTTCCCGGAGATTGACCGCCAGCATCTGCGCCAATTAGTGCGTAATGCCATTAAAGAGCGTGAGCGAGATAAGCCGCCGAAATCAGCGCGCGTGCTTTATCAATATCTATTTTCACTTGTCGAAGAGAAGTGATAAATATCAAATAGTTATTACAATTATTGAATTTAAACTATTTGTTAAATAGACGCTGTTTTATGAATCGTGATTTGTGCTGAGTGCCGCTTTGCGTTATAAATCCCGACCATTGAATTTGAATAAACTGAAACTTTAGATTAAGGAAGTAATTATGACTGTACGCTCGTTTCACCCGCCACAACGCACCTTGATGGGCCCTGGTCCTTCGGATGTCAACCCTCGTATCCTTGAAGCGATGTCTCGTCCGACCATTGGCCATCTGGACCCTGCTTTTGTGGGGATGATGGATGAGGTGAAACTGCTGCTGAAATATGCATTTCAGACCGAAAATGAGATGACGATGCCGGTCTCCGCACCGGGCTCTGCGGGCATGGAGAGCTGCTTCACTAATCTAGTGGAGCCGGGTGATAAAGTCATTATTTGCCAAAATGGCGTTTTTGGTGGCCGTATGAAAGAGAATGTTGAGCGCTGTGGTGGTACTGCCGTGATGGTTGAAGATAGTTGGGGTGACGCGGTTGATCCACAAAAACTGGAAGATGCACTGAAGGTCAATACCGATGCAAAAGTCGTCGCTTTTGTTCACGCCGAGACCTCGACAGGCGCGCAATCTGATGCGAAGACGTTGGTCGAGATTTCCCACAAATATGACTGTTTGACGATCGTCGATGCCGTAACCTCACTGGGAGGCACCCCATTAATGGTGGACGAGTGGGAGATCGATGCGATCTATTCCGGTACTCAAAAGTGCCTGTCTTGTACGCCTGGCCTATCGCCTGTCAGTTTTAGCGCGCGTGCGCTGGAGAAAATTAGCAATCGTATAACTAAAGTACAGAGCTGGTTTCTCGATCTGAACCTGGTGATGGCTTATTGGGGCGGCGATGGCAAGCGTGCCTATCACCATACTGCACCGATCAATGCGCTTTATGGACTGCATGAAGCACTGGTAATCCTGCAGGACGAAAGACTGGAGAATGCCTGGGCACGTCATCATAAGCATCATCTTGCGTTGCGCGCGGGGCTGGAATCAATGGGACTCACTTTTGTGGTTGATGAGGCGAATCGTCTGCCGCAGCTCAATGCAATTACGATTCCTGAGGGGGTTGATGATGCAGCAGTACGTAGCGCATTGTTGAATGACTATAGCCTTGAAATTGGTGCCGGTCTGGGGGTCATGGCGGGCAAGGTGTGGCGTATCGGTCTCATGGGGCATGCTTGTAGTACCCGTAACGTGCTGCTCTGTCTTGCTGCGTTAGAAGACGTGCTCGGCCGCATGGGCGCTAAATATGAGCGTGGGGTTGCTGTGAGCGCTGCTGGTAAGGTATTTTCGGCCGCGTAACTTTGCCATATTTGCGTGTCACTTTAAAAACCCGCTTCGGCGGGTTTTTTATTGTTGGCGGTTTCAGTGAGCAAGTATAAAAAGTAGAACATGATGAAGTTTGAAATCAAAAGCACCCGGTGTGAATAATGTTATAGAACGCGGGAAGTTATTTTTTTTCAGGACTGACTATTTACTATCCCCCAGCTTCTTATTCTTTTAGTTGATAAACAAGACCACCATTAACACGCACTATATCAAAACGATCAGAGTAATTGGCCATTGATTCTGATCCACCTAGGATGAGGTACCCACGAGGATTCAGCACGCTAGCAACTCTGGCAAGGATGTCTTTTTTTGTTTCTGTTGAAAAATAAATTAAAACATTACGACAAAAAATAACATCGAATTTTCCAAGTACAGTATAACTTCCCAATAAGTTAAATTCACGAAATTCTATTCGACGTTTAATATCATCCTTTAGTTTCCACATATTCTCATGTCGTTCAAAATAACTATTAATACGTGCCGGTGACATTCCCCTGTCTAGGGTCATTTGATCAAAAACTCCTTCTTTTGCACCACAAAGAACTGTATTTGATATGTCAGTAGCCATGATTTTTACAGGCATCATCATATTAGTATTTTTTTTCTGAAATTCAGAAATAATAATACTAATAGAATATGCTTCTTGTCCTGTGGATGCTGCAGCAGACCAAATACGTATGTTTTTTCGAGCCGAATATGCTTCAGGTAAAAGTTTTTCTGCCAAAAAGTCATAAGGATAATTATCACGAAACCAAGATGTCTCATTTGTTGTCATTGCATCAATAACAGCCATATATAACTTTGAATCTTTATTTCGTTTTAAATATATTACTAGATCTGCAAGCGATGCTATATCATTATCCTCCATAAGCTTATTAAGGCGACTATTAACAAGATACAGTTTTTTCTCACCCAGAACGATACCGCAGACTGTCTCCAGAAAACCACAAAAATCGTCGTAGGCACTATTATCTGAGGCACTATTCAAGCTATTCTTGCCTACCATAATTAAGCATTCCCTGTTTATTATTTTTTACTAGCATCCATTTTCGACTCAACTTTATGTAAAAAATAACATTCACAAAGTCATATTTTTTTATTTTCTATCACAGACCCATTTACGTTGTTGCTACAAAATCGTTCTATTTGAGCTATAACAGCAGCACTTAGAATATCTGGGTCATATTTTGATATAAATTCATCAGCACCTACTTTTTTAACCATTGAGCTGTTGAATATGCCACTCAACGACGTGTGAAGAATTACATATATTGATGCAAGACGAGCATCCTTCTTTATTTCTGTAGTCAATGTATAACCATCCATTTCAGGCATCTCAACGTCAGAAATAACCATTATTAAACTTTTTTCAATTTTTTTAGGTTCATTTTCTGCCCATTGCTGTAGTAGCATCAACCCTTCACGCCCATTTGTAGCTATTACTGATGATATGCCTATCTGATCTAGCACACACTGAATTTGTTTTCTTGCAACAATCGAATCATCAACCACAAGTATACATTTTCCTTCCAGTATTAAATCACTACTCATACCAATATGCTTAGGGGAAGCCCCGTTATTCAGACCGGTAAGTACTGCTAGGATTTTTTCAATATCGATTATCTCAACAAAGGCATCATCAACAGTAGTAATAGCGGTTAGATAGCATGCCTCTCCCATGCCTTTTGGTGGTGCTTTAATATCCTCCCAGTTCATATTCACAATTCGGTCCATGTCACTCACTAAAAACCCCTGAGTAGTACTGTTGTATTCAGCGACAACTAGAAAACAATCTTTTTCATCTCCCTGCGGCTTACTGCCAATCGCCATTGATAAATCAATGACTGAGATTGTCTTACCTCTAATATTTACAATCCCTCTTACAATAGAATTTGAAGTAGGTAATTTGGTTAACGGTGGGCAATGGATAACCTCTTGAACCTTAAATACATTAATTCCATAACGCTGTTTTCCACCAAGATAAAACATCAAAATTTCAAGGCGGTTGTTTCCAGCTAACTGGGTGCGCAGATTTACATCACTCATCAAACCACTCATGAAGTACTCCGTCCATATTGATAACTTAATAATGTATCGTCATACGTCGCTTATACTTAATCAACAATCATATTATTTGTCACTGGCATGTTAATTGCTTTATTACAAGAAGACGTTCAATAACAAGTACAAGGTGTCGATGTGATGAGCAATAATTCCAATAAAGTTTTCAAGAAATTTACCCTGGTTAGCCTCATGATGCTACAGATATCAAGTGCATTTTCAGATGAAATTCAATCACATAATGCTATAAAATCAACAGCAGAAATATTTATAATGAGTCAGCTAGACAGTAATCTTATTGGAGGTATGGATGTTGAAATAACAATTAGCCGACTCGACCCACGTTTGAAACTGCGGCAATGCCAACGCCCACTTGAACCTTTTTTGCCGCCTGGAGCAAATTTAAGTGGCAACACAAGTATTGGTGTTCGATGTGAGGACTACAAACCATGGTCACTTTATGTTTCAGCTAAAATCACAAAATATACCGATGTTTATGTCGCTACACGCTATCTACCACGTGGTGCCAAGATTAAAAAAAGTGACATTATACTCAAGCGAAATAACATCAGTAACTTGCCTATTGGCTACATCACAGACCTTGATAACATATTAGGGAAGGTGTTACGGCGATCACTACCCCATAACAAGGTTGTTTCACCCAATGCTTTAATTGAACCAGTACTCGTTCAACGAGGACAAAAGGTAACGATCATTGCTCAAAACACAGTCGTAAAAGTTCACATGAAAGGAAAAGCTCTCAAAAATGGGTCTGAAGGCGAAGTTATTCGCGTACAGAACCTCAGCTCTAAACGTATCATTGAGGGTAAGGTAATGTCAGCAGGAGTTGTAGATGTCAATCTTTAATCAACATTGAAATCTGAACATCATTTCAGCAGAAAAATCCTGTACCCGTATCACGAGGTAATGAGTTATGCCCATTGAGATCACCGGACTATCGACCTCGTTATCAGCCAAAAAGAATGAAGGTGATGTCGAACGTTCACAATCAAATAGTAATGAGCTGGATAAACATCAAAGTCAAACCACAACATCGACAAAGGCTGACACCCTTTTTATAACCAAAACTGCCATCCAATTACAGGCTTTGGAAAGTAAACTAGCTGAAACCCCCAATGTAGACCCGATTCGAGTTAAAGATATACAGCAGTTATTAGCGCGCGGAAAGTATGAAATCAATGTTAATACGCTTACAGAAAATCTATTACGTTTTGAAATCCAGCTTTAAAATCAAGTAAGAATAAAAGGCAGCATTATGAACTCTAATAATCAAGCATTTAAAATGGACCTGATAAGGAATGAAGTCTCGTTGGTAAACTCGCTACTTAGCACTCTTCATGAGGAGTTTACTGTATTGAAAAACCTGGCCCCTCCTGAAGAAATCATCAACTTAGCAACACAAAAAGAAGCTCTTCTTTCTGCTATTGACGAAACAAGTGCTCACCGCATAGCAGTACTGCCAGACACTGCCCCTGAATTATTAACAGAGCCACTCAATTCATTGTGGAAAAACCTTCTGGAAATAGCTACAGCTTGCCAGAAACAAAACCAGATAAATGGCATAATTATTAATGCAAATCAGCGGCATATTGAGCAAGCGACTATCATTTTAAGTGGTATCCAGCCTGAAATGGAATTGCGCTATGATAGCTTAGGGGAAACAACTTCTGAGCGCCTACCAAGATCGATAGCAAAAGCATAATATGAGTGATTCATAGAGATCGTACGGATTCAATAAATAAGAGCATAACTTGAACAGGTAGAAAAAGCGGCCAGTCATCCGTAAGCTGATCGTTTTTTCTCCGGCAAGAGATGTGACGATGAAATCCTCCAAACAACTGACCTATGAACAACGACGCCAGATTTACGTACTAAAGAAAAGAGACCTGGCACAACAAACGATTGCAGACGCGATCGGCGTTACAATCAGCCATCAGTCGCGAACTCAAACGCAACACAGGCGGCCGAGGCTACCGCTATCAGCAAGCACAGAGGGCAAGCGAAGCAAGGCATTCACAAGCGGCGAAAGCCCTTAAGATGACCACTGGAATGATTACTCCCATTGAATCGAAGCTGAGCCATCAATGGAGTCCTGAACAGATATCGGGTTGGCTTCTGGCCGAAAAGGTGAGTGATTAAGCGTTGAAACCATCTACCAGCATATTAGGAAAACAAGGCGGCAGCTGGATCACTGTATTTTCATCTGCGTCGTCGAGGTAAGGCCTGTCGACCGAGAAGCAAGACGACCGCTGGGCGTGGGTGCATTAAGAACCGTGTCAATATTGATGAACGTCCGGCGATTGTCAACGAGAAAGGGCGCTTAGGTGATGGGGAGGTTGATCTAGTGATAGGTAAGGGGCACAGTGGTGCGCTAGTGACCTTCGTAGAGCGAAAGACAAGTTTCACGGTCTCAACACGCACTCACTATAAATCAGCCAGGACGATGACGGCGGCGACCATTTCACTGCTAAACCCGTTTAAAGAGGCAGTGCATACCATTACGGCGGATAACGGTAAAGAGTTTGCTTATCATGACCAGATGACAGCGACGCTCGGTGCAGCGGTCTATTTTGCAGATCCATACAGCTCATGGCAGCGTGGATTAAATGAAAAGACCAATGGTCTCTTGCGACCATACTGGCCAAAAAGTACAGACTTCAAAAAATTTCGGAAAATGATGTCACAGCGGTTATCATTAATTTCAATGATTGACCGAGAAAAAACTGGGTTACAAAACGCCCGCAAGATTAATGGCGGAAGATATGGCTGCAATCGCAGCTTAGGTGGTTATGCACTTCGGGGTTGAATCTGCTGAACTACTTATAGAGCTGATTTTATCGATCGAAAACTGGACGATGCCAAATGAAATTATGTGGTTTTGGATAGTTTTAACAGGGAATACTGGGTTAGCTGCTCATTATTGTATGGCCAAAGCTCTGATGTTTTTAGGTGCAATGGTTGTTGTGCCCTTGGATTTTTAAGATTACCATTTATAATGGTAGTTGGCTTAGTATTCTACAGTGAAAATATTGAGTGGTTAGTCTTAGCAGGTGCCTTGTTAATATTAATTGGTAATTTTTTAAATCTGAAGAATGAAAATTAAGTCCGAGGTTAAATTACACATAATAAAAACATCCAAGCTGTCGAAAACCCCTGATGTAACACGTTATACGAAAAAGAGAATTTTGTGGAACTAGCAAAAGTAATCCCTTGGGGACGATCATTTAAAGAATATAGAGCAATGTTTTCGTTATCTGACGTTGATATCGAGAAAACAATACTCGGGTGTGGTGATGGGCCAGCCAGTTTTAACGCAGAGCTAACGGAAAGTGGTGGTTGTATAGTATCTGTCGATCCAGTATATCAATTTAATGCTAATGATATACGAGCAAGAATCGCTAATGTATACCCTGAAGTCATTATCACAAATGATAAATAACAAAAATAGTTATGTCTGGGAAATCATATCAAGCGTAGAAGAACTGGGTAACATCAGGATGGAGGCAATGAATAAATTTCTTGGCGATTATGAATCAGGGAAGCGAATAGGAAGGTATTTAAACGAGTCTTTACCAACATTGCCGTTTTCAGATAATTCATTTGAGTTGGCACTGTGCTCACATTTTTTGTTTCTATATAGCGAGCATGTAAGCCAAGACCAACATATTTCGTCCATGATGGAATTATGTCGGGTTTCTAAAGAAATAAGAGTTTATCCCTTGCTGTCGCTCGATGGGGAAACATCAAGGCATCTAAGGCCTGTTATGTCTTCTCTCAGGTCACGCGGCATCGAAGTGTCACTGGAGCATGTGAGCTACCAGTTCCAAAAGGGAGCCAATCAAATGCTAGTAGCAAAATGCGTATGACAAGGCCGGTAAAGTCGGACATGCCTCTGCATCGCCATGCATTTTTCATGAGCTCTTGCTTCCAAATTTTAGCACTTTTTTATAGAATATAGGACTTATCAAGGTGATAACCATAATGATTCATGCAAAGGTAAAGCAGGAAATGCTTAATGAGTACCTTGAGCTGATTAAAATGCTAATTAAAAAGACAACAAAAACAGGGTGCCTCAATTATTTTTTTAATCAAAGAAAAGATAAGCCAACAGAATTTGTGTTATATGAACAATGGGAGAGTAAAGAAGACCTTGATAACCACATTAACGAGTTGTTTAGAATCTTAGGCCCGGCCAAGCCAGGTTATCCGGTACCTGAAAAACTGATGAGTATGTATGAAAAGGTGACACCCGTTTTCTACGATGTTGTAGGTAAATAAAATGCATACGCTGATCGTCATGGAGAGCGAAGCGAGGGCGATTAGTCCCCGATAGGCCACGCCGTCTGCCCTTTCGTAGTTGAGAGCGATAGCGAGCGACGAAGAAATGCAGGAGCGGCTTTAGTGGCCGTAGAGTCATTGAGGTAGTCATGTCGTAGTGTAACGAGTTCATTTATGAACTAGTGTAGTGTAACAAACAGTACGCTCATACAAGGGCTGCCTTAGCGCGACCAATTTTCTCTAAAATCGCTTCAGTTGTTTTTGTCCAGACAAAGGGTTTTGGATTGCGATTGTGGGCCTCAATGAATTCCATCATCTTTTGCTCCAGGTTCTTTACTGACGAAAACA
>Ga0316209_1000902_pt1 | contig 39125 bp, 33 predicted proteins | sample 6monopyrite_MG_FD_204945 | JGI IMG/M metagenome (GOLD analysis project Ga0316209, IMG submission 204945) | Microbial mat bacterial communities from mineral coupon in-situ incubated in ocean water Damariscotta River, Maine, United States -... | ecosystem: Environmental > Aquatic > Marine >...
CTAAAAAATGGACGATGCCCATTAGAAACTGGAAGCCAGCACTCAATCGCTTTATGATTGAGTTTGAGGAGCAGTTAGCACCTCATATTTAGAAACGGCAGTTACACAGTTTGATTTACAGCCTCCGTTAAGATTAAGGCTCCGGCTGTAGCACCCCCCAGCCATCACTTTCTCCGTGATATTTAGCCGCGATTTTATCAAGCGCCCTTTCAGTATCCACGATGTCATCATGTGTCGGAATCATCTGAATCGTACAACAAAGCACCCAGCCATCGTGAGTCTCGTTTTCAGAGAGCACAACAGTCATATTGCTATCATTTGTGTTAACTTCATTTAGCATGTTTTCCGCATTTTTCTTTTTTCCAAAATTGATAAAGAAATCGATGTAATGTGGCACTGTTAGGTCCATCCCGGTTTGCTGCATTTCTTGAAGTATCATCGCGTCTTCTGTATTGGGGACGTTCATGGTGATTCCTAATGAGTGTGTGAATGAAGGTGATTTTAGCAATCGTTGTAATAACATGGAGTAATGACGGCTATTTTCTCACAAGTGGGGGCGTTATTAAATGATGCGCTATGTTTGATGCTACATGATAAAGGCGCAAGTGATATGCGTATATGATCAGTAAGTGGTTGAGTAACAAATTTAAGGATTTTATTACATAAAATCTGGAAGAGGGCTGGAAACCGAAGGCTGGTTACTCTACTCTTAATGCCTTATGAAACGTCAATACTTAACTTTTATCCTGCCTTTATTCTTATTTGTTGGCTCTGCCACTCAGGCATTGGCGCAGGCGGTATGGATTTCCGGATGGCAGCAATCGAGTCCGATGACCAGTGCGCGTGCAGGGGCTGCCGTAGTACAGGTCAACGGCATCATCTACGCGCTTGGTGGTGTGGATGGACGACGCTTTCTGAACACGACGGAATTCAGCAAGATCAACACTGACGGGACCCTCGGGCCATGGAAACGCAGCGCACTACTTAATGATGCCCGTGGCTTTTTTGATGCCGTTGAGCATAACGGTTTTATTTATGCGGCGGGGGGAGGAAAGGGTGAAAGTGGCAAGATTTTGCTACGTACTATCGAGCGTTCACGGATCAATGAAGACGGTGCGCTTGAAGGATGGGCGACGGAACGTTACGGCCTTAATTATCCGCGCCGCTGCGTAAAATTATTCATTGCCAACAGCCGAATCTACGCTGTGGGTGGTTTTGGTGGCGCGTTGCACGATTCGGTCGAGAGTGCGGCGATCCATGAAGATGGCAGCCTGAGTGAATGGCGTATCGAGCAGAACCCACTGACGATGCCGCGTTATATCAATAGCGCAAAATTGCTGAATGGATTTGCCTACGCGATGGGTGGCCACGCCGAACGTGAAGGTACCGGGATAACAGACGTCGAATTTTCACGCGTGAATGCTAATGATGAACTTGTTTGGCACAAGACAAGTGCGATGCAGTCGGCACGCTATGCACTGTCCTCGGTTGCAAATGGTAAGCAGCTATATGCCATCGGCGGACTCAACGGCGCTGTCTACACTGATGCAATCGAGATGGCTCAGCAGGCCAGTAATGGCGAACTAAGTGGCTGGCGTTCAACAACCCCCCTTTCTTCAGTACGCGCTAACATGGCGAGTGTGGTCTACAACAAACGCATTTATATTATTGGTGGCACCAACCGTGACGGCTATTACAACACGGTTGAGTATGCGAACTTTGATGACAAGGGTGAGATTGGTTTCTGGGGATCTCCACAGCAACTTGAGTCGTACCGGCAACAGCAACAGGCAAAAGCGGCAAAACCTAAACGTAAATTACCGAATAGCGGTGTGATTGCTGAGGTGATACAGACCAAGGCCTATAGCTATATTCGTGTCACGAAAGGGGTTACGGCGCAGTGGTTGGCCGGATCACGGGGTGATTACAGTGTTGGTCAGGCTGTTGAATATAGCCGCGGTACTACCATGACGAACTTCCATAGCTCATCACTCAATCGAGACTTCCCATCCATTATCTTTGTCGAGCATCTGCGGTTGAGCAGTGACGAATAGTTGAGGCAGGCAAGTTCAATCACTCGTTAGCCTGTTTTCTTTATTGATCGTACCCACCGCCGCGGCCTTTAAAGGGCAGACGTAACATCCACTTTAACGATTGTGCCTGAGGTTGTTGAAACTGTTGCAGGCCAATGATCATCTGGTCGTGCCCCTGTGCCGGCTGGGCACGATAGGTGTCGAAGAGTCGATCCCACCACGGCAGGTTGAAGCCGTAATTACTGTTGGTCTCTTGATTGATAATTGAGTGGTGAACTCGGTGCATATCGGGTGTGACGATAAAGCGCCGTAATACACGATCAACCTGAACAGGGATATAGACATTGCTATGGTTAAACATCGCTACGGCATTGAGAATGATCTCAAAGATCAGTACCGCAATAATGGCAGGGCCGAACAGGCAAATGAGTGCCATCTTGATCAGCATTGACAGGACGATTTCAATCGGATGAAAACGCGCGCCACTGGTGACATCAAGATCGACATCGCTATGGTGCATCATGTGAAGTCGCCATAACATTGGTACGCGGTGAAATAGGCGATGTTGCAGATAAATGCAGAGATCAAGCACGATCACGGCCAGGATCACCTCAATCCATAGCGGAAGGTTTACCTGATGGAATATCCCCCATTGCTGTTGCGAGGCGTAGAGGGCAACCCCGATGGCGGCGGTGGGAAAGAGCAGGCGCAATAGCAGCGTATTGAAAAAGGTGATACCGAGATTGTTGAACCAGCGAAAGCGTTTGGCACTGCGTAGTGGTCGGCGGGGTGACTTGAGTTCCCACAATGCCATGATCGCAAATATACCGAAGAAGGCGCTGAGGCGGAGGATGAGTTCCAGGTTATCGTTTTCCATGCACGATACTCATCGGTTAATCAGCGGCTGGAAGAGGCCTTTGAGTGTGACCGTCGCGGTGAACGGTGTCGCCCGCCCTCCGATTTTTGGTGACGGTGAGTACTGGGGCTTTTTTTAGGGTAGATCGGCGGCTCGGGGGTGACCAGTAATTCAGTCGTGACCGGCTCGGTTGGAATCTTGTGGCCGACATATTCTTCGATATCGGGCAGGGTAAAGGTGTAGTCTTCACAGGCAAAGCTGATGGCGGCGCCGCTGCTACCGGCGCGCGCGGTGCGACCGATACGATGAACATAGTCTTCGGCGTCCTGCGGTAGGTCATAATTGAAGATGTGGCTCACTTCAGGGATATGCAGGCCGCGCGCCGCGACATCGGTGGCGACCAGAATCGGCAGCTCGCCATCCTGAAACTCCTTGAGCAGCGTAATACGTTTTTTTTGCGGGACATCACCGGAAAGCGTGCCAGCATTAAAGCCGTTACCGGTCAGGAATGCATTGACCTTGTTACCCGCATCCTTTGTATTCACAAAAATGATCGAGCGTAGCGGGTTGAGTTTTTTCAGCAGGCCGAGCATCAACGGTATTTTTTCATCATTCGAGGTGTAGTAGATGAGCTGCGTGACGTTATTCGCGGTGACCTTGTCCGTTTCAATCTTGACTAGCGTGGGGCTGTTCATGTGTTCGTAAGCAAGCTCTGTCACACGGAATGATAGTGTGGCGGAGAACAGCAGGTTGAGACGTTTTTCAGGGGTTGGCATGCGCCGCAGCAGAAAGCGGATATCTTTGATAAAGCCGAGGTCAAACATCCGGTCTGCCTCATCAAGCACCATCACTTCAATCGATTTAAGATTAAAGAGATTCTGTTTGAAGAAATCAATGGTACGTCCCGGTGTGCCGATCATAATATCAAGCCCGCCACTCACCATCTCTTTTTGCGTGTCGTAGCCGGCACCGCCGTAGACAACACCAATCTTAAGCCCGGTCATTTCGCCGAGGGTGAGGGCATCTTTGTGAATCTGGAGCGCGAGCTCGCGAGTCGGGGCAAGCACTAAAGCACGAGGATTATGACCAACGACGGATTTATCGGCCTCGCTGGTCAGCAGACGGTTCATTAATGCAATTAAAAAAGCGGCTGTTTTGCCGGTGCCGGTTTGTGCCTGGCCGGCAATATCAGTGCCCGCTAGCGCCAGTGGCAAGGTCTCTGCCTGAATCGGTGTGCATTGATTAAACCCTGTTTTTTCAATGCCCTGCAAGAGTTTTGCGGGAAGATTCAGAGAGGAAAATAGTGTGCTGGATAAATGATGTTCGCTCATAGTTGGAGAAAGAATAGCAGATTCAGAGATATCTTATGGTTTTTATTATTGACACAATGTTTGTGTATTGCGGTGAGATTGTTAATAATTACGTTCAGCCATAGATCCTGACACAGGGACGAGATGGGTTTTGGTCAATTGAATTAAAGTAATCTGGAGGCACAGAGGGTGAGTGACAATATTAGCGCTGTAACAGACGCGACATTTGAAGACGACGTATTAAAGTCTGAGGTACCTGTATTAGTAGACTTTTGGGCGGAGTGGTGTGGCCCATGCAAGATGATTGCACCGATTCTGGAAGAGATCGCGGCTGAATATGACGGCAAGATTCGTATCGCCAAGCTAAATATCGATGATAATCCTGCGACACCACCACGTTATGGTATTCGCGGCATACCTACCTTAATGCTATTTAAGGCGGGTAATGTTGAAGCAACCAAGGTTGGCGCGGTATCTAAATCACAGCTCTCAGCATTTATCGATAGTAATAACTAAAATTCGTTAATTTTAATTAAAGTATTTTAAGGGCTGGACGTTACCAAAAAATAATGATAGCGTTTAGCCCTGTTCTAATAAAAAAATAGATCAACGCCCTTACCGGCAACTCCTTTCCCAAGTAATAGCAGCCAATAGAAATATCTTTGGGGTGGAATCCGTTCTTTCTGTTGTCCACTTCGTTTTTCAACAACTATCCAATAAATCCATATGAATCTAACTGACCTGAAACAAAAATCCGCTGTAGAGCTGGTTGAGCTCGCCCGATCCATGGGTATCGAAAACATGGCGCGTTCGCGTCGACAAGATCTAATATTTGCCATCCTTAAATCCCATGCCAAAAAAGGTGAAGACATTCACAGTGTCGGTGTGCTGGAAATCTTACAGGATGGCTTTGGTTTTTTGCGTTCAGCAGACAGCTCTTATCTGGCAGGCCCGGATGATATTTATGTCTCGCCCAGTCAGATTCGTCGTTTTAGCCTGCGCACCGGTGATACCGTCGCCGGTAAAATTCGACCGCCGAAAGAGGGCGAGCGTTATTTTGCGCTGCTAAAAGTCAGTGAGATCAATTTTGAATCCCCGGAAGTTGCGAAAAGTAAGGTGTTGTTTGAAAACCTGACACCACTGTTTGCCAATGAGCGCCTCAATCTGGAGCTGGGTAACGGCAGTACTGAAGACATCACCGCGCGTATTATTGAGCTGGTGTCACCGATTGGTAAGGGCCAGCGTGGCATGATCGTATCGCCACCAAAGGCCGGTAAGACAATGATGTTGCAGAGTATTGCGCATTCTATTACGGAACAAAATCCTGAGTGCTATATGATCGTGCTGTTGATCGATGAGCGCCCCGAAGAAGTGACCGAAATGACGCGCTCGGTGCGCGGTGAAGTGATCTCCAGTACCTTTGATGAGCCCGCCACGCGCCATGTACAGGTCGCTGAAATGGTGATCGAAAAGGCAAAGCGTCTGGTTGAGCATAAACGTGACGTGGTGATTCTGCTCGATTCAATCACCCGTCTGGCCCGCGCCTATAATACCGTCGTGCCGTCATCCGGCAAGGTGTTGACGGGTGGTGTTGATGCTAACGCATTGCAGCGTCCCAAGCGTTTCTTTGGCGCAGCGCGAAATATTGAAGAGGGGGGGAGTTTGACCATCCTTGCGACCGCGCTGATCGACACCGGTTCGCGGATGGATGATGTGATCTACGAAGAATTTAAAGGGACCGGTAATATGGAGCTGCATCTCGAGCGCCGCATTGCCGAGAAGCGTATCTACCCTGCAATCAATCTCAACCGTTCGGGTACGCGCCGCGAAGAGCTGCTGACCAAGCCGGATGAGCTGCAGAAGATGTGGATTCTGCGCAAACTGTTGCATCCGATGGATGAGCTGGCGGCGATGGAATTTCTGATGGATAAGCTCAAGGCGACCAAGACCAATGCCGAATTCTTTGATTCAATGAAGCGATAGGTACCGTCTGCTTAAAGCCTATCGACTGATTAATCAATAGGTTAGTTTCATTTCGTGAATCAAGATACGATAATAACTTGCTGATCGGCAAGGATTTACATACAATACGCGGCCAACGTTTATGCGGTGCCTGGAGTGGGTTCAGGTGGCGGCATAGTAAGAATACTTGTGAGGTTGAACAGCATGAAATCAGACATCCATCCAGCATATGATGAAATTGACGTTACCTGTAGTTGTGGTAACACCTTTAAGACGCGTTCTACGGCAGGTAAAGCGTTACGTCTTGATGTCTGTTCGATGTGTCATCCTTTTTACACGGGTAAGCAGAAGGTCCTTGATACCGCGGGTCGCGTTGACAAGTTTAGACAGAAATACGGTAAAAAAAGTTAATTTGAAGCGGCCGCCAAGCATGGCCGTTTTATTAAAAAGGGCGCCTGATTCAGGCGCCCTTTTTTTGTTTGTGGCATGGGCATTATCTGTCTGCCCGCTGCTTTATGCATCGCCCAGTGCCGCTGATGCAGCGCAACATCAGTGTGTTGCTGCAAATATTGATGAGTTTCTTAATGTTGAATATGTGCACGATGGTGATACGCTGCATTTGGCTGACGGGCAAAAGGTGCGCCTGATTGGTATCAACACGCCAGAGTTGGCGCGTGATAAAAGCCCTGCAGAGGCCTACGGGATTGAGGCGCGCGATGCACTGCGTCAGTTATTAAAGGCGGGCACCCGTGTCGGTATTCAGTACGGTCATGAGCGATATGACCGTCATGGTCGCACACTAGCGCATCTCTATCTTGAAGATGGTGGTAGTGTGCAGCAGTGGATGCTTGATAAAGGTTATGCCGCGGCGATAACGATCCCGCCTAATGTGCATAACGCACACTGTTACCAGCAGGCAGAGCAGCAGGCACGGTTAGCGCAACGCGGCATATGGCAACGAGGGGGGCTTAATGCCGTTGATGCCAATGCACTGGAGCGCAGCGATCAGGGGTTTCGTCTGGTTAAAGGGCGGATAACAAAGGTTAAATGGACTAAAAAATGGCTCTGGCTCACATTATCGCCAAACTGTTCGCTACGGATTGCACGCGCAGATGTGCACTATTTTGATGATGGGTTACTGGCGTCATTGGCACAAAAGACGGTGGTGGCTCGAGGCTGGCTAACACAGCGAAAGGGGCGATGGTCAATGCGCATACATCATCCCAATTCGTTGGTGATCGTTGATAATTGATCATACTGACGAACATTAGAGGCCATTTTGCGATGAGCGAAATGATACTCAAAACGCGCTGCGCTGGATGAGATTTGCAGCGAATAGGGCAATGACCGATAATTGCCAGCCTGTGGCTGAAATAGATTCTATATATAAGGTGTGATGGCAGTATGACTGAAGAGAAAAAACAGGCGGCGCTGAATTATCACGCACTGCCAGAGCCGGGCAAGATCTGCATTTCGATCACCAAGTCCTGTATGACACAGGAAGATCTGGGCCTTGCCTATACGCCGGGCGTCGCAGAACCCGTGCGAGAAATTGCCAAAGACCCTGAGGCGGCATACAAATATACCGCGAAAGGCAACCTGGTGGCGGTGATTACCGATGGCAGTGCGGTGCTTGGACTCGGCAATGTCGGCAGCCTCGCAAGCAAGCCTGTGATGGAAGGGAAGGGCGTGCTATTTAAGAAATTCGCCGATATCGATGTCTTTGATATCGAAGTGAATGCAAAAGACCCGCAGGACTTCATTAATACCGTCGCCAACATTGCGCCGACGTTCGGCGGCATTAACCTCGAGGATATTGCATCCCCGCACTGCTTTGAGATCGAAAAAACATTGAGTGAGATGCTCGATATCCCCGTTTTTCATGATGACCAGCACGGCACTGCGGTGATTACCGCAGCAGGCCTGATTAATGGACTGGAACTGCAGGGCAAACAGCTGGCGCAGGCGAAGATTGTCTGCCTCGGTGCCGGTGCTGCGGCGATCGCATCGATGCGCTTATTGATCGCGCTTGGGGCGAAAAAGAAAAACCTCAGGATGCTCGACCGCAGTGGCGTGATCTACCGTGGGCGAGAGAACATCAATGAGTTTAAACAGGAATTCGCGGTAGAGACCGAAGACCGCACACTGGCTGATGCAATGGCGGGTGCCGATGTCTTCATCGGACTGTCCGGGCCCGATTTAGTCAGGCCGGAGCATATCGCCGCGATGGCCGACAAACCGATCGTCTTTGCGCTCTCAAATCCAGACCCTGAAATTTATCCAGCGGTCGCCAATGCGGTGCGTGATGATCTGATTATGGCGACTGGCCGCAGTGATTTTCCTAATCAAGTCAATAATGTACTGGGCTTTCCCTTTATCTTTCGTGGCGCACTCGATGTGCGTGCACGTGCGATTAATGAACAGATGCTGGTGGCGGCAGTGTATGCCCTGGCGGATCTTGCACGCGAACCCGTGCCACAGGAAGTGCTGAGTGCCTATAAACTGGAGAAACTGAGTTTTGGGCGAAATTACATCATTCCCACGCCGCTTGATCCGCGCCTGATTGATCGTGTACCCGCGGCCGTCGCCTTTGCCGCGGTCGAATCCGGCGCTGCCAGCATGGATTACCCAGAATTTTACCCGCGTATCGAGCAGCGCTGTTATGCTTAGGTGGCTAGGATAGCGGGGCTATCTATATCATCGTATTCAATTAATCGCCAGGATGGCCGATCCATGCCTGAGAATGTAAAGTTTAAGAATAATGCAGTGTTCTGAACAACCGGTATAGCGCTAAGGAGTAAGCATGAAAAAGATATCGATTATTGGTGCGGGGCGTGTGGGTGAGTCAACCGCACAGATTCTAGCCTATCGTGATAATGCCCATGAGGTGGTATTGACCGATATTCGAGATGGTGTCGCCAAAGGAACGGCGCTGGATTTGCAGGAGTCTGCCCCGTTATTTGGTTTTGACACGCGGGTCAATGGTGACGAAAGTAATGCGGCTATCGCAGATTCAGACATCGTTGTGATCACCGCAGGCCTGCCTCGTAAACCCGGCATGTCGCGTTCCGACGTGCTCGAAGCAAACCTTGCCGTGATCCGCCCAATCGCTGCGGATATCATGAAATATGCCCCCAATGCGATGGTGATTCTCGTCACTAACCCTGTCGATGTGATGTCATATGCATTCTGGAAAGCGACCGGCTGGGATCGTAGTCGCGTATTTGGTCTTTCAGGTGTACTGGATGCCGCGCGCATGGCGAGCTTCATTGCGATGGAGACCGGCTATTCGAATCTTGATGTCTCGGCGATGGTGCTCGGTGGTCATGGTGACTCAATGGTGCCGATGATCAGTTACACCACCATCAGTGGCATTCCAATCAGTAACTTTCTGGACGCGGAGACGATTGCCCGTATTGTTGATCGTACGCGAAACGGTGGCGCTGAAATTCTCGCACTGAAAAAGACCAGTAGCGCAAACGACTCACCCGCGGCGGCGGTGGCGACAATGATTGATGCGATATGTAATGACCGCAAGCGTATCTTGCCCTGTGTTGCGATGCTGGATGGTGAGTATGGGCAGCAAGATATCGCGCTTGGAGTGCCGGTCGTTCTCGGCGCTGGGGGCATGGAGAAGGTGATTGAATTAACACTGAGTGAAGAAGAGTCAACGTTGTTTAAGCAATCAGCAGAGCAGGTCACCAAAGATATTGAATTAATATCCTGAACGAGACTGATTCACGGAGAGAAGCTAGATGGAAAAAAACACATTTACAATTACAGATAATGCAACGGGCAAGAAGATTGACTTGCCGGCGCTAAAGGATGGGCAGGGTATCCCTGCGATTGATATCAGCACCCTCTATCGTGATCATGGTTATCTGACGTTTGACCCCGGTTTTCAATCCACTGCAAGCTGCCGTAGCGGTATCACTTTTATCGATGGTGAAAAAGGGGTTTTACTCTATCGCGGCTACCCGATTGAACAGTTGGCTGAAAAAAGCAGTTTTCTCGAAGTCTCTTATCTTTTGCTGAACGGCGAGTTGCCCAATAAAGATGAGTTAGACACCTTTGTCACCACGGTTAGCCGCCACACCATGTTAAAGGAAAGCCTACGCACCTTTTATAAAGGCTTCTATCACGATGCACATCCGATGGCGAGCATGGTGGGTGTGGTTGGCTCACTGTCGGCGTTTTATCACGACTCGACTGATGTGCATGATCCGCGACATCGTGAGATTGCCGCGTATCGGATGATTGCGAAAATGCCGACGATCGCAGCGGCCTGCTATAAATATTCGATTGGCGAACCTTTTATCTATCCAAAAAACAATCTTAGTTACTGCGGCAATCTGTTGCACATGATGTTTTCGGTACCCAGCGAAGAGTACGTGGTCGACCCGGTGGCCGAAAAGGCACTGGATATGATCTTTATTCTGCATGCAGATCATGAGCAAAATGCGAGTACCGCGACGGTACGCCTGTCGGGCAGTTCAGGTTCAAATCCGTTTGCCTGTATCTCATCCGGCATCACTGCACTGTGGGGGCCTGCCCACGGTGGGGCGAATGAAGCGGTACTGCATATGCTGAATGAGATTGGTGATACCTCCAATATTGCAAAATATATCGCGAAGGCGAAGGATAAAGATGATCCATTTCGTCTGATGGGTTTTGGCCACCGTGTCTATAAAAACTATGATCCGCGCGCCACGATTATTCGTAAGATGTGCCATGAGGTATTAGAAAAGTTTGGTGATCCAAATGATCCGCTGTTTGAGCTGGCGATGGGACTGGAAGAGATTGCACTCAAAGATGAGTACTTTGTTAAGAAGAAGCTCTATCCGAATGTCGATTTTTATTCGGGCATTATCTACAAAGCACTGGGTATTCCGACCAATATGTTTACTGTCATGTTTGCGGTCGCGCGGACAGTGGGCTGGGTATCACAGTGGATGGAGATGATTGGTGAACCGGGACAGCGGATTGGTCGCCCACGTCAGATGTATATGGGTAAGGACGTACGCGATTACGAGGACGTTGATAAGCGCTAGTCGAATATCATACCTGCCGCAGTAGTTTTTCTACTTCGGCAATAGAAGCCCGCTGGATCGGCCTGTTATCCAGTGGGCTTTTTGGTGCCTGACGAATCCCAACTTCAGGAAAGAGGGTCAACTCCACATCGATGTCATCATCTTTGACTAGATAGCGTGGTTGCCGTCGAAGCTCATTATTATTGAAACGGTATTCACATTCGCTGATGGTGAAAGGGATATGGTGTTCCAGCAAAAGCCAGTCAAGCGCCTGGCCGTTGTCACTAAAGAGATGGATGCTGATGACCGAGTGAGTATCCGCTGTGCCGCGTAACACCGGCCCCACCAGGCGGGGCGAAAAATTTTTCAGTAGGCGCATAATGGTAATCGCGGTTGTGCGCAGTGTATTGAGTCGAGTGGCTTGTTCTACTGACCGAAAAATAGCCTGATATTGTTTGAGCGCGAGTTCAACTTCAATATTGCTCGGCATGTATTGTGGCTGTTGGATGCCAGCGCGTTCCGCCGCCTTGAGTTTGGCAATGTGAAAGTCCGAAATCCCTTCCTGAGACATGATGCGAGCAGCATCTACCGCGAGTTGCTGGCGGATGCGTTGATCATTTTTTGTGTGTCGCACGGATAGCTCGTTTAGGTGAGCGCTTAGAAAAGCTGTGGCGGTGGCGCATCAATGGTTGTTGTAGAGGGGTCATCATCAACGTCTAATCGTGGCGGCTCAGTGACCGGTTTACTATAGCGTGTAGGGGCATGTTCACTTCTGAACGTTTCAAAAATAGCGCCGGGGTGATTACCCACTGCGAGCAGACCATTATCGGGATCAATGCGAACCGTGACCATACCTGGCGGCCGTTCGAGTGGTTTTTCGGGGGTATCTTTAAGGGCTTCTTTCATGTAATGAATCCACATTGGCAGTGCGGCACGGCCGCCAGTTTCACGGCTACCCAGTGAGCGCACTTGGTCGAAACCCACCCAGGCAATCGTGGCGATATCAGCGTTATAACCGGAAAACCAGGCATCATGTTGATCGTTAGTTGTACCTGTTTTACCGGCGAGGTCATCGCGTTTAAGTTGTAGTGCGCGTCGTCCGGTACCGTGCTTAATAACATCACGTAACATCGATGTCATCAGATAGATATTTTCATCGGATGCAACACGCTCAGCAATATTGACAGGGCGTGACGATGTATCATTGGTTGAATCACCAAGGATGAGCGCATCAATTTCGTCTGCGGAAATGATGCAATTAGAACGGCACACAGTGGCAGGGTGAGCTTCAAGTAGAATGTTGTCATCGGCATCGATAATCTGTTTTATATAATGCGGTGTTACCCGATAGCCGCCATTCGCAAGTACTGCATAACCTGCTGCGAGTTGTAGTGGCGTGACTCCGCCACTACCAAGCGCAAGAGAGAGGTCTCTGGGGAGGCTATTAACATCAAAGCCAAAGCGCCCTACATACTCAAGTGCATATGAAATGCCGATAGAGCGCATGAGGCGAATTGAAACAAGATTACGAGACTTAATGAGTGCCAGTCTTAGTCGGGTTGGGCCAAAAAATTTTCCGCTATAATTTTCTGGTCGCCATGCACTCTCTAATTCATCATCATCAAAAACGACTGGCGCATCATTAATGATGCTGGCAGCAGTAAAGCCTTTTTCTAGTGCCGCGGAGTAAATAAAAGGTTTGAAGTTTGAGCCCGGCTGTCGGGTGGCCTGTGTGACGCGGTTAAAGTTACTGCGATGAAAATCGTATCCACCGGTAAGGGCAATGATGTGACCATCCTGTGCCGAGACTGAGACCAGTGCGCCTTCGGCCTGCGGGGGTTGTGATAAGCGCCAGCCACTTTCATCATCGGTTTGTACATATATAAGGTCGCCTGCTTTCACAACATCGGATGCCGAGGTCAGTTTTGGACCCAACCGATTGTCATTAATATATTCACGCGCCCATGAGAGCCCCTCCCAGGGGATGCGGACAACAGGGTCTGATTCGGTGTCGAGCAGTACTGTAATCGCATCCTCTTCTACGGCCAATACATAGGCTGAGGTTAGGTGGGCGATATTGGGAATATTAATAAAGATTTCATCCAATGAGTTGATGCCGGTGAGCTGTGCAAAATCGATATGCCCCGCGATGCCGCGATAGCCGTGTCGCGCATCATACTCGAGCAGGGCATTGCGCAGGGCATCATTAGCGGCTTCCTGTAGACGTGAGTCGATGGTGGTAATGACACTGTAACCACCGGTATATGTTTGCTCTTCACCATACTGTTTTACTATTTGTGCGCGGACCATTTCTGCAATATGGGGCGCATGAACTTCAATCGAGAGTCCGTGGAGGCTGGCACTATCTGGCGCTTCTTTGGCTTCTATATAGACATCGCTGTCGATATGGTTGAGCGCGTACATCCTGCCCAGCACGTAATTACGACGGGAAACAGCACGCTTTGAATTGGTAATGGGGTTAAAACGCGATGGCGCTTTGGGCAGTCCAGCAATCATCGCTATTTCGGCAACCGTTAACTGGTCAATGTTTTTACCGTAGTAGACCTGCGCAGCTGCGGCGATTCCATAGGCGCGGTGACCCAGGTAGATTTTGTTGAGATAGAGTTCAAGGATCTCTTCTTTGGATAACTCATTTTCAATGGTGATTGCGAGGAAAATCTCATTAATTTTACGTAGATAGGTTTTTTCACTACTTAAAAAGAAATTACGCGCGACTTGCATAGTGATGGTGCTGCCGCCCTGAGATTTTTTTCCCGTGAGGGCAAGGTTGATAACGGCACGGAGTAAGCCCTGGTAGTCGACGCCGGGGTGCTCAAAATAACGATTATCTTCTGCCGAAAGGATCGCGTTGACCATCGATGAGGGAATTTCGTTGTATTTTAGTGGCGAGCGTTTCATTTCGCCAAATTCAGAAATCAGCTTTTTATCGGCACTGTAGACACGCAGCGGTTCCTGTAATTGAACATCTTTGAGTGTTTCGATAGAGGGCAGCTCTGGTGAAAGATAGAGATAGACACCCAAAATGGTGACAAGACCGAGCACAAAGAGAGATGACAGAGTAATTAACGCTATTTTAAACAGTTTTTTTAAGAATTTCATTATTGGGTGCCAGGTAAAATATAGATCATTCAGTAATCTTAATAATTAGTATAAAACTTTTTACGATTGCGGACGATAACATCTGTGACGTTAGTGAATAAATATTATTTTTTAATAACTTGATACCTAATATTGATAATGAGATTAAGATCACACAATAGCAGATTGTCCAAATCGTTAGTGGACTATAAGGAAATATAAGGTGCAACTTTTTAAGAAAAAAGCGCCGCCATTAATTGGGCTTGATATCAGTTCAACAGCCGTTAAGTTGCTGGAGTTGAGTCGCACAGCTGGTGGACGATATCGAGTCGAGAGCTATACGGTGGTACCACTACCTCCTGATGCAGTGTCAGAAAAAAATATTACAGATGTGGAGGCGGTGGGAAGTGCTATTTCCCGCGCTTTAACGCGAGCTGGAACGCGCACTAAAAATGCGGTGGTGGCCGTAGCGGGTTCAGCGGTCATCACCAAAGTCATTACGATGCCCGCAGGCCTTTCCGATGATGACATGCTGGAGCAAATTCAGCTTGAGGCTGACCAATACATCCCCTTCCCGATGGAAGAGATTAATCTTGATTTCCAGGTGCTTGGGCCAACAGAAAACGATGAAACATCAGTTGATGTCATGCTTGCGGCTTCTCGTAGTGAAAATATAGATGTGAGGGTAGCTGCACTGGATATCGCAGGTGTTAAAGCAGAAATCGTTGACGTTGAGGCGTTTGCGATGGAGACCGCTTTTTCACTATTGGGACAGCAGTTACCCGATAATGGCAGTGAAAAGACCATCGCAGTCATTGATGTGGGCGCCACAATGACAATCTTGAATGTGATTTATGATCATAAGACTATCTACACACGTGAACAGGTATTTGGAGGTAAGCAGCTGACTGAAGAGATTCAGCAGCGGTACGGACTCTCTTATGATGAGGCGGGACTGGCAAAAAAACAGGGTGGATTGCCTGATAATTATAAGAGCGAAGTATTGCAACCCTTTAAAGAAGGGTTAGCTCAGCAGGTTAGTCGATCACTACAGTTTTTCTTTTCTTCGAGTCAACATAGCAGTGTTGATCACATCGTATTGGCTGGCGGTTGTGCTTCAATCGCGGGGATAGACGAAATGATTGAAGACAAGCTTGGGATAAGCACATCAATTGCCAATCCTTTTATGGACATGACCTTTTCATCAAAAATTAAGCCTGATGCCATCAGTAATGATGCGCCAGCCCTGATGATAGCATGTGGGCTGGCGATCAGGAGATTTGATTAAATGACGCGCATTAATTTATTGCCGTGGAGAGAGCGGCAACGAAAGGAGTCGCAACGACAGTTTGTATCCATTGCAGCCAGCGCTGTTGTAATGATGGGCGCGATAATACTCTATGTGCATATGCATATGTCATCTTTAATCGATGCGCAGGACATTCGTAATGAATTTTTAAATAAAGAGATTGTGCTGGTTGAAGAGAAGATTAAAAAAATTAAAAGTCTTGAAGATGAAAAACAGAATTTATTGACCCGCATGGGCGTGATCCAGCAGTTACAAACCAGACGGCCTGAAATTGTGCATCTTTTCGATGAGTTTGTGCGAAATGTACCAGAAGGGGTCTATTTGACGAGTATAGCTCAGACTGGTGTGAAGGTAGAAATTAAGGGTGTTGCACAGTCAAATGCCACCGTATCAACTTTTATGCGTAATCTTGATGAATCAGAGTGGCTAGCAGATCCGAAGCTAGAAGTGATTGAAGCAAGTTTTAAAGATCGAATCCGCACCAGTACATTTACGCTTTATGTGAATCAGACGGCACCTGCCACAGCTATTTCGGACGAAGGATTATAGGGGCAAGTATGGCCATCGATTTAAAAATTGATTTCTCTGAGCTGGGTAAGATTGATCCTAATGATGTTTCAAAATGGCCGGCGGCGCTAAAGGCAATTGTTATTCTACTACTATCACTAGCAGTATTGGGTGGCGGATACTGGTTTGATACACAGGATCAAATTGCCGTACTTAAGGTGGCAGAGAAAAAAGAAGAAGAATTGAAAGATGTGTTTAAAGTGAAGCAGTCTAAAGCCGCAAATCTTAATGCATATATAGCGCAGATGGACGAGATGAAACTATCTTTTGGTGCAATGTTAAGGCAATTACCGAGCAAGACGGAAGTGCCGGAATTATTGGTGGATGTTTCAAGAACAGGACTTAATAATGGCCTTGAATTTTACCTCTTTAGACCTGAGAGTGAAGTACCCGCAGAATTTTATGCAGAGCTTCCGATTAAGGTTAGGGTTTCTGGTAATTACCATGAATTTGGCACGTTTGTGAGTGATCTGGCAGAGCTACCACGAATTGTGACATTGCATGACTTTAAAATTACACCAAATAGTAGCGCGAAAAATAGTGACGATACATTGATCATGGAAGCGACGGCGAAAACCTATCGTTATATTGAGGAAGAAGATTAGCATGTTGAAAATGCATTTTGATATAGGGACGGTTGCACGACATGTTTTAAACGGTGAGGTTAGTCGATGCAAGGCGCACCACTTTCACATTATTGTGATGTTGAGTACTGCTTTAATATTGTCGGCTTGTAGTAGTAGTAGTGGTGTAAATGATCTTCAGAATTTTGTTGCTAAAGTTAAGGCAGGAAACCCAGGCCAAGTAGAACCACTTCCAGAATTAAAGCCATTCGAGAAGTATAGCTACCGTGCTTTTCTGGAGGAGTTGAAAGACCCTTTTATTACGTGGCAAACAATCAATCCAAAAGCGGACCGCGCTAAAATAGCTACGGGTGCATACGGCGATATTTTTCCCGATGGTGAGCGTAGCCGTGAGACGCTCGAGTCTTACCCGCTTGAGACATTGACAATGATGGGAACGTTAGAATACGAAAGTGTTCACTGGGGGCTGATTAAAGCACCCGATGGAATTGTATATAGAGTAAAAGGCGGGAGTTACGTCGGGCAAAACCATGGCAAAATTTCCAGGGTAGATAGCAGTAACATCATCCTTGTTGAAATTATTTCCGATGGACTGGGTGGGTGGAAAAACCGCCCTGCGGAGCTGTCCCTCAATGATGAATGATATCGATTGGAGTTGGAAGATGATGACCCTGAGTATAAGTCGTTATAAAGGTGAGATGATGGAAATGCTACGGCGAATACCCCTGAGCGCGGCTTTTTTGGGATTATTGATGATCGGGATAATGCCCGCTTATGCCGTGGACAAAATGGGAGCAGCGCAAGTACTGGAGGAGGTTGGGTTTGTTTCTTTGCCAGGCGATCGGGTGCAGATTAAATTATCGCTATCGGGTGTCGATGAAGTCGCGAGTCCATTGAGTTTCACGATTGACAATCCTGCGCGCATCGCACTTGATTTTCCTAATACCACGAGTAAAGTCGCAAAAAAAGTACCCGTTGGCATGGGCATCGCTCGCAGTATTAATGCGGTTGAAGCGAAAGGTCGTACACGTGTGATATTAAATTTAGTCAAGATGGTGCCATATGAGACACGGATAGACGGCAGCGATTTTTATATTATTCTTGGTAGCGATGCGGTCACGACTGTTATGCCCGCACTCGAGGGTGGGCATATGAATAAAAAAAGTGAAGGTGTTCATCAGGTGATTGAGAAACGCCATGCGATTAAAAATATTGATTTTAGAAGGGGTAAAAAAGGCGAAGCACATATTATTGTCACGATGTCTGATGCGACAACGCCAGTCAATATTACAGAGGAGAGCGGCAACGTGGTACTCGATTTTTTAGATGCCTCACTACCGGAAGAATTTGTTCGTCGGCTCGATGTTATGGATTTTGCCACGCCTGTCACGATTATTGATAGCTTTATGGAAAAGCGTAATGCAAGGCTAGTAGTGAAGGCCGAAGGCGAATATGAGCAACTGGCATATCAGGCAAACGAGATATTTACGCTTGAAATTGCACCTCTGACTGCTGCTGAGAAGGCGGAGATTAAGCGCGATAAGTTTGGTTATACTGGTGAACGATTGTCACTGAATTTTCAGGATATTGAAATACGCGCAGTACTACAGTTGATCGCTGACTTTACCGGAATTAATATGGTGACCAGCGATACTGTCCAAGGTAGCGTTACTTTACGGTTACAAAGTGTTCCGTGGGATCAGGCACTAGATTTGATTTTAAAGACTAAAGGACTCGCCAAGCGCACACAGGGAAATGTCATGCTGATAGCGCCAAGTGAAGAGATCGCTGCACGTGAAAAACAGGAGTTTGAATCACAAAAGCAGGTGGATGAGCTGGCGCCGCTCTTTTCTGAGGTGATACAGATTAATTACGCAAAAGCGAAAGAGATAGCGGCTATTTTAGCTTCTTCTAATAGTTCTATGCTGTCTAGTCGAGGCAGTGTTTCGGTGGATGAACGTACCAATAATCTATTAATTCGCGATACGCCTGATAAGCTGGAAGATGCGCGACGTTTAATCGATGAACTGGATATTCCTGTGCGTCAAGTACTGATTGAGTCACGTATTGTCGTTGCTAGCGATGATTTCAGGCGAGATGTCGGTTCACGGTTTGGTGTGAATGGCACAAAGGTGAGAGGTAATACTAATTCTGAAGTAACATCGGGTTCGTTAAATGGTACCACTCAGGCGATCAGGGGTGATGATCTGGAGTTTAATGATCGATTGAATATTAATCTTCCTGTAATAGGGGATGCAGGCTCATTTGGTTTTGCAGTTTTAGGGAATAATTTTTTGCTAGAAATGGAGCTTTCCGCTATGCAAGCTGAAGGAAAGGGCGAAGTTGTGTCAAGTCCACGGGTGATTACCGCTAATCAGTCAACTGGCATAATAGAGCAGGGTGTCGAGGTGCCATATCAGCAGGCAGCTTCGAGTGGTGCGACGGCGATTACCTTTAAAAAAGCGGTATTGAGTCTTGAAGTGACACCGCAGATTACCCCAGATGACCGTATTATTATGGATCTGATCGTGAAAAAGGATAATGTAGGTGATGTAGTGTCTGGTGTCCCCAGTATCGAGACGCGTGAAGTGCAGACGCAGGTGCTCGTTGAGAATGGTGAAACAGTGGTGTTAGGAGGGATTTATGAGCAGTTAACGCGAGAAGTGCATGAAAAGGTGCCCTTCTTTGGTGACATTCCTATAATTGGTGTGCTATTTAGGAGGACGCTAACAGAAGACGACAAAGATGAGCTATTGATCTTCGTCACCCCGAAAGTCCTTAAAGAGTCATTAGGGGCACGTTAACAGCCAATATTACTGTAAAATAGCTTGCTAGCAATCAGCCGGGTCTAATCCCGGTTTTTTTTGCCAATCAAAAGTATTGAATTACTTGATTTTTTGTCTTAAGACTGGCATATCTCCTTATGTATGAGCGAGTTAAATAATATATTTTTAGTGGGCCCCATGGGCTCGGGTAAAACCACCATTGGTCGGCAGTTAGCGAAATCGCTTGATCGAGCGTTTGTCGATAGTGATCATGAGATTTCCCATCGCACTGGCGCAGATATCCCATGGATATTTGATATTGAAGGAGAGGCCGGCTTTCGGGCGCGAGAACGCGCGGTGATTGACGACCTGACTCAGCGACAGGGGATTGTGCTAGCGACAGGGGGTGGTGCGATTTTGGCCGAGGAAAACCGTCTGGCACTGTCATCACGTGGCTTAACGGTCTACCTTGCGGCTTCAATCGAGCAACTTTTTAAGCGAACCGCTAAGGATCACAATCGACCGCTGCTGCAAACGGACGACCCGAAGGCTCGGCTGGAGGCGCTGATGTTGACTCGAGATCCGTTGTATCGCGAGGTTGCTGATCTGGTAGTGGATACCGATGACAGGAGTATTCGGGCAACTGTTCAATATGTAATAGATGAAATTACGAAGTTGCAAAGTAGTTAATCACGTAACGTGGCGTATATAATGATACTAAATAATTTAGGCGCAACTGTTACATGAAAACGTTTGATGTAGATCTGGGTGAGCGAAGTTACCCGATATTTATTGGTAGTCAGTTACTGAATCAAGCACCACTGCTTGCTCCGTATATTAAGGGTCGGCAAGTGGTGGTGGTGAGTAATGAAACGGTTGCACCGCTGTATCTCGAGCGTATACGGGCGACATTGTCTGAGTACAATATTACAACAGTAATTTTACCCGATGGTGAGCAGTATAAGACACTGGAATACCTAAATAGTATTTTTGATGGGTTACTTGAAGCGCGTTGTGGTCGAGATGTCACACTGATCGCGCTGGGTGGCGGCGTGGTGGGCGATATGACCGGTTTTGCCGCCGCGACCTATCAGCGCGGCGTCAATTTCATCCAGATTCCCACGACACTGCTGGCACAGGTTGACTCATCTGTGGGTGGAAAGACGGGGGTTAATCACCCATTAGGTAAAAACATGATTGGCGCCTTTCACCAGCCACAATCGGTATTAATCGATACCACTGTTCTGGCTACGCTTGAAGATCGTCAGTTATCCGCCGGGATTGCCGAGGTGATTAAATATGGTCTGATTTGTGATGAGCCATTTTTCTGCTGGTTGGAAGAAAACATGTCGAGCCTGCTGGCGCGTGATGAAACAGCGTTGGTCTATGCGATTGAACGATCGTGTCGTAATAAGGCAGCAATTGTTGCGCAGGATGAAAAAGAGGGGGGTGTACGTGCATTATTAAATTTGGGACACACCTTTGGCCATGCAATCGAGGCAGGGATGGGCTATGGTAAGTGGCTTCATGGTGAGGCGGTCGCCGCGGGTACCTGTATCGCCGCTGAGCTTTCACGGCAACAGGGGTGGATTGATGTTACAACAGTCGCGCGAATTATCGCGTTAACAAAAGCCGCACAATTACCCACCCAGGCACCGGCCGGGCTTTCACTGACACGTTTTAATGAACTGATGGCGGTCGACAAAAAGGTGCAGGCGGGTAAACTGCGTTTGATTTTATTGAAAGGCATTGGCGAGGCATTTATTACTGCTGATTTTGATACTGCTTTGATGAATGCCAGCATCGAAGCCTGCCGGGGGCCACAATAACGTGAATACAGCGCTGGTACCTTATGCGGCTAATGTGCAAAATTCTCGCGGACGGCGTTATCAGGAGGCGCCCCCCAATTATCGAACGGAATACCAGCGGGACCGAGACCGTATCGTCCATTCAGCGGCATTTCGTCGTCTTGAATATAAGACACAGGTCTTTGTCAATCATGAAGGGGATATGTTTCGAACGCGCCTCACACACTCAGTCGAGGTTGCACAGATTGCCCGTTCGATTTCGCGTATATTAAACTTGAATGAAGACTTGGTGGAAGCAATTGCTCTAGCACATGATCTTGGCCACACTCCTTTTGGCCATGCAGGACAGGATGCCCTCAATCGGTGCATGAAGGAATACGGTGGTTTTGAACATAATCTTCAATCATTGCGGGTCGTCGATGAGCTTGAAGAACGCTATGCCGAATTCAGTGGCCTGAACCTGACTTATGAGTCACGCGAAGGCATTTTGAAACATTGTTCGCCGCATCGTGCGAAAGAACTGGGCGAGCTGGGTGAACGCTTTATCAACAAGCAGCAGCCCAGTCTTGAAGCGCAGTTGACCAATGTGGCGGATGAGATTGCCTACAATAACCATGACATGGATGATGGCATGCGCTCTGGATTGATTACATTAGAACAGCTCTGCGAGATGTCGCTGTTTGCCGAGCAGTATGAAACCGTGATTGGCCAATATAAAAATCTGACCGAGCGCCGTACGATACATGAGGTGGTGCGAAGGATGATTAACAGTCAGGTCACGGATCTGATTGAAACCAGCCGCGCCAACATTGAAAGCGCCGTGCCATCGACAATCGAAGATATTCGTCTGCAGCCACAACCCCTCATCAGATTTAGTGCCGAGATGAATGCCTATAACCTTGAGTTAAAACGCTTTCTACGCAAGGGCCTGTATCAACACTACCGCGTGCGGCGTATGAGTACCAAAGCGGACCGCATCATAAAATCGCTGTTTGAAATTTTTCTTGATGATCAGCATCTGTTACCACCTGAATATGACAACAAAGTATCGCAGATGGAGAAGGTCGAAGGCGTTACTGGAAAGGCGCGAGTAGTTGCTGATTATATTGCAGGCATGACAGATCGTTATGCGATCGGTGAATTTGAACGACTGTTTAATCCTTCACAGCTCACCTGATTAGCATACGATTATGCGTATCTATATGCAGGCAGCGGTGGATAGTAATATGCCTATGCGTTTTTGTCAGCTGATTTTGCAACAGGATATGCTGGGTGGCTGGACCTTGATTAAAGAGCGCGGCACTCAGGGAGCAAAAGGACGGTTACAGCGGGAGCATCACGAAAGCTATGCTGATGCTGAAAGTGCATTGATGCGAGCACGCGATTCACTGGTAGACAAGGGTTATCGAGTGGTATTTATGCGTGGTGAGGCCCGGTCATCGTAATGGAACAGGATGTGAATAGTGATACTGCTGCTGAAGGATACATGGCTGCGTATGGCCTGAGGTGTGAGCCTTTTGGCGACGTAATATCACCATCCTTTTTTTACCCCGGTGCAACGCGTGAACAGCGACTCAATCTGTTACTGCACCTTATCCCGCTCGGCGAAATTTTACTGATCACCGGCGTGCCGGGTGTTGGCAAGTCCACACTGCTTGATCAGTTTCTCGGTAGGGCTCATGAGTCGTGGCGTGTTTGTCACCTTGATGGGGATGTTGGTCTCGATGCTAATGTATTGTTGCAGCAGCTTGTGCAGACATTTGTACCTGAGGTGCGGGAACAGGCCGATCACAGTGAGCAAGAGCGCCTGCTGATTGCACAGCTACAGGCGCTACGCAATCACGCACAGACCCCGATGTTGTTGATCGACAATGCACACAATATTTCGGAATCTGGTTTGCGCACGCTGAGTAAGTTTATGGCGCCCGGGACAGATGAAAGTAAGCTCTTTGGCATTGTACTATTCAGCGAAGCGAGTATTGAGGAGAAACTGAATAACCCGGCACTACAGTCACTTCATGCGCAGATTAAGCACACCTTTGAGCTTGATTTACTGAACGAGGCAGAGACGCTTCAGTACCTCGATCATCGCATGCGGGCAGCGGGATTAATGGGTGATGGGCCATTTACTGCGGCGGTAAACAGCGCTATATTTGGCGCGTCAAAGGGGTTGCCGGTAAAAATTAATGAACTGGCATTGGCGATATTACACAATAAAAATTATACAACGCCGCCTGCGTCAGTCGGAGTCGTTATTGACGATACTACTGACCCAAACCCGGCAAACAATAAACGAACATCAATGTTACGTCTGTGGCCCTTTGTTGTGGCGGCGGCATTGGCAAGCGTGTTGCTGTTTCAGGATGAGATCAATGCATTGTTTACGTCCTCAGCTGAAAATTCACAGGATGTAGATTCGCAGGCAACAAAGCAATCACCTCTTGAAATGACAACGATAACGCCACTTGAATTACCTCCAGATTCTCAGGGAAGCATTAGTCGCGCGGCTTCTGCTGGTTTGGAGCCAATGGAGGAGGCGGTAGTGGAGTCACCACCGGAGTTGCCATCAGCGCCTGAAGGTGCCGTAGAGGATCAGGTGGATTTTACGAACGAAGTCGTTGGCGAGGTACTGACTGAGGTGCTTGTTGAACCCATTATGCAGGAGGAGAAAATGCCTTTAGTGGCAGTTGATCTGCCCGTTGTACCTGAGCCTGCTGTTGAAAAGGAGGGGGCAACGATAGCCGAACCTGCGGGTGAGGACGTGTCGAGCCCGTTAATTGAACAGACTGATGGGGCGCGTGGGGAGTGGGTGATGGCTCAACACCTACAAGCGTACACTTTGCAACTTGTGGCGCAGCAGCAACGGCAGCAACGTGAAGACTTTCTTATTCGATTTGGGCTGGAAAACGAGGTGGAGCGTTTTAGTACAGATAAAAATGGGCAGCGCTGGTATGTGGCCGCGAGCGGCGTATACGGAACGCGCACCGAGGCACTTGAAGCCAGTCGACAGCTGCCGGAAGGGATTGTGCCATGGGCGCGTAGCTTCGCATCGATTCAAAAAGAGTTATGGGGGGCGACTCCCACTACTGAAGATGTTGCAGCGACCGCGCCGGCTGCGGTGATCCCGGTCACCGTCAGCGAGCAGGAGCGATGGGTATTAGCGCGTCCTCCAGAGCATTATCTGTTGCAGTTAGTGGCATTCAAAAAAGAAGCAAATACGCGTGATTTTGTTGTAAGTCATGCGCTTGGCGGAGTGGCGAAGCAGGTGCGGATAATGAATCAGGGGCAGATCTGGTATGTGGCGCTCTATGGTGATGCTGCTGATCGTGCCGACGCTGATGAAATGGTTGAAAACCTTATTAAAAGCAATGGTATACCTCGTCCTTGGGTGCGTACATATGGTTCTTTACAGGCAGCGATGCGAGCGCTTCAGCCGCAATAAATTCAGGCTTTTCGGCCAGGACGGCCTTGAATAGTATAATTTCATATTTTTCAAATAGTTGAAGAGCTCTCCAAAACTTGATGCAGATACACTGTTATTGAATGGAGTGCTCCAGACGAGTATACTTCGGCGTCCTAGTCTGTGTGGAGGAGCCGCACTTTTGCGCACGGCCGCCATTTTGTCTTGCTTGCGCATATAATGGAATTCAGACCGGGTGTGACAGAGAGCCCCATTTCCTCGAGACTATCTTGAGGCGCGCGCTAATTGAGGCGTGAAAAGGGGACTTCCAGAGCGGTACTGATTTTATCTGCCTTGGTGATCTGCTGCTTATAAGGGTGACCGTGCATTTCAAAGAGATGCGCGTAGTACATGTCGGAACTATTTTTTGAGAGGAACACTATATTGTCGCGCTCAACACGGCCTTTGAAACAAGGTTTATACGATCCTGCCCACGAGCATGACGCCTGTGGTGTAGGTTTTGTCGCCAATATTAAAGGTGTAAAAAGCCACGCGATCGTACGCCAGGGGTTGACGATCCTCGAAAATCTTGAACACCGCGGGGCAGTGGGCGCAGACCCATTGGCCGGTGATGGTGCTGGCCTGTTGTTACAGATTCCAGACCAGTTTTTCCGCGAAGAGTGTACCGCCAACGGCATCACGCTACCCGCTGTGGGCGAGTACGGGGTGGGCATGCTTTTCCTGCCACAGAAGGCGGCGGATCGGCAGGCGTGTGAGCTGTTGATCGAAAGCACCCTCGAAGATGAAGGGCAGACCCTGCTGGGGTGGCGCGATGTGCCCACTGATAATAGCTGCCTGGGTGAGAGCGTGAAGGCTGTCGAGCCTGTTGTGCGGCAGGTTTTCATCGGGCGTGGCGCAAACTGCACCGATACCGACGCCTTTGAGCGCAAACTGTACGTCATTCGCAAGTTGGCAGAAAATGCCATAGCCACTTCAGGGATACTAGAGCGCGACCATTTTTATGTGCCCTCTTTTTCTGCGCGGACCATCAACTATAAAGGCATGCTGCTTTCCAATCAGGTCGACGCCTATTTCGGCGATCTCAATGACGAACGTGTAATCTCTGCGCTGGCGCTGGTGCATCAGCGTTTCTCCACCAACACTTTTCCCTCGTGGGATCTGGCGCACCCGTTTCGCATGATTGCGCACAATGGTGAGATCAATACCGTGCGCGGTAACATCAACTGGATGGCAGCACGTCGCCACGCCATGTCTTCAAAATTGCTGGGTGATGACCTCGAAAAGCTGTGGCCGTTGATTACCGACGGACAATCGGACTCGGCCTGTTTCGATAACGCGCTGGAACTGCTGGTCGCGGGTGGCTATTCGATGGCGCATGCAATGATGATGCTGATTCCTGAGGCGTGGGCCGGTAATCCATTGATGGATGAAAAGCGTCGCGCCTTTTATGAATATCACGCCGCATTGATGGAGCCGTGGGACGGCCCTGCAGCCGTCGCCTTTACCGACGGTCGCCAGATTGGCGCAACATTAGATCGTAATGGGCTGCGTCCAGCGCGTTATGTGATCACTGATGACGGTACCGTGATGATGGCCTCCGAGATGGGCGTATTGCCATTTGCTGACGAAACAATCATCAAGAAATGGCGTCTGCAGCCCGGTAAGATGTTTATGATCGATCTGGAGCAGGGGCGCATCATCGATGACGAAGAACTTAAAGCCGAGCTCGCCAATTCGCATGATTATCAGGCGTGGCTCGATAGCACTCAAATTCGTCTCAAGGATCTACCCGCCAGTAATATGGATGCAGGCTTTGATGCGGAGACCTTGCTTGATCGCCAGCAGGCCTTTGGTTATAGCCAGGAAGACATCAAGACGTTGATGGTGCCGATGGCACTGACGGGTCAGGAAGGGACCGGTTCAATGGGGACCGATACCCCCGTCGCCGTGCTTTCAAGCAAGGCCAAGCCGCTGTTTAATTATTTCAAACAGAACTTCGCGCAGGTTACCAATCCACCGATCGATCCGATCCGTGAAGAACTGGTGATGTCATTGGTATCACTGATTGGCCCACGCCCAAATCTGCTGGGCCGCGATGAAGCCGGAAGCCACATGCGTCTTGAGGTGTCACAACCAGTACTGACCAATGAAGACCTTGATCGCATCCGTCATATTAAAGATCACACCGATGGCGCGTTTAGCACCTGTACGCTGAGTCTCTGTTATCCCGCTGACCTCGGTGCGGAAGGGATGGAACAGGCAATTCAAGCGCTGTGTGAAAAGGCTGAAAGTGCCGTGAACGAGGGTTTTAATATCCTGATTCTATCGGATCGTGAAGTCGACGCGCAGCATGTCGTGATCCCGGCGGCGCTGGCCACATCGGCGGTTCACCAGCATCTGGTGCGTGCAGGATTGCGCACGGAGGCGGGTCTGGTGATTGAAACAGGCGCCGCACGTGAGGTCCATAACTTTGCGGTGCTGGCCGGTTACGGTGCTGAAGCGATCAACCCGTATCTGGCCTTTGAGACACTCTATTCTATTAAAGAGACCTTGCCCGAAGTGCTCAGTGAAACTGAGTTGCAGAAGCGTTATATCAAAGCGATCGGCAAAGGACTATTGAAGGTGATGTCGAAGATGGGCATTTCAACCTATCAGTCCTATTGCGGCGCACAGATCTTCGATGCGGTGGGATTATCGACCGTGTTTGTCGATAAGTACTTTACTGGTACGGTCACTACTATTGAAGGCATTGGCTTAGCAGAGGTGGCCGAAGAGGCTGTTAGCTGGCATCGCGATGCCTTTGGCGACGCACCGATCTATCGCAATGCGCTGGATGTGGGTGGTGATTATGCGCTGCGTGTGCGCGGTGAAGAGCATGTCTGGACCGCAGCCACCATCTCCAAGTTGCAACACGCGACACGTGCGAACGATGCCAAAACCTACGCAGAATACGCAAGCCTGATTAACGAAAGCAGCGAACGTTTGCTGACACTGCGCGGCATGTTTGAATTCAAGTCGGACCAGCCTTCGGTATCCATCGATGAAGTTGAACCGGCCAAAGAGATCGTCAAACGCTTTGTGACCGGTGCGATGTCATTTGGTTCTATTTCGCACGAGGCTCATTCAACACTGGCGATTGCGATGAACCGCATCGGCGGTAAGTCGAATACGGGTGAAGGCGGCGAAGAACGCGAGCGCTTCAAGACGCTGCCCAATGGTGACTCGATGCGTTCCGCGATCAAGCAGGTGGCGTCGGGTCGTTTTGGTGTTACCACCGAATATCTGGTCAACGCCGATGACATTCAGATCAAGATGGCACAGGGTGCTAAGCCCGGCGAAGGGGGGCAGCTGCCGGGTCACAAAGTGAATGACGTTATCGCGCGCGTGCGTCACTCAACGCCGGGGGTGGGCTTGATATCGCCGCCACCGCATCACGATATCTATTCGATTGAAGATCTGGCGCAGCTGATTCACGATCTGAAAAACGTTAATCCAAAGGCGCGTATCAGTGTCAAACTGGTTTCCGAAGTCGGTGTGGGTACCGTTGCCACCGGTGTCTCGAAGGCACATGCCGATCATGTCACCATTTCAGGTTTTGATGGCGGCACCGGCGCAAGCCCGCTGACATCGATTAAACACGCCGGTTCACCGTGGGAGATCGGCCTTGCCGAGACTCATCAGACCCTGGTGATGAACAAGTTGCGCGGACGCATTGTGGTGCAGGTCGATGGTGGTCTGCGTACCGGGCGTGATGTTGTCGTCGGCGCGCTATTGGGTGCCGATGAGTTCGGCTTCGCGACCGCACCACTGATTGTGGAAGGGTGTTTGATGATGCGTAAGTGTCACCTTAATACCTGCCCGGTCGGGGTTGCCACACAGGACCCTGAGCTGCGCAAACGTTTTACCGGCAAGCCAGAACATGTGGTCAACTATTTCTTTATGGTAGCCGAAGAGATTCGCCAGATCATGGCTGAACTTGGCTTCCGTAAGTTTAACGAGATGGTCGGCCATTCCGAGTTTCTCAATATGAATCGTGCCATCAACCACTGGAAGGCGAAGGGGTTAGACTTTTCACGCGTTCTGTACAAACCAGAGGCCGGGCCGGGTGTGGCGACTTTTCATTGCGAACAACAGGAACACGGACTCGAGCATGCGCTGGATCATAAATTGATCGCCGCGGCGCAACCCGCGCTCACACGTGGCGAGGCGGTGACCATTGAAACGCAGATCAGTAATGTTAATCGGACATTCGGCGCAATGTTATCGGGGCGCGTTGCTGAGCGATACGGCTACGAAGGATTGCCGGAAGATACCATCTCGATAACGGCACGTGGTATTGCCGGCCAGAGTTTTGGGGCCTTTGTGGCGCGCGGTATCAGCATTGAGCTGATTGGTGAAGCGAACGATTATGTGGGTAAAGGGCTGTCCGGTGGGCGACTGGTGATCTACCCGCCCAAAGCGTGCCCTATCATCGCCGAAGAGAACATCATCGTCGGCAACACCGTACTTTACGGCGCGATCAGCGGTGAAGCGTATTTCCGGGGTGTCGCTGGCGAGCGTTTTGCAGTACGTAACTCTGGCGCCACCGCGGTGGTCGAAGGGGTCGGTGATCACGGTTGTGAATATATGACCGGCGGGATTGTCGTCGTACTGGGTCAGACCGGACGTAACTTTGCGGCTGGCATGAGCGGCGGTATCGCCTACGTGCTCGATGAAGCGGGCGATTTTAAACAGCGTTGCAATATGGCGATGGTCGAGCTTGAACCTGTGCCAGCGGAAGATGATGCGCTGAAACACCTTGAGCAGCTAGGCGGTGAGCTTGAAAGCCACGGCAGTGTCGATATTCAAAGCGACATGACGCAGCATGATGCGCTACGTCTCAAGCAGCTGATCGAACGTCATCTGCACTACACCGATAGTGCGCGCGCACGCGATATTCTCGATCACTGGAGCGAATGGCTGCCGAAGTTTGTGAAGGTGATGCCGGTCGATTATCGCCGTGCACTGGAGGCAGCGCAGGAGAAGACTGACGCGATACAAAATGGTACTGCTAGCAGTAATAGTGCAGGAGGGCGTCACTAATGGGTAAGCCAACAGGGTTTCTGGAAATTGCTCGTGAGGAGCGCACTTACGCGCCCGTCGAACAGCGCATCAAGCATTACAGCGAGTTTACTATTCCGCTGAGCGAAGAAGCATTGAATGCACAAGGCGCACGTTGCATGGATTGCGGCATTCCGTTCTGCCATGAAGGGTGTCCGGTTAACAATATTATTCCGGACTGGAATGACCTTGTTTACAAAAATAACTGGCGCGAAGCGAGTGATGTACTCCATTCGACCAATAATTTCCCTGAGTTTACCGGGCGCATCTGTCCCGCGCCATGTGAGGCGGCCTGCACGCTAAATATTGAAGATATTCCGGTGACGATTAAATCGATCGAGTGTGCGATTGTCGATCGCGCGTGGCAAGAGGGATGGCTCTCGCCGCAGGTAGCAACGAGAAAGTCAGGCAAAAAAGTCGCGGTGATTGGCTCCGGTCCGGCAGGCATGGCGGCGGCGCAACAACTGATACGGGCAGGTCATGTGGTCGAGCTTTTTGAAAGAGAAGATCGCATCGGTGGCCTGATGCGTTACGGTATTCCTGATTTCAAGATGGAAAAACATTACATCGATCGTCGTATCGAACAGATGAAAGCGGAAGGGGTGATTTTCCATATTAATGCGAATGTTGGCGTCAATGTCGACATCAACCAGCTGCAACAGGATTTTGATGCCGTGGTTCTCACAGGAGGCAGTGAACATCCGCGTGATCTACCCGTGCCGGGTCGTGAGTTGGGCGGTGTTCACTTTGCGATGGATTTTCTGCGTCAGCAAAACAGGCGCGTTGCGGGTGATTCAATCGATGCCGCTGAAGCGATCACCGCTGAAGGCAAACATGTGATTGTGATTGGGGGTGGCGATACCGGCTCTGACTGTATCGGGACCTCGATTCGTCAAGGGGCGGCATCCGTCACCCAGCTTGAGATAATGCCGCAGCCGCCTGAAAAAGAAGACAAAGGCGTTACTTGGCCAGACTGGCCGAATAAGATGCGGACTTCCAGTTCGCAGGAAGAAGGTGCAGCGCGTGACTGGTCGGTGGCGACGAGGTCGGTTGAAGGCGCGGACGGTAAGGTCACCACATTACACGGCATACGTGTTGACTGGATGCAGAATGATAGCGGCGGCTGGGTACCTCAGGAAATTAAAGGCAGTGAGTTTTCACTGAAAGCAGACCTGGTACTGCTGGCGATGGGTTTTGTTCATCCCGTTAAAGAGGGGATGTTAGCCGCGCTTAATACCGAATTAGATGGACGCGGCAATGTACAGGCCGACACCAACAACTACCAGACCTCGGTAGAAAAAGTGTTTGCTGCCGGTGACATGCGTCGTGGTCAATCGCTAGTGGTGTGGGCGATCCGTGAAGGACGTCAGGCAGCGCGCGCTGTCGATGAGTTTTTGATGGGAAGTTCTGATCTGCCGCGTTAATTCTAATGCTGCGATCAAGACAGAGAGCCCCTTGGGGATAGAGACAATAACTAAAAGTTTTTAAGGCTTAGGTATGACTGAATTAAAAAATGATCGTTTCCTGCGCTCCCTGCTGAAACAGCCAGTGGATGCGACTCCTGTGTGGATGATGCGTCAGGCAGGCCGTTATCTGCCAGAATACCGCGCCACCCGTGAAAAAGCCGGCAGCTTTATGGACCTGTGCAAAAATGCAGAGCTTGCTTGTGAAGTTACCCTGCAACCACTAGAGCGCTACCCACTCGATGCGGCAATTCTTTTTTCAGATATCCTGACCATTCCGGATGCGATGGGGCTTGGCCTACGCTTCGCCGCAGGGGAAGGGCCTGTCTTCGATAAGCCAGTGCGCACCGAAGCCGATGTTAACAAGTTGTTTGTACCCGACCCCGAGGGTGAGCTGCAATATGTGATGAATGCAGTACGCACTATTCGTAAGACACTTGACGGCCGTGTGCCGTTGATCGGATTTTCCGGTAGCCCGTGGACACTGGCGACCTACATGGTCGAAGGCAGTGGCACCAAAGATTACGCAAAAGTGAAAGGAATGATGTTTGATCGTCCAGACCTGATGCACAAATTGCTTGATACCACCGCGCAGTCCGTCACCTCATATCTGAATGCACAGATCGCTGCGGGTGCGCAGGCAGTTCAGATCTTCGATACCTGGGGCGGTGTACTGACACCACGTGATTACAAGGAATTTTCACTGCGTTACATGCAGCAGATCGTGGATGGTCTGACCCGTGAAAATGATGGCCGCAAGGTGCCAGTGATTCTTTTTACCAAGGGCGGCGGACAGTGGCTTGAAACCATGGCCGATACCGGTTGTGATGCACTGGGCCTCGACTGGACCATGAACATCGGTGATGCACGCAAGCGCGTTGGTGACAGGGTTGCACTGCAGGGCAATATGGATCCAAGTATTCTGTATGCTCAACCGCAACGTATCCGTGAAGAGGTAGCCACCATTCTTGAAAGTTATGGTACAGGCCCAGGGCATATCTTTAATCTTGGTCACGGCATTCATCAGCATGTAGAGCCAGAGCATGCCGGCGCATTCATTAACTCGGTACATGAGTTGAGTGCGCAGTATCACAAATAATAGCGTTGAGCTGATTAGTAATAGCAATAAACAGTAATACTGTAAGTGAGTTAAGTCGTATGAAAGATGTTGATGACCTAAGCATGTTTGCCCCCTCCGGGCCGCCACCGATTCCGCAAGAGTTCGAGAAGCTGAAACATATGGAGGCATTTTCTGAGGCGATGTTTAACCGTATTGTCAGCATTCAGGAAAAGGATCATGCCGCATGGGATGAAACAAAACCCTTTGCTGAGCGCATCAAAGATATTCCACTACACGCGTTGATCTTCAGTAACCCGGATCGTGATCCTGTTGAGTTTGCCAATACCATCGCACCGTTCTATCCACTGCGCGGTGAGATGCAACAGATCGCACATTGCGTCCGTCAGGTGGCAGAAAATCCAGTGGTCTGTGATCTGCATGCCGGTAACGGTTTTATCGGTAGCCTACTAGCACGTGAAGGCGTAAAGGTCGTTGGTTTGCGTGATCCAACTGCCAAGCCAAACCAGATCGCCAATTTTTATGACGCCGATAAATATACACTGAAAGAGCAGGCAGTCGCGGCGATCGATTTTGAATTCGATGTCGCCTTCTCTGCGTGGATGCCGAGTGGGCAGAACCTGACACCGGAGATCGTTAAGCACAAACCGAAGTTGATCGTCTTTTTTTATACAGAGCATACGGACGAAGTGAATAACGTACCGCAGACCGGCACACCAGAAGCCTTTACTGCGCTACCGGAAAATTATGCGTTGATTGCTGAATGGTCAATTACCCGCCCTAAAGATTGTTTGCATGAAGTCTGGGAAGAGTTAACACCGAGCATTGAAGAGGTGCGTCATATTAAAATCTATGCCAACACCCCATGGCAGGATATTGACCTTGGTAAAGGGCTTGAGCCCGCCGAGCCTTATGACTGGGAAACAGAACTTGATATGGTACTGACTGCATTAAATGCCAAAGCACACCTGCGTAGCCAGGGTTTTCCTGTTTAATTATATTTGTTGAAGATCGATGGTGTATTAATGGCACGTAAATTTGCGAGCGCATCATGGTGATCGCCCACATCGACTAACGCCTTCTTGAAAAAACCTTTAAGTGATTTTTTCAAATGACGTCCAACTTCTTTTTCGGGTATCGTTTTTAGTTTACAAAAGATGGCGAGCGCATAGGCGACTTCACGTTCCGAGAGGCTGCCAATACGTTCCATTGCGGGCGAACGGCAGTTTCCACAGCCGCCGCCGCGATAGGGGGTGGCGGTGTTCGCCAACATCAGACCAAAGCCGTGTGCTACAGCCATTACCTCGGTGAGGTGTGGCAGTAGCTCTTCCTTGCAGGATGGAGGAAGTTCAGCAAGCGCAGCGAGATGTACCATTAATGCGTGGGAAAAATTGGCAATCATGACCTCTGGGTTGCCAACCTGCTTTGGCTCATAAAAGAGCGTGAGATGTGATTGTGAGGCACCAATTAGATCTGTATTGCTACTACTGCCTTCCGTGGTTGCCAATAACACCTGATGGATGGATGCGTTATCTTCAGGATCGCCATTAAATTGATGATGATCCATTGATTGTGTTGGCCAGTGATCTAATCCTGAATAGGTCTTGACCCGGTTCATCATCAAATCAGCCATCTCATCGAGGCTCGTACCGCTGCCGGGAAAGTGCTTTGGTGTTGGTGTGATGAGCATGGTGTGTTGATAAAAGGCGTCGCTACCAAAGTTATTCAGTGACCAGCCAAAGGCCTCGAATAGCCATTCGATTGAATCTTCATCCAGTAACGGTTCTCGTTTAAAAAGTCCTAACATGCCCTATTTATAGCTACATCTCCAATTTATTGCAATGTTATAATCATTGATTGAAATGACAGGCAGGCGGAGACAAAATATTTCATGCGTTCATTAATATTCTTATGCTGTTCTCTACTAACGATTAATGCAACGGCAGCCGATGATGCCCGCGTACAGTTATTGGCATTCAACCCACTGAATGGCATGCTTGAGAGTAGCCGTACAATCACAAAAGTGGTGTCATCCTTTGATAAAGATAATCAGTGCCTGCTAGTGAGTAAAAGCACCACTTTCGCAAAGGCGGATGATAGCTTTGAAAATGAGAACATAATGTCAATTGATTTTACTAATCTCCCTATCCAGGAGATGCATGCGGCTCATCGCGATGGCGGCAGCTGGCTCAATATTAAATATCAAATATACGCCACACTTACAAAACCAACAATTCAGTACAGTGTTACAAGCGCATCAATACCGGGTATCACCTATGACCGTGATGAAGATTACTTTATCTTTTTATTCAAGGAGCTTGAGGCGGTAACGCTGGCACAGAAGCTGTTGATTGAAATTATTACTGAGTGCCAGTAGCGGTTATCATTAAGCCCATATACATCAAATAGCACTAATCGTTGCAACGAAAATAGCGCAGGAAGTCTGATTAGAAAGTTTTTTAAAGTGCGATTGTTCGGCACGGACACGTTGGTCATCACGTTGTTATCAACATGTCGTTACAAGCACTGCCTGATTTTAAAGTATTAATTTAAATTGAATAGCATCATCACTAATTTGATTTGAGAAGGTTTCAGGCTGGATAACATAGTCATTAGTTTTATCGCACCCTATTACTGACACCGCATTGTCGATAAGGCTTTGGTATTGTATTTCTATATCCGCCATTTTGACTCAGCTTAATATCAATTCAGGTATTGATTAAACTAACACTTCTGATAAGCGCTGAGAAATTAACGTGAGAAGACGTTTGTTGATAGGTAAGAACTCATTCATTAACTCACTAATAAGCACGCCGTTACAGTCATGAAGCGCTACGTCAAGTTTTCCGTTTCTCATATCGTTAGTGAGTTGCTCCCATTGCTGACAAATTAAGTCTAAAGTATTTTTGCTAGTATCGGAATCGAATTGGGCTTTTAATTGAGATGAATGTAAAAAACTAACAGTATGTTTTTTATGCATTAACTGGTCAATTGATGTTCTTAATTCCTGTGCGGTTTTAGCACTCATTAATTTTGTTTGAAAGTGCTTGTTTTCGATTATCTCCCAGCGAAATCGTAATGCAAGATTCATCGCTGCGGCTAATATTGTAATTTTTTGTGGGGTGTTATTTGAAAGCGAATTGGCTAAAGGTACTGATGGATAAGTGGTGTGTGATGAAATTTGGTCAGCAATAATATCGGCTATCGGGTCAATCATGGCGCCTTGGTTGATAGGGCCCATGCCGGGAAGTGGGTCAGGTTCACAAAAAAGCTTATTAAGAAAAGGAGTAAGATGTTCGCGTGTTGCGGAGACTGCATCAATATTGCCAATTTGTGCTGGGATAGAACTGCCTTCGTGATGAATACAGATCAGCCGATCACCCGGCAGTTTTTTTGCACGGAAAAGGCCGCTTTCATAGAGGCACCAATCCCAGTCTTCAGTAGGATCAGGAAGTAATAGAATAAACCAGTGAGCATTACGCGTGGCCCGTAGGCTTTTTTCTCTGTAATCCTTGTGGCTGGAAAATTCACGCGCATAAGTAATATTTAATTTTGAGGATGCTCCGCGCATTGCATTTACAACAGCAATAGCAATTTTCTCATCTTTTGCTTTGTAGCTAATGAAGACATTAATTTGATTGTTATAAATAGCGCGTGAAAATTTCTTGATGGCATGTACTACTTCACGAGGATCCTGGTCCTTGAGTAATTTTACCGCCCTGATGATTTCTTCTGCGCAAGGATCGTTACTACTAATAAACTCCTTAATTAGATACTCAATAATTTCAGCAGAAAATGATTTTTCAGCAAGATGTAGTTCCAGTTCTTTGATGTATAACGCGCAGCGTGGGAATTGCTCGGCAAGCTGCGTGATTCTTTCACTATTCGTAATAGGAAGTGATTGAGCATATGCCGTCATAAAGCAGAACACTCCGCATAAATATTAAATCAACCATGGTAGTTAATCATATGTGTACGCTAAAAAAAAGAAAATTATGAATATGTATGTAAGTGAAAATCGATGGAAAATAATATGCTTTATTAGTGGAGGGATGACTCGATAAGATAATTAAGGCATTATTCAATGATTAAATGATATTAGGACTACAGGATTTATAATGGACATAAGGCATAAAATGCAGCTGATTAAATTAATTGTGCTTGATGTCGATGGTGTAATGACTGATGGTACGGTGCTGTACACCGCCGATGGCACAGAATGTAAAGGCTTTAATACTCAGGATGGCTTTGGAATCACGATGGCACAGCATGCTGGAATCAGATTTGGCGCACTCACAGGCCGTGTCAGTAAGGCCGTCGAGCGACGTGTTAATGATCTTAATTTTGATTTCTATCAATGTGGTCATCTTTATAAGGTGGTTCACCTTCAGGCAATGATTCATGATGCGGGATTACAGCCACAGAATGTCCTTTATATGGGCGATGATATTGTCGACCTTGCTTGCGCACCCTACGTTGGGGTATTTGCGGCGCCGGCGAATGCACAGTTCAAAGTGAGACAACAGGCTGGATGGGTGGCATCCTCAAACGGAGGTGGTGGTGCGGTAAGGGAAATGATTAACAAAGTACTGCAATCACAGAATAAAATTGAAGCGATTGAACAGCATTTCTTAAGCCAGAAAGCATGAGTTTTATATCAGTGGATATTACTTAAGGTGGTTGGAACAGGTACGGATTATAATTGAGAGTTTTGCTGTGAAAAAAAATTGAACAGCATTGCAAAATTCACTTTGATATTGACATGCATTAGTCTTGTTATTGGCCTTGTTGAAGCACGTGATTCATTATCAAAAGCAAACATAACACTCGAAAATGAAAATGAAATACTGGAGACAATTAAAGTTGTGGCGTTGAGTAATGTGATGGATATACTGGATTTCAATTCTAAAATAAGAATTCAGCAGGTGCTGCTTTCAATATTATGTTTAATGAATATTATAATAAAGTTGAAGCACTTATTAGGCATGGTAAAACAAGCGAACAAATATATTACTCAGATCAGTTAAGTTAAGTGAATTTAGAGAGATTGCTTCACATTACGAAAGATTATCGGTATTGATAGCGCTTAACTATGTCGGGTTTAAGGTTATATTTGAGATTACCGCCTTCTCGGATAATTTCTGGAAATCATCAAAAAACCTTAGAAATACAATCTCACTCAATTGGCATGGCGAAGGGCGAAAGATGAGTGATTTTTTATATGGTATTAAGCGGTTATGTAAAAGATATAAAAAAGAACGACTGGCCCATGGGTACCAAAGTGGTAAAGAGATGGTGTGTGATTAGCACTTGATGGGATCATCAGGAGAAAACATGTTTAGCTGATTTTTTGATTGTGATCAAATAACCACAGATCACAAGCCGCACTGTATAATAGTCGTTACAGATAAGCTTCCCCCTGGAATAATAAATGATTACCGTTGGAAAATATTATAATTTAGAGGTTGTAAAAAGCGTTCATTTTGGTTTTTACCTGTATGCTAATAACCTCGGTGAGGTACTGCTGCCGGGAAAGTATGCTACAGATGATCTCGCAATCGGTGATTTCATCGATGTGTTTCTCTACCTGGATTCAGAAGATCGTCCGGTGGCTACCACCGAAACGCCATTTGCGAAGGTGGGCGAGTTTGCTTATTTACGTGTCATGGCCATTACCAATGTGGGTGCCTTTGTCGATTGGGGGCTGGAAAAAGAGATATTAGTTCCCTTTTCTGAACAACATGTGCCGATGGTCGCGGGGCGCTCTTATCTGGTTTATTTATATCTTGATAAGGCCAGTGGACGGATTACGGCCTCTTCTAAAATCGACAAGTTTCTGGATGATGAGCGATCACATGATTTTGAGGAAAAACAGTCCGTTAAATTGATTATTGCGAATACCACAGACCTCGGCTTCAAAGCGATTATTAATCATAGTCATTGGGGTGTGCTTTATGCGAACGATGTGCATGAGCGCCTGAGCTTTGGCCAGTACAAAGAAGGATTTATTAAACAGATCCGCCCGGATAACAAAATTGATCTGACACTTAAAGGTGGGTCAGGTGAACGTGGTAAACATGCATTGCTTATTGAAAAGCAACTAAATGACAATGGTGGTTATCTACCTGTGCATGACAAATCTGATCCTGCGCAGATTTCGAAACAATTTGGTATGAGTAAAGGAGCCTTTAAAAAAGCGATTGGAATTCTATATAAACAAAAAGTGATTGTTATTGAAAAAGAGGGAATTCGTTTAACAAAAAAATAGTTTATTTATAATCACTCCTGACCAGCGTGAGCAGGAGTGATTGAAGTTTTATTATCTGTTTGTAAATAGCAACTAGCTTGAGACAAACATTACGTTAAATAAATTTGTATTGTCATTGAGTGCGCTGAACAGTACAACTGGAAATTATTTACCTGACCCCGCCGATTCGATATTAACCATGCAACTAATATCGCCTGTCCCTGTATTAGAAAATAGTGATACATCCCATTTTCAACCTGGACCTAAATAAGCAGCGGCCATAGTTTTACTCGTTGTGCTTAGGGCATTATCTATACAAAATCGATAATGAACAAGTTTGTGACTATCGCTGATCGCCATGGGGTGATCCCCCCATTTTTAGCTGCTACCAAAAGTAGAGGTCATGCGGCAACTGCCAACATGTGTTTTGGTGGAAATCCACCGTTAGCCTTGTGAGGGCGTTCATTATTGTAAAACCATAACCATGAGGTTG
>Ga0316209_1000903_pt1 | contig 39034 bp, 34 predicted proteins | sample 6monopyrite_MG_FD_204945 | JGI IMG/M metagenome (GOLD analysis project Ga0316209, IMG submission 204945) | Microbial mat bacterial communities from mineral coupon in-situ incubated in ocean water Damariscotta River, Maine, United States -... | ecosystem: Environmental > Aquatic > Marine >...
TTCCTGCACACGACGCAACTCGTGCTGATGCTGAATGAAGGCGAGCATGCCGCCACTCGTTCCGTTTCGGGTCGTTTCATTACCCGCCACCGTGATGATGAAGCACCACGAGAGGATCTCCATATCGTTCAGCAGACGCCCCTCATACTCGGTCTGGGTCCAGACCGTCACGAGGTCATCCTGCGGATTCTTTCGACGCTCTTCGATCAAGCCCGTGAAGTACTGGTAGAGCTCGATTTGCGCTGCCTGGGACGTTTCGCGCGCATCCTGGCCGTCGACCTGATACTCGGGATCGCCAGCACCCAGGGTTCGATTCGTCCAATCATAAAGAAGCGGCCAATCCTCTTCGGGCGCACCGAGCAGCCAGCCGATCACGGCAATCGGAAGCGGAGCCGAAATCTCTTCGACGAAATCGCACTCGCCTTCGTCGCCACGGTCGTAAAGCTTGTCGACGAGATCCTTGCCGATCTTCTCAATCGGTCCCGTGATCTTCTTCAACATGCGCGGCGTAAAGCGGCGGCTGATCTGTTGGCGGAAGATCCCGTGAATCGGTGGATCCATCTGGATCAGCGTCGGCGGGAGGTCGCGCACTTCTTCTTCGAGATGCTGGATGACGAGGCGCGGCCCAGATAGGAAGACGTCGGGGCGCTTCCCGATCTCCGTAATGTCGGCGTGCTTCGTGATCGCCCAGTAGTCGATGGCCTTGCCCGGCTGGGTCTGCCACGAAACCGGTTCCTCGCGTCGCAGTCGTTCCCAGATCTTGTGCGGGTAGCCGTGGGCGGCGTAGTCCTCGGGATGCGTGATCCGGAAGTCGTCGGGGACCGGGCGCGGAAATTCGAGGGGCTGTTCGGGGCTGGCGGCCATGTCGGGAATCCTCACTGAGCACGATGACGCATTTGGGTGCGCGTCATGATGGTCTCGTTTGATTGGGGGTGAGCCGGGCGCATGATCGAGGGGCACGAGGTCGAACCGGTGCCCATCGCCAAATAGTGGCTGAACGAACGATCGTTCGTCAAGCCATTTCCCCATTTTTCGGCTGTTCGCGCGGAATCCTGAACCGTAGACTGCGGGTATGCCCCTTTCCGTCACGCCTCTCGCCGGTAGCCTCGGAGCCGAAATTCGCGGCTGCGACCTCGCCCACCTCGAAGACGGTGAATTCGAGCGGATCCACGCCGCCTTTCTCGAATTCCACGTCCTCGCCTTCCGGGATCAGAAGCTCGAGCCCGCCCAACAGATCGAATTCGGGGCGCGCTGGGGCGAGCTCTACGTCCACCCCATCGTTCCGCACCTCGAGGACTTCCCCGAGATCGTGCCGATCGTCAACTACGGCAAGAAGCGAAGCCTGACCGAGGTCTGGCACTCGGACGTGAGCTTCGATGCGACGCCGCCGATGGCCAGCGCCCTCCGCGCCGTCGAACTCCCGCCCTACGGTGGCGACACGATCTTCGCGAACCAGCACGCCGCGTATGAAGGGCTCTCCGACGGCATGAAGCGAATGCTCAAGGGCATGCGCGCGATTCACACGGGCTCGGGCCTCGCGACGGCTTCCGGAAAGGGTGAGTCCTGGCGCGAACACGGACAGACCCACCCGGTCGTGCGAACCCACCCCGAGACGGGTCGACCCGCGCTCTACGTGAGCCCCGCGTTTACGGTCGCCTTCGAAGACATGACGCGCGCCGAGAGCGAACCGCTCCTCCACTTCCTGAACGAAGCCGGCCACGCCCCAGACGTCACCTACCGCCATCGATGGCAGGCGGGAGACATGGTCATGTGGGACAACCGATCGGTCCAGCATTTCGCGGTCCACGATCACGGCGACGCGACACGCACGCTTCATCGCATCACGATCAAGGGCGACGTTCCGCGTTAGGGCCTGCTAGACCATGTTAGGCCCGGCGCTAACCCTTGACCTTCCGATAGGCGAAGAGCAGGAGTAGAGCGCCCCCCGTCGCGACCGCGATCGATCCGAAGCTAAAGCCACCCGTCGTTCCGATCCCGACCGCCGACGCGACGAAGCCGCCGATGAAGGATCCCGCGATCCCGATTCCGATCGTCACGAAGATCCCGCCCGGATCCTCTCCCGGCATGATCCACTTCGCGAGTACGCCCACGATCAGTCCCAACAAGAGCCAGCTCAAAATGCCCATCGATTCTCTCCTTCTGCCGCCGCAGCCCAATCGCCCGGCGATCTGATACTCCACAAGGAGAACTCCTCGAACGCGGGAATCGTCACAAGGAGAGCAATCGAGCTCTCTGCTAGGTCGAGGGTCGCCACTGGGCCAATACAACCCCGGTCATCATCACCACGATCGCGCCCACCTGTGCAGGAACCAGCCATTCGTCGAGAAAGGGAATCGCGAGGAGCGCGGTCCACACGAGTCCTGAACTCGCAACAACACTGGCCTCATAGGACCGCAGCGTCTTGAGCACGCCGTTGAAGACCGTCTGCGCAAGTGCCGTCCCGATCAACCCGTTCGCCACGATGATCAGCGCATTCGTCGTGCCGCCCAGCTGTGGAATGCCGTCGATCGCCAGGCCGGCGGTCACGAGCGGAATCCCCCCGATCAGAATCCCAAGCGTCGAGAACTGTGCCGCCGAAATCGGACTCAGAGGACGGTTCATCAACCATCGCGTCACGTTATTGCAGCTCGCGAGTCCGATCACAACGACGCCCGCGAAAGCCACGCCCGTGAGTTCATCCGGCGGCGGAACATCGGGGAAATAGAGCCAGACGCCGAAGATCGCAAGCAGAATCCCGACCAACTGCAGCCGCCCGGGGCGTTCACGAAGAAAGACCACGGAGAGGCCCAGCGTAAAGAGACTGACGAAGCTGAGCAGGAACACAAAGGTGTTCATCGGCAACCGCTCGATCCCGAGCAGCATGCAATAACGACAGATCCCGAAGTTTACGAGACCGACGAAAACGACGGCACCCCATTCCGCGAATCCGAAATCGGTGGGCAGCCGTTCGCGCTTCCATCCGTAGGTATAGAAGAGCATGAACGCGATCGCGGTCGCGAGCTGAAGCCAGACGAAGGTGAACGCGGGCACTTCGAGCAGCGCGATCTTCGAGAGCACGCCCATCAACTGTGACAGGAAGATGATCCCGAAGGCCTGAGTCAGGGCGACCGCGCGTGCGTTCACGTACGTACGGACCTAACTCGGGTCGGGCGCGGGCGTGTTCGGGCCGTTTTTCGGAAGCGTCGGCGGTGTCACATACAAGACATCCACTTCACCCGTCAGGCTCTTCAAGAATGCGACCACGTCATTCACCTGATCCGCCGACAGCGTCACACCGATCTGGTGGTACCCCATGATGCGCACGGCTTCGGAAAGATCGGTGATCGATCCATCGTGAAAGTAGGGACCGGTCTCGGCAATATTGCGAAGCGAAGGCACCTTGAAGACGTGTCGATCCGCTGCGTTACCGGTCAGATTCTCCCGTCCCGCGTCCTCGGTCTCGTAAGGGAAGATGAAACCGAGCTTGCGGTAGAGGTTCCCGCCTAACGCGGGCCCGGTATGGCATGAGTTGCAACCCACCGAGAGGAACGTCGTTAGGCCCCGCTGTTCCGTCTCGTTCAACGCATCGGGATCACCCGCCATGAAGGCGTCGAAACGACCCAGCGTCATCAGGTTCCGTTCAAAGGCACCGATCGCCCGAGCCATGTTGTCGTAGGAGAGCGACTCATCGTCCCCCGGAAACGCCGCCGCGAAGGCATCGACATAACCCGGGATCGAAGCCAGAACAGAAACAACATGCGCCTCGCTCGGCGCCGCCATCTCGATCGGATTCAGGACGGGCCCCTTCGCCTGAGCTTCTACGTCGGGAGCACGTCCGTCCCAAAACTGAGCGAGATGAAGGGCCGCGTTGTAGACGGTCGGAGAGTTGCGATCTCCGCGCTGACCGCGATGGCCGGGAGAGTTCGGCTGACCGTCGACGCCGAACGTATCGAGACCATGGCACGAGTTGCACGAAACATCGTGGTTCTTCGAAAGCCGCTTCTCGAAGTAGAGCATCCGGCCGAGATCGATCTTCGCGGGGCTTTCGGGATTGTCGGCGTTCGGTGCCGAGCTCGGAAGGACGCCAATGATCGACTCGGCCCGCGCGGCGAGAGCGGCTGCGGCAGCGCGCGCTCCCGCGTCTTCCGATGAATCCGGCGGATCGGCAGCCAGCGCGCAACTCGCGCCCATCATGGCGAGTGCCCCGACGAGGATCCGTGTCATTCCCTGAAATCGATGTCCCTGCATTTTCAATCATTCCCCATTCAATCCGCTTCGCGCGGTATCTGCGCCCCTAATCTAGACCTCCCGAAGATCGAGTCCAAACACGGTCGGCACTCGAGACCCGGCCCCAGCGGAGTTCCGGGCTTTTCTTCATGCCATTCTTGGCGCCTTATCAGGGCGTGTGCTTTCCTCCGCCCCCATGCTGGACCCTCGAAGCCTTCAAGAACGTCGCGACGAAATCGTCGAAAGCTGCCAAGCGCGCCACATACAGGCGGACGTCGACGGCACGATTGCGCTGCACGAGCAGACGAACGTTCTCAGGACCGCGCTCAACGAAGCGAATCGCCTCCGCAACGAGCATCAGAAGGCCGGCAAACAGAAACTCGACGACGCCGCGCGGGAAGCGCATACCGTCGAGGGACGCCGTCTCAAGGAAGACGTCAGCGTAAAGGAAGAAGAACTGCGCGTCGCGGAGCAGGCCCTCGAAGCCGGCCTGCGCGCTCTACCCAATTTCCTTCATCCCGAATCGCCGCGGGGCCATGAAGAGGATTTCAATGTTCTCGCGACCGTCGGCGAGCCACGCGCGCTCGACTTTCCCGCCAAGGATCATCTCGAACTCGCGACGAGCCTCGATTTGGTTGACTTCGAGCGAGCCGCAAAGGTTTCGGGCCAAAAATTCTACTATCTGAAACGCGAAGCGGCGCTGCTCGAACTCGCGCTTCAGCGCTTCGCTCTTGACCACGTCATGCCCGACGGCTTCATCCCCGTGGTCACGCCGGACCTAGCGCGACCGGATGTGATCGAAGGCCTTGGATTCAGCCCGCGCGGCGAAGAGACCCAGATCTATTCCGTTACGGATCACGAACTCTGCTTGATCGGCACGTCCGAGATCACCCTCGGCGGCATGTACGCCGACACGATCTTCTCGGAAGAAGAACTCCCGCTGAAACTCGCCGGTGTCTCCCATTGCTTCCGAACCGAAGCCGGAGCCCACGGTCGCGAAAGCAAGGGTCTCTACCGCGTGCATCAGTTCACGAAGGTCGAGATGTTTGTCTTCTGCCGCCCGGAAGATTCCGAAGCGCAGCATGCCGAACTCCTGCGCCTCGAACAATCGATCTTCGACGCCCTGGAGATCCCGTACCGCGTGATCGACATCGCGAGCGCGGATCTCGGTGCGCCGGCCTATCGCAAGTTCGATCTCGAAGCGTGGATGCCCGGCCGAGGCGAAGGCGGCGAGTACGGCGAGATCACGAGCACCTCGAATTGCACCGACTTCCAGTCCCGCCGCCTGAAGATCCGTTTCCGACGCGCCGGCGAAAAGAAGAAGAACGAGCTCGTGCACACGTTGAACGGCACAGCGATCTCGAACGCCCGCGCGATCGTGGCGATCCTCGAGAACCATCAGCAGGCCGACGGCACGATCACGATCCCCAAGGCGCTCGTTCCTTATATGGGCACCGACCGGATCGAGCCTCGCTGAGCCCGCCTTGCCTTCTTTGCCCCCTTCGCCCCCTTCGCCCCCCGCACAAACGGACACAAGCGATGCAGGTTCGGGCGATGCGCCCCTGCAAAGCCTCGTCCTGGGCACCGCCGGCCATATCGACCACGGCAAGACGAGCCTCGTCCACGCCCTGACCGGCCGGGATCTCGACCGGCTTCCCGAAGAGAAAGCGCGCGGGATCACGATCGAACTCGGCTTCGCCCCCCTCGCCCTCGCCGACGACCTGCGCGTAGCGATCGTCGATGTCCCGGGCCACGAGAAATTCGTTCGCACGATGGTCGCCGGCGCGAGCGGGCTCGATCTCGTGATGTTGGTCGTCGCCGCCGATGAAGGCGTGATGCCCCAGACCCGCGAGCATCTCGCGATCTGTGAGCTGTTAGGCGTCGACCGCGGGCTCGTCGTTCTGACGAAATCCGATCTCGTCGACGAGGAGATGCTCGAACTCGCGACGGAGGACGTGCGGGACTCCCTTGCCGATGGTCCTCTCGCAGACGTTCCGATCCTGGCCGCCAGCGCAGAAACCGGCGACGGCATCGACGCGGTCCGCGCGACCCTCGATGCCTTGATCAGAAGCGCCCCCGCCCGCGGCGACGACGGTCGCCCCTCAAGACTCTTCATCGACCGCACGTTTACGAAGCACGGCTTCGGCGCAGTCGTCACCGGAACCTGGTCGGGTCGCCCGCGCAAGGTCGGCGATACGGTCGCGCTCGAGCCCGGCGCGCGGAAGGCCAAGATTCGCGGCCTCGAACGGCACGGTGAATCCGTCGAGCGAAGCGAGTCCGGCGCGCGGATCGCGGTCAATCTTCAGGGCGTCTCGACGGACGAGATCGGTCGCGGCGATCTCTTGACCGAGAGCGGCGCAGTCCTTGCCACGCACATGTTCGACGCAAGTCTGCGATGGATGGCGGGCAAAGCCAGCCTCGAAGACGCGGCCTCTGTCGAGTTGCTGACCGGAACCGCCGAGCGCCGTGCCCGGGTTGCATTGATCGGTGAGGTTCCGATCGGCCCGGGCGAACGTGGCTTCGGCCGAATCCATATCGATGCCGAGAGCGAAGGCCTGCCCCTCCTGCCCGGCGATCGCTTCGTGCTGCGCGGCTTCGCCCGAGATGCCGGTGTCGGCGCCACGTTAGGCGGGGGCATCGTCCTCGACATCGCCCCGCCCCACCGCCGCCGCCGCGACCCCGCGCTGCTCGCGGACGTGACGCGCCTCGCCGTCGCGATCGGCGACGATCAGCAAGGAGACGATGACGCGCTCGATGTCCGCGTCGCTCGCTCGGGTCTCGAGGGGATCACCGAAGCGCGCCTCGCACTCGAGACGGGCCTCGACCCGACGCGACTCGATGCAGCCCTAACGCGGCTTGCCAACGCTGAGACAGACGCGACCGCCCAGATCGTCCGCCTCGATGGCGGCCTCTGCCTCGGCCAGGCGGCGGGGGAACGGTTGATGGCGCAGCTGCTCGAGAACCTCGAAGCGTTCCATGCGAAGGATCCCCGGCAGCCGGGGATGCCCCGCGCCGCGCTGATCGGATCGCTGCCCGAAAACGTTCCGACCGAATCCGCCGCGGCGCTTCTCGCAAAGCTCGGCGAGCGAGAGGAAGTCGTTATCCAAAGCGATCTCGTCACCCGCGCCGGCTTCGAATCGCGCCTGAACGAAAACGAACAAGCCCTCGCAGAGAAGCTACGCGTTCGCTTCGCGGAAGCCGGGCTCGAAGCCCCCACGCTCCGAACCCTCGCCGACGAAACCGGCGAAGGCGAGCGCGCGATCCGGGACGTCTCGCACTTTCTTGAGCGAAGTGGGCAACTCGTAGCCGCCCCGGACGATCTCTTCTTTGATCGCGAGAGCGTGACACGGCTGATCGAGGCGGTCGTGGCGCATTTCGAGACGAGCGATGAACTCGACACGCAAACGCTCAAGACGATGATCGGCACGAGTCGCCGAACGGCGATGCCGCTGATGGCGCTGCTCGACGATCTTCAAATCACGCGACGCGACGGCAGCCTGCGCAGACTGATCGGTTCCAATCCGCGCTGGTAGCGCCTTGACTCGATCAGCCGCGTATTAGGCGAGGTTTTCCTTGATCGCCTGAAGCACCCGTCCCGGTTCACTTCGAAGCATGTAGTCGTCGGTCTGATCGATCCACCGGACTTTGCCCTCCGCATCGACCAGAATCGTGGTCGGGATCGGCAACCCCCCAACTCCTCTTGGACTGAGGTTGACCGGATTGCGCAGGTTCAACTTGTCGGTCGCGACGAGATCGGGATCCGCAAGCTGAGTCGACACGAGGCCATGCTTACTGACGCCCTCGCGAATCTGATCCGGCCGGTCCGTCGAGATCCCCACGATCTGGATATTCTTCTCATCAAGCGTCGGTCGAAGCTCTTCCCATCGCCGTAACTCGGCGACACAGTAGGGTCACCAGTGGCCCCGGAAGAACTTGAGCAAGTAGGGCTTGCCGTGCAGGCTCGAGAGATCGAAGTCGACGCCGTTCGCATCCGGCGCAACAAAGTTGAGCATGTCGCCACCCACTTCGATGGCGGGCGTGTTCGGCTTCTGCCCACTCTGCATGCGAAGGGCCGGAAAGACGAACCCGACAAGCACGGCCGGAATCGCGAAGGCCGTCGAGAAGAAGCCGCCTTGTGAAATCGCGAAGATGCCGACCAGGCCTCCGAGCAAGAAGAGCGACAAGTAGCCAACGCGGTTCCGTGGAACCGAGACGTTCTCGATCAGCTGGAACCAGACGAAGCCGGTCGCCGCGATGATTCCTAAGGCAATCAATCCGAGCATGAGGTCTCCAATCGACCGAGCGCGTTCCGTGCGTTTCCCGGAACGCGCACAATGTGGGCGCGAAGGGGAGCGTACCCGACCCAACGAGAGATCCGCACTCGATCCGAGCCAGATCGGACCTAGATCGAAGCTTAATCGAACCTAGGGCCGCAACGAAGAGATGGCCCGGTCGATCCAGATCGCGAGCTGACCCGCCATATTCGTCTCGCCCACGATCGGCATGATCCCGAAATAGACGACGATCGAACCACAGATCGCCAGCACGAACTGTTCGTTCGAAAGCGCGCGGCTCCCAGCGCTATTGCCCTCTTCACGACGCAGCATCGCGAGCAGAGGCCTGCCCACCGCAGCCAGCGCGAGCACAGTTGCTGCAAGCCCCGCGACGAGTGCCCAGCGATGTCCGCCATGTTCGAGGGACGACAGAATTCGGAAACGCGCCACGAACCCGATCGTCCCGGGGAGTCCTCCCAGCGAAAGCAGAAAGAGGCCGAGCAGCGTCGCGCGCAGCGGACTCGTTTCCATCATCCCACCGAGATCGCCTACGGACTCGCAGGCTCTCTCGTGATGGCTGAGCGAACTCAGCGTCGCCATCACGCCGACGATCGCGGCACCCGTGGCGATCAGGCCGAGCAGGAGCGCCCGCGCACCGTCCGCTTGGGCTTCGACGAGCGCAAGAGTCAGAAAGCCGATCTGTCCCACCGCGAGCCAGCCCACGAGCCGGCGGAGCCCCTCTTGAACCAGCGCCATCGCGTGCCCCCAAACGAGTGCGAGGCTACCGAGGGCAACGAGCAGAGTGGGAATTCGTGCACCTAACGAATCTGGATCGGCGAGAACCGGACCGGGCGCCGTATGCAAAATGCGCAGAAGCACGAGGAAGACCGTCGCCTGGGAGATCGTCGAGATCTGCGCCGTCACGAAACTCGGTGCGCCTTCATGGACATCCGGCGACCAAGGATGAAAGGGCGCAACCGCCGCGCGCGCGAGCAGTCCCACCAGGATGAGCGTCAGCCCCACAGCAAAGAGCAGACTCTCCTCGACCCCCTCGCCTGCAAGCGCCGCAAAGTCAAGGCGACCCGTCGCCCCAAACAAGAAGACGAGACCGTGCGCAAAGATCAGACTCGCGAAGGCATGGGCGAAGAATGCCTTGAGACTCGACTCGCTTGAAGACAAGCGCCGCGAATCGATCGCGACGAGCGCAATCATGGGAAGCCAGGCGAGTTCAATCGCCACAAAGAGCAAGAGAAGATGGTCCGTCACCATCGCGGCCATCGAACCGGTCCATGAAAAGAGCAGCAGCGCCAGAGGCTCCGCCGGACGACTCCGCGCCATGCCGAAATGGGTGAGCGATAGGCTCAGAACGAGCAGGCCCGAAACCAGCGCGAACCCGATCCCGAAGAGGCCGAACGCATCAAGCCCCAGGAGGCCGCGCGTCGGCGCCCGGTCGCCGAAATAGAGCGCACCCCCAACGGCCACGATCGCCAGGACCGCGACCCCGCCGAAGCGAATTCCCGAGAGCGCGATTGCGCGGGCGGAGTTCTCTTCTTCACTGCGCGGCCGCGCCAGTAGATCGAGCGCCAACACGACGAGCGCGCCCAGCGCCGGCAGCAAGACTGGACTCATGACGGCTCCCGAGCGGCGCGTTCATCGAAATGAACGAGGTCGACACGCCCCGAAGCCGACACCGGTGCGCCCTCTTCCTCCTCAGCGGGCGCTTCGATCACGACGGATCGGCGCTCCATCTGATGAAGCAACTCGAGCATCGCCGGTTCGATGCGCCGCAGCAGCGGATTCGGATAGACGCCGATGATCACGATCGGAATGGTCATCGCGAGCATGATCCCACGCTCGACCCGATCCAGATCGATCAATCCGCGATTGGCAGGCTCATCGACGGGCCCGAGAAAAATTCGGCGCTGGACCCAAAGCAGATACGACGCGGCGACCACCATCGCGATCAAGGCGAAGACGGAAAGCCCCCGGCGCGTCTCGAGACTTCCTAACAAGACAAAGAGGTCCCCGACGAACCCGCCGAGCAGCGGCAGCCCCATCAGCGATAAAACCATCAGCGCAAAAAAGAAGGCGCAAACCGGCATCGGCTTCGCGAGCCCACCGAAGGCCGCGACCTCCGTCGTCCCACGCCGCACCGCGAGAAAACCGATCAACAGAAAGAGCCCGGCCGTCGCGAGCCCATGGGTCAGGAGCTGAACCACCGCCCCAGTCAATCCCTGAACATTCAGCGTAGAGATCCCGAAGAGCGCGAAGCCCGCGTAGCCCACCGAGGCGTAGGCGACGAGACGCTTGAGTTCCTCTTGGACGAGCGCGATCAAAGAGGCGTAGGCGAGGGCGACGATGCCCAGAAGAGAAAGCGCGGGGCCCGCGGCGGTCGCCGCGTCCGGAAAGAGCGGAAGCGCAAAGCGCAGCCAACCCATCGCCGCCGTCTGCACGAAGCCCGTCGCGATCAGAACGGAGAGTCCCGTCGGCGCGGCGGCATGCGCCGCCGGGAGCCAGAAGTGAAGCGGAACGATCGGTAGCCTTGTGGCGAGCCCGATTCCGAAGGCCAACAAGAGCGGCCATTGATCCTCGAGTTCGATCCGCACATCGAGAAGAGTGCGCTCGCCCGTTCCGGTGAGCGCTGTCGGAACGAGGTCTAGGGTCGGTGCGCCGAACTGCGCGAGCGTTGTCTCGTGCAGAACGAAGACCACGAAAAGCAATCCCGAGAGCCCGATCGCTTCCGTCGTCCAGATCCGTGAAGCCGCTCGCGCGCGACCCAATCCGCCCCATCGCCCCATCCACAGCAGAAGCGGAATGAGGCTTGCCGCCCAAAATGCCACAAAGGTCAGAAGATTCGCGGCGACGATCGCGCCTAACATCGTTGTCTCGAGGGCCAACATCATCAAGACCCAGGCCCGAGCGGACCCATCCACGGCCCCGCGCGTCGACATCATGGCCAAAGGCACGAGGCCCGTCGTCGAGACCAGGAAACAAAGTGAGACACCATCGAGCGCGAAACTCAGATTGGCTCCGAGGGACGCAGACCACTCGAAAACCTCGACGACCTGAAGCCCAAGTCGCTCGGGATCGAAGACCGCCAGAGCGATATAGACCGTCGCCGCGAAGGTCGTTAGCGACGCACCGAATCCCACACTTCGCCAGATCGAAGCCGGGAGATATTTGAGTCCGATCACGTCAAGCAGATACGCAACGAGAGCGAGCACGAGGGCCGCGAATACGGGGAGCGCGATGACCGCTGTGAGAATTCGACCGTCGAGGGCAGCAAGGATTCCGTCCATCAAGTCAGACCACCATCCAGGTCACGACAACGAGTACGGTCAAAAGGCCGATCAGCGTGTAGCTCTGCAGACGTCCGTTCTGGAGTCGCCGCAACACACTCCAAACGGTCTGCCGAACCAGCCCGGATCCACCGGTCACAACGACCCGGTCGATCAATTGATTCTCGATGCCCCGAGCGAGGGCTTCTTGCGAGAGCCAGCGGATTGGGCGAACGAGGAAAATCTGTGCAGCACGCTCGATGTAGAACACCTCGCGCATCCAATCGGTCGCGACCCGGATCGCCGGACGCTTCGGCTCCGTTCCGTAGCCCTGCCGGGCATAACGAAGACTGGCGATCGTCAGGCCCAGCAGCAAACACACCAAATAGCCGCCGATCAGGGTCCACCGTTCGAAGCCGGCAAGCTCCGGATCCGGTCCTCCCGGAATCGCCGTCGTGAGGAAGAAGCCGACGGAGTCCATCTGTTCGGTCGGTGCATCGAAGAGATCCCCCCAGAACTGCGACGGCCCGAGCCCACCTGCAAGCAGCGCCATGATCGCGAGACCCGTCAGGCTATGCAGTCGCCAGCCCGTCGCATCGCGAAGCCTGGGCGTCGCCTGTCCTGCGGGTCGGGCGTTGCCCCAAAAGATGAGGAAGTGGCTTCGAGCCAGGGCAAACGCGAGCAGGCCGAGACTCAGGAACGTCACGCATAACAGGAGGTCGCTTTCGGGTCGTGCCGAGATCCACAGAAACGCGAGCAGTTCTTCGATCGGAAAGAAATTCGCAAAGGGCGGAAAGCCCACGACGGCGAGGGCAGCCAGGGCATAGAGGCCATGGGTGAGCCGAAGACGCTGTGCCAATCCGCCCATCTGGCGTAAATCGGTTTCGCCCTTCTGTGCAGATTGGACGAGACCGGACGTCAGCAGCAGCATCGTCTTCACGAATGCATGGGTCAGAAGCAGGAACGTCGCCGTCGAATACGCTCCGATTCCCACCCCGAGCACAACCAGCCCAAGCAATGAAGACGTCGTGAGCGCGATCAGTCTCGGCAAACGGATTTGGGTCGCGGCGCCGAGTGCCGTCAGCAGCATCGTCGCGGTCCCCGCGAAGATCAGCCCGCGAAGCGCGCCGGGCGCACTCTCAAGCAGGAAGGCGAATCGCAAGAGCACATAGATCCCCGCGACCACCGTCGTCGAGGATTGGATCAGCGCGCTCGCGGAGACCGGTGCGCCCGTCGACTGAGGTAGCCAAAAATGAACGGGGACCTGTGCGCATTTCGTCAGCGCCGCGAGCACGAGTCCGAAACCCACGATCTCAAGCAGAAGGGGCGCCTCGGTTCCGCCCGAGCCGTAGGAAAGCCAGAGTACGCCCTGCCCTTCAAGCAACCGGAAGGCGGCTTCGATCCCGCGAAAGGTCAGCGCTGGGGCACCGGCACGCGAGAGACCGTCGAATAACAGCAGCATCGCCGCGAGCAATCCCAGATCGCCGATGCGCCCGATCACGAAAGTCGTGGCCCCCGCGCGCGATGCGTCGCTGTCGTCGAACTCGAAGGCGGCGAAGAGCTGGGAAGCGATGCCGACCCCGGCCCACCCCAGGAAGAAGAGCAGTAGATTGTCCGCGAGCACGAGCACAAGCGTCGAGCCCACAAGCAGGTCGAGCATCGCAAAGGTGCGATGACCCGCCTCGCGATCGACCACGCCGTTCGCCACTTGCCCGATCGTGTGCAAATAGACGGCGAGCGCCGTTGCCGTCACGGTCAGGCAGAAGACGGCGGAGAGCGGGTCGAACTGAAATGTGAGTTCGGCGCTAAAGCTCCGCGGCCCGACGCCGCCCCCGATCCAAGGACCGACGGAGTCAAGAATCGGATCGAGTCGCCCCACGTCCAGCAAGTCGAAGAGGGATATGGCGCTCAAAGCGAAACTCGTCACGAGGCCGGACAGGGAGATCGCCCAGATCGATCGATTCGAAATTCGCGCGCGGACGAGGCCGATCAAGACGCCATGAACGAATGCCGCAAGCAGGGGCAGAATCGCGATCCATCTGATGATGGAGCCCCCGAGCGCCTCGTTCCATCCGCCGATTTCGATCATGTCTCGCCTAACCCTCGAGGAGTCCGGCGTCCTGGGCGTCCAGCGTGCCGCGTCGCGAGACGCGTGCGATCACGATGGAAAGACCCAGAGCAACCTGCAAACCGCTGATCAAGGCCGCCAGCAGGACGAAGACCGCGCTGATCTGACTCTCCTCCGTGTTGCCTCGCGCGAATGCGAAGCCCACCGCGGCGACAACAACCGAAAGCCAGCCGAAGAGCACGCCCACCAGCATCCCGACGAGACTGCGCCGCCAGAGCAAGCCGAGCATGGCGACCCAGAAGAGGGCCAACCCACCGCAAATGAGTACGAAGGAGATCGACATCGCCTAACGACCCTCGCCTTCGCCGCGCATCAACATCAGCGTCGCGAGGAGCCCCGCCGGAATCGCAAGCCCCACCAAAATCGCCAGATCTCGCCAAGCGCCAAAAAAGAGTTCACCGAGGGCTCCTGTATCGAGGACCACGTGTGTATTCGCTGAGGCGGCATCGAGCAGTTCTGAATCCCGAACCACGAAGGCCAACAGGGCGAGCGCTCCGCCCATCAGAACGAAGGCGAGACTTCGCGCGAACCAGGTCGCGCGATCCGTCGGCGGAAGGTGATCGCGATCGACGTCGACCAGCATCCAACCAAAGAGCTGGAGCGTGGCCAGGATCAGCGCAGAAATCGTGATCGCACTCAGCGCAGCAAAGCCGGCATCGACGGCAATCAACGAGCCCGCAAGTGCCGCGAGCGCGATCACCGCGGCGAAGATCGAGCGCGTCAGGTTTCGACCCAATATGACTGCGGCAAACGCAGAGGCAAACGCGATAAAGAGACCAAAGGCGAGTCCACCGATCATCCCGCCCCTCCCGCGGCGCCTTCGAGCCAGAGCGTGATGGCGGCGACCAACAGTAAGTTTGCCCACGCGACCGGCATCAGCCGCCGCGTCGCCAGGCGCAGCGCACGATCGTCGCGGGTCGCCGCGGCAGCCCGACCAAGACGCGCCGCAATCCAAAGCACACAAACCAGCTTCGTCACGAAGGTCGCAATATAGAGCCCCGTGACAGCGATCTGCGGCAAGCCCGTTCCGATATAGGGCGAGGCCGCCATAACCAGAGCCTGCGGTGAAACAAAGGGGATCGCGCCCGCACCAAGAAAGAGCGTCACAAAGAGTCCCGCGGTCAAGACGTTCGATAGTCGGGCGTCGAGGCGAGACCAATAGAGATCCGTCGCATCCGCATCGAGACCGAGGCCCGCCAGACCGATTGTCCCCGACGCGGGATCATCGACCCGCGGTGATGCAGTCCAAAGCGCCATCGCGGGAACGAAGAGCAGTGCGGTCAGCGGCTGCACAAAGAGATTCCAGGAAGGCAGGGGCCAACCGCGAAGTGCCTCGCTCCAATCCGCACCGATCGTGGCGAGCAGCCAGTCGAGGGGAATGATCGCGCGCTGTTGATCCATCACAATCTCGTGCAGGCGCATCGACCCTGCGTCGATCGCGAGCGGTGCGATCACGATGACCAGCAGGGCGACCCCCGCGATCGAACGACTCGCCTGCCGAGCGCTGCCGATCCGTGACCAGGGATTTCGCTCGGAAAGTCCGACGGCCACCCGCGCGAACGCGACCAACAGCAGAAGGACGCCTAACACGGTCAATCCGTTTGGAAGATCGACCGGGACGATCGGCTGATCGAGCTGGCCGGACCAGGTCCCCGCGATCGGCAGCATGGCGATCCCGAGGACAAGCGAACCGCACCCGAGCATGCGCGCCGCGCCGCGCAGCACGCGCTGATGATCCGTGACCGAGATCCGTCGCCGCGTGAGTCGGGCGAACCCCGCGATGGCCCGCGCGGTCAGCGCACGCGCCGGGGGATAGGCGCGGCCGCCTCCCCAACGTGCGCGCGGGGGCAGTAGTTCCGGTCGATCGGCGCGGGTCGCGAGGCGCATGTGGCGCTCGAGCGCGGCGCTCGAGGCCAAACCGATTGCGGCGACGCCGACCCAGATCACGACGAGAAGGAGCGTCATCATTCGTCGAGACTCCGCCGCCGCGCGTGGAGCGTGACGAGTAGCGTCGGGAGGACGAACGCCAGGGCGGTTGGGAGCACGCTCGTACCGAGGGTGCGAAACGAGGCGGCGGCGGGCACGAGGGAGAGTGCGATGAGCGCCATGAAGACCGAGCCCATCAAGCCACGATGAAGCAGGACGGCATGGCGGGGCGAGCGGCGGGCTTTCTGCGAGCCGCCAAAGCTGATCGGCTCCCGGGCGGCGGAGCTCTCACGATGCGGGCGGACGGGCAGGCTACGCCTGAGCGTCATCGCTGCCATGGGCGCGACGAGCAGGCCGGTCAGGACCGCGAGAATAAAGAGAGTCGCCGACATCCGGCCCACCGGGTCCGAGCGATCCAATCCTGACGCGCACGGCTTCGCATGCGAGGTAGGTCGGGCGAGCGGACGGGCATCGGGGGGCGTCCCACCGGCGGCTGAGCCGTCCCGGAGGGAGTCGCAAAAGTAGCCGTATGCCCCCAGAACGTCAACGAAAACGGCCTTCGTTCGAGTTCACGGAGTCGATCAAACGGCAGCGCTCTGGAGCGGTGGTAACGTAGGCCGGGTGAGTACACCGACAGCCGTATTGGGGGCGGGCAGCTTCGGCACATGCCTGGCGATGCTCAGCGCACGTGAGCACGACGTGAAGATCTGGTCACGCCGCGAGGACGTCGCTGAATCGATCAATCGAGATCGGCGCAATCCTCGCTATCTGAGCGAATACGATCTCCCGGATCGCCTCGAAGCGACCACGGACCTGCAGGATGCGTTGGCAGGCCGCGAGCTCGTGATCATCGCCGTCCCGAGCCACTCGCTGCGGGACGTCATGACCGCCGCCGGCCCCTATATCGAGCCCGGCGCGATCGTCGTTTCCGCCGTGAAGGGCATCGAGTTCGAATCGGGCAAGACCATGCTCGGCGTACTCGAGGACGTCCTCGACCCAGATCATCACCCCCGACTGGTCGCCCTCTCCGGTCCCTCCTTCGCCGCCGAGATCGCCCGCAAGCAGCCCACCGTCGTGACCGTCGCCTGCCGCGAAGAGGCCTATGCGATCTCGGTTCAGGCGACCCTCTCGAGTCCGTGGTTCCGCTGTTACACCCAGACCGATGTCGTCGGGGTCGAAACCGCGGGAGCACTCAAGAACGTGATCGCGATCGCGGTCGGCATGTCCGACGGGCAGGAGGCGGGGCTAAATACGCGCGCCGCCCTGATGACCCGCGGACTCGCCGAAATCACCCGGATCGGTGTCGCCCAGGGCGCGGAGCCCGAGACCTTTCTCGGACTCTCCGGGATGGGCGATCTCTTGCTGACCTGTACCGGCGACCTCTCTCGAAATCGCCGGGTCGGCCTCGGACTCGGCCGCGGGCGCAAACTCGACGAGATCGTCAGCGAGCTCGGCGAAGTCGCCGAGGGCGTTCAGACCACCCGCGCCGCGGTTCGTCTTGCCCATCGACTCGGCGTCGAAGCCCCGATCTCGACCCAGGTTCGCGCGGTGCTCGACGGCGAGAAAACGCCCGTCGAAGCCGGCCACTGGCTGATGACCCGGCAGCTCAAGAGCGAGCGGGACTCGACTTTCAAGCGCGCTCCTAACCGGTCTTCGCGGGACAGTGAATAGTCCCCACCCGATACCCCGATGCGAGTCGTCCGAGCAGGTGAAGGGCCTAAGCGAACACGTTCGCGAATAATTCGTCACCGAATCGAACCGGAAGCACGAGCGAAACCCCTCGGAATCGCTAGCTTTCGGCCATTCTGAAAATCGTTTTCGTTTAGCGCTCGACCGAGTGCTCAGTCCCATGAGCCCCGACCTCAAACCGGCCCAAGCTCGCGGACTGCCCCTCTACGCGTGAGAACTCACCCCCCTTTCATGGCCTCGACCCCGCCTCAAGATGCGCCGCCCAACGGCACCCTCGATCAGATTCCGCGCGGGGACTCGGTCCGCGTGGTGGGCGTCGATGGAGCGGACGCCATCGCTCGGCGGCTCGATGATCTCGGCCTGCGCGTGGGCGTCGAAGTCGAAGTGATCCGCCGAGCGCCACTCGGTGACCCGACGGTTTTCGAGCTCCATGGCTATCAGCTCTGCCTCCGACGCAGCGAAAGTGAACGGGTTCGCGTCGCCGAAATGACGCCGCCCGATGTGATCGGAAGGGAGCGATGAGCACCGCGACCCTCGACACTTCGAGCGCGGATGGGCCCTCGGTCTTCGGCCTGCTCGGCAGTCCGAACGCCGGCAAGACGACGCTCTTCAATGCGCTGACGGGACTGCGCGCGCGGGTCGGCAACTATCCGGGCGTGACCGTCGAACGGCGCGAAGCGACCCTCGATTTGGGCGGCATTTCGGCGACCCTGATCGACCTTCCCGGAACCTATGGACTTGAGCCGATCTCGGCGGACGAAGCGGTCGTCGGCGATGTGCTGGCGGGGCGCGTCGAGGGGGTCGATCCCGTCGACGGATTGATCGTCGTCGCAGATGCGTGCTCGCTATCCCGGACCCTGCCCTTTATTGGGGAGGCGCTCCATCTTGGCCGGCCGGTCTGCGTCGTCCTGACCATGCTCGACGAGCTCGCCGCCCGCGGTGGCCAGCTCGATCTCGAACGGCTCGAAGCGGCGCTCGGGGTCCCCGTCGTCGGCGTCGTGGGCCATCGCGGCCGAGGCCTCGACCGACTCCGCAGCCTGCTCGCCGCCCCCGGCGACTGGTCCTCCCCGGCCATCCTTCCCCCGAGCGATCGCGCCGAACGCGCGGGCTGGGCCGATTCGATTCTTTCGACGGTGATCGAGGTTCGCGCCGCACGCCATGCCCTAACCGAACGGGTCGATCGCGTCGTACTGCATCCCTTCTGGGGAACCCTGCTCTTCGCCGCCGTCATGGTCACGTTCTTCCAACTCATCTTCAGTGCCGCCGGCCCGGCCATGGACTGGATCGACGGCTCGATCGGATCGATTGCCGGCGCCGCCCGCGCGACCCTGCCGGCTGGCTGGATGGCGGATCTGGTCGCGGACGGCTTGATCGCCGGCGTCGGATCCGTCGTGATCTTTCTGCCCCAGATCCTGATCCTCTTTTCGCTGCTCTATCTCCTCGAAGACATCGGCTACATGGCCCGCGCCGCCTTCGTGATCGATCGCCTGATGGGTCGCATCGGCCTCGAGGGCCGCGCCTTCGTCGCCCTGCTCTCCTCCTACGCCTGCGCCGTTCCCGGCATCATGGCGACGCGCACGATCCCTTCGCCGCGGGATCGCCTCGTCACGATCCTGGTTGCGCCGCTCATGACCTGCTCAGCAAGGCTGCCGGTCTACGCCCTGCTGATCAGCGCCTTCGTGCCGGAAACAACCGTTTGGGGCCCGATTGGGCTGCAGGGCCTCGTACTGCTGGGGCTCTATGTCGGCGGCGCCGCTGCGGCCCTCGCGGTCGCCGCGCTCTTCAAGCGAACGCTGATCCGCGGCGATGGTCTGCCCTTCGCGATGGAACTTCCGACCTATCGATGGCCGACGTTGCGCGTCTGGGCATCGCAGGTCTTCGAGAGCGGCTGGGCCTTCCTGCGACGTGCGGGCACGATCATCCTGATCGCTTCGATCCTGCTGTGGGTGCTGCTCTCGTTTCCCCGCGTCGAGGCGCCGGCCCACCTCGATGAACAAGCCGCCGCGGCCTACTCGCTTGAACAAAGCGCGGCGGGTCGACTCGGGCATGCGATCGAGCCCGCGATCGCGCCGCTTGGCTTCGATTGGAAGATTGGCGTCGGACTCATTGCGAGCCTCGCTGCGCGGGAGATTCTCGTCGCAACACTTGCCCAGATCTACGCCGCCGGGAGCGAGGAGGAGACGGATTCCCTTCGTGACGCGCTGCGAAGTGACGTGCGTGCCGACGGCCGACCCGTCTTTGATGCGCCGACGGTCGCCGCGCTCCTCGTCTTCTTCGTCTTCGCGCTGCAATGCACCTCGACGATCGCGATCATCAAGCGCGAAACCAATTCCTGGCGATGGCCCGCCTTCGCCTTCACGTACCTGTTCGCGCTGGCGTATGGGATGAGTTTCGTCGCTCATCGGCTGGTCGCCGCCTTCGTCTAGCGAGACTCGGGCGACGCGAATCGCGTGAATCCGATGTCTCGGCCCGAATTGGCTATGGTGGGGCCATGACGTCTTCCGCTCTTCGTGTCGCGGCATCGTTGCTGATTCTCGCGACCGCCCTCGCCAGCCTCTCCGGCTGTGCGACGCGCACGGTCCGACATTCGATCCTCAAACGGAACACGATCCAGGTCGATCTGATTCGCGAGGTGCGCGGCTTCTCGACCGAGGAGAAGGGCTACGAGCATCCCGGCATCGTCTCCGTCCCGCGCCTCATGTTCATTCTCGGCGCCCTCGAAATCGAAATCGCCGCGGACGGCACGAGCGTTGTCCGCCAGCCCGCGATTCACAAAGAGATCTTGAAGAAGACCGCGGAAGCCCTCGCCGACGGTCTCGCGCAGGCCAGCCCGGATGAGGCGGTCGCGATGAACGTGATCCGCAAAGAAGCACGCCTCGGTGTTTTTCATCGCAAGTATCTCACGAATTTCCTGGCGCATATGGATAACGGCCAGCTCTATCTCTCCCTGCGCCGCGTCGATTGGCCGGTCCCGAAAGCGATGACCGACGAGGAGCTTCCGGATCCGGCCCGCGGTCGCCGCGCCATGGACTTCCGCGTCGTCACAGGCGAGCCGATCTATTTCGCCGGGCCCCAGGATCTCGAGATCGATTGGCAGAGCGATGCCTTCCGGAAGATTTTCCGACTGCCGGGAACAACAAAGGGCGAGAAGCGTCGCCGCTCGGTCATCTCCTCCTCCCCGATTCCGAAGGAGGAGTTCAAGCAGAAGGACGAGGGGGTTTCCCTCGATGACCTGACCCCCGACCAGCTCCGTGCCCTCGCGACCCTCGAAGAAGATCGCCGTGAAGGCCGGATCACCGAGTCGGTCTACCAGCGCGAACGGCGACAGTTGCTTCGGCAACGCTGATCTCGGTCGAGCGGGAGATGCGGGACTGGGGGCTCTCCACCCTATTGGTTTCGCTTTGGAAAGCCGATGTAGTGCGGTGCCCGTGGCGTCACTTCGGGCATAGATGAAGGCTGATGGATCGTCGGGGCGTTTTTCACCGCTACCTTCCGCCGCCTTTCCCACACTTACCCCTGACACGCCGGATCGATTCGATCCCGCTTCCAGAGGAGTTCGCGCCCGATGCTTTTCATCCAGATCCTGGGTATCGCCATTCTGACGATCGTGGGATTTCGCCTGCCGAAGGGAAGCCCGGCCAGGTCGCGCCTCTTCACCATTCTCAAGGCGTGGGTCACCGTCTTCGCGTTCTACGTCTTGCTCAGCCACGAGATCGAAGGCGTCCCCGTCCTCCAACTCATCCGGGATCAGATCGATCAAATCGATGCCGCCACGTTCTGGACCTTCGTCCTGATGGCGACGGGCATCAAGATGATCGGCATGCTCTCGTCGATGTACCGATGGATCCTCATGCTGAAGGGTCAGGGCATCGTGCTCCCCTTCCGCCACGTCTTCGGTTCCTTCTTGATTGGACGATTCATCGGCACCTTCCTGCCCTCGACCGCTGGCCTCGATGGCTACACCCTTTTTGACGCGGCGCGCTTCTCCGGCAAGACCGTCGAAGTCACAGCCGCAAAATTCGTCGAGAAGGTCTGCGGCTTCTCCGGCGTCTTCATGACCTTCCTGGTCGCGCTCCCCTTCGGCATCGGCATCTTCGGCGAGAGCGCCACGCTCTTCGCGATGATCTCGATCCCGATCGCGTTAGGCGTGATCAGCGCGCTCGTCGTCATCCTGCTCTTCCCAGGCTTCGTCCAGTGGATCCTCGAAAACGTTCCGCTTCCCGCCAAACAACGCATCACGGGCCTTGTCACCCGGATCTCGAACTCCGCCGCCGCCTATCGCGGCCATCCCCTCCTCGTCTTCCAGATCCTCTTCCTCTCCTTCCTGGTTCATTTCACGACGGCCGTCATGTACTACTACACGGCCCTCGCGATCGGAGCGGAGGGCGCGGACTTCTGGAAGATCACGTTCGGCTCCGCCATTCAAATCTTCGTCACGGTCATCAGTCCCTTCACGATCGCCGGCGAAGGCATTCGTGAAGCGGCGCAGTACGTGCTGCTCGGCGAGCTGATCGGACCGGCGGCGGCCATCGTCTCCGCCGCCCTCGGCTTCTGGGCCGCGGAAGCGCCGACCATGTTCGGCTTCTTCTTCTGGTGGGCGCGCAGCGACGACTACACGCCAGCCTTTGCGCTCGTCGACGGCCAGCAAGTCGACTACGAAGCTGCCGCCAAAGCGGCCGCCTCACTCGAAGAGGACGTGGACGTTGAAGCGGGCGGCGAAGTGGCGACACCCCTCGCCGAACGCTTGTGGCGCGCGCCCTCCGCTGGCGCCTTTGCCGGCATCCTCGCGGGTATCGTCCTCGGGCTCGGCGAAGCGATCGTCATCTATCGCGGCGGCCTCGGGACCGAGTCCCAGGTCTTCTGGTACGGCCCCTTCCTCTGGGCCAGCGTCCTCGGCGGCCTCTCCATCCTGGGCGGCCTGTTCCTCGCGACACTGCCCATGGATAAGAAAGAGATCGGCCATTGGGTTCCGCGGCTCGGCTTCGGCGCTTGCTTGATTCCCTTCGGCCTCTTCGTCGTGCTCTTCCGATTGCGGCGCGATGTCTACCTCGAACAGATGCCGCCGATCGGCGTGGTGATTGGCGTCCTGCTCGCGGCAACGGTGTTGTTGCTGATCATCCTCGGTCCGATGCGCAAAGTGCTCGAACCGATCGCTGAACGACTGACGACGCCCCTCGCACCGATTGCGCTCTTTATCGTGGGCGTCTTCGGGCTCGGCGGTGGCCTCTCTCTCGCCTTCGCACCGGACCTCGGCGAGCGGGCCGAACGCGACGGCATCGCTGCGGGGCTCGAAGCGAAGCCGAACGTGATTCTCGTGATGGTCGATACGCTGCGCGCGGATCATCTCTCCTGTTACGGCGGGGATGTGGCGACGCCGAATCTATGTCGCCTGACTGAGGGCGGCACAGTCTACCAGGGCTTCTCCCACGCTTCGTGGACGAAGCCGGCAACGGCCTCGCTCATCACATCGACCTTACCGTCGACGCATAACGCGATGTCCAAGCCCTCTTCGCTCTCGGGGGATCTCGTGCTGATTCCCGAAGCCATGCAGAGCGCCGGCTACACGACCGGCGGCATCGTCTCGAACGTCAACCTCGCCGAGAGCTTCGGCTTCGCGCAGGGCTACGACGACTACTACTACCTGGCCCCCGACTATCTGCTGGGCGCCCAGGAATCCGGCTCGAAGGTGATCGCCTATCAGCTCGCCCGAACGATCGTGCTCGGCATGCTCGGCGGCGACGACATCCGCTTCAACGACTTCTATCAGGATTCGGAAGTGGTGAACGAAGTCGCCTTCGACTGGCTCGACGAGCACAAGGACGAGCGCTTCTTCCTCTTCCTGCACTACATGGATCCCCACGACCCCTACCTCGTGCATCCCTATAACGGCGTCGGCGTTTCCCGCGCCTCGAACCAGGAGCCGGAATCGGAAGAAGCCGAAATGCTTCACGACCTCTATCGCGGCGAGATCGAGTATCTCGACGCGAACTTCGGCAAGCTCCTCGCGAAGCTCGAAGCGGACGGCGTCTACGACAACACGGTCATCGTCCTCACCGCAGACCACGGCGAAGAGTTCGACGAACACGGCGGCTTCTGGCACGGCCTGACGCTCTACGACGAGCAGATTCATGTCCCCCTCGTGATCAAATGGGCGAATAACGTCGCCGGCCCGAATCGCGGTGCGGAGTCCGGGATCGCGCGCTTGATCGACGTCGGACCGACGCTGCTGGGCGTGGCGGGTATCGAAGTGCCCGACACGATGCAGGGCATCGATCTCCGCACGCCCTTCTCGGCGCGCTCCGAAAAGGACCAGCAGGTCTTCTCCGAAGAAGATCACGAAGGCAACGTCCTCTGGTCGATCCGAACAGAAGACGAGAAGCTGATTGTCGCGAACGAGAAGAACCCGCGTGGCCTTCCGGAACGCGCGTACTTTGATGTTTCGGGCGACCCGTTTGAGCAGGATCCCTATGAAGATCCGGACGCGGAAGCGCGCCTTGAGGAGATGGCCGAGCTCCAGCGCCTCGCTGCGGAAGGCAAGGCGGTCCAGGGCGAAGACGTCGAGATGGATCTCGCGACCTGCGAACGACTCAAGGCGATTGGCTATGTTGAGGATTGTTCGCACCTGAAGTAGCGAACAGCTCAACATCTTTTCGACGGCGGCATCGCGCGCTACCAAGGCGCGATGCCGCTTTTTCGTTCTGCGTCGTTCTCGAGAACACTCTCGACGTTGCTCTCCTCACTTCTGATTCTCGCGAATGCGGCCGCCGCCTTCGCGGGGAAAGAGGGCGGCGAAGCGCCCGGACGAATCCTCCAAAACGTCCAATTCCAGCCCCCCGGACACGTCGAGCCCCCCGGACACGTCGAGCCCCTTCACTTCGGCATGCTGCTCTCGGCCCAGGGCGATGTCGGTCCCCGCGACGCGAATAGCAAGCAGTCCGGCTTCGACGTCACCGATGCGCGAATTCTCGTTCGCGGCAAACTCGAGAAGGGCTGGGGGTATCTACTCCAATCCGAGTTCACTCTGAGCGCGCCAATCCTCGACCTGATCATCGATTGGGAGGCGGAGGAAACGGGAACCCGCATCAGCGCGGGTCTCTTCCGCTCGCCGTACTCGGGCGAACTCCTGATCGCGGCCCCGAATCTCGACTTCATCGACCGTTCCCAAACCGTTCGCGCCCTCGCCCCCGCCCGTCAGGTCGGCCTCCAACTCGATCAGAATTTGGTCGGGGATGTCCTTGTCGCTCGCGTCGGCGTTTTCAATGGTGAAGGTCGAAGCACGAATAGCGATTCCGAGTTCCTCTACGTGCTCCGCCTCGACGGGCGCATCGATTGCGGGGATGGAGTCGAGTTCGAGTACGGCGTGAACGGGGCCTATTCGAACGATGACGAGTTCGACCGGGACTATTCCTCCGCGAACAGCGACGTGAATACCGTTCTTGCCGGCGGCGACCTTCGCCTAACAAATGGGCCCATTTTCTTCTCAGCAGAAGGGCTCTACGGTTCGTTCACCTCGAGCGTGTTTCCGAACCACGAGACCTGGGGCTATCAGGCGAGCGTAGGTTGGGAGCTGAGCCGACTCGTCCAGGTGCTCGCGCGCTACGACTCCTTCACCTCGGATGGCTTGCAGGAGGATCGTGATCTCGCGATTGGTTCGATGGTGATCAACTTCACGGACTACGTGAACTTGCAGGTCGAGCTTCGCGTGCCGACGCGCGGCGAGAAGCCGACGCCCGCTGCGGCGGGAAGTCTGAGCGTTCAGTTCTAGAAGGCGTTCGTCGGGATGCGCGCGGGCGCAGCCTCAGACGAGTCCGAACAACTCGGGAAGCGCCGCCATCGAATCGAGTCGCGCCAGCGCTCCCTCGAAATTCGCGCCCACGGTCAGCGCGTTGGGAATCACGACGCATTCCATCCCCGCCGCACGCGCGGAGACCAGACCGCGCTCGGTATCTTCGATCACCAGACTACGGGCCGGATCGACCCCCATCTTCGCCGCGGCGGCGAGATAGCCTTCGGGATGAGGCTTGTGATGCTTGTAGTCCGCAGCAGTGAGGACGAACTCGAAATAGGGCACGAGCCCCGTTTGCGCATGGATCTCGTCGAAGTGGTCGCGCGCGGAGCTCGTCACGATCGCGGACGGGCGATGGCCCTGGAGCGCTTCCATGGTTTGGACGACGCCGTCGAGGACCCGCACACCCGCGCGAATCAGCTCGGAGTAGCGTCGACCCCGAATCTCACGCAGCTGCAGGATCTCCGCGTCCGAGATTCCCTGCTCCGTCGCCAGATCAAAAACCGTCCCGCCCTTCCGCATCGAGATCTCGTGGTAATCATCGGCGGTGACTTCGACACCGACGGTCGCGAGGATCTCACGGGTCGCTTCGAGAAAGAGCGGTTCCGTATCGACCAGAATGCCGTCGTTATCGAAGAAGACGGCGTCAAAGCGGTCAAGCAAGCGGGCGGGCAAGGCGGTCGCCTCGGACGGACTATTCGTCGTCCTTCTTGAGGTTCAAGGATGCGGAGTTCATGCAATAGCGCTGGCCCGTCGGCGCGGGACCATCGGGAAAGACATGACCGAGATGGGCATCGCATTTCGCGCAAACCGATTCCGTGCGAACCATGCCGTGGGAGCTGTCGACGTTCTCTCCAACCGCGTTCTCGTCGATCGGTTGAAAGAAGCTCGGCCAGCCCGTCCCCGAATCATATTTCGTTTCCGAGCGGAAGAGCGGCGCATCGCAGCAGATGCAGTGATAGGTCCCCGCCGCCTTCTCATCCCAATACTTACCGGTGAACGCCGCCTCGGTCCCGGAGCATCGCGCGACCTGGAACTCCTGATCGCTCAGCTTCTCGCGCCACTCGTCATCGGATCGGACGACCTTCTCGTCACTCGCCATCTTCGCTCTCCTCATTTTCGAATTCTGTACGCCTGTTCCGATCTATACGGAGCAGGGACTAAATCGGTTCCAGCGTCACCCGCATCGAAGGTCCCGTCGATTCGAGCTGGACGATTCGCGGATTGTCGCCCTCTTCACGGAAGCGCAACTTGAGCACCATCAGATTCGCAAGGCCCTGGGCCCCGACCCCATCCTCGACGCCACCAGGCCATGCCGCGGTCAAAGGCGCGCCCAGCAGTCGCCACCAGGGCTCCTCTTCTTCGAGCCCACCGATCCCGGCGGGCAAGGCCTCGCGCTCGGCCGCCCCCGAAATCGCGATGCCATCGCCCTCGGACATCAGCACGACGCGCCCGACATCAAAAGTCAGCACGATCACGCCCACGGTCGGCCCGGGGCGGTCGCCTTCGACGCGAAGAATTTTTCCGCGCGCTTCCGCCGCGCGCATGAGGAGATCGAGACCAACCTGCGTAGACATGCCGGTAGTCTACAATGCCCCGCCAACAAGGAGAACCGATTGCGCCCCGATGCTGATATCCAGCGACTCGTCCGCCTCGACGGCCTTGCCGTGAGGCGGCGGCGCCACGACCAGGGCTGGTCGCCCCGGCAGCTCGTTGTCGCGATCGAAGAGGCCAGTTTCATCGCCAGCGGCCTCCGCAAGACACTCACGCCGAACCAGATCCAGGCGATCGAGGAACGGGAAGAACGCATCTCCTACGCCGACTTGCTGCTGCTCGCCGATGGACTCGCCTGCGACCCAAGCGACCTGATCGCCGAAGGCGAGATGTCGAGCAAGCGCGGCCGTCCGCGCCTTCACTAACTCCCTCTGGCCCGCTCGCCGGACGAACAGGAATCGAAATGGAATACGTAGACCCGAAAGACGCACAGAACATGCCCGGCCTCCGCCTCGCCCTTACGGCGGGTGTGCCTGGCCCGTGGAGCGAAGCCGCCAAGTCGATCTTTCATGTGAAGAAGATCGAGTACGTGCCGGTCTTGCAGACCGCCGCGGAATCAAACGACGACCTGGTTGCCTGGACCGGCTTCCGAAACGCGCCGCAGGCGATCTACAGCGACGAGCCCGCGCGCATTCGCTGGGAAGAAATCCTCGCGCTCGCCGAGCGAATCGAACCGAGCCCGTCGCTCGTTCCCGAAGACGAACGCGAACGCGCGCTGATGATGGGCATGTGCCACGCGATCTGCAGCGAAGACGGCTTGGGCTGGAACCGGCGTCATCAGTTGCTGGCGCCGATGCTCTCGGCCGAGGGCGCGGACTCGAATCCGGCGCTCGCGGGAACGCGGGTATTAGGCGATAGCTATGGCTGGAGTACTGCGGCGGCGGAGCGTGCGGACGCGCGCATCTGCTCGATCCTGAACATGCTGTCGGAGCAGCTCGCCACGCAAAAGGCGGCGGGGAGCGAGTACTTGATCGGAGACGCGCTCACCGCGCTCGATATCTATTGGGCAGCGTTCGCGGCCTTGATTCGACCGTTGCCGGCAGAGCTGAATCCCATGCCGGAGTTCTTGCGCGCGGGGTATGGCGGAATTTCGGAGGCGACAGCGGGGGCCTTGGATGAGGCGCTGTTGGCGCATCGAGACTTGATTTACGAGCGGCATCTCCAGCTTCCCCTCGTTTTCTAAACCTCGATCTCGAAGGCCCATCGGCCTCGCTTCGTCTCGTTCACAAGCGTGCCCGCGAGCGTGTCGAGAAATCGATGGCGCTCCCATTCCGTCGCGCCGAATCGCTCAAGATGTTCCGTCGTCACCTGACAATCGACGAAGTCGAATGACCACGCCTCGAGCTGCCGAACGAAAGCAGCGAAGGCGAGCTTTGAGGCATCCGGCGCGTGCGCGAACATCGATTCACCAAAGAACCCGCGACCTAACGAAATACCATAGAGACCGCCGACCAATCGCTCTCCACCCTCTTTCGTGCCCTGCCATGCCTCGACGCTATGTGCGAATCCGAGTTCATAAAGCGCGCAGTACGCCTCGACCATCTCCTGCGTGATCCAGGTCCCGTCTTGATCCGGACGCGGCGTGTCGCGGCAGGCCTCGATCACATCCCGAAAAGCCGTATCCATCGAGAGTCGATAGGGCTTCGCGCGCCCCCGCTTCGCAAGCGAACGCCCCACGTGAAGGTCCGTGGGGCGAAGGACCATGCGTGGGTCCGGTGAGAACCATAGGATCGGCTCCTCGCTGTACCAGGGGAAGACACCCTGGGCGTAGGCCGCGATCAATCGATCTGATGTCAGGTCGCCACCATATCCGAGAAGACCATCCCCATCCGCCGCACGCGGGTCGGGAAAGGGGAACGCGCGAACGACCTCGTCGATCAGCGCGCGAAGGGATCCAGGCTCTCCCTGACTCACCGGGTCGCGAACTCGACCGCGTTGTCGGGCCACGGCTCGACCGCTTCGATCGCGGGCAGCACTTCTTCAACGTGAGACACCGAGTGCCAAATGTCGAGATGCTGCTCGTTCATGAAGCGCTCGGAGACGCTGCTCCTCATCAGTTCAAAGAGCGGTTCGTAGAATCCGTTCTGGTTCAGGATCACGATCGGGTGCGTAAAGATCCCGAGGCGCTTGGACGTCACCGCGTCGAAGAGTTCCTCGAAGGTGCCCGACCCGCCGGGGAGCGTCACAATCGCATCCGCGGTTTCGAGCATCAGCCGCTTGCGCGTCTGCATGTCGTCAACGAGCTGCAGCTCGCTGATCCCGTGGTGGGCCCATTCGAGTTCGCGCATGAAGCGTGGAATGATGCCCACGACCTCGCCGCCCTCAGCGAGCGCACCATCCGCGACCGCGCCCATCGAGCCCTTTGCGCCGCCGCCATACACGAGCGTGTGCCCCGCCTCGGCAATCGATCGCCCGAGGGTCTCGGCAGCGGCATGGAAGTGGGGCTCGCAGGCCGTGCTCGATGCACAAAAGACCAGGATCCGGCGTTTTTCGGTCATGACGGCGCTTCTGCTCCCGGTACGGGTCGGAAAGGGGGACCCGCAGTTGACGCCTCTCGGCATCGTCCGTAGGTTTGCGGCTTCAGGTTCGAATTCAAGGGGTTGATTTCAGGCAGTTGCAGACCCTTTCCTCAGCTGGGCATTCGTTTTCGTCCAGCTGCCTCGAACACGATGTGCATGCGCGCCCTCCGGCTCGCGTCGATCGTAGAGGCCTCTCGACAAGAGAGCAGGAAGGCGCCCTCGGTACGCTCGAGGGCTTTGCTAAGTGCCACTTCTTGATCGCATTGAGGTGATGGTCCGTTCTTTCGCGCCCGCGCGGAGGATTCGTCGCGTGCTCAAGGAGTCACGCGTCGGAGTCTCGACGTGGGCAGCGCTTCCCAATCGACCCAGGGAAGCGAGGAGGAGCGATCGCACCGACGATGCGATCATCCGAAAGTCCATACGACATGTCCGACAAGAACGATCTACCGGAAGAGCCCAGCGACCGCGGAAGCGCGACTAGCTCCGTCCACGCGGGTGAATTGCGTCAGCAGGAAGCCAACGCAATCACCACGCCCATCTACCAGACCTCGACGTTCTGGTTCCGCAACTCGAAAGAGGTCACGGACTACCAGGAAGGCAAGAGCGACCGCGAAGAATACGGTCGCTACGGCAACCCGACCTGGCGCGCCGTCGAACGCAAGATCAGCGCGCTTGAAGGCGGCGAAGAGACGGTCCTCTTCGCTTCAGGAATGTGCGCTGCCACAACGACGTTCATGGCGCTGCTCGATGATGGCGACCATCTGATCGTCACGAGCGACTGCTACCGACGGACTCGCCAGTTCATCGAACAGTTCCTCTCGCGCATGGGCGTCGAAACGACGGTCATCGAACCGTCGAACCTCGAAGCCTTCCGTGAAGCGATCCGGCCTAACACGAAGCTCTTCTTCACCGAATCGCCGACGAATCCCTATCTGCGTGTGATCGACGTCCCCGCCTTTGCGGAAGTCGCGCATGCCGCCGACGTCAAGATCATCATGGATTCGACCTTCGCCACGCCGGTCAACCACAAGTCCCTCGAAGATGGGGCCGACCTTGTGATCCACAGCGCCACGAAGTATCTGGGCGGACATAACGACCTCCTCGCCGGCACCCTTACCGGCCCCGTCGATCTTGTCGATCCCGTCCGGAAGGCACTCGGCGTGCTCGGCGGCATCATCGATAGCCACGCCGCCTGGCTTCTGCTCCGCGGCATCAAGACCCTCGACATCCGCATGGCGCGGCATAACGAGAACGGACTCGCCCTCGCCCAGTATCTCGAGCGGCATCCGAAGGTAAGCAAGGTCTTCTATCCGGGCCTGCCCTCGCATCCAGACCACGAAGTCGCCCAGCGCATCATGAAGGGCGCCGGCGGCGTCGTCACGTTTGAGATCGATACCGACCTCGAAGGCGCCATGCGTTTCATCGACGCGACGACGATCCCCTACCAGGCCCCGAGCCTGGGCGGTGTCGAAAGTCTGATCGAGCTTCCGGTCACGATGTCCTTCTGGGACAAGCCCAAGGAAGAGCGACTCGCCCTCGGCATCACGGACAGCCTCGTCCGCTATGCCTGCGGCATCGAGAACAGCGACGACATCATCGCCGACATCGAACAGGCCCTCGCCAAGGTCTGATCGACGCTCGCCAACTGCATCGCGCGGGCGTGAACGGCCAAGTCGTTCGCGCCCGCCGCGTTTCGGGCCGAGCCCTCAGCCGTTCGATCGCGAAGCGATCAACTGCGCGCCCCGCGCGCGTCTAAATCGAGCCCTCAGCGGTTCCGGCCGCGAAGCGGCCGAACAGCGCGCAAAGCGCGCGTCTAAAAAAGCCGCGCCTGATCCGCTGCCGAATCCGGCAGCGCCTGCTCCATCGCGAGCAGCTTCGCCTTGAGATCAAGCCCGCCCGCATAACCCTGCAACGCACCCCCACGCGCGATCACGCGATGACAGGGAATCACGAGCGGGATCGGGTTCGCGCCGTTCGCGGCGCCGACGGCGCGAACGGCCTTCGGGTTGCCGATCGCGTCGGCGATGTCCGAGTAGGAAAGCGTTTCGCCGTAGTCGATCTTCGCGACGAACTTGTAGACCGATTTCTGGAAGGGTGTTGCGCGAAGGTCGAGATCGATCTCGAAGACGCGGCGAGTCCCTTCGGCGTACTCCATAAGCTGGTCGATGATCGCGTCGTTCTTGGCGCGGCTCTCGACGACCTTCGCGTCTTTTGCGTGGGTGTTCTTCCAACCCCCGAAGCCGCGGCCGCTCTCGTTGGGCAGCTCGATATAGACGAGACCCTTTTCACTGGTCGCAATCCGAAGGCTGCCAAGGGGTGTCTCGAACCGGGAGGTAAAGAGCGTTTCCATGGGACCCATTCTACCGGACACCCGACGGCTTCGTCCCGACTTTGTCGACTAATCTGCGCCGGATTCGGACGCGGCGGTCGGCGGGTCGGCCGGCGTCTCTTCGGGCGGTGCCTCAAGTTCGGCTTCGGTGATCTCGAGGCGCTTGACCATTTTCTGGAGTGACTGTCGCGGAATACCGAGGCGCTCGGCGGCACCACTCTTGCTCCCCGCCTCGCGGATCGCGCGAATCAACATGTTCCGCTTCAGACGATCGACGGAGCGGTTGAGATCCCAGTCCTCGATGGTCGAATCGATCGAATTCGAGAGCGCGACAGCGACTCCGCCCCCTTCTGCGAGATGGGCCAGAACCGACGCACCGCCGCGTACATGCTCCGACAGGTCGTCGAGCCCGATCGTCTTGTCGGGACCCGCGAGCGCCGCGGTCCGCTCAATCTCGTTCGCGAGCTCGCGCACGTTCCCCGGCCACTCATAGGCGACCAACCGATCCATCGCCGCGTTCGAGAACCCATCGAATTCGCGGTTCATCTTCGTCGCCGATGCATCCAGAAAACTGTGTGCCATCGCGGGGATATCCGAGCTTCGTTCACGCAGGGGTGGAAGCGTGATCTCGACGACGCGCAGCCGGTAGTAGAGATCCTCGCGGAAGCGACCGTCCTCGACCATCTGTTTCAAGTCGCGGTTCGTCGCCGCAACGACCCGCACATCGACCCGCCGCGTGTCCGAAGAACCGAGCGGCCGAATCTCTCCGTCCTGCAGGACCCGCAGGAGCCGGACCTGCATCCCGGGCTCGGTCTCACCGATTTCGTCGAGAAAGATCGTGCCACCGTCAGCGACTTCGAAGAGGCCCTTCTTGTCGGCGTGTGCGCCCGTAAACGAGCCGCGCTTATGGCCGAAGAGCTCGCTCTCGAGCAGCGTATCCGGGAGCGCGCCACAATTCTGTGCAACGAATTTGCGGTCCTTGCGCGGCCCGGAGTAGTGGATCGCCCGCGCAAGCAGATCTTTACCCGTCCCCGTCTCGCCGGAGAGCAGCACCGTCGCGTCAGTCTGCGCGACCTTCTCGGTCACGTCGAAGATTTTCTGCATGGCAGGGGCGTCGCCAATGATTCCATCAAAGGAATAGCGCGCCTCAACCTCGCGCCGCAGATAGACATTCTCGGCGCGCAGCTGCTCGTTCGCCTTGGCGAGGGCATCCGCGAGCTGGGCGTTCTCGCTCGACAGCTCGAAAACCTCGAGCCCCCGCTTTACGGCGATCCGAAGATCGTCCGGCTCCCACGGCTTGGGGATATAGCGCCAGATATGCCCTTCGTTGATCGCCTGGATCAGCGCCGGCATGTCGGCGTAGCCCGTCAGCATCATCCGTACGGCGCGCGGGTTCCGCTCGACCACCTTCTGGAGGAACTCGACCCCGCTCATCCCGGGCATCACCTGGTCCGACAGGACCATGGCGATCTCCTCGCGATCGAGGATCGCGAGCCCCTCTTCGGCGCTCGTGGCGGTGAAGACCCGGTACTCGAGCCCAAGCGTCAGCTCGAGGCTCTCGAGGATCGCCTCCTCATCGTCGACGATCAGGATCCCGAAGGCCTTCGTCTGCTCACCGCTCGGTCGTGCGCCCTCGATACCGGCCATACCGGGACTCTACCGCAGGCGGGTCCCGGGACGGAATCGGCCTCTAGCGTGCCGCGGCCAGCGCCTCCGCCCGATCGATCACGAGCGCTTCGAGGTTTGTGCCATCCAGCGCATCGATCTCCTGAACCCCGGTCGGGCTCGTCACGTTGATCTCGGTCAGCTTGCCGCCGATCACATCGATGCCGACAAAGAAGAGACCCTGTTCCTTCAGAAAGGGCGCGACGGCGGCGACGATCTTCTTGTCCTGCTCATCAAGGGGACTCTTCGCCGCGGATCCGCCGACATGCAGGTTCGCGCGACTCTCCTTCTCCGCGGGCACGCGCAATACCGCACCGATCGGCTCGCCCTCAAGCAACAGGATCCGCTTATCCCCCTCCCGAATCGCCGGAAGATATTGCTGGGCCATCGTCGCCCGCGTCCCAAACTCGGTCGACTGCTCGAGGATCGAGTTCAGGTTCACATCGTCTTCGGTCACGTGGAAGATGCCTTCGCCGCCCTTGCCATCGAGGGGCTTCACGATCATCTGCCCACCCTGCTCCGCCATGAAGGCCTTCAGCTCGTCGATTCGGCGCGTAACCCGGGTCGCGGGCATGAGGTCGGCGAACTGGGTCGCCAGAAGCTTCTCGTTGAAGGCGACCACCGCGGCGGGGCGATTCAGGACGATCGTGCGCTGGCACACATCGAGGATCTGGGTCGCGACGATAAAGTCACGGTCGACCGGGGGATCCTTTCGCTGAAAGGCAACATCGATCTCCTGATCGAAATCGTAGACCCGTGCTTCACCGCGGGTGACGGGTGAGTCGCTCGTCAGGTCGAGGGTGATCGGCACCGCGATCGAGCGGACCCGACCGGCGTCGACCTCGAGATCCGCGGGGTCAACATAAAGGACGGTATGGCCGCGTTCCTGAGCTTCGCGCATGAAGGCGATCGTGGTCGATCCGTCCATGGGCTCGGCTTCGACGGGGTCCATCACGAACGCGAGAGTGAGATGGGGAGACGATCCGGCTTCGGGGGGCATTAGAACTCCAGTCGGGCGATGGGGGTCCGATCGAACGTACGATCGGCCGAATCGGTAGCGCACGGGCGGACGCGTCGGCTAGCTTCTGCAAACACTGGAGTTCAAATGGCTTTTTTCCGGTCCGGGGGGGCCCGGATCGCCCTCGCGCTGCTCACGGTTCTCGCCGTCGTTGCTGCGATCGGCGCTGTCGCGATCTACGTCCTGCTGATCCGCGACCTTCCCGACTTTCACAGCCTTGATGACTATCGCCCACCTGTCGTGAGCGAGGTCTATGACCGCAACGGCAAGCTGATCGGTGAGTTCTACACCCAGCAGCGCCGACTTGTGCCCATCGACGAAATCCCGCGACATGTTCAGCTCGCCTTCGTCGCAGCGGAAGACGGGCATTTCTTCGAGCATGACGGGATCGACCTCGTCGCGATCTTCCGCGCGGCCCTCGCCAACGTCCGAGAAGGTGGCATCGCCCAGGGCGCGTCCACGATCACGCAGCAGATGGTCAAGAGTCTGCTGCTCACTCCCGAGCGAACCTACACGCGCAAGATGAAGGAAATCATCCTTTCGCGTCAGATCGAGCAGTCGCTGACCAAGGACGAGATCCTTTATCTCTATCTCAACCAGATCTATTTCGGCAGCGGCGCCTGGGGCGTCGGACAAGCCGCGCGCACCTATTACGGGAAAGATGCGCAAGCGCTGACCGTTTCTGAGGCCGCACTCCTTGCCGGCCTCGTACAGAGACCGAGTGCCTACGATCCGACTCGCAACCCGGATGCCGCGGAAGCCCGACGACGTTATGTGTTAGGCCGAATGCTCGCCGGCGGCTATGTCGACCAGTCGACCTACGACATCGAGATCGCCTCGCCGCCTGAAATCAAAGAGCACCCGGCGCGAGAGAATTTCCCGATCGCGGGCCACTTCACAGAGGAAGTCCGGCGCCTTCTCTTCGAACAACTCGAAAGCGACCAGGTCCTGAATCAGGGCCTGCGCATCGACACGACCCTCGACATCGACCTCCAGCGCGCCGCCCGCGACGCCGTCCAGAAGGGCCTGCGCGCCCATGATCATCGACGCGGCTACCGCGGCCCCGTTCGCCAGGCCGGTGCCGAAGGCGCGATCTCTGAGCTCGCCGCAATCGAAGAAGAAAACGCCAAGGTCTACATCGAGACCGAAGTCGCGGTCCCCGCGGCCTCTCCCCTCGATCCTCGCGACCGGACCCTCGCGGACTGGGCCGAGCGCGAAGGCGAAACGGCGGCGCCGATCGACGCACCTGCTCCGTCGGAGACAGCAGAGACCGCCGAAGCCGAAACCCAGATCGTCTACTCCCTTCCGGATGACGAATCCGTATTAGGCGTCGTCCTTGAGATCGACCGCGAGGCGCAGGCCGCGCGCATCGGCTTCGGCCACGACCTCTACGGCATCGCCCAACTCGACGACGTCGACTGGGCCCGCGAGCCCGACCTCAAGGTTCGCCCGCGTGCGGTCAAGAAGATCACGTCGATCTTCGAAGTAGGCGACGTCGTGCGCTTCGTTCAGCTTCCGGGAGACGCAGCGGAAGTCCCGTCATTCGTGGCGACGGACTCGTCGGCGACTGCAGAAGAAGACGCGGTGACGCAGGAGTTCGCGCGACTCGACATCTGGCAATCGCCCGAAGCGGAGGGCGCGCTGCTTTCGATCGACAACAAATCCGGCGACGTGATCGCCATGATCGGCGGCTACGACTTCGCCCGAAGTGAATTCAACCGCGCGGTGCAGGCGCAACGCCAGCCCGGCTCGGCTTTCAAGCCCTTCATCTATGGCGCCGCCCTCACCCGCGGCTTCACCCCCGTCTCCACCGTCATCGATCGCCCCGTGGTCTATACCGATCCCGTCTCGGGCTTCGTCTGGGCGCCGCGCAACTACGGCCGCAAGTTCTATGGCCCGATGACCATGCGCGACGCGCTTAAGAAGTCGATCAACAACGCGACGGTTCATCTCTTCCGCGATCTCGGCGTTCGGTATGTCATCGACTACGCGCGCCGCTTCGGCATCCAGGCGCCCCTCTCCTCGGACCTTTCGCTGGCACTCGGGTCGAGCAGCATGACCCTTCTCGAGCTGACCCGGGCCTACGCCGTCTATCCGCGTGGCGGCACCCGCATCGTCCCGCGCTTCATTCGCAGCGTGAAAGATCGAGAAGGCGCGACGCTCCTCGCCGATGTCCCACTTGGGGAGATTCCGCCGCCCGTGCTGAAGCCGCTGTCCGGACCCGACGGACCGCCGGCAGAGAGCTACCCGGACTCCGAAATCATGCCGACCCAGCAGATCATTACGCCGGCGGACGCGTATCTCGTCTCGGATCTGCTGCGCGCCGTCGTTCAGGAAGGCACGGGGCGGCGGCTCAAGTCCCTCGGCCGAACGCTTGCCGGCAAGACCGGCACAACAAACGACTTTACGGACGCCTGGTTCATGGGCTTCTCGCCTGAGCTAACGACCGGAGTGTGGGTTGGACACGACAACAACGTCGTCCTCGGCTGGGGAGAGAGCGGCGGCAAGGCGGCCCTCCCGATTTGGGGTGATTTCATGAAGGTGGCCCTCGCCCCCTACCCCCAGCGCGACTTCCAGGTCCCCGACCACATCGAATTCCAACGCATCGATCGCGCTTCGGGCCTTCTCGCCGAAGCCGATACCCATGATGCCTACTTCCAGCCCTTCCTTGAAGGAACCGCTCCGGACCGAAGCTTCACCGACCAGACGACGACCAAAAAGACCCGCCAAGCGGCACGGGACGACTTCTTTTAACCCCCCGATCTCGGTCTGCTCGTCTGTCCTCGGCGGTTTGATCCGCCGCATCTTCGCATTGCGAACGATGACCCCATCCGCCGACGATCGTTGACATCGTTGCGGTGGCCCGCGACCTTAGTCCCTATGGGGGGAGACGCGAATATCACTTCGCGCGATGGCACTCGTGTGCCCGCGCACCGTGCTACGCCGTCGAGTGAGAAACTCGGCACGGCGGAGCGCACGGGCTCGTCGGACCGGCGAACGGATTCTCGCCGCGCGACGCGTCGGCGCCGTGCCGCCGAAGATGCGCTCCTCGATGCCGTCCTGCTTCCGAACGAACCGCGCAACGAAGCGGTCGGAAGTGAGGGGCAGGTCCTGCTCATGAAGGCGCTCGCGCGGCTCGAACGGCAGACCGATGTCGAAGCCGCCATCGCCTGGTCGCTCGATTCCGAGGGACATCCAATCGTGATCGGATCCCACCCCGCCGACGCGGCAGCCCGCATCACCCCGACCCCTAGCACGTATTCCGCCCTCGCTCGCCTCGAACGCGTTCAGCGCCTAACAGACGAAGGGCTCGAATCCGAACTCGTCCTGCTCGGAGAGCAGGGGATCAGCGCCGTCGCTCCGATTCCCGGACTCGGCTCCACACCCGCCGCCGTCCTCCTACTCCATCCCCTGAAGGTGGGCCGACCGCTTAGACCGCGCACGATCGCTGTATTAGGCGAAGTTGCGGCCAAGCTTGAGAAGACGCTGTCGACGAGTCTCGCTCTTGATCGAATGGGACGCCTCGATTCCGCGGTTCAGCGCCTCGACCGACTCGCTGCGCTTGGTGGGCTCGTTTCGGAAATCGTTCACGAGATCCGGAACCCCCTCGTCTCGGTCAAGACGTTTCTACAGCTGCTCCCGGACCGACTGGAAGACCCCGAGTTCCATACGGATTTCCGCGGCGTCGTCGAAGACGAAGTGAACCGTCTTGAGCGCATGCTCGAAGATCTGCTTCGCCACGCCAGGCCCAGCCCTGCAAACGCCCCAATCGAGCCAGAAGCGCGCATTTCCGAGGCGATCGAGACGACGATGCAGCTCCTCACCTATCGCTGTCGCGAGCGCGAAATCGATCTCGTGCCCTCGATTCGCGAAGAGCTTCCCGCCCTCGGCTTGCCAGACGATGCGCTTCGACAGCTACTGCTCAACCTCCTGATGAACGCGACCGAGGTGACACCGCGCGACGGACAAATTCGGGTGGTGGCCGACTGGAGTCAGGTCTCGGCCAACCAGATCGAGATCTGTGTCGAGGATGAAGGGCCGGGGCTCGACCCGACCGTCGCGAATGACATCTTCGAGCCCTTCTGGACGACCCGAAGAGAAGGCAACGGCGGTCTCGGTTTGGCGATTTGCAAACGCATCGTCGAAGAAGCCGAAGGACGGATCGAAGTTGAGTCCATGCCCAATCGCGGCGCGCGCTTCCGCATCTCGCTACCGATCGCACGTTAGGCGATCACGCACGTCTCAACTGCGCAGCCAGTCCCTCGAGATTCGCCCCACGTCGGCGAGACCCGACATGAAGAAGTGGTCGACACCCTCGAGAATCTCGAGCTGGACGTTTTCGACGCCTTCAAGCGCAAGTCGGAGTTCGTCCTCTGGAACGTACTCATCGCGATCCCCGGCGATCACGAGAACCGGGTGACCCCAATCTGCGATCGCCTTCGTGTCGAGCATCGACGGTGGGGGCGCAATCAGAATCGCCCGGCGCACCCGCGCAGACCCCGCCATCACGCGTGCCGCGGCCAGTGATCCCCAGGAATAGCCACAAGCGACGAGCGCCCCGCCGCCGGTCTCTTCTTCGCCGGCGGCCTCAAGAAAGTCGAGTGCCGCACGATAATCGGCGTCTGCATCATCGACTTCACC